>JAEEGL010098583.1_pt1 | contig 39299 bp, 38 predicted proteins | sample 9134231 | NCBI WGS metagenome assembly JAEEGL01 (sample SAMN16246548, study PRJNA631951) | gut metagenome | biome: gut microbiome; feature: rumen; material: fiber-attached | host: Bos | place: Iran: Karaj | collected 2018-10 | reverse complement strand
AGATATAAAAGGGTGATTTTATAGGGAAAAAATGAGTATGTAAAACGAGCGTTGGGCAGACCATTTTATATATCATAAATTAATAGCAACTCTTGACCTTAGATAATCTGTCAGGAGGTTAGGGGCCTGACGGGAAGGAAGAGGTCTTAGCGGTGAAGGCCCGCGGATCCGTATGTTAGGGACAAGGACCCGTAGGATGAACCGAGGATTTTCGACATCGCTCCGGAAAGGAGTAACCCAATTCAGTGGCCACGTAACTGCTGAAAAAGGAGAAATGAAATATGAATACAAAAGGAATTAAATTCCTCGCGGTCCTGGCCGTCATGGTCATGGCTTTCGCAGCGATTGTCGCGTTGGCTCCCGCCGACAATGACACAGTCGCTATCGAAGTCTTCGGCAACAAGAATGTTGTCGTGGACCCCGCCGTGATCGACGAAAAGGTCAAGGCAAGTGAGTTCTATATCTCTGAGGACGCAACAGTCAAGATCAAAGATATGGAAGGAATCAGTGCGGACGAAGTAATATTCTACGTCCAGAACGGAGTAGAGCTGGAGCTTGATTTCAAGCAGGCTGCTCCCACAACTGGTCTGACACCTACAGTTGCGAAGACAATCATTGTCTATACCGTGACCGCTGACCAGCAGAGGACCACCACCTCTACAGTAGACAAGGGCAAGGCTGGCGGAGAGGACGGAACCGTAGACGGAAAGATCGTACTGAAGGATACAAAGTTCCAGTTCACTGGTGCTGACAAGCAGAACGTCGTCTACAAAGCAATGATGCCTTCTTCCGTGAAGACAACAACCACCAGCGGCCTTTCTTTCAAGACCGCAGTAACCACTGACGGCAGCTTAGGAAACTATGCTCTCATCAGCGTCAGCGAGAAGTTGACCAGTGCTGCAGAAGCAGGACCGTACGTTGCAGTTGCATACGGACAGTCCCTCGAGTCTAGCGCCACAATCGCCGGACTGAAATACGGAGTATTGCTCGCAATCGAGGATGAGGACTCCAACGCTACTGCAAAGCCTCTGACCTACACATACTACGCTCTTGGAATGAATGCAGGAACAGTCACCCTTGAGACAACTCAGGAATACGTTGATGTAATCAACGGATCCGTCATTGTAAATAACAGCGGTGCAAGCGTTAAGATGTCTTCTGCTGTTTCTCTGTATGGCGATGTGAAAGTATCATTTGTCGAGAAGGGAGCCCTTAAAGTCGTTGGAACACTCGACTTGGGAACCATGTCCGTATCCGGAAAGACCCAGTTCGATCTTGTTGACAATGCAACCGTTACTCTCAACTCAAGTGCAGATGTTACTGGTAAGATCACTGTTGACGGTGAACTCATTCTAAAGAATGATTACGACAAGTCTCATACGCTGACAGTCGACGGAGACGGTATGATCATTGCTGAGAACGAGAAGCTTTGGTACTACAGTACAACAACAAACAAACCCGCAATCGTGTTGGATGCAGGTGATTTCAAAGGACAGTACGATGTTAGAGCAATCAACAAGACTGCAGAAGTCAAGGATGCATTCGCCGAGAACAAGATCGAGAAGAACCAGACATACAGGATGGTCGGAGACACAATCGTCGCCAACCAGTTCACCGTCGAGGGAGTTCTCTACATCGAGCCCGGTGTAACCCTTACCATCACACAGACCAACAACTACGGAGCATCCATCAAGGTCCAGGGACAGTATGCTCAGATCATCAACGAAGGAACCATCATAATCAAGACCACAAAGCCCTTCACCCAGGGACAGGTCCCTCAGATTGCAGGTCTGCATGTCTACGGAGGATGTGTCATCAACGAAGGTACGATCACTGCATCTTCCCAGTCCGAAGCTGCAACCGCAGAGGGCGGCAGATACGACACATTTGTAGTCAACTTCAACTTCTACGAGGATCAGAATGCAGCATATCCTGAGGATGTGTCCTACGGAGGATACGGATTCGTTAACGAGGGAACCATTTCCATTGGAAAGAACGATACCGCTTCACTTGACGATCACTTCACCAACGCCGGAAATGTTTCAGTTTCCGGAGCATTGAAGGCAAACGCACTCGTAAACGGAGGAATCTTCACCGTTAACAACGCGAAGATCATCGACGCGAGCAAGAAGTTCACCGTCACCAACGGCTTCGGTGCAACTTTCAAGATCGTTTCAGCTGAGGTCGCCCCTGAGATGGAGATCACAGTTCAGAACGGTTACAACTATGATGAAACCGCTCCTGCATACGCGAACAGCATCGTAATCACAGCACCGGAAGCTCAGGCATCCACACCTGCAACAGATGTCGTCAGGATCACTGGAATCACTATCAACGATGCCAGCACACTCACCACATCCAAGCTCGACCTGTCCGGAACCATTGGAGCCAGCATTCCTGATTCATTCGACCCATCTTCAACAGAGAAAGCAAAGGTCACTCTTGGAATGAAGGGAGCAATCAAAGTTTCCGAGACTGCAACCATCGCAGGCAGTTACAAGCTTGATTTCTCAGCAACCGCTACTCTTGATGTTCCTGGGGCACTTGTCATATCCAAGGATGCTAAGCTCTCAGGTGACGCAAAACTCACAATGACCGTAGATGGAATTGTAACCGATGTCGACAGTATCCTTAAGGGCAATAACTTCAAGTATATCGCTGCCAAGTTCACATACCTCACCGGCAATACAACAGTCTACACCAACCTTGCAGATGCAATCGATATGGCTGCAGCGGCAGATGTTGCACAGATCGATGTTGGCGGAGATGCAAGCAAATTCATCACCGTCAAGAAAGACCTGACCATCCCCGAGGGAATCACCGTAGACGGAAAGTACCTCGAAGTCGACAAGAAAGCAGAGATCACAGTCCAGTCTGGAGCAAGATTTAGCTTCGACAAGATCGTCATCCAGGATGGATTGATCAGAGCAACTGATGTCAACGATATCGACTTCAACGAGATCGTTGCTGATGTGAAAGAAGAGGACGAAGACTCCACCGCAGCTGTTTGCATGTCTCTTGAGGTCGCAATCTCATACGCCTCTGCAGGAGATGTCATCAAGCTCGCCAACTCCTTCTACACCGCAAACGCTGACTTCGTGATTCCCGAAGGAATCACCGTCGATGCTACCGCTGTCGAGGGAACCGAATTCGTGCTCGTCAACTCCGACCTCACCGTCGACGGAAAGCTCTTTGTCGACCAGTTCGCATTCGTTGCGACCACAGATGACACCATTGGAATCACCGTCAACGGATTCATCTACGACAAGTGCTCTGACGGAGCATGCTTTGTCAAATGGTGGTACAACCCCTTCGGAGTTAGCTATCCCTGGACTGATGAACAGGACCACACCTGGTTCATTATCACCACAATCGAGAACATCCAGCCTGCAATCAATGAGGCGGATGACGCAGTAGTCACTGTTCACGGAGACGCGAAGCTTGATGAGCTCAACGTACACGGACGCGACGACGTACCCGCGACCGTCAACTTCACTGGAGATGTCGAGATTGGAGTCATCAACATCGATGACACCACTCTCAACTTCGCTGACGGAAAGAAGGTTACCGCTTGCGTCAGGGATGCTGTCGGATCCATCACCATCATCGGAGCATACTCCGACGATGACCTGTCCATCTACAGCATGGATGACGAAGGAGTCTACATGGACGGAACCGTCATCGACACTCCTGACAAGGAGACCGTGACCTCTGTCAATACCTACTCCATCACCTTCGAGGGAATCACAGGAATCGACGGAACCGGAAGGACCGCGATCGACTGGACAAACAAAGAGAAGACCCCGCTCGTCCTGTTTGCAGGAGAGACCACCGTTATCGGAAAGAAGGCAAAGATCAACACCGACGATGAAAACATCACCGGAATCGTGACCATCACCGGAGTCGTCTATGTCGACAACGCATCCAAGCTGGCCATCAACTCTGATGTCCAGGTTACCGGAGCACTTGTTGCTGCTGACAGGACCGAGGGAGACCTTGGAGTCATCAACACCGCAGGTAACATCTTCATCGGAATGCTCGTTAGCGATCTCTATGACCTGGATTACTACTACGCTCCCGCTCTCGCAGATGCAGCTGCCGTATCCGGAAAGGTGTCCCTTGCAGAAGGATGCTTCATCTTTGTCGCACCCGCAGCTCTCGTTGACCCCGAGATCGTCGAGGACCTCGACTCTATGGGCGTCTTCATCGATGACGAACTCTGGTTCACCCTCTACGGATATGAGAATGATGATTTCTCACTGACGGGACTCTGTGTTCCCAGCTTCAACGCTGAGATCTACAGCATCATCGATGAGTTCGACGAGGACATCGCCTATGCACTCGATCCCGAGAAGGTAGATGTCATCGCTCTCAGCGAATTCAGGACCATCTCCGAGTTCGGAAACGTCTACATCACCCTTGATTACGATATCTTCGAAGTCAAGATCAAGACCGACGGATCCGTAAAGGCAGTCTACATCGACGGAATCCTCATGGAGACCGGAAACGTCGCCAACATCTTCACCATGAAGAATGTTGCAGCCGGAACCCACAAGGTCACTGTCGAGGCAGCAACCGGATACGATGCAGACAAGTGTGTCCTTTACACCGAGCTCGGAACCATCCTCCCCGGAATGGCATTCACCTTCACCGAGTATGACGTCACCGAGTATGACAGAGAAGGAGAGGGAGAGTTTGCAGAAATAATTCCTGTCGTTGTCTACAACATCAACGGAACCGAGATCCAGCCCGAGCCCGTACCTCCAACCCCCGAAGAGGAATCCCAATGGACCATCACCACCATCCTCCTCGTCATCCTCGTCGTCCTGATTGCTATCATGGCAGTCATCGTCGCACTCAGGCTGAACAGGAGCTGAAGGTAACTTCGGAATGAGGTCGAAAACAAACCAATAACCACAAGACAAACCAAGCCCTCCCCGAAAGGGGAGGGCGACTTTTACTTAATTCTAAGAAATCTGAATGTGCTCATTGGGAGCAGAGTATCGTTCTTTTTGATCATCAAAAAGAAATGTTGAGTTTGAGCAATTGATAATTTGAATCAGTTGGTAATACTCTGTGGTTGTTTCAGCAAATGATATAGAATGATTATCAGCGGGCGGGATAGGCTATCATTCAAGGTTGACAGCTTCTCTTCTTTGGCTAAGATACTCTGTGATTTGTTTGTCAGTAATATCCTTGACGTTACCGCCGCTAGCCCAAAACTTGGTCCATTCTACAGTTTTGGAGATTGCATCATCTATACCCCACATGGGCGATAGGGACAGAATTGTCTTGATCTTGGTGTTATCAAGTCTGAGGAGTGCCGCTTCTTTGATCGAACTGTCTCTGATGACCTCGATATTGAGTTCTTTTCCCCAACATGATCCGAATTTATCAACAATGGATCTTGTAGTCACTATGTCCTCTGTATCGGGGCCTACGTTGTAACTGCCCATTAGTGAAGGGTCCTCTGATTGCATTTTGAGGATCGTGAGATATGCGTAAAGGGGCTCGAATACATGTTGATATGGCCTTACGGAATCCGGGTTCCGGAGAACAATCTTTCCGCTGCCAATCATTGCCCTCACACAGTCGGGAACTATCCTGTCTACAGCGAAATCTCCGCCGCCAATAACGTTTCCGGCTCTGGCCGTGGATATCGGGAATCCCACATCGAAGCTTTTTGCGTAACTTTGAGTGATGATATCCGAGCAACTCTTCGAATTGGAATAGGGGTCGAAGCCGTTGAGGTAATCGTCCTCGCGATAGGCTCTCCCAGAACCGTCGTTATAGTAGACCTTATCGGTGGTCACATTGAGGAATGATTTGGTCCCATGTTTCCTTGCGCATTCCAGCAGATTGACTGTTCCCATGACGTTGGTCTCATAGGTCAGTCTGGGTTCTCTGTATCCTTCCCTGACCAGAGGCTGCGCGGCCATATGGATCACGATGTCTGGTTTCAATAAGGAATTGAATGACTCCAAATGATCGAAGTCTCTAACATCGCCTATTTCGGATGTCATAGAGTCCTTTAATTCGAGCAATTCGAATAGATTAGGGTTCGTAGGCGGATTGAGGGCATATCCGTAGACATCTGCTCCTAGAATCTGCAGCATTCTCGAAAGATATGCTCCTTTGAAACCGGTGTGTCCCGTGATCAGGACTTTCTTGCCTTTGTAGAAACCATCCAGCGTCATTCCCAAATCTTCCAGGGAGCGTTCCCTTCGTTCCATAGCTTTTCCAGTGTCTGTTTGTCGCGGATGTTGTCCATGCAATGCCAGAAACCACTGTGCCTGTAGGCCATCAATTCTCCGTCATGGCTTAGCTGCTGGAGGGGGCCGTTCTCAAAAGCGGTATCGTCGCCTTCTATGTAGTCCAATACTTTGGGATCCAGGATCATGAACCCTCCATTGATCCATTCCCTTATGGATTCTGTCTTCTCCTCGAAATGCGTCACCTTATCACCATCCAAATCTAAGAGTCCGAACCTTCCGACAGGATGCGCTGCGGTGACTGTTGCAAGTTTTCCGTGGCGTTTATGGAATTCTATCAGTTTTTGAACATCGATATCGGCGACCCCGTCGCCGTAGGTCATAAGGAATTCTTCATCATCAAGGTATTTGCCGATCCTTTTCAGCCTTCCGCCTGTCATGGTGTCCAATCCTGTATCCACCACGGTGACCTTCCAATCCTCCTTCTCGGTGTCATGGATGATGGTCTTCTTCCCTTCGGAGAAGTCGAAGGTGACGTCGGCGGGAAAGTATTCGGCGAAGTAATCTCTGATGACCTGTTGTTTGTAACCTCCGCAGATGATGAATTCCTTGATTCCCTGATGATAGAGTATTTTCATTATGTGCCAGAGTATGGGGCGACCACCTATCTCGACCATGGGTTTGGGCTTGTTGACGCTCTCTTCCGAGATCCTCGTTCCATAACCGCCTGCAAGGATGACTGCCTTCATACTCCGCACCTTTTGTTAGATCAAGACCTTCTCGGCACCCTGTTCTTTTTTGGATTGTTGCCTTTGTTGGTCTTCTCCTTGTTGTAGGTGTTCTTTGCTTTGACCTTCTTGTCAGCAGGTTTCTGCTTGGGTTCTTCTACTGTTGCAGGAGCGGATTTGTGATGCTCGATCTGTCTCCTGATAGATCTGTAGAATAGATAGAATAGCATGACCAGCATGAAGATCATCTTGATCGTTCCAACATATTTCTGGCCCAGTTCGAATCCGGGCATCATGCAGAAGACTCCTATGAAACAGATGACGCACAGCATCATTCCCTTGTCAGTGAACTTCTTGTGTGTCGCAAGGAGGATCATGAGTCCGAGTTCAAGGTAGAGCAGGGTATAACTCACACTTACGCTGAATATCAGCATCAGCATTCCGCCGAGGATCGTGGCCTCCTCCCATTTCTCCATCTCGTCGTCCATCAGGATGAGCATGAGGACGGCTCCGAGGACGAGGACTTCGACTGCCAATGCACCGTAGATATCGAGACCTAAGGCGTCCAGTATATCGTTGATGTTGAGGAATCCGAAGGATGAGGGGACCGATGATGCATATTCTATTACGTGTCTGACGTACCATATGGGGTCTCCATCGGTGAACACGAAGGGAACGATTAGCAGAGCAGAAACAATCGCTGCGCATTTTCCTAGCTCTATCCATCCTTTGCGTTTCAAGGTCAATACAGCTAAGAATGCCGGTGTGACCTTGGTTCCCGCAGCAACTCCTAGTGCGATGTAGGAAAGGTATCTGATCCATTTGTTCTCCGAGTCGTATCCATAAATGTAAAGAACGCAACATAAGACCGTAAGGAAGATGTAGTTTCCTGTTGAGATGCCGAAGAGAACGGGGTATGAGAATAGGAGCATGATGAAGAGCATGTTATACTCTGCACGTCCGATGTCCTTCTCAACGAATTTCTGGTAAATCATGTAGAATGAGATGATTAGAGCGATAATCAGTACTGTGAAGACCATAGCCGACATCGAAGTATCACGCATGGCCAGAGCAAGATCCCAAGTAGAATCCCCGTCCCATTTGACGAATGGAATTGTGAAATGACCAATAATAGCATAGAAACATATTCCTAAGGCAGGATATATCTCTCCTTGTTGGGAATACGGGTGGTTGGATGCATCTGCGACCATGCTGTAGTGGTCCATGAAGACATATGGGGGGTTGGGATGGAGCATATATGCGAATGCCTCTCCGCCTGTCAGGATAGAGAGTACCGTACAAATGATCATCATCAGGAGCATCCCTGTAAGGAAAACAGTAATGACTTGATTATTCTCATACTTTTTTAGATACCAGGCTTTGATATCCGCGACAATGCCTTCTTCGGATGCCATCGATATGACACCCCTTTATCGAATGGGGGTTTGGTCATGTCCTTCACTTGAAGAGCGATGGCATGATTATTATAAATATGATAGTAGTGGAGCGTTATCTTTCATTTGAAATTGATGCGTTCCGCTTCCACAACCATAGGTCTTTTCCTTGTGTGGAAGTTCGCGTCCATGGCATATTCCCCCACCACTCCGATGAAGAATAGGTTCATCGACACCACCAAGAGAATAATCAATCCGAGTGTCTCGGTTCCGAATGGAATTGTTCCATTCGTGACTAGGTTATAGACAATAAACGCGATTAGTGCAACAACACTTCCTAATGTAGCTAGAACACCACATCCGAGAGCTAATCTGCATCCGAATCTGGTGTACGCTGTAAGGCTCTGGGCAGCAATATTTACGTATCCGTAGAACGAGTTCTTTGATTCCCCAGCGCGTCTTTCCGGTTGGCAGTATGGAATCAGTTTTATGTCATACCCGAGTTCAGCGACAATACCCCTGAGGAACGGTCTGGAATCATCAACTTGTCTCATGACTTCTATGAAACTTCTGTCATACAAGCCTGAACCAGTGACCTGTTTTAGGAAATCAAGTTCTGAGTGTTTCTTTAGGAAGTAATAGTAATAGTTTCTGAAACTGTAGATTATGCGACTCTCATCCGATCTGGTCTTCTGGCCTAGAACGATTTTGAATCCTTTTTCCCATTCCTCAAGATACATCGGTATCATTGCGACCGGATCTTGGAAGTCACAGCACATAGTGATTACACAATCTCCTGTGGCTTGCAGCATACCGTAATACGGGGAAGAGAATTGTCCGAAGTTACGTGCATTGAAGATGGCTTTGATATTGGGGTTGGATGAACAGAGTTCTCTGATAAGTTGTCTGGTCTTATCCTTGGAATCGTTATCGATGAAGATGAGTTCGAACTCATACTGTGGAAGTTTGGACATCTCGTTGCACACAGCTTCTGCTATAGGAACGACATTCTCCTCTTCGTTATAGCACGGAATTAGTATCGATACTTTCTTCATAGCCTGTCTTCGAGGATGCCATGTTTGATATCGTATATTATCATTATTGACAGAAAAATGGACTTTATTGTGTATTAGTAATAAGTTCAGACATAATTCATGATCGTTTTTGGTAGATCTTTGATGTCAATTCCACTTTTTGAATTGACTAACACAGAATTAGAACCAATTTTGTTCGCCATTGCGATATCGCTTTCGTAGGTATCTCCAACAATCAGAGTTTCATTGCTAGAAAGATTGTATTTGGATAGGACATACTCAATCATGTATGGGTTGGGTTTTCCGATAAAAATATCAGGTGTTCTTGATGAGCAGAATGAAATGGATGATACCATTGCTCCGCAGCCGGGGCATAAAAAGTTGTCTGAGCATCTGAAAACCTTTTCGTTGTTGCAAGCAATGATCGTTTTGGCATCGATTGCCACATTGACGGCATCTTTCATTTTTGCATAATTGAAATCTGGATCCATTCCTATTACCAGAGTACTTGCATCTTCAGGTTCTACCGTTGCTACCCCATTTTCTTTGAATTCCTGTTTCAAACCTTCAGTTCCCGAGATAAATATGTCATCCAGATTATTGCTCATCACATAGTTTGATGCCATATAACCAGAGGACATGATGTCCTCCTCTGTACAGTCTAGCCCTGCTGTTTGTAGGCGTTTTGCAATCTGTGAACGAGATCTGGAAGAGTCATTTGTAAAGAATACGACTCTCAAGTTTTTTTCACGTATCCAATCGACTGCAGTTTTGGCACCATCTATCAGATTGGGCCCTACACAGATAGTACCGTCGATATCTATCAAGACTGTACTTATCATATTCAGACTCCTTTTTGAGCCGAATTCATGAAATCAACATAGTATTTCTCTGCCAGTTCGACACTGAAGATGTGACTGTCTTCTTTTTTTATTGTTCTTAGCAATTCATCGAAAGTATTCTCAGTAAGAGTGCCCTTTTCAGAATAGTATTTGGCGTAATATGGGTGCACATGATTCTTGGCTGAAAGATAATATGGGAGGGAGTAACCCCAATAGTGTTCTTTATGAATGGCGTTGAGGTATTTGTCTATAATATCAAGCATCGGGCTAACTTTGTAGTCTTTTGAATGATATCTGTTCAGATAATCGACGAAGAGTTCTTCATTCAGATTGCCAGCACCTCTGCCCATACCATATACGCATGCATCGATTATTACATTACGATCTAAGTTTGCCTCCACCAACGCTTCTGCATTACCTCTTGCCTGTTGGAGATTATTGTGCGAATGGTAGCCTAGCGTGATGCTCTTGTCGAGGTTATGGTCGAACAGATATGCTATGCGCATAACATCATTCTTATTCATCAGCCCAAGGGTATCGACGATATAAACTGCAAATGGCTTGATTGAGTTGAATCTTTTTGCTATCTCCATCAGTTCCATGTCTGAATAGATGTCTGTCGAGGCTATCTGTACCATTGTCTGGTAGCCCAGTTTTGAGATATTCGAGATGTATTCGAAACTCTCTTCGAATAGCTCTTTTCTGAATATGATGCGTATAGCATCCAAACCGTGTTCCATTGGTTTCAACCTATCCAGGGGAACTGGTGTTTTCATATCAACCATTCCGACTATTTTCGACGAATGATTCTTCGGAATGACTTCGGATGCGTCGTTTATGCACGTGTAAACGGCACGGTCAGGATCTCTGGAATCGCCTCTTATGAAGCCGATCTCTATGAATTCAACACCGGTATCATCAAGAGCATCGATAATGTAACGGATTGCTTCGTTTCCGAATCTCCAATCGTTGATGTAGCCACCATCACGTAAAGTGCAGTCCAAAACACTGATCTTTCCCATCTGAGCACCGTTTCATCGTCTAGACATTCTACAGCATGATAATTAGGACTGTCAAGCTGGGTAACGGGCCCTAATATATGCAGAACTTGGAGCATATAACACGTATTTGTAGGTATCTTAATCAAAAATGGGACAGTATTCTACTAATCCCGTCTTTAAAACTAAACTGAGGTTCAAAGCCGGTTTCTTTTATTAATTCTGAGATATCTGCTGATAGATGCATGGTTTGGCCTTCATAATATGGTCTGGCTCCAAAACCTATCTCTGTGGATGGGGCAATCATATCTCTGAGTTCTGTAATGTATTCTTTCAGCGGTCTCGAATCTTTGCTGGCCACATTGTAGGTTTTACCATTCATTCCATTTTCTGCTATTGCCATGAGTGCTCTGGCGCAATCTTCAGCATACATGAGGTTCCATATCTGTTCGCACGGGGATAATTCTGGTCTGGTACCAGTGGAGAAAGATCTTATCAGGTAGCTTATCAACGATTCTGGGCGATCATAACGGCCATATACGCTTAAGATACGGGTCCAGTTGAATTTGATATCTAATTCGTCGCAGAGTTCTTTACAGAGTTTGCCAGCAGTATACTTACATATTCCATATGGAGTGACTGGATTTGTTTGGGTCTTAGAACTAATTTCATTGTTAAGTATGCCGTATTCAGCCTGAGATCCAGAACCGATGAAAGTCTTTGCTCCCCAATTATTGGACAGTTTAACCGCATCAAGAGAGTACCTGATATTGTTTAATTGCTGATCTATACTATTACGAGAATCCGGACCTGAGCCTGCCCAAGCCAGGTGGTAGAAGATATCGCATTCTTCCTCATCCATTAGATTGCAGTAATCTGAGATGTCACATTCATAGATCAACAGGTCTTTGCTTTCAAATAGTTCTTCTTTTCTCGAACTGGAGGGATTGACAATCGCAATGACTTTGTCGCCTTTGGATAGGTGTAGGTCGATGAGTTCACGGCCAATGCTGCCGGTCGGACCGGTTATCGCAACTCTCATTCTCATTCCCTCATATTACTTTCAAATTCCTCACGTGGAAGGAATGGCGCCATATCCTCCAGGGGAGGCGAGTACAAAGAACCATCGGACATCTTTCTTGTTGCTGATTTAGGTTCGAAGAATTGTCCCTTGTCTATGAAAACTTCGCATATGAGATATCCATCTTTATTCAAAATGTCATTCAATAGGTCTAAGTTTTCGTTCAACTCTATCCTATAGTAGGGTATGTCAAATGCATTAGCAATCTTTTCGAAAAATGGGAATGAAAGGTCTCCGGAATCCGGTCCTATCCCAACATAATTGGAATCAAAGAGATTGGTCTGTGTAATCCTGATTGATTGATACCCTTCATTGTTCAGAAGGAATATCTTGACTGGAAGGTTATTGGTGACTATGGTCTGAAGCTCCTGGAGATTCATCATTATGCTTCCGTCGCCTGTTATGTTGATAATCTCTTTATGGGAAGCCACATGTGCACCGATTGCAGCAGGCAGGTCATAGCCCATTGAGGCAACAGCCGAGTTTATGATGAATCTGCTGTTCTTCTTGATGTAATATGCTTGGCTGCCCACGACACAAGCAGTTCCGTTTCCCACTACCGTGATGGAATCATCCGAAAGCTTTCTGCTGATGGTATCTATGAAGTGATATGGATTTACCAACCCTTTCGATGATCTGTGTTTTGGAAGTGCTACAGGATACTTTTCTTTCCACTCTCTACATCTGTTAACCCACTGAGTTTTGATTTCCAGAGGTTCAGTCAGGGTTTCGATCATCTTTTCCAAAAGAACCTTGGCATCAATGTGCAAAGGCATTTCGACATGAATGTTCGGTTTATGTAGCTCGCCTTCGCAGACATCCTCCATTATCACGTATGCGTTCCTGGCCCATGCATCCCAATTGAATCCGGTCTGGCGGATACTCAGCCTGCTGCCAATTGACAATACGAGGTCGCTGTTCTGCACAGCGAAGTTACCGGCTCTGTCGCCCATGTTGCCGGGGCGCCCCACATAAAGCGGATGATCTGTTGGGATCAGATCTATGCTGTCCCAATTCGTTACCACAGGGATATTCAGGAGTTCGATCAATTCCAAAAAGAGATCATAACTTTTAGAGAGCCTTATCCCATTGCCTGCATAAAGTATAGGGCGCTTGGAATCTTTGATTTTGTTGATTATCAAATCGATCGTTTGTGTATCGATATTCAGAGGCAATGTGTCGATATACTCCTGAGGATCGAAATCCAACAATCTATCTGTTTCGACGTATGCGCCCTGGACATCTAGAGGTATGTCCAACCAGCATGGTCCCGGACGACCGTTGGTAGCTACTACTATCGCTTTGTGGAGGCAGTAAAGTATTCTCTTCGGATCCTCGACCAATTCGGAATATTTGGTCATCTTGGAAGAAATCGTGGTTATATCGAATTCCTGATCGCCCATGGCACGAATATCGACTCCGGAGTTACGGGCCATTGTATCCGAGCGTACTTGTCCTGATATTATCAGCATTGGGACGGAATCCAGCCACCCGCTCACAACTCCGGTGATGGCATTGGTTCCTCCTGGACCGGTGGTTACACATACCAGAGCTAGCTTGTTGTTTATGCGCGCATAGGATTCTACTGCAATAGCACATGCCTGTTCATGGTGTTGGTAATAACATTTCAGGCCTTTGCAGTGACCGAATGAATCATTTAGATACATCGCTCCGCCGCCGGTGATGGTAAAGACGTCTGTTATCCCATTATTTGCAAGGTATTGGGCAATGAAATCGGATACGCGCACTTTCATTTCATCGCTTCCTTTACTGTCTCGGTCATGCGCTCAATATCATTTTTCTTCAGCCCTGGGTATACGCCTATCCAGAATGTATTATTCATCACTTTATCAGTGTTGCTCAGGGTTCTGACGATGCGATAGTCTTTACCTTCTACTAGGTGTTCGAAACATGGGTGACGAATGATGTTGGCAGAAAATAGCATTCTTGTTTGGATTCCTCTGCTTTCCAGATAGTTTACTATTTTATCTCTGTCAGAATTAGTTTTGCAGGTAATCAAGAAACCGAACCAATTCGGGTCACTGTTCGGCAGTTTTTCAGGAAGAATCAGTTTATCTTCTAAGCATTTTAATCTGCTGTAAATGAGTTCGTGATTCCTCTGTCTAGCTGCTTTGAATCCATCTAGTTTCTTAATTTGTGAACATCCTATGGCAGCTTGGAGATCTGTAGCTTTGAGATTAAATCCTAGATGAGAGTAAACGTATTTATGATCGTAACCGAAGGGGAGGGTACCGAATTGTTTTGAGAATCTCTGTCCGCAGGTGTTGTCTTTACCCGAAGGACATGTACAATCTCTGCCCCAATCTCTCATGGAACGGATTATTTTGTGTAAGAGGGAATTGTTAGTGTATACTGCACCGCCTTCGCCAGTGGTGATATGGTGTGGCGGGTAGAAACTCGAAGTTCCGATATCTCCCACTGTACCTGTGTATTTTATCTCTTTGTTAAATACATATTTTGAGCCAAGAGCGTCACAGTTATCTTCAATTAACCAGAGGTTGTGGTCGTCACAGAAATCCTTGACTTTTTGTATGTCAAAAGGGTTTCCCATTGTATGTGCCAGTATAACTGCTTTTGTTTTTTTTGATACCGCAGATTCTAACATCTGTGTGTCTATATTGTATTGAGGTATTGTGATATCTATAAAAACTGGAACTGCACCATATTGAATGATGGGCGATATTGTTGTGGGGAATGAACAGGCGACTGTGACAACCTCGTCACCTGGGAGTATACGTTTTTCTCCTAGCAGGGGTGAGGTAAGTGCATAAAAGGCAAGTAAATTGGCTGACGATCCCGAATTAACGAAAGAACAGTATCTGACTGAGAGATATTTGCATATTTTATTTTCAAAATCTTTTGTATAATGGCCAGAGGTAAGCCAAAAATCAAGAGAAGCGTTAACTAAGTTAATCATGTCATTTTGGTCGTATATTTTTTTTGAATAAGGGATAATTGATGAGTCAGATTCTTTATGAAATGAGTTATAGTATTTGGAAACCATTTCCATGATTTCTCTTCTTGCTTCTTCTTCATTGGCATTATTAGACATTTGAAACCCTCTAGATAATTCTACATTACTGAGTTAAATTGCCTCTGTTTTTAATTATTAATAGCTATTTGATTCTGATTATTATCTTAATTTAGTTATTTTGAGTAAATTGACTTTTATTGTGTAGTTTTTTTAGCAGTGTTTTTGTTATTGTTTTTGTTGGTTCTTCTACTAATTTGAAAGTAAGTATTCCAAAAATAATAGAGATAATATATGCTACAAAAATAAAAATAACCGGATCAAGACTAATGTTGTTTCTTACCATAAAATGCATTAAGGTTTGTTCAATTAAAAATCCGTAAAGATATACGCCGTAGGATATTTCCATTTTATTTCCAAACTTTTTTAGTCTAGAAGGTGCAAAAGCTATGGAGAATAATACGTAAGGTAAGGCAATTATTGTTACTACCTATGATTCGGGATTAGTTAATCCAATGGCTTGCAATAGTATTATCAGTATTATGGAGAATGGTAGACTAAGGTATTTTTTTACACTATTCCGAGTATAGAGAATTCCCATTAGATAGAACGGGAAAAGTCTCAAAGCAGAGAACCAATCTGTGCCGTAAAAAACCAGTCTGGTTCCGTTTATAATGATAAAGTATGTTGCAATTGTTGTTATTATTAGAAGACTTATTATTATTATCTCTGGCCAAAGTTTATTGTTTATCTTACTAATAATGAGAATGATGACTGGAACTAAAGCGTAGAAGAACATTTCTACGGGTAAGGTCCAGAGGGAACCATTAACGGTAACACGATAAGGATTATCTAAGAATACACCAGGAAGGTCGTATATTGGATAGAAAATGATATTTTTCAGATATTTCCAGCAGTATTGGAAGTAGACTTCTGTTGAGAGATCTGTAAGTATTGGGCCGAAGGCAAATACTGTGATAAAAATTAAAACTACTAAAGGGGGACAGATCCTCATAATTCTTTTTATTGAATAATGTAAGATGTTGGGGTCGTTTTTCCAGCTTTGAGCAATTAAATATCCGCCTAAAATGAAAAGAAGGTATAGGCCAAAACTGTGAATTGGTTGACCCCACATAGTTGGGGCTTTTAGTCCATTTAAAATAAAGCCATGGCCGGCAATAACAAGAAAGGCTGCACAGGCACGGATAATGTTAAAATTGTTATTTCTATCCGTTTCTGAGATATTGGCAGTCATCGATTGAGGTATTTGTGGCGTAATATAAAGAATTGTATGATATGTCGACACCTATCATTTTACGTAAAATATGTCAGAATATATGTTCATTATAGTAAAAGTATCATTGCGTGATCTGTGAATTTGATTAATTATATGGTAAAATAATTGATCATCATAGAAGAGGTGTTTGAAGTTAGGAAACATGGATACTGTTGTAAGAAGACAACCTTATACTTTGATAGCTTACCCTTAATTGATTGACTTGGATGAGTACAACCCACTGGTTTCAGTTATAATTCCCACATTTAACTATGGGAATTTGATTATTAAGGCCATAGGATCGGTGGTCAAACAGACGTATTTGAATTATGAAATAATTGTTATTGATGATGGGAGTCAGGATAATACAGAGTATGTTGTCAAGAAGATAATTGATAAATATCCTTCCATAACAATAAGTTATATAAAAACTGAAAATAGAGGTATTGGAGCTGCAAAAACTACGGGTATTATGCAATCCAGCGGGGATTACATCTTATTTATGGATGCTGATGACTATATGGATCCGTTATGTTTGGAATCATTGGTATTAAGCACTGATAAGGGTGTAGCAGACTGGGTAATTGGTTCTTTTAGATTTGTTGATGAAAATGGAACTACTATCAAAGAAGAAATCGCATTTGAACGTGATTCTGTGACTAAATGGTGTTATACATATATTCATGCAAATCTGTTTAAAAAACAGTTGTTTGTTGACTGCGGTATAAAACTGGAAACAAATTTTGCCACGGATGTGGAGACTGTATTTCAATTTTGTATTTATTCGAACAACATTAGGTACTGTACTAGTATTTACTATAATTATCTCGTTCACAATTCAACAACTCGTGACCCTAAGTGTTTGTACGGCTATGTAATGACTAGAGACCCTAGATGCAATTTGTCAGATCTTTTCAAATCTGTTTCTAAAAATGTGTAGCCTTTCATGAACACACAAGATTTTGCAAAGTGTGAATATGGACTTATTAGGTTTTATTACTCTAAGATTTTGGTTACTGTACAGAATTATCAGTACAAAGAGGCCAAAACAATTTATTCAGTCTTTAAGAATGATATTATTTCATATTGCCCGAAGTATTTAGCAAATAGATATCTGTTTACAGTATTTTCAGGTATGACAAGATTCAGAAAGATGGTAACTCCAATATGTGGGTTTTTTGAGATAACGAGAACATTTAGCCTTTTTTTATACATATATACCTTTGTTATTAGAGGTAAGAAGATAGTAGACTAATTTACACTACATCAATTTGTGTAAAACCAATTGGATATTATTAGGCTATCTTGTTGCTGATAATTCGTGTCTTGTATCCATTGTTTGTCATCTACTCGGTATAACGTTTTACGGCATCGGTCCAGTGAGGCAATAATTTGAAACCTGCATTAGTTAGGGATGAAGTAAGTAATGTACTATTCAAAGGTCTTTTGGCTGTTGTTGGGTAGTCTTTGGTAGTTATTGGGGATATTTTTATGTCAATATTTGCACTGTTAAAGAATTCTTTTGCAAAATCAAACCAGCTACAAAAACCCTCATTATGGGCATGATAGGTGCCATAGCTATTAGTTTCAATAACATCACATAATAGCGGAGCTAGGTCACAAGTGTATGTCGGGGAACCTATTTGGTCGGAGACAACTCTTATTGTTTCATTATTATTATACAGCTTGAGCATCGTATTGATAAAATTCTTTCCAGTATTTCCAAAGAGCCACGAAGTACGAATGATGTAGTGCTTTGGATTGTTACGAACAATAATTTCTGCATCTGCCTTACTCTTTCCATATACATTAATCGGATCGACTGGGTCGCTTATATCCCAATGTTCATGTCCTTTACCGTTGAACACATAATCAGTACTAACAAATAATTCAGGTATATTTTTTTTGATGCACTGTTTAGTGATATTTTCTGTCCCATACACATTCGTTTTTCTACATTTTGTGATTTCTGTTTCAGCTTTATCCACTGCCGTGTATGCAGCACAATGAATGACTGCTTCTGGATTGTTAATACAGAAATAGTTGGTGACTGCAAATTGATTTGTAATGTCTAGGTTATGATGGGTTGGTGACAGAACTTGATGTCCACGTCTAGACAGCTCTATAATTACATCTTGACCAAGTTGTCCACTCCCGCCGGTAACTAGTATTTTCATTTCAACGCTACCTTATTATTAGAGAGGATGTAGCTACCATTTAGAATGTGTTCTGACCATTTTTGATTATCTATGTACCATTGAATAGTTGCTTTTATACCGTTATTAAAGGATACATCAGGATGCCATCTCAATTCTTTTTGTATTTTTGAGGAATCAATAGCATAACGCCTATCATGTCCTTTACGATCTTTAACATAGGTAATGAGAGATTCTGGCTTATCCAACTCATGAAGGATTGTCTTTACTATTTCTATATTTGGCATCTCATTGTTTCCGCCAACGTTGTAAATGCAACCATTCTTCCCTTTATTTATTATCATTTCAATGGCCTTGCAGTGATCCTTAACATGTAACCAATCTCTTACATTTAACCCATCTCCGTAAACAGGGAGGGGCTGATTTAATGTGGCTTTTGTTATCATCAGCGGGATTAGTTTTTCTGGAAATTGAAAAGGCCCATAGTTATTTGAGCAGCGTGATATTGAAACAGGTAATCCGTATGTTCTGGCATAGGCCATTACCAGAAGGTCTGCTCCTGCTTTAGAAGATGAATAGGGGCTGGATGTGTGAAGTGGTGTATCTTCTGTGAATTTTTGATCTGGACGATTAAGAGGAAGATCCCCATATACTTCGTCCGTAGATACTTGGTGATATCTATCAACTCCGAATTTTACAGAAGCGTCCATTAGTATGGATGTACCGATAATGTTTGTTTTTAGGAATACTTGAGGATCTTTTATTGAGCGATCAACATGAGATTCAGCAGCAAAGTTTATCACTACGTCTGGATGGTATTCTGAGAATATAGATTCAATTGATTTTTTATTGCAAATGTCTGATCTAATAAATAAGAAGTCATCCCTATCCATTATTGGTTCTAGTGTTTCAATATTTCCTGCATATGTAAGTGAATCAATACATATTATAGTGTCTTTTTTGTTGGCCGTTATTTTCTCAAAGATAAAATTCGATCCTATAAATCCCGCACCACCAGTGATTAGATATGTTTTTCCATTCATAGAAATAACTCCTTGAATGACGGGTGTGTTTTGTCCTTATTACTTAGTATTAAGCAATCAGTTTCTGGCCATTTAATATCGAGATCAGGGTCATTCCATATCAGCCCACCCTCATCTTCAGGGTAGTAATAGTTATCGCATTTATATGAAAAAATTGCAGTATCACTTAATACTTTAAATCCATGGGCAAAACCTCTGGGTATCAAAAACTGTTTCATGTTTTTATCTGATAACGTAACTCCATACCATTTACCAAATGTTTTACTATTTTTTCTTAAATCCACTGCAACATCGAACACTTCGCCCTATAATACACGAACTAGTTTTGCTTGAGGGTGGTTCTTTTGGAAATGTAAGCCTCTCAAAACTCCTTTTGTTGATTTGGATTGATTATCTTGAACAAATTCATAGTTCAATCCTGAAATGTCATATTCTTTTTTATTATATGTCTCTGTGAAGTATCCTCTGGAATCTGAGAAAATTTCTGGTTTAATCACATAAAGGCCATCGATGTGTGTATTTGTTACAGTGATCTTTGCCATTATCTCACCATCAACTTTGAAAGATAATCCCCGTAAGAGTTCTTACTATATTTATGTGCCAATTCTTCCATTTTTTTTCTGGATATCCATCCATTATTGAATGCAATTGATTCTGGTGAGTTAATATTGGTTTTTTTCTCTTTTGTTTTATCACGTATGTATGTTGAAGCATCCATTAGGCTGTCGAAAGTTCCCGTATCCCACCATTTAAAGTCTTCTGCTAATAATTGTACTCTAAGTTTGTTTTCTTTTAGGTACATTATGTTTAAATCTGTGATTTCTAGCTCACCACGAGCTGAGGGTCTGATTTTCTTTGCCTTATCACAAACATCGGATCCATAAAAATATAGTCCAGTTACACAGTAGTTAGATTTTGGGTTTTTTGGTTTTTCTTCAATCGACACAACATTGCCTTTTGAATCGAATTCAACCACTCCAAATCTCTGAGGATCTTGTACTTCATAACCAATAATTGTGGAAATACCCTTTTTAGCATCGAGGCATGCGTTAGTTAATATCTCAGTATACTCAGTTTCTCCATAAAAAATATTATCGCCAAGTATCATCGCACAAGGTTGGCCATCAATGAACTGTTCTCCAATTATAAATGCTTGTGCCAGACCATCTGGGGATGGTTGAACTGCGTATGATAGTTTAATGCCGAAGTTTGTGCCGTTGCCGAGAAGATGTTTAAATTTATCTATATCTTCTGGCGTTGTTATTATTAGGATATCTTTGATTTTTGCTAGCATCAAAGTTGCTAGGGGGTAATAAATCATAGGTTTGTCATAAACGGGCAGCATTTGTTTCGACGTAGAGATTGTTAGGGGGTATAGTCTTGTACCAGATCCTCCAGCCAGAATAATCCCTTTCATATTTGTATGATTGTTCACACATATTTTAAAACTACTAAGGCTGCAACTCTACTATAAAAATCGAGTTTAACATTTTTTGCGAGATGAAGGCGACATGTTAGATGAAGTCTGATTCAATAAAGAATGTGCATCGTGCTCTAAATGCCATTAAGAATGATCATTCGTGATTTGTTGTTTATATATTGTTATCTATCTTGGTTAAGTATTTTTTTACAGTTTTCCAGTATCTTATCATCGATATTGTAGTGTGGCGGTTGTTTTTTAGCTGGAAGTTTATAGATGTCTCCGTAAAGAATTTCTAGAATTTTCATGTAATCATTTGGGATTAAAACTTCGATTCCTTCAAAAGAGCTTTTTTTAAGCGGCAGTATTGCATCATTTGGAAAAATATTTTTTTTGTAAAATGGCCATTCTAGGCCCAGTACAATTAATGATTCCTTTGGATTATTATAGGAATCTGTGGTTATTTTACAATCTTTTAGAATCATCTGAACATTCTTTTCTTCACCGTTTCTACAAAAGTTTGATTTTAAATTATATTTGTAACATATTGCGTCCAGCTGTTTTTTTTGAATATCCATTTTTGTTTTAAGATCATCTGGGTTATCATCTACTTCGTCAAAAATAAAAATATCAATAAAAGGAAAAATATTATCTTTTGTACAGAATTTAAATAACAGATGGTAACCTACGCTGGGTTCAAATCCTACAAATAGGTACGTTTCGTATTTTTCGCTGTTTTGAATGAGATTAAATAGCTTATCAAAATCTTTCCTCAGAACTCCGATATCAACATCATCGTCCCAGGGGATAAAACCTTCATGGCGCACAGTTCCTAGTAAAGACCCATACATCATCCAGTATTTTATGTTATTTTGGATACACATATTATGAAAATCATTTAGCATTCTTACTAAAGATAATTGTAGAATGCGCAACTTTCCAGTTGCTTTTGAGAAGTATTTGAAAAGGTTTTTTTTTTCGACTCCCATCATGTTAATGATTGCATCAGTAAACAGCTTGCTTTCTTCGGCGGCTAATGGAATTGTTCCGTACAAGGGGCGAACAAGTTGGTCTGCATAACTATATGGGTCTATCCATCTACTACGATAGCAGTCTTGTTTAGGAGTAAAAGTATCAAAACATACAGAATCTATTACTTTGGAGTTGATATAATCGTAAACGACTATATTCATGCCTCTTTTGTTGACAGAATAATCTATTCCGTTTATTATTATGTGAGAATTATTTCCAAGTGTAAACCCAGAGCTTGTTATTATGATTTCGTTGTTTTCAATAAGCAATGAAGTTGATATTAGTCTAAATTCACATTGTTCTTCTATTTTTTTTCCATCTACGGTTGCCATTAAGAAGCTGTATCTATACTTTTTTTCCAGCTCTTCAGACGCTCCTAATATGGAACTATTGCAATATGGCCCTGCAGTGTCTTTAACGGAATAGAATATCGCAAACCCCTTATCCTTTTTGTTTATATATTCTAAGTAGGCGTCATATTTCCTGATATTTGTTACGCTTTTTATTTCGTTTATTGTTGCCATTTTCCAGTTTGTTGGTAGTTCTAGCCGGGTATTTTAAAGTTTATATGGGTAGTAATCATACTTTCCTTAGCAACGTGGATTGCAAAAGGATCGCTGATTATCATGTCGGTAAGTGTAGATCTAATAGATGCTATTGACAATAAGTGCAATAGGGGCGGTTTATGGGGCTGTAGTGATGATGGTTTAACTAACAATTTAGAGATTAGTACCATTAATGGAATTAGGGTTGCAATTCAGGTTCATGTTTTCTACGTAGATTTAATAGTTGAAATTAAGAAATATTTAGATAATATCCCTTTTCCATTTGATTTATTTATCTCTACAGATTCTGATGACAAATGTAAAGCAATCGAAGAAGTCTTTTGTAATGTAATAAATGCTAAAGTGACGAGTATAAGCGTGTTTCAGAACAGAGGTCGGGATGTAGCTCCTTTTATAACACAGCTTGGCAATTATGTTGATAATTATGACTATATTTGCCATGTACATACAAAAAAAAGTAAGCATTTGAATTATTTTACCACTGGAAATGAGTGGAGATCATATTTGTTTGATAATTTGTTGGGAAGTAAGTCGTTAGTTGGTAGCATCATTGATATCTTTGAAAGTAACCCTGATATAGGTATAGTTTGCCCGTATCCCTTTAAACCAATTTCTCCTTGGGCAGATTGGGGAAAAAACTTAGAAACGACAAAAACGTTATTAAGGAGAGTTTGTGACAAAGAAATAGATTTACCTTAGAAACCAGATTTTCCGGTCGGGAATATGTTTTGGTTTAGGACATCAGCAGTAAGAAATATTTTTTGTTGTGGGTTAAACATTAGAGATTTTGAAAAAGAAAATGGAAGTCTAGATGGGTTGTTAGCGCATGCTGTAGAGCGTAGTTGGTTTTACATATGTGTGGAAAATGGATATACATGGTTATATTATAATGAAAAAAATTACAAAATGACGTTAAGTGAGACTATTATGTACTATATTAGTAAAATGAGGAGATTTGCCCAACTATATATATTTGAGAGATAACCGAACTCTATTTTTGCTTAACAAAAACATAAGCAGTTAACTGCCCATTATCAGTCTTCGTTTACAACTATTAGGATAATCTTGTAGTTGTCTATCTCTGTAAGCTAATGTATTTTACCATGGGTGGTTCAAATGGTTGTAAGATGGTTATTATTGGTTGCTGTGTGAGAATCTCCGTATTCAGTTCAGGAGTATTTGCGTGTTTGTAATACTTGATGATTGATTAATTGCAGTTGCGGGAGCGTTTTCGTTATGTATTCCTTATTGTTTTCATCATCTTGATCACCTATTTGATATATGGCTGTGAGGTTCTTTCTCTTTAGAATTCCTTCTCTTCAAGACCGGAGGTGTTTGTGCAGAGTTTTTCAGAATTACTGAATCTGTTGACGATCATTGAAATAATCTAGACAGTAATCGGCCAAGGAATTCAGGAAACTATTATTTGCAACATATATCTATTTCGAAACCCTGATTCCATTTCTTCTTGATTGTATCTCTCTCGATGAACATTTCTTTAAATCGTACATCTTCCTCATAAGTATGAAATCACTAGAAAACAAGATTCGATATGCTTTTTGGACCTGATTGTTAGGAAATTTTTGAACGATTCTAGAAGATGCTGATAGTTCTTGGGCGTTTGTATTTTATTCTCTTAGTCATATCGTCTATAATACTGGATATTTCCTTTCTTTATCTGCATAGATATTTCAGTTTGGTATAGACATATGTGACGATTTGAAGATTTGTCTTTTATGAAATACTTTTCAATCCCGACTTGCGTGTAAGTTATTATGTTTTTCATAAATATTATTCCAGGAGTTCCGCTGCCTGTTTTGTTGCTATGTGGTTTGGATTTTTTGATCTTTTTTTTGAAGTCAAGCTTAATGAATTCAGGTTAACTTTGATTATTTTTTTGATACTTTGTTTAGTTATAAGTTGATTTTTATTTAGACTTAAAAAATGATTCAAGATGTGGGGCAAGTTTAACTGCAAACCTGTATAGTTTACCTTTGTCACCAAATAGTCTAATGTATATGATTTGAGCTAACTTTAATGTTCTTACAGATGAGAGTATAGTGCTGGTGTAGTCAAGCGATTGGTATTTAAGTTGTTGTTCATCCATATAGGCGATATAGTTTTTGATTTCATCAGGAGTTATAATGTAACTACGTTTTACATTTCTTAACCGGACTGAATTAATACAACTTGACCATGTTTCTTTGTTACAAACTGTTTGTGAAGATTCTGCATTTTGCCACCATCTGTAGATAGATGTTGGGTGCATGGTATCAGTTATCCCTGTAATTACTGACAGTCTCATTAAATAATCCCAGTCTTCAGCGCAATCTAGCGTCTCATCAAAGATTATTCCATGTTCACGGAATGGTTGGAGAGGAAATGCTAAAGAGACTGGGGGACAATGATTTTCATATGTCTGGGAGATGACATTGTATGGTATACAGTATTCTACCGATGGCGCTGTTTCTGCTCTGAGAGCATGAATTCCCCATTCGGTTGGATTCGATGCCCAAGTTTGTTTGAATGAGAATGAATGTATAATCATACCAGATTTTATCTGTGCTGTTTTTTTAAAATCTTCAATCCAATCTTCAAGTATTAGATCGTCATCGTCTAATATTATAGCATATTGTCCTCTGGCATGTGCAAATCCAAAATTGAGAGGTAGGGTGCGACCACCGACATCTAATTTATAATAACGTATTTTTTTCTTGAATTCTTCAGGTTGATAATCTATGATTCTGTTTACTAATTTATCTTGTTCAGCATCTAGTTTGTGCCCAATAAGAATAACTTCAAAATCTTGGCACGATTGGGAATAAAGGCCTAATAAAACTTCACACAACCCTTCAGATCTTCTCCCTTGGGTGCGCATTATTATTGAAACAAATGGGTGATGTTTGTTTTTTAACTCTTCTGAAATTATTTCTTCATAATTAAATGCGTGAGCTAGATGTGAGCATTCTAAGTACATGTCGTTTTTCGACGTATTGTGATAATCATATATTGTCATTTTATCATTAAAGGATAAATCTGTTTTCGGAATAGTAATTGCCGATAAATTTTGAAACTTTATGTTCTTTATCAAGCGGAGTAGGCAATTTGCCGCTTTTTTTACGTTCAATAAAATTACTAGCTGCCTTCATTAGTATTTCATTGTTGGAAGATGAGTATTCATTTAGAAGTTTTGAAACTCTTTCAGGATTTGACCATTTGTATGCCATTAATAGTGCAGATTCTGCAGAGTAATACTTTTCTGATGCGGTTGGAATCCATTTTCCATTCTTAGTTAGGTGTTTAGAATGATATACCGGTGCCAATGGTTGATATATGATGACAAATCCAAGTAATCTTAATCTCCAACTAAAGTCCAAATCATCACAATACAGGAAGAAAGTTTCTGCATCAAATCCATTTAATTGATTGAAAATATCTGTCCGTACAATCGCACAAGCAGTAGTGGCCCATTCTGTTTGTAGTGTAATATAGTCGTATTCTTTTTGATGTTCAATTGGGCTTTGTCTAGCCTCAACCATACCCACATTATCGTAGGAGAATGGGGCCAATATGTAAAAGAAAAAATGTGGGGACAATTTAACGTCAGGGTTCATCATCATAATGTAATCGCTAGAGCATTCTTTTGCAAGGATGTTGTGTCCTTTAGCTGAACCTGTATTATCGTTAAAAAATGAATATTTTAATGAAATGTTTTTCATTATTTCATTTAGTTTTTTGACATCTTCATCATCAAATATTGGTTCCGGCCCAGCATCTCCATAGTGAAAAACGATAGATAAATCCATATTGAAGAAGTCTCTCGCAACCCTTACTGCGTTATCTACAGATTCAATTGAGGTGAATAACGATTTTTTTTCATTCTTATATATGACTGATTGAATATGAATGGATGTCATCGTTTATTCCTCATTATTTGATTTAGTTTTTCCGTATCTCCCCATATTCCAGGACTATCGTAGGGGCGATCTGGAAATGTGCCATAATTAAGCTTAATATCGAGGTTGTTGTCACTAATAAATTGTTCTATTCTATCTGAAAGGGATTGTGGTTTTCCAGAGCATACTTCTATAATTCCTGATACTTTGCTTTGAGTGCTAGCCATGCATAAATAATCTGTAAATTCTTCTATTTTTAAAAAGTCGTAAAGGTTTTTGCCAGAGTTGAAAGGAAAGGTTTTCTTTCCAGCTTCTTCAGCTTGGACAATTTTTGAGAAAATACTGTTTGATCTTGTATCCGTACTTTCTATATAGTAACCTCTTAACCAGTTTAGTGTACATTCAGAGTTCTTTTGTGCAATCATCAAACTCTGGCGCATTGCATTTTTTGCCACCCCGTATTGCGTTAAAGGATTGCAAGGAGTTCTCTCTCCAACTGGCCCTTCCCAGTATCCAACTTCATGCATTGTTCCAATACATGAAAGAATTTTCAACCCACCCTGCATCATATCGTTACAGAAACGAATGTGGTTGGGAAGGTTTTCTATGTTTGTGTAGGAGTTATGATTAAATCCTTCTTTCCACGCAAGATGAATGCAAATGTCGGGGGACCCAACTTTTTTAAAAATTTGTGGATCACCACAAAAAATTGGAATATTTGTTATTTTTGCTCTGGAATCCACACCTTCCGTGTTCAGCGTTGATACTGTTACTTCAAATCCGCTGTCAAGCAACGTCTTTACCACATATCTTCCAATGAATCCGTTTCCCCCAGTGACTAAAACTCTTTTCATAACTGCTATGACACGCCCTCATTCTTCTTTTAAAGATGCGCAGGTTTTGTTCTTATTTATTAATTCTGGAAGTTTCGTTATTTTGAGATTTAGTCTGATATTCGTATTACATCTTTTAAATTAGAGACAGTTTGTTACAAATTGTTCTTTTCGATTAGAATTTCATTAATTTGTTTTATGCTAGTTGTATCTCCAATTTCAGCACCAATACTATACCATTTTATGGCATCATCAAGATTCTTTTCAACTGAAATGCCTTTGCGATACATATTCCCTATTTTGTGGATGGCATCTATGTTTCCAGACTGAGCATAGTTTTTAATAAGGTCAAGAGACCACTCAAAAGTATCTTTGTATTGATCTTTGTAAGAGTAGGATAAATGGATGAGAGAATCGATACTCCTAACGTCGCCGTTTATTGCAGCATTTTTGAAGTTTTGTATTGAGGCCTATATGTCAATATTTGTCCCCTTTCCATCACGATACATTTCACCCGCCCTCATCTGACAAAATACGTTTCCCATCTTGGCACCTTTATTGTACCAATATAAGGCTTTTTTTGAATCCGATTGCACACGCACTCCATCACGATACATATTTCCTAGTTTGAGAATGGCATCTATGTTTCCAGATTCTGCTATTTTTTCAAGTATTTCTAGCAGTTGTGTTTTTTTTTCTGGATCTTTATTGTACATTATGTATTGATAAATCATGCCCGGATTCATTGAGCTCATTAGCTTATCATATGTGTGTTTTATGGAAATGTTTCCACTAGCCATACCGTAGTTAATGGCCCAGACATATTGTTGAAACCAGTAGGCTTCTTCATATTTGGTGAACCATTTTTTGCTTTCATTAGTATCAGCATTAACTCCAATTCCATCACGGTACATAACCGCAACGCGGTACATACAATCTTTATTACCGAGTTCAGCGGCTTTTAGGGCCCATTTAAAGGAGAGTCTCCTGTCTTTGGGTAATAGTTTACCTTGGGCGTATATGTCTGACAACATGATTATTGAACGCATTAGCCCATTTTCAGCCGCTGATATTAGAAACTCTACCATTTTGCAATAATTTTTGGGAACTCCAACCCCATCCCGGTACATCAGAGCGATTTGGTGCAATGCATCTACATATCCATTATTTGCCGAGCTAAGAAACATACTGAATGCTTTGCTCTTTTCTTCATCAGTCCATGCTGTTTTTAATAACAGTTCAGCGTAGCGGTATTCCATCTGTCCATTACCTGGAATAAGTGTGTTTTTATAGAGTTCAATTAGGTCATTTATGTTATTTTCTTGAGAAGAATTGAAAGAAGCAACTTTGATGCGGGCTTCCCAATCGCCCTTTTCAGCAGCGAATAGATAATGTGGATATGCTTTTTCCTTTGAGCCTCTGCTCATTAGCAGATCTCCATATGTAACTTCTGCACGTATGCTATGTTTATCGGCCGCTGATTTTAACCATTTTTCATATAGTGCCAAATTTTTTTGAAAATGATATCCATCCCGGTACATCAGTGCTAGTTTATATTGAGCATCTGGAACTCCAGAGTTAGCATAATCTTGAATAATTTCAGGGTCTTCATTTATTTTGTTTTGATACTCTGCACATACATTTTCAGGGTCCCCATCCATAGCTATTTTACCATTTTCTATCCATATTGCTCTGTTGCATGCATCTTCTATATAGGGCAAATTATGAGATACTATTAGAACAGTTTTTCCGCTTTCAGCTAATTTTTTAAAGTGCTGCTTAGCTTTTGTAGAAAAAGATGAGTCACCAACACTCAAAACTTCATCTACAAGAATAATGTCTGAATCAACGTTAACCATAATTGCAAATGCAAGTCTTCCAGTCATTCCAGACGAATATGTTCTAACAGGGTTATCAATATATTTTCTAACACCAGAATAATCAATTATTTCCTCAATTTTTGCATCCATTTCTTTTTTAGAAAAACCGTATAGCTCCCCTTTGGTATAGATATTCTCCCTCCCAGTCATGTCTGGGTGGAAGCCCATCCCTAGCTCTAGAATGGCCGCAATTTTTCCAGAACGATTGATGGTTCCCTCATCTGGTTCCATAATCCTGGCTAGGATAGATAGGAAAGTACTTTTTCCAGAACCATTTCTTCCTAATATGCCAAGTACATCACCCTTTTTTATTTCTAAAGAGACGTTGTTTAGGACTTTATTTTTAACCTTTTTTATCTTTGTTCTACCCGTTGCAGTTTTTTTAGAATCGTCAGCGACTTGTATTGTAAAACTTTTGGAAATATTGTTGATCTCTATTGCGTTTTCTGGTTTCATTTCATAACCTCTCTGCGAAACCATATCTCAATTTACGGAAAATTATCAGACCTAATGTTATCGAGATTATAGGGGCGATTAAGCAAACTGATAGGATAGTGGTGTCGGGGAATATTCCATAATATACAATTTGATGACAAGCCTCAACGTAATATGAAAATGGGTTAATTGCAATAATATATGATAGGATTCCAGATACATCATCCATGGTGAAATACATCGGTGTTATAAAGAAAAAAACCATAGATAACGAATTTATTAGATATTGCAAGTCTCTAAAATAAACCGTAATGGAGGATAAAACAAGGACGTATCCTGCTACGAAAATAAACATTAATGTGAGAATAATCGGAAGAAAAATAATTGAGATGGATAACTCATATCCTATGAGAAGAATTCCTGAAAAAACTATAGCATATCCTATTAGCATTATAATAAAAGAAGAAATTACTTCGGACAGAATCAGAATACTTCTAGGAAAGTACATCTTTTTTACCATCATTGCATTATTCGTTATAGATCCTGGCCCCCTATTCAAGTTTCCTAACATAAAAGTGAAAGCAAATAGACCAGATGATAAGAAAACCCAAAACTGTGGTATGTAATTTGGTCTTATTGTGTTGAATACGACGTAATACACGCCCATCATAATAATCGGAATAACAAAATGCCATGCAAAACCTATTGCAGAGTTCTTATAGCGACCAAATAATTCCTTGAGCACCAAAGCTCTTACTGTGTTGCGGCAATCGTATATCTCTTTAAAATCTTGTCTTAATGACGTAGGCATGTGTTCCTCGTTGTAGACCAATCACTTGTTTGTACGATAATAGATCTTCGTATTGTGTTTACTTAGTCACGAATCTTGTATTTTCATCATCATAATAAAAGTAGTGTTTGAACTAAACAGTTTTTCAGACTATGTTTGTGAATGAATAGAGTGGTGCAATATTTGGCGGAGATAGTTTAACGAGTGTGTAGCGGGTAAAAATGTATTTGTTCTTTTATCACCTCTAAGTGTTAGATGAAATGTAATCGTACGGTTGCGATTGTATTTCAAAGAATGCAGTTTTATTTAGAGTATTCTAAAGAATGGTGTATTTTCGTATGGTTTATTATATATATCGCAGTACACATGCTTGTCTAATTCTTGATGGTGTAGTATCGTGACTATTCCGAAATGCATTCCTGAAGACCTAGAGGTACAATTATTACAAGAATGTAAACGCATTGAAGGTGCAACAACTGTTTGTATCTACAATTTTGAGGGGTCTAATTTCGCAGCGGATGCGATATCTGCTTTCATTTATTCTAACTCTAAGCTTCAAATTCATACAATAGTAGATAAATCAGTCCCTAAATGGATTGGTCCTGAAACTGACGTTATATTGATGTCCTATATAGGTTCAAATAGGTACATAGAGTCAATCTATATTGAGGTCAAAAGAAGAGGTTCTCGGGTACACTGCATTACATCTGGAGGGTTACTTGCAGATTTTTGTAAATCCAACAACGATGATCTCCATCTAGTCCCCGAAGGATTATCACCTTTTGAGGCAACCGGATTTGAGATGGGCGCTCTTGTCAATCTTTATGATTCTCTTGGTGTAGAAAACCTCAAAGATGCAGTGAAAGCGATGATTCCAAGATTAAAGATTTATCGTAATGAAATATGGGGCTCAGAGTATGTTTGGAAATTAGCTATGAAGATCAATGGTGCTATTCCAGTGATATATAGCTCTGGAGAAATGAGGGCAGTACACAAGAGATGGAAGATTCTTCTTAATGACGTTACAGAAAAGCTTGCGTTTTCTGGCGAATTGCCTGAATTTGATCATAATGAGATAGTAAGCTGGACAGAGGATGCTGATAATAAAGAATTTATTATTATTATTATACAGTCTGAAACAGAGTCCGAATTGCTCAACAAGATATTCAACTCAGTCACATCTATACTATCAGAATATAACCTTCATCTGGAGGTAATCAGAGTTAAAGGTAATCTGGTGGAAAGGAGTATACGCGGAATAATGCTTGCGGACGCAGTGGTCGCACGCCTATCTGAGGGAGAGTGACTTGTTGAAACAGACTCAAGCAAGATTAAGACTTCACAATTTTATAGATGACATTGAGAGGAGTATTGATACAAAGATTGATCTCAAAGGTATCACTGTAAAGAGTATTATGATTGGTGCAATGGGCGGTTCTGCAATTTCATCAAATATAGTAGTCAGTTGTTGTGCAAATAACACTGATATCCCAATATCAATCATTAGATCTCCGCTTATACCTAGTTTTGTCGGCCCAGATACCCTCACAGTTATATCTACATATTCTGGCAATACTGATGAAACATTGGAGATGTATGAGAGGGCAAAGTTAGCAGGATCTCCGATTATTGTTATAACATCTGGAGGGAAGGTAGAGGAAATGGCCAATTATGATGGATATACCGTCTTGAAGGTGCCTACGGGATATCAGCCTAGGTATTCTTCAGGATATATGATTGGTTATTTGGCTTCTATCATTTTTGCAGCAGGATATCCTGCATTTTCTAACAATTTGAAATCATGTCTAGATAACCTTAGAGCGTATAGGAATTATATGGAGGTCCAAGGATCTTTAGCGTATCTTCTTGCCGATAAGTATAAAGATTGTGTTCCTGTAATATGTACGGAGAGCAAGTTTAAGTGTATAGCATTGAGGTGGAAGTCCCAGTTTAATGAGAATTCCAAGACCATATGTTTTGATTCAGCTCTTTCTGAGTTAGATGATTTTGAACTTAAGCCTTGGATCAATTACAAGGGTAAGAAGCTCAGACTTATACTAATCGCTAGTGAATCTGATATGGCTGATGGCAGTCTTCTCAAGAGGGCGGCTGATAATTTGCAATCAATAGGGTTTCCGTTCGATCTCATTGCAGTCGGAGGCAATACTAAAGAGGAAACCTTGTTCCGCGCCTGGATTCTCGGTGATTATCTTACCGTATACATGGCAGAGTATTTTGGAATAGATCCGGAGATTACAACTGTAATATGGAAGCTTAAAAAAAGGATACGTGGGGAGGAATGATTAGGTTATCAGAGTTATTGTGAGGAATGAAACGAGATATAGTGATTAAGTGGGGGGGGGGGGAACTGGGGTGATTCCCTTTGTGCCGGTACGATTCCGAAATAGACTGCAAAGGCTTTGCCGTTATAGAATCTGTCTATATCGGCGACCATTGAAACGATGTTTGCCGCGTTATTAGTACGAGTCCGGGCACGATCTATTGCTCATTTCATTCATAGACGAAAGTCAGTGAATGTGATTTTTATAAATAAGTGCCGAGTGTGCCTTATAATTACTATTCTACAAGTTTTCAAAAACAAGAATGCTATTTTAATGAAGATTGGATAGGACTATGTAGTTTGCTATTGAGGTTATGCCCTAATATTTATTAGTCCTGTGTCGATACCATATGGTGATATGAAAAAAGTAATCACCTATGGGACTTTTGATTTAATCCATTACGGCCATATCCGTTTATTGGAGAGAGCCAAAGCCTTAGGCGATTACCTTATTGTAGCTGTAACATCGAATGATTTTGATATATCGCGTGGAAAAATCAATGCATTTCAGTCAGTGGAAGAAAGAATTGAAAATGTAAGATCTACAGGACTTGCTGACAAGATAATTATTGAGGAATATGAGGGCCAAAAGATTGATGACATAAAGAAGTATGGCGTGGACGTATTTACTGTTGGTTCAGATTGGGAGGGCAAGTTTGATTATCTCAAGCGTTATTGTGAAGTAGTTTATTTGGAGAGAACTGAAGGGATTTCAAGTTCAGATATTCGTTCAAAAAAACAGATAAAAATTGGATTTATTGGAGATTATCCTCCAATGGTAAAGTACATAGAAGAGTGTGATTATGTAAATGGTTTATGTGTTACTGGCGTTGCAACATCGAATTCTTTTGTTTTACAACACATCAACCAAAAGAAAATTAAAATTTATGATTCTTTAGATTGTCTATTAGAAGATGTCGATGCCATATACATTGTATCTAATCCAAAGAACCATTATCAACAGATAAAGAAAGCATTTTCAAAGAATAAACATGTACTGTGCCAATCTCCGATATGTATGAATATGGATGAATACAACGAATTAAAGAACGAGTCTATACAACGGGGTTTGGTGATAATGGATGCAATTAAGACTAATTATTCTCTGGCCTTCAATAGATTGTGTTTATTGTTACAGACTGGTGTAATAGGAGATATCGTATCTGTTGATTCAACATGTACAGTAATGAGGGAAAAACCAATTGAAGGGTGGAACAGTATGTGTGCTTGGGGCCCTGTCTCTTTGTTACCCATATCTAAAATACTGGGTCATTTGCCTAAAGAAATCAAGATTTTTAGCAAGATGGAAGATTCATATTATGATTCATTTTCCAGAATTGATTTAATGTTTGATCATGCAATAGCTTCAGCAAAGGTGGGTATAGGCGTTAAATCAGAAGGTGAATTAATAATTTCAGGAACCAAAGGGTATGTGTATGTACCAGCACCATGGTGGAAAACCGATTATTTTGAAATCCGTTATGAGGATACTACTAACAATAAACGCTACTTTTATGAATTGCTAGGCGAGGGAACGAGGACAATGTTGCATGCGTTTTTAACTTCTATTGTGCAAAACTCAGATTTCAAGGAAGATTTTTCAGAAACTATAGTAAAATGCATCCAAATGTTTAACGAAGGTAATAGAACTAATATTTAACTGGAGGTTTAATGACATTAAATTTTACAGTAGGTCCTGTACAATCTGAAGATTATGTGTGTTCAATTGCCGCAGAGCAGGTGCCATATTTTCGTAATCAGTTTTTCTCAGGCATAGTATTTGAGTCAGAGTCGTTGATCAAAAAGTTTGTTAACGCTCCACCAGATTCCAAAGTATTGTTTATAACAGGCTCTGGAACAGCGTCTATGGAGGCGGCAGTTGTTAATCTATTCACTCAGAAAGATAAGGTCCTGATAGTAAACGGAGGTACATTCGGGAATAGATTTGTTGAAATCTGTAATGTATATTCCATACCTTATGCGGAGGTATCACTGGGATTCGGAGAAGATTTAACCAAAGAAATGCTGGAGTCACACTATTCCAAAGATGTAACTGGGCTTCTTATAAATGTTGATGAGACCTCATCAGGAGTCAAATATGATATGAGCATAGTTTCCTGTTTCACAAGGGAGCATAATCTCCTTTTAGTTGCCGATATTATTAGTTCTTTTTTGGCTGATCAAAATGATATGATGAAAGATTCAGTTGATGTTTACATCATGGGGTCTCAGAAAGCTCTCGCTTGTCAGCCTGGTGTTTCTATAATGGTGCTCTCAAAGCGCTCGCTAGATTGTATTTGGTCTAATTCACCGCGTACATATTATCTAGATCTTAAGAATGCTTTGAAGAATGCAGAAAGAGGGCAGACTCCATTCACCCCCGCCGTGGGTGTGATCAAACAGATTCATGCAAGGCTCAGACATATCGATGAGAATGGTGGTGTGGAGTCAGAGATAATCCGTGTAAAGAAGTGTGCAGAATACATCAGAAATGGTATGATGTGATTACCATTCAAAAGGGTTACCATGCACTCGTCTAATGCGGTAACAGCGTATTATGTTGATGGTTTTTCGGCTAGAGAATTATTTTGTCTAATGAAGCAAGATTATGATATTTGGATTTGTCCTAATGGGGGAGAATATGCAGATACTGTGATAAGAATTGGCCACATCGGGAATATAACTCTGGATGAGATGAAGTATCTCATAGAATCTTTGAAAAATGCAACGAATTATTTGATTGGCAAAAGCGGCGATTATATTGATTAGAAAAATGATGATTGGTGAGTATGAGGCAATACTGTCATATATTAGTGAAAAACAGCTCACTATTTCGCCCTATATTCAGATTAATCTAGCATTTTATAAAATGAACACAGATAATTATTCATTTTACTACTCAAAAAATGGTGAAAAGTATTCTGTATTTGTATCTGTTTACCATAATACTGTTCAACTATGGGCAGATGAAGATGCTGATTATTGTGAGTTAAGAGAGTTTTTAAACAATCATCATTTCGAAGTTCTTTTTGCTACGATAGAAGTATTGAAAAAGCTTTTCAATGATTATAATAAACCTGGATTCATTCTTTAGTTATCAAAAAAGAAGTTGAATGCAGTATACTGCCCTTACGAAATACATAAAGATCCAAGTGACTCGGATTTCAAGGAGATTGCAAAACTCATTTCAGATAATGATGATATTGGTTCAGGAATGAAATGTAGAGATATCGAAGAACGTTTAAGATCAAGATATTTATTAAATTTTAGCAGAGATTATTTTTGTGTAGATAAGGATAAGGTAATTGCTCACGCGGGGACTTATGCAGAATCTGATGATACATGTGTAATAGGTGGTGTAATTGTTCATCCTCAATACAGAGGTCGGCATATAGCTTCAAATATAGTTCAACAATTATGTTTTGACCTTATGTTAGAAGGTAAAACGGTATATCTTATGGTACATACAGATGAAGCAATGCATATTTACAAAAAGATTGGATTTGAAGAGTATTCTCCTTGGGCGTCATTTAGGCCGTTGTGATGCTTATTAGACAATAGCGTTTCATTAATCAGTTTGATAAATCTTGAGAACAATCGAAGAAGAAAAGAATATTATGTAGAGTTCATATGAGTACGAGACGAATTGTAAATTAGTCAAATGGTATATGTTGTTTTGCGGGAGAGACTTGAATATATTTGTATGCGGATATGGTGAGGTTGTAAAGAATTTTTCTTTTTCAAAAACACCCGGCCCGATTCAATATTATTAGTCTAATCATCAAACGCAATAACCAGTGGTTATGTGTTTAAACATAACAAAATGATATTTGTTGATGATTGATAGAAAGTCTCCACATTATTAGTCAGTAAAAATCGAAATTATTTGTTATTTTTTTGGTTGTAAATTGTTTTTTTCTCTTACGTAATCAAGCGCTTCAGTGTATGAGTTTGTGTTAGTTATGCGTTCATGATCATTTATGTCGCCTAATATGATCATGTCGCAATCCAGATACACTACTTTCCCATATTGTATAAATTCAGGAATAAAGAAATGAAACATCGTTTCCACTGAAAAATGCGCATATAGTTTAATCCCAACTAGATCAGTGGCATACTGACTCACATTAATCATTGAAACACGGTAATTGTCATTTTTTTTGTGTCAGCTTTTTGATGGTATCATCATCGAGTTCCGCATATAGGATGTATATGTCGTAATAATAATCTGGATTAGAATTATCAATAACAGATTGAATTGTATCACTTGCGTATGGCGCATACTTTTGATTTGTGGCTAAAACTAATGGTATAGTTTCCTTTTTTGAAATCAATTGTTTCAATGATTGCAAGTTTTTTCCAATTTTTGTTTTTATTGTTCTAAAAACTCCATCATTAGTTTTTCTTAAGAGTACCATAGTTCAGTCATTGTAGGCATTAGACTCATCATTATTAAAAAAGAGTCAATATAATCTCCAGTATCAGTGTAATGGTTTATCTTAAGTTGAGATAAAGGCCTTTGTATTGAGCATTGAACAGTAATTTACTGACCGTCAATAGTTTTTCGACGAATCGGTTCAGTTCCACAGATTCTGAGGATATTCCTTGCCGTCGATCTTCTTTCTGATTGATTCGACGACTCCGGGTAGATCCTCCCTGTATGTGACGCCCATCCATCTCTCGTCCGTCTCCACGCACCTGAGCATCACCTTTCCTGCATTCACCGCTTTGGAAATGACCGTGGGAAGCAGATACTCGTCCTTCTCAGAATTCTTCATGCTGTCAAGGAATTCCTTGAACCCATCCTCCAGGATGGAGAACACCGCAGGGGTGAAGATGAACATGTTCATGGATACAGGTGTATTGTAAAGTGTAACGGATCCCTCACTGCCGTCCAGAGGCTTCACCGAGATGTTCTCATTATCGATCGCCTGCAGTGAGGATTCCACGATCTCGGTCACGTTACCGTTCTTCACTTTGCAGACCCCCCTCTTGACGGTCCCGTTCTCTGTCAGGGTGTTCCCGGCCTGGTAGCAAACGCATCCGAACACCTTGTCGGAGCATTCCTTCCTGATGAAATCCGCAGCCGCCCTGTACGATCCTTTACCGTAGAAGTCATCCGCGTTGATTATCATGAAATCGTCATCGACGGCATCTTTGCAGCATAAGATGGCGTGGCCGGTACCGAGGGGCTTCTCCCTGCCCTCAGGTATGCGGCCATCCGGTATGGAACCGTTCTCCTGGAAGACGTATTCCACAGCGATCCTTGATTCGATCCTCTTCCATATGGTGTCCTTGAAGATCTGCTCGTTAGCCTTCCTGATGATGAACACGACCTTGTCGAAACCGGCAGAGATCGCATCGAACACCGAATAGTCGATGATGTAGTTCTTGTTCTCATCTACAGGGGTCAGTTGTTTGAGACCGCCGAAGCGGCTGCCCATTCCGGCGGCGAGGATCACTAGTTGCATCGAAGAACGGGATATGTTGCGGATATAATAACAATCCTAAGAGGGTTAGATTATGAATCTGATGTCTCATCATATGGGCGTTTTCGCGAGGAGCGAAGCGAGCAAAATGTCTTCTAGAGAACGAACCAATTTGTTCGTTATGTCTGTGCGGTATCATTTCAATAGACGGACCCTTTTTCAACTAAGAGGCCTTTTTTTAACAAGATTCTGTCTGTAAACAGCGAAGAATTAGGTAATACTGTTGCTTTATTTGAATACTTTATAAAGACAATATGTGGAATAACAGGATATTTTTTATAGAAGAATAAACAAGCTATGGATATGAACGAATTTGATATGATTGAAATGGGAGCAACTGCTAGAGTTGCCAAGGAGATGATCTTCGGGACAAATGGTAGAAAAAAGAGTCCAAAGGAGGGGATAAGCCTATTGTTAACACTTGTAAACGATGGGTATTTGGAGGCCGCAAATGACATTGTGATGTTGTATGAGAGAGGGGAGAAGGAATACATAAGTGATCACAATTATCAAGTTTGTAAAATGATAATCTCTGGCGAGAAAACAGTATTGATAGGTTGAAACCCCTTTTATTCGAAAAACCGAGGTCTTTGTCGTTAAACTTAATTATGATTATGCTGACCGAGGCCTTTCGGCCCCGGCCGATGCTTTTGAGTTTCAGTCCATCTCCAGACAGTATCTGGAGATCATCTTTCCGATCTCGAGGACCTTGCACCTTCCCCTGAACTCGAAGCGTCCGGTGTGCCCGTTGGAGAAGTGCAATGCAAGCTCCGCATCAGGAATCAATTCAGCAAAACCCACGGTCTGCACGGTGAAGTATTGGATCATCTTGTACGGCATGACGCTGATGAACTGCTTCTT
>JAEEGL013587706.1_pt1 | contig 39304 bp, 46 predicted proteins | sample 9134231 | NCBI WGS metagenome assembly JAEEGL01 (sample SAMN16246548, study PRJNA631951) | gut metagenome | biome: gut microbiome; feature: rumen; material: fiber-attached | host: Bos | place: Iran: Karaj | collected 2018-10 | reverse complement strand
CCGGAGAAAAAGGTGATGTAGTTGTTGAGAAGGTTAAAGAACTTGGAGGTAACAAAGGCTATGATGCACTTAATAATGAATATGTTGATATGTTTGCGGCAGGTATTGTTGATCCGGCTAAAGTTACAAGAAGTGCTTTAGAAAATGCTTCTTCAATAGCAAGTATGTTATTGACAACAGAAGCTGCAGTTGTTGATATACCTGAACCTAAAACACCGGCTATGCCTGATATGAGCGGCATGGGTGGTATGGGCGGAATGATGTAATTCTTCCCGATAAAATATAATTTAAAAGAGGGTGGCGAAAGTCATCCTCTTTTTAATTACTCATTTTGCTGAGTTAAAATTTTTAATTCATTTGCTAATACCATAGGTGTAGCGTAAGAAGTTGAACAATACTCTAAACTGGTTCCGTTATAATGAACAGGCTTTGCAATTCGTCTTTTCCCTGTTTCATCCAATGCAAATGAGCTTGATGAACCGTAAGGTTCATTAACTGATTTGTCAGGATTTTCTACTCCTGATTCTACTGTTCTGCTGTTAGAAGCAAGAGAGAATAAATTGAATGTTTCATTTCTGTTAATATCTTTATATGCTCCTGCAACATAGACAGGTATATTTAAATTTTCTATTTTATCTATTACATCCATTAATGATGAAAGTTTAAACGGTTCATCAGGATATTTTGTATCAGTCATTTTAAATTTTTTATTTTCTTTAGCAGTTCTCTTTAAAATTTCTTTTATTTGTGCTTTGTATCTTGCACAATTTTCAGGAGTAATTTCTTCTCCTATTTCAGTTCTGCATAATTCATTAATTTTGTCATAAGGTACGCTCAATCCGACAGAAAGGTTTACTGCTTCATAATTTTCTCCCTTATCAAATTTTGTTTTCACCTGTTGCAATGCTTTACTAATAGCTTTTAAATCGTAGTCATTTGGCATTGTTAATTTGCTGAGGAATATACATATATTTTTTGTTGTATTATGACCCAGTATTGACGATTTATTAAAAAGAACAATTATTTTTTGAAATAATTTTTGAACAGGATTTAACATAATCATTGGATTATTATCAAATTTATGAACTGCTAAATCAGGATTTTCTTGTTTTATAATGTTTGCAACTGTTATGCCATGAAATTCTTTTACATTATCAACGATTGCAACTTTAAATCTGCCGGAGTTATAATATTCATCGTTTTGTGGAATACTCATATTTTTAAATATTTTTATCTGGTGATTTGGCAGAGTTATTTTAAGTTCATTTTCGTTACTGTCAATTTCAGAATCTTTAAAAATATCTATTTCTTGTTGACTTAGGTATGTATCACAATTGTTATCAAAATAAACAATTGAATTAAAACCATCTCTGTTCATTAATTCCGCAATTCTTATTCCTTCGTATAATTCGATATTATCCATAAACGTATTCCTAAATTAAACTTATATATAAATAAAGTTTTTTTATAGGGAAAATTTGCGCAATAGAATTATGAAATAGTCAATTAATAAGGAAGTATTACAATCCTTTTATGATATCTCTTACCCAATTTCTGCCGATTAAGAGAGTTTTGTATTCGATTTGTTCATCATGCGAATGCATATTAAAGATATTTGCAATGCCTAAAAGAATAGGTTTGAATTTTTCTCCGTTTTTGTTTATTTTACTGTTTTGAAGAACGTGAGTTTCAGCTCCGGCATGAAAAGAGGATGGTTTCGTGAAAATATTATTTTTTTCACCGGCTTTTATGATTTTGTTTACAAATTCTTCATTTGCATCTTTAACAAAAGGCGGGAGATGCTTTTCGACTTTCATCTCTATATCAATTAAATCTGCATACTTATTTTTAGCTTCATTTACTATAGTTTCTATTTCTTTTAATAATTTTTCCTCGTTATCTGGTTCGGAACTCCTTATAGAAAAGCCTGAAAAAGCATCTTGAGGAATAATATTTTTAAATGAATAAGTAATGACTTCTTCCATAGCTTGTTTAGGGGAAGAAAAATTCATATCTTCTTTATTATTTTTTAAGTATCCTCCCGCACTGCCTCCGATTATAACAGCGAGATTTATCGAAGTTATAACTCCGAATTCATTCTCTTTATAAACTCCTTGAGGAATTTTTGATAAAATTTCAGATAAAATTTTATTCGCATTAACTCTGGATTTATCATTAATATCATTTCCGCTATGTCCGCCTTTACCGTTTTTTACATTAATATAAAGATATGTCATGCCTGCACCTGCGACATTACATTCACCGAGCTTTTCTCCGTCCAAGATTAGCGCATTTTTTGATGTAAAATTAGTTGTATCCAGATGTTGTATTCCTGTCATAGAAAATTCTTCATCTCTTGTAAATGATACTTCAATTTTAGGATGAGAAATTTCGGGGTGGTTTTTAAAATAGATTAAATTATCTAATATAACTGCTATTCCTGCTTTATCGTCAGCACCTAATGTTCTTGTTTTGTCTGTTTCAAGAAATTTTCCGTTATCAGATAATTTTATGTTTACAGGTTCATTTCCTCCGACAACATCCATGTGGGAACTTAGTATAACCCCTTCACCAGATGAATTGTTTGCTTCTAAATATGCAATAACATTACCGTAATCATCTTTTTGGGCATTGATACCGTTATTGGTTAATATTTCTATTATTTTTGATGAAACATTATCTTCTTTTAATGAGGGAGAAGGAATTTTTGCTAATTCAATAAACAAATCCAAAACGCTGTCTTCTTTTTTTATTTCTTCTAACATAGATGGCTCCTTTTAAAATATTCTGCTCTGTGGAGATTATATCATATAAGCTGATTAAATTGAATTAGAGGTTTTGTTTTTTAGGAAATATTTTCTATAACTGATATAGGAAAAGTTGTTTGTTTGGTTTTTATAATTTCCTTTATGCATTCAACGAAGCTATCTGCTAAATTAAATCGTTTATAATGCTTATCTACTTTACCTTTCAAAAATTCGTATCCTTTTCTTATTCCTTTTGAAAAATAATCGCAGGTGGCAACTTTGTATTTTTTATTTTTATCTATAACTTCACCTTTTTCGTCAATGAGTTTTATTCCGTTTAGTTCTATCTGTTTAATTTTTTTAGCAGAATTCTTATCGATTGTTCTTGTAAGTTTTATATTGTTGGAAAATTCCAAAAAATTACTGTTGAAAGTTCCATTATTTTGGGCTTTTAAAGATTCTTCAAACAGGGCAAGAACATCTTGTCCTGAAAGAATCATTCTGTCTATATTGTGATTTTCGTGTATAACTTTTTTTATATCATATTTTGTTAAAATATTTCCTGCTTTTGGTAATTTATCCCTGATTGTCATTGATGTAATTACCGCAAAATCAGATTTAGTTTGTTCTTTTATTTTGTTAGCTAGTAATGTTCCTAATTGACTTGTTTCGGAAATTTTGTAATTCATTTCTTCTCTGTTTGTAGGATTTGCCAAGAGTTTTCCTATTGGTTTTAATGTTCCGCTTTTTTCAAGAAATTTTGAATATTTATTAATTGCAGGACTGTCATCAAGTTTGAAAAAGTTTTTTGGATAATAATCTAAGAAATTATTATATCCGTTTGGTTTAAATTTAGGTATATCTATATCGTCTTTTTTGTTTTCCATTTTTATAATACTGTATCCCATAGCCAAAGGGGCAACGGTTTTTATTTTGGGGTTATCTATATCACAAACCGGGATGTGTGAGTGAGCTGATAAAATAACAGTTTGGAGAGGAAGATTTTTCTCTTCGATAAATTTTTTAATATCTTCTCTGTCATTTATTTGTAAATGAGTAATAAACATAAGCTTTTCCGGTTTTTCTTTATTTATAACAGGCATGATTTTTTCATCAAAAAATTTCTTATGTTCAGCTAATGTTATATTAGGGTTATACGTTGTTCCTGTTAATAATATTTTTTGAGAAACAGTATTTCCTTTTTCATCTTTGACTTTGTCATTTAAAATTATATACTCATCAACATTTTGAAACTCTTCTTTGCTATAAATTTTTGATAGTTTGTCTTTAGTATAGTTTATAAAACTTATATTTTTAAAGCCTTTTTTGATTTTTGATAAAATTTTATTCAATTGTTTATCGCTGCAAGAATTAAATTCAGTATTACCCAATTGAAAAATCATTTTAATATCAGGATTATTTTTTGCAAATTTTCTGTATAACTTGATTAAATCGTTTTGTGAACAGGGAGAACCGTTAGAAAAGTCTCCTCCGTTTATTAAAAAATTAGGAAGTTCATTTGTTTTTTCCTTTTCAACAATTGAAAATCCTTCCGCTATTCCTCTTGCTCTTCCGTGTTCATCAGTTGTGTAAAAGAAATTACCCTTAAAACTATAATTGAATGTAGAAAAACTAATTTGCATAAATTTATTTCCTCTTTCATTACTTTGGTCATTTTAAAACATGTAAATATAAAAGTTTGTTATTTTGTATAGTACTATATGAATCTTTTAAAATAATTTTAAAATATAAAAAAAAGACCGCCAAAGACGGTCCGGTAAACTAACGTTATTTTCTGCTATTTAATTTATAAAAGATTTAATACTATAGAAGGATTTTGATTAGCTGTAGAAAGCAAACTTGTTGAAATTTGTTGAAGAATTTGTGCTTTTGTCAAATTTGCAGTTTCGGAAGCTATGTCTGTATCCTGTATAGTGGATAATGATGAACTCATATTTTCGTATCTTACTGATAAACTGTCTAATGTAGAAGACAATCTGTTCTGATAAGTACCAATACTGGAACGTGCAGTTGATACTTTACTTATTGCACTGTCTACATTAGCGATGAATGCATTAGCACCGCTGGCTGAAGATAATGCAGTAGTAATAGCTGATGAAGTAAAGTTTGCATTTAGGGCGGTTGCCGTAGATTTAATTAAAGCTCCGCCAATATTAAGCTGACTGTCCGCACCTGAATTTGCGCCTACCTGTAATGTAATATTTGAAGAAGAACCGTTTAATAAACTTATATTACTAAATTTACTTGCATTAGCAACTCTGGTAATTTCCTCAACACGAGCATTAACTTCTGATGCAATCATGGCTCTTTCTGAAGCTGAATATGTATCACTTGATGCTTGAAGTACTAAATCTCTGACTCTTTGTAAATTTTCTTGTATTGTACCCAAATCACCATCGGCAGTTTGGAGTAAATTTACACCATGTTGAGCATTTTCTTCAGCAATTAAAGTTCCGTTTGATTGAGTTTTAAAAGTTTGAGCAATTGCTAAACCTGCTGCGTTATCGGCAGCTTTGTTAATTTTGTAGCCTGTTGACAATCTTTCTATAGAAGAGTTTACAGCCGCATTTGCTTTTGCTAAATTGCGTTGTACAAGATTGGAAGTGGCGTTCGTGTTGACGACTAAAGCCATAATAAATCTCCTTATTTCAATTAACACACATCCTTGATAAAAGAATACTTTAATAACCCTGATTCAGTATTCTGTTTTATCACATTATCATAATAAACCTGTTTACCTATTCTTGAAATTCTGCAAAAGTTTTGTATTTCATATACTAAAGTATGATAAATTTTGTCTTACTTATAAAACAAAAGCCGCCTCAACAGGCGGCTTTAATTTAAAACTGCTCTATTCTAAACTCAATTTTCCGAAAACATGTTTAAAACAAATTGTGCAGCCAGAGCGAGTTTATCCTCTTCGCTCATGTTGTCGAATTGTGCTATACCCCCAAACTCATTATTAAGAATAAGAGTTGCCTTATCTACCAAATCTTCAAAAGATAACATTGAATCTTCAATTGTTTCCGGTACTGTTAAACCCTTAACTACTTCAGAAGCAAAATTTTCAAACATTTTGCTGATTAATTCAGGTACGTCTTCAGCCCTGTTGCTTTGAGCCGGTGAAATCATGTTGATTTGTGCCATTGAAATATTGCCCATTTGATTTAAAAAATCTAAAGCAACTTCTTTTGATACGTGTTGAGTCGTTTCCTGACTGTTTTCTTCTTTAAGCTCTTCTGATTTCAGATTATCATTTTTTGTTTTATCTGATTTTAAACTGTTTGCAAAATTTGGTATGTTTGGATTATATCCGTTTATAAATTCACCCATTTTACACTCCTTATATTTTTTGTACTCACATGTATGTTATCGGCATTTTTAATAAAAACTTTAGGATTTTTAAATCTTTTTTTACAAATCTTTACAATTGTTTGTGAAATCCGCTTATAGCTTGAGTTTTTGCTATGAACATTTTAAAATACTTAATTCATTTTAATGTTATATTCATGCAAAAGGAGTATTTTTAGTATTTTTGTTGAATAAAATAAAAAAAAATGTTTTAATTAGTATCATAATTAAGATAGGAGAGAATATGGATAATCAAGAATTAAAAATAGCTTTTGATGAAGTTAATAAGAAAATAAATGAAGCTAAAGCCGCAGGAAATGATACAAAAGAATTAATGCAAGAAAAAGCAAGATTATTAAAAATCGGATATGACAAAATTTCAGAATTAACAAAAGGTGAAGAATACGCTAGAAATCCAAGAAAATATTCCAAGGAACTTTCTTTTTTAAATAATATCAAAAAGGTTTTGAATGAAATTAATGAACCTACACGAGAAATAGAAAAATTGATAAATGATACTTATTTAAAAATGAGAGAAAACGGATTGGGGTGGATTTTAGATAATTTGGATAAATAAGTCTAATTATCACACAGATTGAGAATTTGTTCGGGCATTTTTCTCAAAAGTTTACCTTCACTGTTTGTGAGGGTGCATGTAACTATTGCTTCAATTATTAAAATATTCGTATTTTTTTTGAATATTTTTTGTGAAAAAGTCAGTCTTATTCCTTTGGCTTCAAGAATAGATGTTTCTACAACCAAATCATCATATAAGACAGCGGCATGTTTATATTTTATTTCTATATTAATAACAGGAGTCAAAATGCCTTCTTCTTCTAATCCGTTTAGGTTTTTGTCATGGCTCTTTACAAAGGCACATCTGGCTTGTTCCAGGTATCTTAAATAATTTCCATGCCAAACAACTTTGTAGCAATCTGTATCGGCATGAAATACTTTTACTTCATATTTGTGCATAAAAAACTCTCCTTGAATAGAAAGACCGTTGTACCCAAAAGCTTAAGGCTTAATGCTGCTGCGTTCCCGCCCTGACATGGTTCACCGACTTTCGCCACACCGGTCTCCCGATTTTTCAATCAATAGTATAATATCATAGAAATATTTAAATTGAAAGTTTTTTCAAGTTCTATAATATAATAATTAATAATTAATCATTAATCGAAGAGAGAGCTTACTGATTCGTCATCATGTATTCTTGTTATTGCTTTGCTCAAAAGTTCTGCAATATTAAGTTGAACTATTTTTTCAGGAAGTTCATCTTTGTCAAGGGGGATACTATTTGTTACGATGACTTCCTTGGCATCACAATTAGCTAAGCGTTCAAGAGCAGGCCCGCTGCAAACAGGGTGAGCAGCACAAATATAAATTTCTTTGGCACCGTTTTTCTTTAATAATTTAGCACCCTCACAAATAGTACCTGCTGTATCAATAATATCGTCAAATAATACGACGGTTTTATCTTTAACATCACCTATTACATATTCAACTTTTGCTTCGTTATGTCTTTCACGCCTTTTATCAATAAAAGCGATAGGTGCATTTAAATGCTTGGCAAAACGTCTGGTCCTTTCTACTCCGCCTGCATCTGGGCTGACCAGGACTAATTCTTCTTTCGGAATATTTTTATTCTTTATATAATCAACAAATATTGGCATAGAAGTTAAATGGTCGACTAAAATATTAAAATATCCTTGAATTTGTCCTGTATGTAAATCCATAGCAAGAACTCTGTTTACACCTGCAGTAGTTAATAAATCAGCAACCAGTTTTGCGCTGATAGCTTCTCTCCCTGATGCTTTTCTGTCCTGTCTTGCATAACCGTAGTATGGGATAACAGTTGTAATAGATTTTGCACTGGCTCTTTTAAACGCATCAACAATAATTAACAGTTCCATTAAATGCTCATTTACGGGTTTACAAAGAGGTTGAACAATAAATATATCATCACCTCTGACACTTTCTTGAACCTTAACATAAATTTCACCGTCTGCAAAATTTTTAATAACCATCGGACCAACAGTTGTACCCAAATAGCGAGCTATATCTTGCGCAAGCTCAATATTTGCTCTGCCTGAAAACACTTTAATGTCATGTGTAGGTTTTATTCTGTTTAAAAGTTCAGTTTTTTCCATACATTCAACCATTTTTGCTCCTTTATTTTTTAAATTTAAGAACCCAATCTTTGACCATTTTCATAGGTGCTCTGGTTACGGCAAGTGCATTCTGCGCAATATTCTGAGTAATAACGCTTAATGCTCCGACCATAGCTCCTTTTTCTATTTTTACAGGTGCAACAAGTACACTGTTTGAACCTATACTTGCGTCATCTTCAATTATAGTTTGTTTCTTCTCTTTTGTAATTGAATTATAGTTTGCAGTAATTGTACCGGCACCGATATTTACATTTTTGCCGATTTTTGTATCACCAATATAACTGAGATGAGCAACTTTTGAACCATCATCAATATTTGATTTTTTAACTTCGACAAAGTTGCCGATTCTTACATTCTCAGAAATATTAACATTGTCTCTTAAATGAGCAAACGGACCGATTGTTACATTCTCGGCAATAACCGTATTGGAAAGAACTGATGCAACAATTTGTACATTATCAGCTGTTTCTACATTGCCTTTTATATAAGTATTAGGACCTATAATATTTTTTTCACCCAAGAAATTTTCACCCTCGATATAACAATTAGGATAAATAGTTGAATCTGCACCTATTTCGGTTTCCGGAGAAATCCATGTCATAATAGGGTCGATTATAGTTACTCCTAAATCCATTAATTCCTCAAGTTTTCTGTTTTTGAGTTTTATGGCAGCTCTGGCTAATTGTTTTTGTGAGTTTATACCAAAGACTTCAGAACTGTCCTCTAAAACGTAAGCATTGGTTTTCATGCCTTTTCTTACGGACCAGTCTATAACATCCGTTAAATATAGTTCGCCTTGTTCATTATTAGGAGTGAGTTCATTAAACGCAGGAGCAATTTTTTGCCAATCAAAACAATAAATTCCGGCATTAATTTCTTTAATAGCTTTTTGTGAAGGGGTTGCATCTTTTTCTTCAACAATTTTTAAAATAGAACCGCCTTCATCTCGAATAATACGTCCGTAATTAAGAGGATTTGCAACAATAGCAGTCATTACGGTAAGCACTGCATTTGATGAACGGTGAGAATTAATAAATTTTTCAATAGTTTCGGTTCTTATTAGGGGTGTATCTCCATAGAGAACGATAACACTTCCTTGAAAATCTTTTAATTTTTCATAGCATTTATAAACGGCATCACCTGTACCAAGCTGAGGTTCTTGCAAAACTGTTTCTACTTCATCCGCATACTTTTCTTTAACCAAGTTTTCAACCATTTGTGCTTGGTGCCCGACAATAACGTAGGTTTTATTAATATCTTCAACTTTCAAAGCGGCATTAACAACTCTCTCCAGAAGAGTTTTACCCATAATAGAATGTAAAACCTTAGGATTAGAAGATTTCATTCTTGTACCTTTACCCGCAGCTAAAATTATAGAACGAATTTCACTAGTTGGCATGATGATAACCCCTTAATATAATTTTCTATAATATTTTCGCATAAAGTTATTAAAAAAGATATAAGTATAAAGAAAAACTTAATATAAAAAATAAAGCCGTCTTTTGACGGCAATTCTTGGGGAGGAGGTTTGGAATAGGTCTTTCGACCTTACAATAATGTTATCGGTAAAATTTTTAAAAACTTTAATTTTTTCATAGAAATATCCTCCAAATAGATTATTTTTTAGTTTTAGCAATTAATATTGAAATAATAAAATTACAATTCTTTATTCATATCACTGCTGTACAAGTAAAATTATGTAAAATTTTTTATTGGGCAGTAATGTATTTATAAAAAAATTAAACAAAATATTAATTTTTTGTTTAGATTTTAATGTTTTTTGAAAAAAGCTGGTTAAATATTAATATGAGTGTAAAATTACACATGACAAAGGAGAAAAGATATGGCAAAAACAATTGGTATTGATTTAGGAACGACAAACTCCGTTGTTGCCGTTATGGAAGGTGGAAAACCTACCGTTATAGCAAATGCCGAAGGGTCAAGAACAACCCCTTCTATAGTAGGATTTTCAAAATCTGGTGAGAGACTTGTCGGACAATTAGCAAAAAGACAAGCTATTCTTAATCCGGACAGAACTATAATTAGTATTAAACGTCACATGGGTACTGATTATAAAAAGAATATTGACGGAAAAGATTATACTCCGCAAGAGATATCTTCAATGATTTTAAGAAAATTAGCTGATGATGCTTCAAAATACTTAGGGGAAAAAGTTACATCCGCAGTTATTACTGTTCCGGCTTATTTTAATGACAGCCAAAGACAAGCAACAAAAGATGCCGGTAAAATTGCAGGGTTGGATGTTCTTAGAATTGTGAACGAACCTACAGCCGCAGCATTAGCTTATGGACTTGAAAAAGATAAAACCGAAAAAGTTTTGGTATTTGACTTAGGTGGTGGTACCTTTGATGTAAGTATTCTTGAAATCGGTGATGGTGTTCATGAAGTTCTTTCAACAAGCGGTGATACTCACTTGGGTGGTGATGATTTTGATGAAAAAGTTATTGACTGGCTCTGTGATGAATTTAAAAAGACTGAAGGAATAGATTTGCGTGGTGATAAACAAGCTATGCAAAGATTAAAAGAAGCTGCTGAGAAAGCTAAATGTGAACTTTCTTCAGTTATGGAAACAAATATTAATCTTCCGTTTATTACTGCTGATGCAAATGGACCAAAACACTTAGATTTAACTTTAACAAGAGTTGCTTTTGAAAATATGACTCAAGATTTAATTGAGAGATGTAAGAAACCTATGGAACAAGCATTAAAGGATGCAGGACTTTCAAAAGGTGAAATAGATGAGGTTGTATTAGTAGGTGGTTCTACTCGTATTCCGAGAGTTCAAGCTTTAGTTCATGAATATACAGGTAAAGAACCTAATCAATCAGTAAACCCGGATGAAGTTGTTGCTGTTGGTGCTGCTGTTCAAGCAGGTGTACTTGCGGGTGAAGTTAAAGACATCGTACTTTTGGATGTTACTCCTCTTACACTTGGTATAGAAACATTAGGCGGTGTAATGACTCCTCTTGTTCCTCGTAATACAACTATTCCTGTTAGCAAATCGCAAGTATTCTCTACAGCCGAAGACAATCAAACAGCCGTTGATATTCAAGTGCTTCAAGGTGAAAGACCAATGGCAAGAGATAACAAATCATTAGGCATGTTTAGATTAGACGGCATCCCACCGGCAGCAAGAGGTATTCCTCAAGTAGAAGTTACTTTTGATATTGATGCTAACGGTATTGTTAATGTCAGTGCAAAAGATAAAGCTACTAATAAAGAACAAAAAATCACTATAACAAATACTTCAAACTTATCAGAAAGTGATATTGATAAGATGGTAAAAGATGCCGAAGCGCATGCTGAAGAAGATAAAAAACGTAAAGAAGAAGTGGAAACCAGAAATGGTGCTACCAGTTTAGTCGGTGCAGCTGAAAAAGTTGTTAAAGATTTAGCTGATAAGATTTCTGACAGTGATAAAGCAAAAATTGAAGAAGAAAAAAATGAACTTAAAAAACTTCTTGATGAGAATGCTTCGATTGATAAAATCAAAGCCGCTCAAGATAAACTTCAAGAGACCATGTATGCTATTTCTTCTGCAGCATATCAGCAGCAAGCTCAAACAGAAGAAGCGAATTCTTCAAATGATAACAATAATCAATCTGATAATTCTCAATCTTCGTCAGATGATGATGTTATTGATGCGGAATATACAAAAACTGATAATTAATTTTTATCGTCTGATTACATACAAAATAGGGTATTCTATTAATAGAATGCCCTATTTTTATATTGTTTCTTAATAAATTTTCCATAAATAATTTTTGTTGTATACTAATTTTGTAGGAAGTATAGAGGTTTTAGTATGGGTTATAAAATTATTTCAAAAAAAGAAATTTGTCCAAATCAATATGAATTAGTTATAGAAGCTCCTTTTGTTGTAAGAAATGCAAAAGCAGGGCAGTTTATTATATTCAGAGTAGAAGAAAACGGTGAGAGAGTTCCTCTTACAATAGCAGATGTTGATAAGGAAGAAGGACTGTTGACTATTGTTTATATGGCAGTCGGTTATACTACCAAGAAGCTTGCGAAACTTAATGTCGGCGAAGAAATACTTGATTTAACAGGTCCTTTAGGAGTACCGACACATATTGAAAAAGTCGGTACAGTTATATGTGTTGCAGGCGGATATGGTGCGGCACCATGTTACTTAATAGCAAAAGCTTTTAAAGAAGCAGGAAATAAAGTTTATATGGTTATGGGTGCAAGGAATGAAAAACTTATCTTCTGGGAAGATAAGATGAAAAAAGCTTCTGATGAACTTTTTATAACAACAGACGATGGTACAAAAGGCAGAAAAGGTTTTGTTACCGGAGTTGTTGAAGAGTTGATGAAAAAAGAAAAAATAGATTTAGTTATGGCTGTAGGTCCAATGCCTATGATGAGAGCTGTTTGTAATTTAACTAAGGAACCTCAAATCAAAACTATTGTAAGCATGAATCCGATTATGGTTGATGGTACAGGTATGTGCGGTGCTTGCAGACTCACAGTTGACGGTAAAACTAAATTTGCTTGTGTTGATGGCCCTGATTTTGACGGACATCTTGTTGATTTTGATGAGGTTATTGCAAGAACTTCAATTTATAAAACTCAAGAAAAAAAGAGAGATGAGAATTGTAATCTCTTAAAAGGATAGCATTTTGATTAAATCACTTCGTATACAGGATTATACAATTATCGATTTTTTGGAAATCGAATTTGAAAACGGACTTAACGTTATTACCGGAGAGACCGGTGCCGGTAAAAGTATTATGATAGATGCAATAGATATTGCATTAGGTTCAAAAGCGGGCAGTGATTTAATTAAGCATGGTAAGTCTAAAGCAATTATTGAGGTTGAGGTCGTTTTATCGGACAAAGAAAAAATGGATTTCTTGAAAAATTTTGAACTTGATGAAACGAGTGAAAATATAATTTTTTCAAGAGAGATAACTCTAACCGGAACAAAAACCAGAGTGTGCGGCAGTATAGTCAGTCAGGCTGTTTTGTTGGAAATGAGAAAGCAGATTTTGGATGTACATTCACAGCACCAAACTTATACATATCTTCAACCCAAAACTCATATTGAATTGTTGGATAATTTTGGTGATAGTTCTCATTTTAATGATCTTATCGTTTACAAATCCATGTACAAAAATTATTGTGAAGATAAAAACAAACTCGAAAATCTTAAAAACAACTTTCAAAACAATGAAAAACAGCGTGATTTTTTATCATTTCAGATTGAAGAAATTAAAAATGCCGAGATTTCTGATGTAAATGAATTTGAGACGCTAACTGCGAAAGCTGATATTTTAAACAATGCAGCAGAACTAAAGGAAGCTGCATATAACTCATATTCAATTTTGTATGGTGAAGAAACCAATGTTATTGATGGCTTAATGAATGTTGAATCAAATTTAAAAAAAGTAAGTCAGTATGATAAATCTTTGGAAGAAATACAAAATTCAATTTCAGATGTTACTTCAAATTTAAGAGAATTAGCGAGAAGTTTAAGGAACTATGAAGAAAATTGCGAAGTAAATGAAGAACAAATAAATGAAGTTCAAGCAAGGCTTGAAGTCCTTAGTAAAATAAAACGCAAATACGGTAACAGCCTGCAAGAAGTTTTGGATAATTATAAAAAATTCCAAGATGAATATTCAATATTGGAAAATTCCGATGAATATATAACAGAATTAGAGCAAAGTATACAAAAACAAGAAGCAGATTTAAAAGGACTAGCAGAGAAAATAAGTTCAAACAGGAAAATACTTGCAGAAAAAATAGCTGCAGAAGTAACTCAAGAGTTACATTCTCTTGAAATGCCTTATGCAAAATTTGATGTAAAAATAGAAAATAAAGAGTTATCAGCAAACGGAATTGATAATATTGAATTTATGATAATAACAAATCCCTCTGAACCATTTAAACCGCTATCTAAGATTGCCAGTGGTGGTGAAATTTCAAGAGTAATGCTTGCAATAAAATCCATATTAGCTGAAGCTGACAAAATATCATGCGTAATATTTGATGAAATTGATACGGGAATAAGCGGGCGAACATCTCAAGCTATTGCAAATAAACTCCAAAAGCTTGCTGCTACTCATCAGATTTTATTAATAACGCATCAGCCCATTATTGCGGCAGTTGCTAATATTCATTTTCATGTTATCAAGGAACAATCAGAAAATGATTTTTCAACGAAAGTTAAAAAACTTGATAAGGAAGAAAGAGCTATTGTGTTATCTAAAATGCTTTCAGGTGATAATAGCGGAAATTCTTTAAGCTTAGCCTATGAATTATTAAACAGATAATTATAATCAAGAAAGAATATGTTGTAAATTCATGTTTCATTTATAATTTATTTATGAACATATTTGTTACCGGAACAGATTTTAGCGTTGGAAAAACTTTTATTTCAGGTGGAATTGCAGCAGTTATGCAGAGCCTCGGTTATGATATGGGTATTTTTAAGCCTATACAAACAGGCTGCAAGTTTGCAAATAATAAGCAATTCGCACCTGATTTGAATTTTGTCAAAAAAATTGATCCAAATATTAAAACATATTCTACTTACAATTTTAAATCAAAGCTTATTCCACCCATTGCTGCTGAAAATGAAAGTGTGCGGATTAATTTTAATATGATAGCAAGAAGTTTTTCTGAAATAAAAGAAGAAAATGATATTGTTATTACGGAAGGAACAGGCGGAATTTTTTGTCCTGTTTACGGAAAAAATTACATAATAGATTTAATATCATTTATGAAATTGCCTCTAATTATTGTTAGCAAAGCTGATTATAATTCCGTAAATCATTTGATGCTTACCATAAAAATGGCTCAAGACTATGGCTTGGATATATTAGGTGTAATTTTGAATAAATATGAGGCTGATTCCGATTTGCCGGAAATCAAAGCTTTTCCAAGATATATTAAGGAAATTTTGGGGGTAGAGCTTTTAGGAATTATGCCTTTGATTAAATTTCAGGATAAAAAATTAATACCGGAAACAATCATGATGGAAGTTATCAAAAATATAAATCTTCAAGCGGTATTTGATATGCAAATACCGAAATTGTAGAATATAGCTCAATTATTGCTTGATTAAATTATGAATGCCGTATAATAATTCAGGCTTACATGTGATTTTACTACTAATTTTTATTTTTACTTTTTTCTAATGAAGCTCAATTCTATTAATCCAATCTTTAAAATTATTATTGTTTTGACTTTTCGATATAATATTACCATCTATATATACGATAAAATCATAAGAATTTTCAAAATCTGCAGGTATAGTATACCTTAGCACAGGCATGTCAGTTTTTAGCTTCATCTTTAAAAATAGATATTATACAGTTACATAAATACTTTCTTTGCAATAATGTTTTTTTGTGGTAAATTCTAAATATATTTAAGGAGAATTTTATGCAATCAATTTTTCAAATAACACAAATTGTATTAGGTATATTTCTTACTATATTGGTACTATTACATTCACCTAAAGGTGATGGCATGGCAATGCTTGGCGGAGCTGCCCAATTATTTTCCAGCCAAAAGGGTGTTGAAGCAGGATTGAACAGACTTACCGCTATTGTTGCAATTTTATTTGTAGTTGTTTCATTTCTGTTAGGTTTCAAAATTGTTTAGCCGCTTAAACAAAGCTTTTTATTATATATTTTTATTCTTTATTGTGTTCTGTTTACCAAATATTGTTTTTGCCAAAACAGATATAAACGAACCTGTCAGAGTACTTATTTCTGATGGTGCTTTTTATCATAAAAATTTAAATTTATATTCGCAAAAACCATATTTTATACTTGTAGATGGACAGCTTATTCTTAATCCGATAGGAGAAACGACTTTTACAAATTCTAATTGCTTTATACAGATAAAAAATGAAGTTGGTACAGTATCAATACCATCTAATAGAAAGATAATTATTAAGCCCGACAAAAATGAATTAATAACCTTTACAAGTATAAAAAAGAACGGTACTTTGGCAAAATACAAGGGTGATTTTGAAATAACCGGTCAGGATGAAGATAAACTAAGAATAATAAATATTATAGATTTGGAAGATTATCTGAAAGGTGTAGTACCGAATGAAATGCCTGTACATTTTGGATTAGAAGCATTAAAAGCACAAGCAGTGGCTGCAAGAGGGTATGTTTTCAGAGAAAATGTTTCCAAAGATTTTGATGTTTATGATAGTGTAAGTTCGCAGGTTTATCGAGGAGAAAATTCAAGAAAAGCAATTTCTGATATGGCTGTGGCTCAAACAGAAGGCCAGTTTGCCCTTTATGATGATAAAATTATTTTATCACTTTATTCTTCTACGGCAGGCGGAGCTACTGAAAATTATGAAAATGTATTTTCGACCAAAATGGGAAATGTAACACATTTTCCTTCTAATCCCGTTCCTTATTTAAAATCAGTTAAGGACTATCCTACAGAGCTTAACCTTTCTAAAAATGAAGATGCCGAAATTTTTTATAGCGAATGCCAAAAAAGCTTTGATATAAAATCACCTATGTACAGATGGAATTACAGCTGGACAAAAGAAGAACTTGAACAAATACTTGCGAAAAATCTGATAAAATATAAATCAGAATTTATAAAGCCAAATATTACTTCTGCTAAAGATTTTGGTGAACTTAAAAATATTGAAGTTGTAAAAAGAGGACAAAGCGGCAAAGCTATGTATGTAAAGATTACAACTACAAAGGGAAACTTTTACATAGCTAAAGAAATTATGATAAGGAAAATTTTTGAATATAACAAAAAATGGCTGCCTTCTGCTAACGTTGTATTTAAACCTGTTTTGGATAATAAAAATAATCTTTTGGGATTTCAAATTTTCGGCGGAGGGTACGGTCACGGTGTTGGTATGAGTCAATTTGGAGCAGGATACATGGCACAAAACGGTTATTCATACAAAAATATTTTACAGCATTACTATAAAGGAATATCCATTGCTACTTTCCCTGTAATTTGTGAAAACAAAAAACTTTCTGACTGCAAACTTAATTTTTATACAGAAAATCCAAAAGCAGATTTAATTATTATAGCAGAAACCAAGAGCCCAATGCTTACATTTAATATAAACGGTAAAAAATTATCAGTAAAAGCAAGCGGGAAAAGTCGTTTCGATGTTGAAAAGTATATGAAAAAAGGATTAAATAATATTTTTCTTGAAGAAATAAACCATGATTTATTTGGTTTTTCTACTGCTAATAATTTGAAATTTTATGTTGAATTAGAGGGAGCAAATGAATAATCTTCTTAGAATAAGTATAATGATAGCATTTGTAACCATAATAAGCAAATTTGCAGGTTTTTTTAGGGATGTTTTGATTGCAAAAAGTTTTGGAACAACATTGGTTAGTGATGCTTATTTCTATGCTTCACAGTTTCCTTCTCTTGCAATAGTTTTATTAGGAGGACTTGGCGGGCCATTTCATACGGCAACAGTTGCCGTATTTACAAAATTAATTCCCGATTTATCAAAAAAGCCGGATAAAGATGTTCAAAAAGCTTTTAATTCTTTTGTTACTTATACAGGATTATTTTTCTTTGTTTTAGCAATATTATTTTTTGTATTTTCAGGACAAATTATTGATATAATAGCTCATGGTGCAACTCCTGAACTTAAAGCATTAGCTTCTACCGATTTAAAAATAATGAGTCCGATTATATTTATAGGTGGAATTATAGGCATATTTTACGGAATATCAAATGTTTACAGAGAGTTTTTCTTTACCTCTCTCAGTCCTATGGTTTTGAGCATTGTTGTAATTATAGCTCTTTTATTATGTCCAATTGATGCCAATGGATACGTTCTCGTTTGGGCAACATTAATGGGCGCAATAGGACAATTTGTATTGCAATTGCCTGTATTCTTAAAAGCGGGTTTTAGATTTATTCCCACATTTGTTTTTAATAAACAGAATGCTAAAAAAATCGGAGAAATTCTTTTCCCTGCAATGTTGGGTACTACAATCGGACAAATAAATATTTATGTGGATATGTTTTTTACTTCAAACCTTCAAGAAGGAGCTTGGACTTCGGTAGTTTATGCAAACAGAGTATTTCAATTTCCTGTAGGAGTATTGATTACAGCAATGTTAGTTCCTCTTTTCCCTATGTTTTCTGATTTTGTCGGAAAACAAAAATTTGAAGATTTGAAAAAATATTTTCATGAGGGACTTAATTCATTATGGTTTTTAGCCTTTTTATTAACTGCGTTTTTCTTATTCTTTTCAACGGACATTGTCTCACTGTTATTTGAAAGAGGACAATTTGATGCAAATGCAACATTACTTGTTTCTGAAGCATTATTTTTTATATCGTTATCTATGATTCCTTATATGGCAAGAGATACCTTAACAAGAGTTTTTTATGCGTTTGATGATTCAAAAACTCCGTTCTTTATTGCCATCTGTTCAGTATTTGTAAAAATTATAATGAACTTCTTACTTGTACAAAAAATGGGAGTCGGAGGTATTATGCTTTCAACAACAGCAGTAACCATATTTAATATGACATTGCTTGCTATTTTGATAAGGAAGAAAATTTCTCTCGATTTTAACAAATTTTTTACTCCTGTTTTAAAAATGTTTATTTGCACAATAATTGCTCTGGTTACGGCTATTATCTTAAATTATGCTTGGAATGAATACGTTCACATACAAAATAATCTCATTAATTTAGGATTAAAATTAAGCATTATCTTTACAATAATGACAGGAGTTTATACTATTATTGCAATAAAACTCAAGCTTGAAGTTGTAAATTTGGTATATGAAAGATTAATGAAAAAACTGGGGTTGAATAAATAGTAAATTATTTTTTCATCATCTTTGAAATATATTTTATTCCGTCTTTTATTAAATCTGCTGTTAATTTTGCAGGACTTTGTTTTTCTACGTGTGCAAATGCTAACATAACAGGATCTTGTGTTGATTTAAAACTCATTCTGTCATATTTAGGATGAAATGGGTCAAATCCATAATCATTAACCGCTGATGATGTTGTTCCTACTTTGCGAAGGGGTTTGTATTTTCCGTTGCCGCCTTTTGAAAAATCATTTGATGTAACTGTTCTCTCTAATGTTGTGCCCATTTTATTTCTCCATCTTTTAGCTCTCTTATATATATAAAGAGACAAGTATATAAAAAATTGCTATTTTGTATATACTATGTTAAGTTTTGTAAACACTACATCAAAATGGGAACTTAAAACAAATGTTTCTTAAGTTCAGTTAGAGTTTGTTTTTTAACTTCTTCAACAGATTTATTTGCATCTATAATAACAAATCTGTCAGGATTTTCTTTTGCCAAAATCCTATATCCTTCACAAAGCTTTTTATGGAATTCAATACCTTCTTTTTCCATTCTGTCTTTATTGTTACCGACTCTCTGCATTGCTGTTTGTGTTTCGATATCAAAAAGAAAAGTAATATCAGGTGTTAAATTATTTGTAGCAATATTATTTAATGATTTTATTTGTTCAATATTGAGTCCTCTTGCAAATCCTTGATATGCAACAGAAGAATCAATATATCTGTCGCAGAGTACAATTTTACCTGCCATTAAATTCGGACGTATAAAATTTTCGACATGTTGGGCCCTATCTGCCATATATAGCAATAATTCAGAAAGCGGAGCAATATCTCCATCATAATTTAATAATATATCTCTTATTTTTTCGCCGAGCTTTCCTGCTCCGGGTTCTCTTGTTGTAACAAATTCAATATTATTTTCAGATAAAAATTCTTTTACAAAATCAATTTGTGTTGTTTTTCCGGCGCCGTCTGCCCCCTCAAAAGTAATAAATTTATTCATATCTTAAATCTGTAGCCTCTTCTAATAATGTATTTATAACTTTCATTGCATCTTCTACTATAATAAAGTCAGAAACGTTAAATATTGGTGCATTTTTATCTGTATTAACAGAAATAATTTTCTGTGCACCTTTAATTCCTTCTATATGCTGCAGTGCACCTGAAATACCAAAAGCGACATAAACTTTTGGAGTAACATTTTGCCCTGTTTGTCCTACTTGAATGTCATTTTGGCACCAGCCTGCTTCAACTGCTCCTCTTGTTGCGGCGACTTTTGCTCCCAACAAATCAGCGAGAACATATAATTTTTCAAAATTTTCTTTTGTCTTTAATCCTTTACCACCGGCTAAAATTATTTCAGCATCTGCTATTGAAGAATTTTGCAATGTTTTTGGAATAAATTCCAATTCCTCTATATTAGATTTAATATTTTCAAAATTTACATTTATAATTTCAACAGAAGCTTCTTTTGCGGTTTCAGTTTTTACCTTTTTAAATACACCGGGTCTTACTGTAGCCATTTGCGGCAGTTTTGAACAAAGAATTGCAGCCATTAATGATCCGCCAAATGTTGGTCTTATTGCAGCTAATTTTCCTTGTTCATTAATTTTTAATTGTGTACAATCTGCCGTTAAACCGGTACGTAAGTTCGCACTGAGTCTGGGTGCCAAATCCCTTCCGTTTGAAGTTGCACCGACTAATACTATCTCAAAATCTTCTTTTTTAAGCAGTTCTAAAATTCCATTTGAATAATATAAGGAATTATAGTTCTCCAGTTTTTCGTCTTGAATAACAAAAACTTTTTTTACTCCGTATTCATTAAAATCCTGAACAAAACCTTTATAGTCAGACAATCCGACGGGAAGAATAATACTAATATCATCGGATAATGTTCTTGCTATACTTACAAGCTCAAAAGTTACATTATCAATTTTATTTTTTCTGTTTCTTAAAGCAATTATACAAATTTTCATCTAATTTCTCCTGATTAGATTTAATAATTCATCAGATTTTATCTCTTTTTTATTGCGTAAAAATTTTGGAGTAAAAGTTTCTGAAACATAAGTAGGAGACCCCTTAAAACCAATCTTTTCTTCATCAATATTAAGCTCGGATTTATCCAAAACTTTTATATTGTAATCAAAAGATTTTATATAATTTTTTATTGAATAATGCCTTAATTCTATATCATTTTTCATAACAGAAATCATTATAGGATAAACTGCTTTTAACCTTTCAAATCCGTTTTCTGTTTCTCTCAATACAACTATTTTTTCATTATCAAAGTCGAGTATATTTTTTACGAAAGTTATATTTTCTATCTTTAAATCAACTGCAATATTAGAAGGAGTTTGTCCTGTATCACCATCTATGGCAAATTGTCCTGTAATGATTAAATCAAAATCCGGTATAAATTTTTTTATTGCTGTACTGATTGTATAAGAGGTAGCTAGTGTATCCGCTCCGGAAAATTTTTTATCCGAAATCAAAAAAGCTTCATCGGTACCTCTTGCGACAGCTATTCTTAACAGTTCTTTTGCTTGCATAGGTCCCATAGATACAACAGTTAATTTAGCTTCAGGAATTTTATCTTTAATCTTTAATGCGTACTCTAAAGCAAGTTCATCATAAGGGTTAAGAATACTCTCAACACCTTCTCTAATCATTGTTCCTTTATCTGTCCATTTTATATCTTTTGTATCAGGTACTTGTTTTAAGCAAACAACAATTTTCATCAATTTGCCCTCTCCTGATTATTATTTTACTAAAAATTTTAAAAATGCACAATAAATATTCCCGATATACAATTGTATTAATTTAATAAGTAAAACCGTTAAATATTTTCATTTTCAAATTTTGTCATAAAATCAACAAGCTTTTCAACACCTTCAATAGGCATAGCATTGTATATAGAAGCTCTCATTCCTCCGACGGTTCTGTGTCCTTTTAATTGAAGCAGTCCGTTGTTTTTTGCTTCTTCAATGAACTTTTTATCAAGTTCTTCATTTCCTGTAACAAAAGGAACGTTCATCAAAGAACGGGAATTTTTTTCAACAGTCCCTTTGAACAATTTTGAGTTATCAAGAAAATCGTATAAGATTTTAGCTTTTTTAACATTTAATTCTTTCATTTTTTCGAGTCCGCCCATATTCTTGAGCCATTTAAATACCAAACCGCAAATATAAATGCCATAAGCAGGAGGGGTATTATATAAACTGTCATTATCTGCATGTGTTTTATATTTAAGCATAGTAGGACACCATTCAGGCAAGTCTTCTCGAATTAAATCTTCTCTTATAATAATTATTTGAGTACCGGCAGGTCCGACATTTTTTTGAACGCCGGCATATAATAAGCCATACTTTGTAACATCAACAGGTTCTGATAAGAAGCATGATGATACATCTGAAACAAGGTCTTTGCCTTTTGTGTTAGGGAGTGTATGGAATTTCGTTCCGTAGATTGTATTGTTTTCACAAATATAGACATAATCTGCATCAGGAGAAATATCCAAATCTGAACAATCAGGTATATAAGAAAATGTTTTATCTTCAGAAGTAGCAACTTTGTTTATTTTTCCGTATTTTTGAGCTTCAACATAAGCTTTTTTTGCCCATTGTCCAGTTACAATATAATCAGCAACACCGTTTTTAAGAAGGTTAATAGGAATCATGGAAAATTGAAGATGAGCGCCACCTTGCATAAAAAGGACTTTATAATTATCAGGAATATTCATAAGCTCCCTGAGGTCTTTTTCTGCTGTTTTTATTATATTATCAAAGGTTTTTGAACGATGTGACATTTCCATAACGCTCATGCCTGAATTTTGATAATTAAGCATTTCATCTCTTGCAGTTTCAAGTACTTCTACCGGTAAAACGGCGGGACCTGCCGAAAAGTTGTATAGTCTATCGTATTTGTTACTCATAATTTCTCCTCTCACTATTAATAAAATAATTATACTCCAAGGAAGAAAATAAAGATATATAAACTTTTTGAAGAAGTTTTTCAATGACTTTTAAAAAATAATCATTATAAAATACATTAATTGAATGGTGTCAAATAAAAAAAAAAGAAGGATAATACTCTTGATAATGGTATATTGTAACAGATGGTAGCATGCCTTTCAGATATTCTTTACAAAAAATATTAAATTTCAGAATAACAAAACGTGATGAGCAAATTGAAGTTGTAAAAAAAGCACAAGCGGAAGTTGACAGAATACAAGCCGAAATAGATGCAAAATACCAAGAAATTTATTCTGTTCAAGCCAATATGAAGCAAGCGGACTTCAGAATGTATGAAACTTATGACAACTACATAAAACACTTATATACAATAATTGCAAAACTTGAAGAAGATAAGAAGATAGCAGAAGAAAAACTAAAAGAAGAACAAGATAAACTTGTAGAATGCGAACAGAATGTAAAAGTTCTTGAAAAGCACAAAGAACACAAAAAGGAAGAATATTTAGCGGAAGAAAAGAAAGCTGAAATGAAACAGTTAGACGAAACAGGCTCAATAAAACATTATCGAATGAAGAAAGAACGAGAAGAAGAAGAAATGCTCGAAGAATTGTTAAGAAAGGAAAATGATGAATACTAATATTAATACTCAAAACAGCATAAGCAAGACAAACGAGAAAAAATATTTTTCTTTGCAAGCGAGTATGAATGATTTTTCTTTTTATACAGAGATGACAAAACTGCAAGCACAAACGGAAAATAATATCCCAAAACAGGAAGATTTGCCAAAAGAAAAAGAAGAAAATATAAAAGAAGCAAAGGATGTTATTGAAGAGGATGGTCTGCTTATGTTGAGTATTAATACAAATGCTCAGCCTCAAAATGTTAATACCGACATTTTTAATATTTATGACACAGAAGAAATAACTCAAATGAAAAACAGAAATAATACATTAAGGATAGATTTAGCTGAACTTACTTTGGATGATATAAAACTGTTTGACAGTTTGAGTCAAAATAATGATACACAAATAGCGAATTTGGATGTAACAACACCAAGTGCGAACATTGCAATAAATAACGGAAACGGAATTTTTACTTACAAAACTTTTGAAATATCAAAAACAATTATGAATGCTATAGAAACAGCAGCAAAAACAAATAAACCTTTGAGATTGGATTTTGGACAAGATGCTAGTGTAATTTTGAGAATAGGAAAAGATGGAAAATTATCCGCCGATTTTATTCCTAATGACAAGGCTATGGAAACAATTTTGAAAAATGCTCTGCCTGAATTAAGAGCAAAATTTGAAGAAGAAAATATTCCCTATAATCAATTAAATTATAAAAATCCATATCAAAATAAAGAAAATAATCAAAATAGTAATAAGGAAAAGGAGAATAAGGAAAATGAATGATGGTTTTATTACAGCTTTGAATACTCAAAGAACTACAAACAACTGGGTTGATGCTCTGACCGAAAACTTAACTAATATTTATACTCCAGGCTACAGAGAACACAAATTTTATTTCAATACGTTTTTAGGCGGCGGATATGTTGATCAATTTAATCAAAATACTGATCAGGGAAAATCTTTACCCGGAACTTCGCCTGAAAATCTTTTTATTGAAGGAAAAGGGTATTTTGTAACAAAAAATGATTCGGGACAAACTGTTTATACAAGATTAGGTGAATTTAAATTTGATTCCGAAGGTGTTTTAAAGGGACCTAAAGGACATACTGTTCAAGGCTATATTCTTAATAATGAAGGAAAAGTTCTTGAAAATAGCAGTGAAGCAGATGGTGATATAGCATCACTACCTACAACCGCAATAAAATTGTGGATAGATCCTTCAAACGGCAAATATTTAGGAAAATATGATGAATTTGAAGTATCAGGTGAAGGTATTTTCTATGGAAAATCCGATAGCGGAAAAATTAAAACGCCTCTTTATAAAGTTGCAGTTCATAACTTTAATAATCCGGAAGGACTTTTGGAAATTGATCAAGGCTATTTTGTAGAAACAGAAAATTCCGGTAAACCTGTTATTGGTAATGCAGAAATAAGAAACGGCCTTATCGAACAATCTAATGTTGATTTCAAAGCAAATATATCCTTCTATCAACAGGCAAAACTTCAACTTGATTTGGTTAACAAATTGGTTTCTACAAATAAAAGCTTGTTACAATCCGCAATGCAATTATTACAATAATTTAGTGAGGTTTTTGTATGGAACGTAGAAAATTTATAGGCATACAATTTGATTGTTGCGGGGTTTATGCAAGAATTTATCAAAATAAAGAAGGTACGGCTTATGTTGGCAGATGTCCTAGATGCTTAAGAACTGTTAGAGTAAAAATAGGTGAAGGCGGAACAAATAACAGATTTTTTCATGCACAATAGTTCATATATGCTGTCCGTGGACAGCTAATAATTTATGCTTAATAAAAATTTTCTTTACAAAACTTATTATATTAACAATTTTAGTTGTTTAGCCTGTATAATATTAATTAGTCTGACATGTTAGATTATAGGTGGAATTTTTGTCTTTAGCTATTTATCCGGGGAGTTTTGACCCAATAACAAAAGGGCATATAGATGTATTAAAAAAGGCTGTAAAACTTTTTGATAAAGTTGTTATTGCTGTTGCAATAAACTATGACAAAAAATCCTTCTGTTCGATTGATGAAAGAAAAGAGTTGATAAAAAAATCCATTCAAGATATTAAAAATGTTGAGGTTGACAGTTTTGAAGGTTTAACGGTTGATTATGCAAAAGAAAAAGGAGCAAATGCTATTATAAGGGGTTTGAGAGCTGTTAGCGATTTTGAATATGAAATGCAGATGGCACAGATGAATAGTAGTCTTTGTTCGGATATAGAAACTGTTTTTCTTATTCCTAAGACAAAATATAATTTTATTTCTTCAAGTACTGTGAAGGAAGTTGCTAAGTTAGGCGGTTCTGTTGAAAAATTTGTAACAGAGCCAGTAAAAAGATTTTTAGAGGAAAGTAGTAATAGAGGTGTATTATGAGTAGTAGTATTGGAAATGCAAAAAAAATTCTTGATAGAATGGAAGCGATTTTAGAAAGAGCGAAAGGAATTCCACTTACTTCTTTTGTTATGCTTGATAAAGAAGAACTAATTAACGAGATTGACAGATTGAGAGATTCTTTGCCAAGTGAACTTGAGGAGGCTGCTGATATTTTGAAGAGAAGAGAAGAAATCTTTAGAGACGGGCATAATGCAGCCGAAAAAGTTCTTACAGAGGCAAAAAGAGAAGCTATGCGCAGAATTGAAGATAACGAAATTACTAAAAATGCAAGTATTCAAGCTTCAAAGATGGAAGCCGATGCTAAAGAAGCAGCTAATACTTTATATTCAAAAGTAAAACAACAATGTGTTTCTTTAAAAAGAAAAGTTATTACAGAAGCAATATCAATTAGAGAAGGGGCTGACAGATATGCTGAGAGCGTGCTTAACAGATTAGCAGAAGATATGAGAGAAGCAAAAGCCATATCTGATGTAGGTCAAGCGCAGCTTGCAAAATTAAAAGAAAACTCTGACGTTGAAATAACCAATTTTAAAGCAATGTATGATTCGGAAGAATTACTTTTGAACTATGGGGAAGAAGAATAGTGAAAATATTGGTTATAAACGGACCAAACTTAAATTTACTTGGTGACAGAGAAAATGATATCTATGGTAATTTTACTTTAGATGATATAAATTTGGATTTAAAAAATAAAGCCGACACTTTAAATTGTGACATTGAATTTTTTCAATCAAATATCGAAGGTGAAATGGTTGATAAAATACAAAAAGCAAAGAATGAGTTTGATGGTATTATTCTTAATCCTGCTGCTTATACTCATACCAGTGTTGCGATAAGAGATGCTATCTCTGCTGTAAAGTTGCCTGTAATTGAAGTACATTTGTCTAATATATATGCAAGAGAGGATTTCAGACATCATTCTTATTCAGCCCCCGTTTGTAAAGGGCAGATATGCGGTTTTGGAAAAATGGGGTACTTTTTGGCATTAGAAGCTTTGGTTGAATTGCTCAAATAATTATGTCTGAAAATTAAAATATGGAATTATTAAAAAAAATATCAAAATTTTGGTTTAAATTAGATGATAAAATACGATTTCTTTTCATCGGCGGTGTTAATGTCGTCTTTTCTTATTTATTATTTGTAATTTCTATATTTCTTTTGGGAAAAGATAATTATCAAATTTGTGTGGCTTTGCAATGGAGTATTTCATCAATATTTTCTTTCTGCAACCAAAAATACTTTGTATTTTGTACAAAGGGAAATTTTTGGCAAGAATATATTAAATGTTGTGCAACTTGGGTTGCAGGCTGCATCGTAAATGAGATTTTACTAAAAATATTGCTGCATTATTTTACCAACATTTATATTATTCAAATTTTTTCTATCGGGCTTGTTTCTGTATTTACTTATGTATTATTCAAATATTTTGCATTCAAAACTAACACCAAAAATTAGATACCGATGGCAGTAATTTTTTTGGAATTTAAAGCGAGAGGATGGTTATTTTGCTTGAGCTGCTTTTTGGGCAAGAAAAGTTTTAGTTTTGTTATAAAGTTGAATAAACGGTTTCTCAATAGCAGTAGCAACCTTTAAGAAAATATCTTTAGCTTTGTCTAAATTAGTCATCTTTGCTGCATCTAATGTTGATGGTTTTAAGAAAGAATTTTTACCCAAATGTTTAATCAAAACAATTGCAGCACCTGCGACTACTACTTTCTTTACAAAACCCCAGAAACCTGATTTTTTATTTTCTTGACCCAAATAAACGTCAGGAGTCATGTAGTAAGAACCTACAGCTTTTTTTTGATTAGGCAGTCTTGTGATATCTGCCTGTGTAAGAGGGGAATTAATAGCTCCAAAAGAAATACTGTTCATAGATAAAACACTCCGATATTACTAACACCACATTTTAGAAAACAGTTGAATAAAAAAAATTGATATAAAAAACACTTTTTTGTAAACTTTTGTATCAATTTTTTAAATTATACCATTTTTTTCTAAAGTTTGCAAAAAAAATGTCGATATATATATTGTAAGACTAATTGAGGTTCAACTGATGGCACTGAATTTAGACATAGATATAGAATTATTAACCAAATATGCATACCTGTTTGATCTTAACGGTATTAATTCTTCCGAAAATGAAGGAGAAAATCAGGATGCTGCGCAAGGTGCAGGCTCAACAAAGTTTTATAAACAAAATGGATACAATAAGAGTAATCTTGTTAAGGATTTAAATTTAAATGATCCGAAAGTAAGATACAGTTTAATCAGAATGTTAAGAAATTATGATATAACAAAACTTTTGTACAAAATGGAAAAGAAAGATTTGTTAAGAGCTATGAAGTTCTTTACACATGATAAATTGGTCAGCTTATTATCTACCCTGCCGGAAGAAACTCTTTCAACAATGCTTCAACAGATGTTTTCTCCAAAAGAGCTTATGAGTTTACTTCCTAAAAAAACAGTAGATAAATATTTACAAAGTAATAAAATTTCAAAGAAGTATATTTTAGAATTTATGCAAAAAGAAATGAAGCCGGAAGAACTAAGAGAAATGCTTTCTTATGCAACCGGTACACCTGTAGATACGATGGATAAAGATAAATTAGTAGGTACCTTCGCAGCATTAAAGCCGGAAATATTTAAAGAAAGTCTTACTTATATGTCTTACAAAAGTACAAAAGAAATGGGTGCTTTTATTCTGGAAAGACAACCTGAAACATTGCAGGAAATTCCCAGCAACAAGATGGCAGCTTGCTTGGATAAATCTATGAAGAGTGAAATAATTGATGGGATGAGCAGTTTAGAACCTGATGTTTTATGCAAGTTGGCAGAAAATCTTCCTCCGGAACTATTGGAACAAGTTGTAACAATGCTTGATCCTGAAGTATTTGCGGAATATTTGTTAGAAAATTCTACGGATGTTTTGGATCAATTAGTTTAGTATAGGTATTTTAAGCATATTAATGAAATTTATTTAAATTATCTTATTTGTAAAGATACTTATTTAATAAAGATAGGTTTTCTGATTCTTTTTATGTTATTCTTTAGAAAATAAATAATTTTATAAAGATAGTATGATTAAAAATAATTCTAAAATTTTAATAATAAGATTAAGTGCTTTGGGTGATTGCATTCATACTCTGCCGCTTTTGAATTCGATAAAAGGACTTTATCCAAATTGTTTTTGCGGCTGGGTTTGCGAAGAAGGTATTTCTTCTGTTTTGGAAAATCATCCTTTAATAGACAAACTCTATATTTTTCCCAAGAAAGAATTTAAAGCTAAAAATTTTATTGATAAAATTAAATTTCTAATAGAGTTTTCAAAAGAAATAAAAAAAGAAAACTATGATATAGTAATTGATTCACAAGAATTATTTAAAAGTGCGGTCTTGAGTTTTTTATCAGGAGGTAAACTGCGTCTTGCACACAAAAATTCAAGAGAATTTGCAGATTGGTTTGCAACGAAACGTATTCCTGCAAGGAAATTATTTGCTACAGGCAGACATGTTGTAGAAAGAAATATGGATTTTTTAAAATTTTTAGGGCATAGAGAATATAATATTTCTTTTCCTCTAAAAACAATAAGTAGTAATTCATTAAAAAAGATAGATGCAATTTTTACTGCACTAGATAAAGACAAAAAAACAATAGTTATTTCACCTACTACTACCTGGTCAACAAAACATTGGGAAATTGATAATTGGAAAAGATTTATACCAATGTTGTCAAAATTTAATCTGATTTTTACAGGTACAGCTAATGATATAGAATACATATCAGAAATTTTAAAAGATAATAATACATCGAATATTGTCAATCTTGCAGGAAAAACATCATTAGAGGACTTAAGGGCAGTTTTTCAGAAATCTGACTTTATGATATCTCTTGATAGCGGAAGTACTCATTTGGCAGCTGCAAATCCAAATTTAAAAATTATAGCTCTTTTTGGTGCCACATCTGAAATAAGGAACGGAGCTTATGGTATGCATAATGTAAATCTAAGAAAAGATTTATGCCCGCCTTGTTATAAAAAATTCTGCAAAAAATATAATACTCCATACTGCAAATGTCTTTCATCGATTACTCCGGAAGAACTTTTTTATATTGTGAAAACTGAGTTTAAATAATTTTGTAAAAATTTTATTTTTATTTTAAAATTAACTAGCAATTTTCATGTGTGTTGTGTTTTTATTAGGCTGTGAAGGTTAACAAAGGTAAAAGGTAGTAAAATGTACGATAGCAAATTCTATGGTTATGTTGTATCTAATGCGCTGAAACAAAAAGAAGAAGAAAAACCCCAGGCGGATATTGATTTCCGAAGAAAAGGTATATGCGGTATAATTAACTATCTCTACTCAACAAATCCTAATAAAAGGTATTACGGAAAACAATAAGATATTATTCTTCATTACTAATTCTGTCTGTTGTAAAAGATTTTTGAAGTTTTATCATTAAATGAAGAGGAGAAATATTATGTATAATCCAAAATCATCTAAGGCAGAAGAATTTATTTCAGATGAAGAAATATTAGAAACACTTGAATATGCGGAAAAAAATAAAAATAATGTTGAATTAATTGACAAAATTATAGAAAAAGCAAAACTTGAAAAAGGTCTGACTCACAAAGAAGCATCTGTTCTGTTAGCCTGTGAAATAGAAGAAAAAAATCAAGAAATTTATAAACTGGCACAAAAAATCAAAAAAGACTACTACGGTAACAGAATGGTACTTTTTGCACCTTTATATTTATCAAACTATTGCGTAAACGGTTGTGTGTATTGTCCTTATCACCATCAAAATAAACATATTCCAAGAAAGAAATTAACACAAGAAGAAATAGTAAAAGAAGTTGTTGCCTTGCAAGATATGGGACATAAAAGGCTTGCGGTTGAAGCAGGGGAAGATCCTGTGAATAATCCAATTGAATACATATTAGATTCAATTAAAACTATTTATTCAATAAAGCATAAAAACGGTGCTATAAGACGAGTTAATGTTAATATAGCAGCAACCACAGTAGAAAATTACAGAAAACTACACGAAGTAGGTATTGGTACCTATGTTCTGTTCCAAGAAACTTATAATAAAAAATCCTACGAAAAACTCCATCCGACAGGTCCGAAACACAACTATGCTTATCATACGGAAGCTATGGACAGAGCAATGGAAGGCGGCATAGATGATGTCAGTTTGGGAGTACTGTTTGGATTGGAATCATATAAATATGAGTTTGCCGGTTTATTGATGCATGCTGAGCATTTAGAGGCTACCTTTGGAGTAGGGCCGCATGCTATCAGTGTTCCGAGAATTAAAAAAGCTGATGATATTGATCCAAAGAGTTTTGATAACGGTATAGATGATGATACTTTTGCTAAAATTGTTGCTTGTATAAGAATATCGGTTCCATATACAGGCATGATTATTTCAACAAGAGAATCTGCCAAAACCAGAGCAAGATTATTAAAACTTGGGATATCGCAAATCAGCGGCGGTTCAAAAACCAGTGTGGGCGGATATTATAATCCTATGCCTGAAAAAGATGACTCAGCTCAATTCGATGTTTCAGACAAAAGACCTCTTGATGAAGTTATTTCCTGGCTTATTGATTTAGGTTATATACCGAGTTTTTGTACTGCTTGCTACAGAAAAGGCAGAACGGGAGAAAACTTTATGGATATATGTAAGCAAAAAGAAATCCATAACTTTTGCCAACCAAATGCCCTGCTTACATTAAAAGAATATCTTGAAGATTACGCTTCACCTGAAACAAAAGAAAAGGGAAAACTTTTAATAGAAAAGGAAACCGAAAAAATTGTTAATCCTAAAATAAAAGAACAGTTAAAAGAATACCTTTTAAAAATCGAAGAGGGTGAAAGAGATTACAGGTTCTGATTTATGCAAGAAAAGAATATTCAAGAATTAAAAATTGAATCTATGGCATACGGCGGAAAAGGCATTGCAAAACTTGACGGTAAAGTAGTTTTTGTTGATGATGTTGTTACCGGTGATTTAGCAAAAATCGAGATAACAGGCAAAAATAAAAATTTTATGACAGGGAAATTGCTTGAAATTATTGAACCATCCCAATTTAGAGTAAAACCGTTTTGTCATCTTGCTAATGCTTGTGGCGGCTGTCAGTTTCAATTTATTGATTATGAATATCAACTCAAAATAAAAAAGGAAATGGTTGAGGACTGCTTAAAAAAAATAGGCGGAATTAATTGTAAAATTCAAAAAATTTATTCATCCCCCATGCAAAAAGAATTTCGTGCAAAGATACAGCTTCCTTTGGCTCAAACAAAAAAATCAAAACGTGTTCTATCAGGATATTATAGAAAAAATTCGCATGAGCTTGTTAATATTAAATATTGCCCTATTCAGCCGAATATAATAAACGAGATAACCGAAACTTTTAAAAAGCTTGCGCAAGAATTAGATTTTAGGGTTTATGATGAAAAAACCAAAAAAGGATATTTAAGGCATCTTGTTTTCAGATATTCGCAAAAGGAAAATAATCTTACTCTTACTGTTGTTGTAAATTCAAATTCCGTAGATGACAAATTGATTATTTTAGCGGATGAATTAAAAGACCGTTTTAAGGAAATTACAGGAATTTGTGTGAATTTCAATACGACAAAATCTAATCTCATATTGACCGAAAACTATAAAATAATTTCGGGAAAAGATTATATTATTGAAGAACTCCTTGATAAAAAATACAAAATTTCGGTTGGCAGCTTCTTTCAGGTAAATCCCAAGAGTGCTGAAATTATTTTGTCTGTTGTAAAGGATAAAATTAAAACTTCAGACAGAAAAAATAAAATTCTTGATGTTTATTGCGGGGCAGGTACTTTTGCAATAAATCTGAGCGATTTTGCGGAAAAAATTATTGCTATTGAAACATCTGAAAGCTCAATTAACGATTTTAAAGAGAATATTAAACTTAATAACAGCAATAATATTGAGCTTATTTGTGATGATGCAAAATCGGCTTTGGCTGATATTAATGAAAAATTTGATTTTGCAATAATTGATCCTCCGAGAAAAGGCTGTGATAAAGAGGTTTTGGAAAAACTGTCCGAAATAGCGGAAAATATTATTTACGTAAGCTGTAACCCGTCTACTCTTGCCAGAGATGCGAAATTTTTGCTTGAAAATAATTATAAACTAAATTTTGCAAACTGTGTCGATATGTTCCCTAATACATATCATATAGAAACGGTGTGCGTTTTTGAAAGAGAATAGACATGATTAAATTATTTGATAAACAAATGAATGAAACAAAGTATGATGTCCCTACTTATCAAATAGAAGTATTTCCTTTAGAAAATTTTTCACCATTTGGATTAATTATGGAGGATTTGTATTTTTCAACCGCAGAACATGCTTTTCAATATTTAAAATTTGCTGATACAAATATTGAAATAGCAGAAAAAATCAGGAAAACTCTCTCTCCGGATGAAGCAAGGAACATAGCTCATCAGAATAAAGCATACAGACCTTTCGATTGGACAGATGTAAAATACAAAAAAATGGAAAAGGTTTTAAGATTAAAGGTTAAGCAAAATTCCAAAGTAAAAGAAGTATTATTAAATACAGATGATTTAATAATAGCCGAATGTTGTATTGATGAAGATACGGATTGGGGAATTGATAATAATAACATTGGCGAAAATCATCTCGGAAATATATGGATGAAAATTAGAGCGGATTTAAAAAGGATATAGGTAAATAAATAAGTATCAAAATAAATGATACATTTTTTACTTTAGTAAGTAGGGTAGACTATAGTCTGCCAATATCACTTAGAAACAGAGCAGACACCTTTTAAATTTGCTCGTTTAGAAAAAGCATTATAATCATTTTTTGCTTCAGCTGTAAATTCACCGTTCTTTCTGTTAATTTTAACTTGTAAATAACGTCCAACTTCAAATTTAACCAGACGTTCTTTAAAAGTAATATAATCATCTGTAATTTTTAATCTATAAACTGTATCGTGATGTCTTGCAGCATCTCCAAACAACGTATGCATATTTGAGCCATACAATTTACCGTTTTTAAATGTGTATTGTAAAGTAAAGTTGTTGTATTCGTTAATTGAACCGCTTACAAGTGTTCCCTTGCAGGTGAAAGATTTAATGTTTTCTATATTCGAGAATACATCTTTGGCATTTGCACAAGTTGTCAGTAATAGCATAAATGATAATGATAATGACAATAACAAACAAATCTTTTGATTATTGATGAATTTGTACATAATTTTTTCCTTAAATTTAAAAACTATGTTTATATGTTAAATAAAAAAGCCACAATGTCAATCTTAAAAAAGGGAAGTTTGATGTACATTATTTTAAATGTAAAGTCTCAGCTGAAATGATTATTTATACTCAATATGTATTAAAAAGCCCTTAGGTCAGGCACCGCCTGACATTCATAATTTTGTCAAGCAATGCTTGACCTACAAACTTTCGTATTTTATTCCGTTTCATTTGACTGTTGCTCTTACGGGCTTTCGCCCTACCGAAAATTCTCCGGACCCAAACAGACCTATCGGTCTGGTGGGTTCTCTTAACTCTATATCTACCCAAAATAAATCACCCGATAACAAAAGTTATCGGGTAATTTATGGGGCAACCTATGGGTTAGGGTTAGAACCCTATTGCATAGAATTTGCAGAACTATCTATTCATGAAACTGAACTCATAGAACAAGTACACACGTTTCTTTGTATGTAATAAAGCAAAAGCCAAAAGTTTAACTAAAAACTCTTGGCTTTTATATTTAAAATATTATTTATCTCTTACAGTTCCATAATTTTGTGTTGTTCAATGTTCAAATACCCTTCAGGGCAATGAGTTGAGCAATAAATTGTTTGGTTTTCTTTGATGAAATCACGAACCCTGTTAAGAGTTTCTCTTGCTTTATCTTTATCCTCAAAAATTATTGATAATTCGTTGGCTTTAAGTGCCGCATCACAATATGTTACATCCCCATGGAACATATAATAAACATCACCATCTTGAAGAATAGAAACAGAATTACCTTTTGTATGACCTTCTGCTTTAACCATAACAAGAGTGTCTGTTATTTTCTGAGATTCAGGGAAATTCTTAAATGCTCCATCTGTGAATTTAACTCTTACAACATTATCACCTGTTAATTTCATAGTATCAGCTTCTGTTTCAGAAATATAGATTTTAGCATTCGGAAACATCCTTAATTCACCTGTATGGTCAGGGTGCTTGTGCGTTACAACTATTTTTGTTACATCTTCAACTTTATATCCTGTTGCTTCAAATGCTTCTTTAAATGTTGCAACCTTTTCACCCATCCATAATGGTGCATCATCTTTCTTTGGGAAATCAGGTGTTTCATTTGGCATACCTGTATCAGATAAAATGACTTCATTTCCGTCATCAATTAAAAAATTCTGTAATGATGAAGTATATTTAATATCTTCACATTTATCTTTATCACGTGTTCCACCAAAGGCAAAAGCCTGTGTCATAAAACCATTGTCATAATACTTTAATGGAATAACTTTTATCATGCTTAACTCCTTATAATTGACCTATTAAATAGTTATTTATACCAAATCTGTCAATTAAGTCAAGTTGTTGTGATGTCCAAGCCATATCTCCTTCTTCATCAACATAGTAATCTTTTAATAAATCAAAAGTTGCATAATCAAGAGTTTCACAGTCAATATGAGAATCAAGAAGTTTCAAACCATCTTCTGAAACTTTGTTATCTGCTTTTAAATATTCATGTACATCACAAATTACAGGAGAAGTTTGACCGCATTCATGTTTAACACAACCACCCAAGTCTAAAATTCTGTCTATGAATTTAGAAACCCATTCTCTTTCTTCTGTTGCGTGGTCTGTGTATTTTTTACCTAATTTAGTAAAGCCTTGTGAATTAAAAATTCTTCCATGGATTTCGTGGCTTAATGCTTGTGAACTTAATTCAGTTACAAAAAATTGTAAAGACTCAATAGTTTTTTCTTTGTTTGACATTGTTTTCTCTCCTATATAAAATTATTAACACCAAGCTTAATTATATTGGTTTAGTGAGTAAAATCAATTGTCAAAAGACTCTGAATGTGCAACAATTGCACAAATTAGTATAAATGTGAAGTAAATTTATATCAAATACTTATGCAGAATATACGGCATTGAATTAACATAGTATTGGGCAAGTTTTTCTACACTAATCGGCATAGCGTTTTTAGTCCACTCAATACCATAAGCCCAAATACCAAATGTGTATATTTTAAGTGCAATTTTTTCTTCTTCAGTTACTTCTTTAGCTCCTGTTTTTAACTTTATAAAATCCTCAAAGGTACTGCTTGCAGTTGATTTCATCGCATTTATGGGTGAACTTGAAGAATCGAAGACATGGAAAGCATTTCTGTAATAATCATAGTTATTAACTATTGCCATAATTGCTTTGTGCATAAGTTCAAGCCAAGATAAATCTTTGTTTTCTGCATTGAAAACTTTGCTTAAACTGAGAGAATATTCAAACAAAACAAGTTCTGCTTTATCCTGAAAATTGTGGTAGAAAGTTCTTTTTGACAAACCGCAATTATCCGTAATATCTTTAATTGTAATTTTATCAATAGGTTTTGTTTGGGCAAGTTCCTTTAAAGACTTTGCTAATAATTCTTTTGTTGATAACCTTTCTATCAAAATAGTACCTCGTCCTGTCTTATTTGATGATAGCATAAACAAAGTTAATCTATTAATGGGGTTAGAAATGGGCTGTAAAGTAATAATAGCTTGATTTATAGATTATTTTTATACGAAATTATAAATAATTATGACAATAGTTAGAAATCTTACAATTCGGTTATATCAACAAAAACAGCCCATTAAGAGCTGTTTTTAAAAAATGGGGCGAGTGATGGATCTTTGTTACAACCTCTTGCTAAGATAATTATTCGTGAATTGGAGAAAATATCAATAGATGAAATGCTCTATTATCCTTAGTATTTGGTGCGTATAAACGCACCCTACTTACTGAGAAAATTTTTAAGATAGAAAGAGCAAATATTAATCTTGTATTCCCAATTCGTTTTTTATTAAAGTATAAAATTCCAATATTTTTTTATTGTTTTTTTGATGTATTTCTATAACATTTTGAGTTGACTCTAAATTATTTTGTAATTCTTCGTATAAATCATAGAAATATTCCATTGTTGAATGTTTGCCATAAATACTTTCAATTTGAATTTCATTCCAACAATCTTTTGTTCCTTGTGACATTTTAGATAACTTTTTAGTGCGAATATCTTTTTCAAATCGCATAGAAAAATCGTACATTTTTTGGTAAAGGGATTCTCTTTTTCTTTTAAGATAGATTTTTTCATCTCTTATTGAACGGCACCAATCGCAAAACCAAGTAAATCCACCTGTTAAAATAGCACCCAAAATAATTCCAAATAATTGTGAATGTATAAATTCTTTTAAAAATCCTATCATATTAACTCCTTATATGCCAAAAATAGTATAAAAATATCTGTTAAATTTAAAACAAAAAATAATTATAAAATTTTTAGTAACTTATCCTTTTGATTTGTTCATTTGTTAATTATCTTAAATAAGCATTACATATGAATTATGTAAGCTAACTATATAGTTTTATACAGATTAATAAATAAATTCAAACTTTGAAATAACATAATATTATTGTTGAGATTGTTGCCATTTATATATTTTCTTTAGTATTCTAGGTTTCTTAACTAGTTTAGCCCATAGTTCCGCATTACTATTAGGGGCTATTGAATCATATTTAAGTTGATAATCTTTGTATGAATAACTTGAAATAGGCTTACCATCATTATTATATGTCATACCTGCTTTAGTAGCTATTGTGTTGTTTGAATAATCAATAATATATTGGGATAAACCATATTCAATTTTACTATTAACTTCCTTTTCTACATCTTTATATATGTCATTACCCTCATGCTTAGTCCAAAAAATACGCTTATTATAAATTAATATAACCGAGGTCGTCTACATAAAATTTTATACTGTCTTTATCTATAAAATTGTTATCATTTAATTTAACCCATGAAGCACCCAAACATGCTTTAGCATTAATGTTTAATATTACAATTAGACAAATTAATATTGATAAAATATACCTTTTCATACTAACTCCATATATAACATAGCCATCTTATCACAAAATACATTTTCATTATAGCAGATTAAAATGTATGTAAGAAAATGTTTAATAATAAAAGAGATGATAACAAAAGTCATCATCTCTTTTATGGGGCCAATGATGTTTTACTCTTAGAATCACTTAAAGAGTTTTTGCATGTGGTTAAAAGCGAGGAATATCAATGGATTGAGAATAATCTATTTGATCTCATTGCATAGTAATTTTTTATAATTTAGGTTTACAAACTTTACAATAACAAGATAATTTTTTCTGTGCAAAATTAATCAAAGTTGATATTAAAAATAATCATTCATGATTCAGCAAAAATTCTGCATAATCTTTTGTCTTTGTTCCTTTGCGTTTATGCTCGGGGTCTATTTTATCAAAGAAACAATTCGGCATTTCATCCATTTTCAAATTTTTTTCAATGCAAGGAGTACAGCCCATATCGTGATTTTGTGGGTGTAATTTGCATTTTGTATTTTTACATGTACATAATTCTTTTGCGTTCATATTTATTCTATATCCTTGTTAATCTTTTACCTAAATCAAATGCTTTTTCAAGGTCTTTCGGGAATTGAGTTTGTTGAACTTCGTTTTTATGATTTTCATCAAATAAATCACAATTATATTTTGAAAAATCTGCAAATTGTTTTGTGTCGTATGAATATAAAACCTCTGCATATCCCATAATATGTTTTAGATTATTTACGCTTTCACCCATAAGAATATCATAGTTTATATCTTTTGCCCAATTTTCAGGACAATTCATTGTGAATATAATACCTGTCGGAATATTTCTGTTTAACCGTCTTTGACATCCGCCATTTTCTTTATCAACCATGTATGTATGATTAGCAAACAATAACCTTTCAAGAAAACTTCTAAAGACTCCTGTTGGATATGAAAAATATACAGGACTTCCGATTATTATTGCATCTGCGTTAACGCATTTTTCAAGT
>JAEEGL011167944.1_pt1 | contig 39304 bp, 26 predicted proteins | sample 9134231 | NCBI WGS metagenome assembly JAEEGL01 (sample SAMN16246548, study PRJNA631951) | gut metagenome | biome: gut microbiome; feature: rumen; material: fiber-attached | host: Bos | place: Iran: Karaj | collected 2018-10 | reverse complement strand
GATAAAGATTTTCGTCATCAAACTTGCTTAACTTTGTACAGAATGTTCCGCCAGACTCTCCAGCAGACACAACTGTCGTTCCGTTCAATGAACCAAGCCTGACGCCTTTATTGTATGCATTGTCGGCATTGCTTGTGCCGATGACTGAAATTGGATGCGCCGTATGCGTCTGCGTTCCACCAGTGTTCTGATATGTGACTCCAAATGCATGGCTCAATGCTCCTGCTGCAGGCTTGTCTCCCTTGTTCACCATTATTTCGGCCGAGAACGTCTTCGTTCCTGCAATGGTCTGGTTGCCAGTAGTTCTGACAAACGTGTCAAGGGAAGTTAGTCCAGTTCCGCCTCTGGCTACTGCCAGAGTTCCTGCTGAAGCCTTTGACACGTCAAGTGCAGTTACAGGAATTGTTATGTTTCCACTTCCATCGAATGACGTTGCCGTTCCTGTGGCGCCGCCAGAAATACCAATAGTTCTAGCCGTTGCAAGCTTGGTTGTTGTAGCCGCATTGCCTGTACAGGAGCCAGAAGAGCCAGTTACATTGCCAGAGAATGTCGTGGCATATATTGTGCTTGTGCTTGGATTGATCTTGACGCCAGAACCAAAGTAAGGATATGTTGACGTGTTGGCTGTTGCATTAGCTGTGCCAGTGAACAGAACTGGATAGGTGTTGTTTGATGTCGTGACGTTCTGCTGGATGTTGCCGATGTGGCTTCCTCTAAATGTAGAGTTTTCCAGACCAGTTCCGTAGTACGGAGTCCAATCTGAGAAGTTCCAAGAGCCGGAGTTGTACGTGGTTGCGTAGTCTCCGCTGTATCTGAACACGCCGTAGTCGTTGTTGGTCAGCCTCTTGATTGTGTTCTGGATGACATAGTGCGTTCCGTCGTACTTCACGTCGTATGTCATATTCTTTGCCAGCATATTGGCGGCAACTGCGGCTCCATTCCACCAGATTGCCTTTGCGCCAGTGGAGTTAATGTTCAACGTTGGATTGGCCGCCGTGTTGTCATTGGCGAACCTGACTTTTGCAGTTGCATTTGCTGCCAAGGTGAACGTCTGTCCGTCCGCAAGAGGAACCACCTTTGCCGCCGTTCCAGCAGCAGTTTCCGACGTTCCTGTCAAGGTTCCAGAGCCAGCCCATATCGACACTGGCTTGGTTCCAGTAAGCTTGAAGCTGCTGTAGCCAACGTAGATTGAGCCATTTGTAGAAGACATAAAGAGGCATCTGCTGTACCAGCACTGCTGGCGGAAGTTGATAGTTACCGTAGCTCCCGGCCACATTGCAAGGATGGCGCTGTTTGTCGCCGCAAAGAGATAGTCCGTGTGGGCATCGCATACGTCAATGACCATGTTCTTTGCCACGTTAACGTAGGCCCAGTTGGATGCGTGGAGGCTTGAGAGTCCTACGTAGGTGTCTACCGCAACATATGCTCCATACTGAGCCGAAATCCTTCCTGTGCAGTTGATGTTCCTGATGGTTACTACAATGTCTCCAGTAACCGCTATGTTGCCGAACGTTGGAGAGTTGGTGGAGTAGTTGCTTGTCGTGGATGCCGTTCCAGTCGAGGTGTTGAGGACAAGGTTTCTTATTCCAGGCATCTTTGCCGCATCAAAGCTTGCATTGCCAAAGGAGTCGCCGGCCTTGAACAGGATCGTCAAGGCATATGATCCATTAAGGTCGGCCGTTGACGAATGCATATGAACCGTTGCAAGATAGTCGCGGAGGTCGGCAAGCGACATATAGTTGCTGGTGTTTGAACCGCTTCCGTTGCCTGTTGCCGCCTTTGCAACATAGATGCTGGTTGCCGCTGCAAGATGCTTTGCGGCGTTGCTGTAGACAAACGCCGTAGTGGCAATCTTTGTCGTGTTGTCGCCGAACGCAGGAGTCGGCGCATTTGTGGACACGTTGCCACTTGCGTCGTAGCCGATGCCTATGCCAGACCAAGTGTTGTCAGTGGACTTTCCGTTGTAGGCGATTAGCTGCGCACGGTTCGCCATGTCCGTGCCGTAGGTATGGTAGATTCCCCACGTGGACTTGCCTGCATTGTCCTGCCCAAGAATCTCGACCGTGTTGACTGCGGCTGAAGGAGCAGTGTTTCTGGTCATTCCAGTAGACTTGGTACATAAAACAGGTCCTGCTTTCGATATGGTCAGGTTGCCTGTCATCGTGTCGCCAGCTTTGGCTACCTTGGTGGAGTCTGCAACCGTTATGTTGGCTGACCCGTCAAAGGATACGCCGTTGATGGTTCTGGCGGTTGCCAGTTTGGTTGCAGTTGCCGCATTTCCAGAGCCAGTAATGTATCCCTGTGCCTTGACATATGCCGTAGTGGCAATTTTTGTGGAGTTGTCCGCCGTTGCTGGAGTAGGAGCAACTGTATAGACGTTGCCGCTTGCATCGCATCCGATGCCAAGAGATCCAATATTGTTTCCAGATGCCGCTGTTGTCTTATAGGCAAAAATGCAGGTTTTTGAAGATTTGTCTGCCGCAACATTTGTTTCTATAAGGGCAAATCTTACGTCGTTCTTATCTTTTACATCTATAAGTTCTCTAGTGTATGCAGTTGTGCTGACGCCACGTTCATATGCTGTAAACTTTTGTACAACATTGCCAGTCATCGTGCCGCCAGCCAGTGGAAGATAGCTGTGCGTATGACCGGCAGTAGCAAAATCAAGGCTTTTTAATACTGTAATGCTATGATTGCTAACAGATATTCCTGTAACAGCATTGCCATCGCCGCTACTGGTTACAGACAAAGCGTGGCTGCTTGTGGCGTATGCTGAAGATTCTGTGTATGCGGCAGATTTTAGTCCTAGTACGGTTTTGGCGTCAGCCGCAGAAACGTATCCTACTTTAGACCAATCCGACTTCAGTCCAAGAAAATGCGTAGCATTAGTGCTTACATTTTCATTGACTAATGCTTTAATGGCATTTAGTCTTGTAGTAGCTCCTGTACCTCCATTAGCAATGGCTACTGTACCAGTAACATTAGTAGCGTTTCCAGAGATTGAAGCCTTTATCGTGGCAGGAAGCTTTAAGGTGACTGCCGCGCTTCCGTTGACTGAAACTGCTGTTCCTGTGTTTGTTCCATCCGAATCAGAAATGGAGATGTTTCTTGCAGTTCCCCAGTTGGCTGTAGTAATTGCTGCGCTTCCATCGAAGTTGGTTCCGTTGATTGATCTTGCAGTAGCAAGCTTGGTTGCAGTGGCGGCATTGCCTGTACAGGAAGCCGCCTGCCCTGTAAATGTAGATGCAATCTGCGTTCCAGTTGTGGTGATGCTTGCCGCCTGTCCAGCGGAAGATGCATTCAGCAATGTCCATTTGATAGACGTGGATGAACGGCTTCCTTCAGACAGGACAGTGAAGCGACGATGCATATATGCAGTTGCAATTTTTGTCCATATCTCCACCGTGGATGAAGCCGCTGTTGGACAAACCAGAACGAAGTCTGCAAGAGTGAATCCTGTATGCGACAGCCATATCAGGTCTGATGCCGTAGAGGAAATGACCTTGCTTCCGTCGGTACGGACGTGAACTTTCAATATGCCCTGCTTGTGGCTTGAATAGGTGTCTTCCACAAGGAACGTGGCCATTATGTCGTCGTTTGCCGTGGTTACTGCAAACGTGGCAACCTTGTACCAAGGATTTGTCGTTGTTGAACCAGACTGTCCGACCATGCAGGAACGCCAGACAGTCGAAACACTCCATCCGGCTTGGCTTGAAGCCGTTCCAGTTATGGCTCCAGTGAGGGTTACGTTTTGCGCTGATGCAAATTTGGTGGCCGTTGCCGCATTTCCAGTACAGGAGCCAGAACTTCCAGAGACATTGCCTGTAACATTGCCTGTCAGCGGACCGGAGAATGCAGTTGCAGTGAGCGTTCCACTATCGGCATTCCAAGTCAAGGACTTTGCAACCGTATTGGTGCCAGCAGTGACGTTTGCATTTGTAACGGAATAGGCAATGCGCACGTCATCTCCAGAAGAAGGATATGTCGAGCAGCCTACTCTGTAGTTCTTGGTTGGAGCATTCCAGATGCCGCCGTATCCAGTTGTGGTTGCATTGACTAGAGCCTTGCCTTCTGTTACGGCTGCAACGAATGTCGTTCCTTCTGGAGTGCCTGACAATTTGCCAATGAATCCGCCAGAGGAAGTCAGCGTATGCTTGTTCGGATTGTTGGTAACTCCAGTGTCGTATACAACATAGTTGGCTGTCTGCGATGCTTCATCAATTGTATATCTGGATAAAATTGGCCGTTCTGTTGATGTATTGCCAACATACTGCTTAACTTTCGTATCGGCATTCGGATTGGCAACCCACTTTGCAGTGCCGTCGGAGTCCCATCCAAGGAACTGTCCAGAAGAACCTCCAGAAGGAACGTGCTTGTTTCCAGACGTGGTCGGATGGGTGTATACCGTATTATTGTCCGGCGGAACCTGCCAAGTGCCGTCTTCACGCAGATACTTTGTCGTTCCTGCTGTCGTGGACGGAGCAGGTACCAATCCAGCGGCCGCTCCAGAGCCAGATTTCACGAAATTGGAATATGTGGTATTGTTGTCTGCACCCCAAACTGCAGTGCCGTCTGCACTCCATCTCAATATCTGTCCAGAGCTTCCGCCTGATGGAATGTGCTTGTTTCCAGACGTGGTTGGGTGAGTGTATACCGTGTCCTTTGCCGCGATTGTCAGCGATCCTTCTGCTGCTGTCAGAGTGACGTTGCTTCCCTGCTTTATGTCGAGGGTTTTTGCTCCAGACCCGTTAAACGTGTATAGATCGGTTCCTTCAGTCGTGCCTGACTTGACTTTTAAAGTCAGCGAGCTTGCAACCTTGTCTGCCGTGCCTGCCGTGGTCGCCTTTCCCGTGGTGTTGACTGCCGCAGTGCCTGTCAGCTTTGCCGCATTGAGCGAAGACGATGAAGTCAGGTACGAGCCAGAAGCCTGCTTGCCGTCCAGTGCTTTCTCAAGCTTGCCTATCGCGGCATTCAGGGTGTCGGTCTCCGCTATGGCCGCGGCAGCAGAAGCTTTGGCGTAGCCTGTCATCGCGTTGATGGTGCTTGAAGCCTGATTGTGGCTTGCAGAAGCATAGGAGCCAGATGCCTGCTTTCCGTCCAAGGCTTTTTCAAGCTTTCCGATGGCGGCGTTCAATGTGTCGTTGGCGCTGATTGCGGACGTTGACGAAGGCTTGGAGTATCCCGTCATCGCGTTGATGGTGCTTGACGTCTGGCTATGCGTGGTCGCCGCCTTGCCGTCCAGTGCTTTCTCAAGCTTGCCTATAGCCGCATTTGCGCTGTCCGCCGCGTCAACTGCAGAAGCGGATGATGCCTTGGCATAGCCTGTCAGCGGAATGTCCGCACCAGTATGCGAATGGGTTGACGAAGCATATGATCCAGATGCCTGCTTGCCGTCAAGAGCTTTCTCCAGCTTTCCAATGGCGGAGTTCAGGGTGTCCGAAGTGCCGATGGCGGACGTGGATGAAGGCTTGGAGTAGCCTGTCATTGCGTTGATGGTACTGGATGCCTGATTGTGCGCCGCAGGAGCGAAAGTGCTTGGCTTGCCCGTCACTCCAGACCACGGCACGGAAGTTGCAGAGCCTGCCGTGTATTCTTCGTATCCAGCGGCGCTGTCGAGCTTGGACGTGTCCACAACGAAGTACATCTGTCCAGTGTCTTCCTGCTTGACCGTGTCGCCAATCTGGACGCTTGCCGCAGTGAGAGCAAACCTTTTGGTTTCGTTGTCCACGATGACAAGCCTTTCCAGCGCTCCAGCGGGAAGCCTTGCAATGTCAATCGTGCCTGAAGTAATCTTGGATGCATCAAGGTTCGGCACTCTTGCCGCGTCAAGCGTTCCTGAACTGATGTCCGATGCATCATGGCTGTGGCTTGAAGCCGCCTTTCCGTTCAGCTGCGTCTGGATGGATGAAGTCACGCCGTCAAGATAGCCAAGCTCTGTCGCAGTAATCGACGTTGAAGCAGTCAGTTTCTTGTTTGCGTCCGTTGTGACAATGGCGTTTGCCGTCCCAAGAGTGATGTTCTGCCCGTTGCCAGCAAAGGAGCCTGCGGTCAGCCTACCTGCCGTGGTGTCGAGATATACGCCCGTGTCGGATATGGCGGTCACTCCAGCCGCAGTAGACGTTGGCGTAGTGCTTGTGCCAAGCAGATAAGCTTTGGTCGTTGTGCCAAGGGTGACGTTGACCTTGGTGTCGGTATTGCTGTCCGCTGGAAGCTTGACCGTGGACGTTCCTGCCGCAGTCACGCGCCCCTTGGCGTCAACCGTGACATACGGAATGCTGAACGTGCTGCCGTGGGCAGGAGTCTGCTGGGCTGTGCTGCCGTAGGTATCTGCCGTCACGCCTGAATCTGCAAGCGTGGTCGTGACTGTCCAGCCTGCCTGAGAAGACGCTGAACCTGTGACCGCTCCCTTGAGCTCCACGGTCTGCGCTTCCGAAAACTTGGTTGCCGTGCCTGCGTTGCCTGAAACGCTGGTTTGAAGCGGATGGACGTGATCTGACTTGGCTACGGTTGTCGTGGACGATCCGCCAGCAGAAGCCGTTCCCGCGGCCTTTGGCACATCCGTGCTGAACGAGACGTGGGTGCCGTGGCTCGTATTGGCTTTTCCGTCCAGAGCCTTTTCAAGCTTGCCGATTGCGGAGTTCAATGTGTCGGACGTGCTGATTGCACCTGCAGATGAAGCCTTGGCGTAGTCTGTCATCGCCGTGACTGAGCTGGACGAATGCGTGTGCGAGGATGCCGCATAGGAGCCAGATGCCTGCTTGCCGTCAAGGGCTTTCTCAAGCTTGCCGATTGCGGAGTTCAATGTGTCGGACGTGCTGATTGCGCCTGCAGATGAAGCCTTGGCGTAGCCCGTCATCGCGTCGATTGTGCTTGACGCCTGATTGTGGCTTGCCGCTGCATATGAACCAGATGCCTGCTTTCCGTCCAATGCTTTCTCAAGCTTGCCGATTGCCGCGTTGAGCGTGTCCGAAGCGGCTATGGCACTGGTGCTTGACGGCTTTGAATAGCCAGTCATCGCGTTGATTGTGCTGGATGCCTGATTGTGGCTGGATGCGGCATAGCTGCCAGAAGCCTGCTTGCCGTCAAGGGCTTTCTCAAGCTTGCCGATGGCGGTGTAGACGCTGTCTGTTTCGTCAACTGGAGCCGCTGTGGTCTGCTTGCTGTATCCTGCAAGAGTGACGTCCGATGCGGGATGCGAATGGCTTGATGAAGCCTTGCCGTCCAGAGCTTTTTCCAGCTTGCCTATTGCGCCGTTCAAGGTGTCCGAAGTGCCAATTGCGCCTGTGCTTGACGGCTTTGAGTAGCCCGTCATCGCATTGATTGTATTGGATGCTTGGTTGTGGCTTGCGGATGCGTATGAACCAGATGCCTGCTTTCCGTCCAATGCTTTCTCAAGCTTGCCGATTGCCGCAGAAACGCTGTCCGATGCAGATACTGCAGATGCAGATGAAGCCTTGGCGTAGCCTGTCAGGGAAACGTCGGAGCCAGAATGGGAATGCTCTGCTGGCGTAAACGTAGAAGGACGGTCTTCAATGCCAGACCACGGCACAGTAAGCGCAGATTCAGCAGTGCCTTCCAAGTCACCGACAAAGCCTCCAGATGCAGTCACCTTGTGGGTCGATGCGTTGACCGTCACGCCGCTGTCGTATGCCGCATAGTTCGCCGTGCCAGATGCGTCCGAAACGCTCTTTCTTGCAAGGAGCGGACGCTCGGCGCTGTCTGAAGCCGTCTCCTGCCTGACCTTGACGTCGGTGTTTCCGCTGGCTGGAAGCGTGACCGTCCTGTTGGCTATTGCCGTGACCCGTCCCTTTGAATCGACCGTCACGTAGGGAACCTTGAACGATGCGCCGTGGGCTGGAGTTTCTGAAGCGCTGTCTGGGCCGAAAGAGCCCGTATCGGAAAGCACGTCCTTGAGCGCAGTGGAAATGCTCCATCCTGCCTGAGAAGATGCGGAGCCAGAAACGTCCCCCGACAGGGATATGGTCTGGCTGGCGGCGAACTTGCTTGCCGTGGCGGCGTTGCCCGTGCAGGAGCCAGAAGAGCCAGTGACGTTTCCAGTGACGTCGCCTGCTATGTCGGCAACAATCTTGTCTACTGTCAGGGTGCCGTCTGAGGCGTTCCACGTCAGGGTCTTTCTCGCCGTGTTGGTTCCAGACGCAACGTTCTCGCTGGTGAACGACATCAGGCTGACAAGATCGTTCGACGAAGGATTCGTGCCAAGACTGACCCGTCCCGTCTTTGTCGGCGCGTTGAACACTGCGCCGTAGCTCGTCGTTTCGGACGTGACGAGCGCCTTTCCTGCAGATGCGCCAGCAACGTAGGTCGTTCCCTCAGGGACGGCTGAAATCTTTTCCTGCTCTGGATGGACGTGGTCTTCCCTTGCGTATTTCAGGCTTGCGCCGACAGAAGCCGTTCCGCTGGCAAGGGGAGCGGCAGATGCAGGATCGACTCCTTCGGGGAGCGCCCAAGTTCCGTCACCCCTAAGGAACTTTCCAGCATCTTCTGCTTCAGGAGCGGGTACAAGACCCGAAGTTCCGTCTCTTGACTGGGATGCTCCAGCCATTTCGCCGTAGGTCGTGTCTGTCGAAGACACGGTTATGTTGCCAAGCGAGTCTGAAGAGACCGACGCCGCTCCCGACCCTGAAATCTGAAATGTCGCCCTTGCCGTATTGTTGTCGAATATTCTGAGATAGGGATTGTCAACGGCTGAGCTCGACGTTCCGTCCGCCGCGCCGACAACGGCTTTCGTCGTCCAGTGCGTGTCCCTGTCCTGCGTAGCCAGCGTTTCCGAAGAGCCGTCTCCCTTGACGACAGTGACCTGAGTGCCGTCTATGGAGATTGATTTCAGATATGCCGAACTGGACGAATCGAGCTTGCCGTCCAGAGCGTCCGAAATGCCTTCAATCTGATCCGCCTGATCTTCGATAGCTTCAGACATTGCGCCGATGCCCTGGGCGGCGATTGCGTCCGAAACGAACTTTGTGGTCGCTATTCTGGTGGAGCTGTCGCCTGCAGACGGATTGGGAGCGGTGGGAGTTCCCGTGAGCGCGGCGGAAGCGGCCTTGGCATATGTCGTGGAAATGGCGTTGCCGTCCGCATCGGCAGAAGCCATTGCGGCGGTTCCAGTGATTGATGCGTTAAGGGGTTCAGTGAACGTCTTTTCCCCGCCTATTTCCTGAGTCCCAGTAGTGCGGACAAAAGAGTCGAGCGTGGACAGTCCGGTGCCGCCTTTCGATGCAGGCAGAACGCCCTGAACGGGAATTGCCGTCTGATCTGCGCTTCCGTCGAACGGCGCATCCGCTGTCGCGCTCAGATCCGCCTTGAGCTTTCTTGCCGTCTTTAGAGCGGACGCCGTGGATGCGTTGCCAAGAAATCCTTGGCTTGCCATTCCGCCTGAGCCAGCGAGATACAGTCCGTAGGTGTTGTCGTCGCTGAACTGCAGACGCAGATCCGCCCATTTGCCGCCAGCGTTGGTTCCGCGAAGCCTGAGCTCGTTTATTCCAGCAGAATCGTGCCGTCTGGCATTGATCTGGGCAAACGACGCATTGCTGGCATCCTTGACGTAAAAGACGGCGGATTCGGTTTCAGATGCATTCTCCGTGCCAGACTTGTCAACGGCAGACGCCTTGACAACTGGAGCCGCCGAAAACGTTTTCGTTCCTGAAACGCTTTCGTTTCCTGACTTGTGGACTGCTTCATCCAGCCCTGCTTCAATTTTTCCAATAGCCGCATTCAGCGTGTCTGCTTCAGACACTGGCGATGCGGTCTTTGCCTTAGAGTATCCTTCCAGAGACGATATGACGCCGGACGGATGCGTGTGTTCCTTTGACGAAAATGTAGCAGTGCCGTAGCTTTTGATCTTGTTCCAAAAGTATTCAAGCACGTCCTGAGTCAGGTATTTGTCAGCCATTTCCTTGCGCTAGGTTAGTGTAAAGGATATTTACCAGCATCGGCTTTGGAAAAATGGAATGAAAAAGGGTGGAACTTTCGTTCCACCCTGTAATTTCAGCCGTTTATGCGGCCTGTGCGCTAGCCAGCGAGATGCTTGCAGAATGCTGGCCGCTGGATGTAGTATTGGAAGAATGCAGAAAACGATTGAGCGATCCGCAGACATAGCTGAACAACACTGGAAATGACATAGACTCCTTTCTCTGCCAGACGACGTAAAGATGCAGTAAAAAAGGGAGCCTTTCGGCTCCCTTTTTGCTGACCAGAATCACTATATACTTTTAATGATAGCAACACTACCAGTTACGAATGGGTTAGCTATACTATGGAGAAAGCAAAATGATTGATTGGCCAGAACATTTGAAGGAAATTGCAGATCAGATTATGAAAAAGACTCGATCTGAACAATGGTTTTCCCGCTATATGAAAACTCTTGTGAATGAGGAGGATCTGGAATGGATGAAAGGATACTTCCTCAACTTTGCCAAGATCCACTACATTCTCAAAAACAATTTAGAGGACATTCCAAGATGCCGTGGATGCGGAAGCTATGACATTAAGTTCAACAAGGGTTCGTGGCACTGCTCCGCCAAGTGCTCGGCAAACGACAAGGAAACAAGACAGAAAGCTAAAACTACTTTATTGGAAAGATATGGCGTGGACAATCCAAACAAGTCGAAAGAAGCAAAAGTCAAAAGTCGAAAGACCTGTTTGAAGAAGTATGGTGCAGAAAATCCATCTAAATCCAAGATCATACAAGACAAGATAAAGCAAACTTGCTTAGAGAGATATGGAGTTGAAAATCCATTTGCATCAAAAGAAGTTCAGGAAAAAATAAAGCAGACTAATCTGGAAAAGTATGGAGTCGAATGGACATTTCAATCTGAAGAAGTAAAAGAAAAAATCAAGCAAACTTGCTTAGAGAGATATGGAGTTGAAAATATACACCAGGCTGCTGAAGTAAAAGAAAAAATCAAGCAAACTTGCTTAGAGAGATATGGAGTTGAAAAACCTTCACAAAATGAAGAGATTAAAGCAAAGGCAAGACAAACTAGTCTAGAAAGATACGGCGTTGAACATCCGATGCAAAGTGAAGAGATCAGACAAAGGGCAAGGCAAACCAATCTTGAAAGATACGGCGTTGAACATCCGATGCAAAATCAAGATGTGAAAGAAAGAGTTAGGAAAACAAATCTAGAGCATTATGGCGTTGAAAACGTAATGCAAAGTGAAGAGATTAGAGAGAAAGCAAAGCAGACCAATTTAGAAAGATATGGCGTTGAATGGACCTTGCAAAGCGAAGATGTCAGAGAAAAAGCCAAACAAACCAATTTAGAGAAATATGGAGTGGAATATGTTTCACAGTCCAGTGAAATCATTGAGAAAATACGTCAGACAAACTTGAAGTGCCGTGGCGTTGACTGGGTTTCAAAGGATGAAGCGATCAAGCAGAAGAAGATTGAAACAGCCAGAAGAAACTACGGCGTGGACTGCCATCTGCAGGCTGAAGCGGTAAAGAAGCAGATTGCCAAGACAAATCTAAAGAAATATGGAAACGTGTGCAGCCTTTATGGAAAGGAGGTGCATAAAAAAGTGACTGCCGTGATGAAAGAGAGATACGGATGCGACAATCCAAGTCAATCTTTAAAAATAAAGGAGAAAAAGTCTAGAAGCAACAGGATCAACTGGCGGGAATGGAACATCAAGCGGCTTCTGGAAAACCACGTTGAAGTTCTGGCTTCTGAGGAAGAATACGTCTCATCTGGGAAAATCAGATGCAAGTGCCTGCTTTGCGGCAGGGAGTTTGAAACTGAAGGAAGAAACTACAGGGACATTGCCTGTCCAGACTGCAATAGTGGAAAGGAAGGAACCACATGGTCCAAACCAGAAAAGGAGATAGCGGCGTTTATCAAAAATGCATTTCCTTGTCTAGAGGTTCTGGAAAATGACAGAAGCGTGATATGTCCGCAGGAGCTGGACATATATGTTCCTGATGCTAGCTTGGCCATTGAGTTCAATGGAATATACTGGCATTCCGACGTGTTCAAGGATGAAATGTACCATTTGAACAAAAGCCTCAAGTGTCTTGACAAGGGGATAAGGCTGATACACATCTTTGAATGGGAATGGGACTTATGTCAGGATGGAATCAAGAACCTGCTCATGGAAGCATTGCACGATGGATTGGGCCGCGAATTGAATGAAAATGCGGAAAAATATGAGATTAAGCTGGCTTCCTATGAAGAATGCCGCGATTTTGTGAGTAAAAATGGCATATTGGATATGCCAGAGAAAATGGCGTGCGGCAGAAAGATTGTCGTTGATGGAGCAATTGCTGGCATTGCGGCATGGAATGATGGATGTCTGGAATGCTTATGTCTTGATGGAAGCCGAATGATTGATGAAAATGCATTGAAGAGGCTTTTTTGCTCATATGCTGGAGATTCGTTCATCTATTCGTGTGATCTGGCTAAGGAATCGGTTGATAAGCTATGTGGACTTGGATTTGCTGTTAAGGAGCAATTACAACCAAAAAGCATCTATATCAAAGGAAATGATGTGGAATATGATAGTTGTGTCAATGATGATGAAATGAAAAACAATGGATGGTATCGTCTATATGACTGCGGAACGATTATATTGCAATGGAATAGACAGATAGATAACATCTAATGTATAAAAAGGGAGCCTTTAAGGCTCCCTTTTGATTTTGTTTTAATGTTCTTATATCTAAAACTATTAGATATTAAGCACCTGTAGTGTACTGAGTTACGTTATAAGCTTCTTGACTATTATCAAGAATTGTAATTACAACTCGACCGGAAATCCAGGCAACCCTAAGGTACAGCTTGTAGGTAGCCTTGCCCCAGACAGGAGCGTCGGCGGCATCGGCCCATTCAGCGCCAGTGACGGTCAGGACGGTGTCGCCCGTAGCGGTCAGGTGGATGTACTTCACGCTGTAGACGGTAGACTCGGCGGCCGTGAAGGCAAGGGTCTGGGCGCCAGAGGTGTTCAGAACCATGACCTGATCGGAATCCTTGGTGATGGTCGTGGTCGTGCCAGCGGCAAGAGCCTCGGCGGTCACTTCCTGAGTGCCGACAATCTCGTCAACGCGGGCGTTGAGAGCGGAAACCTCAGACTCGATGGTGGCATTGAGAGCGGAGACTTCGCTGTCGATGGTGGCATTGAGAGCGGAAACTTCGCTCTCGATGCGGGTGTTGAGAGTGGAGACCTCGCCGTCGATGCGGGTGTTGAGCGTGGAGACTTCGCTGGCAATGCTGGCTTCAAGAGCGGAAACCTCGGACTCGATGGTGGCATTGAGAGCGGAAACTTCGCTGTCGATGCGGGCGTTGAGCGTGGAGACTTCGCCATCGACATAGGTCTTGACGGCGGAGGCGGACACTGGAGCGCCAGAAGCGCCAGTGGTGCCGTTAATGACGGTCTCGACAGAAAGGATGCCGCCAAGGCTGTCCCAGCCAGTTCCCGTCCAAGCGTAGTTTACGCCGTCTTCAGAAGCGTTGCCGTCAATTGCCTGCTTGACGTTGTACACGTCGCCCACGGTAAGGCCTTCGGTGCCAGCGGCAGGAAGGTCGGCAACGGTGTTGACGGAACCCTTAAAGCGGTATACGCTGGTGACAGCGGTATCGGTGTAGGATTTTGCCGCTTCAAATGCGTCGTGGACGGATTTGGGGGTTGCGGCAACGCCGGCTGTGGTGTCGAGAGCGGCGGCGTCGGTGGTGGAGTAGGCGTCGGAAAGCTTCAGAACGCCAAGATTGGTGGCATCGCCAGTGGTGGTAGCGGCAAGCTCAGCCGCGTTCAGGGCGGCAATGATGTCTTTCGCTACATAAGTCCACGGACGAAGCTTGTTCGTCTCGGTGTTGACAATATTGATGGTAGTGGATTGAGCCATAGCTGTATGAATCCATTGGTTGACACTATTTAAAGTTTGGGGTAGATTTCCGAAAGCCAAAGAGGGGTAAATATTTTAACGCTTGAAAAATCTTTCCAAAGGAGACGCAGATGCTTTCTTTTCGCGAATACGTAAACGGAGCGGCCAGCGGCATAGATGAAGCCGCATCGAGAAACACGCTCGTCAAGCTGGAGCCGTTCCAGATCGTTCTCAGGCTTGTCAGGAGCTGGGCGATGAGCCACAGCAGAGGACGCTTTACCAAGGTGGAAAGGGAAGGCAGGCACGGAGACCAGATCCGCATCTACTGCGACATCCAGACGGAAGGCGATCCAGAAGTTCTTCTTAAAGATCTGAACGCCGAACTCAAGGAAGGCGTCAAGATCATCGACCGCATAGAGACTGCGGACAATCAGGGCTCTGAAGACTACAACACGTATACGGTATACATCCGTCCTCCGAAAATGGGAACGCAGGAGTACTCCGAAACCAAAAAGGCCGTTGCCAGCGAGCTTGAAGCCGTGCAGGGGCAGTTCGTGGACGCATTCGGCTCCAAGGGCGGCGAAGTGCAGTTCCAGAACCTGCTTGCCGCAATGAACAGGAGGGAAGGCTTTGAGCTTGTCTGGACTGTCCCGACAAAAGGGCGCAAAAGGGACATCGGCCTTCGCAACCATTTGACGGACAAAAACTTCACTCCGCAGGAGCTTCCTGGCTTGTCCCTTAATACGCCGTACACGCTGAGCCAGCTTGTCGAAAAGATAGAAGCCGCGATTGAAAGGGGAAAGCCCGACAGGTGGAAGATGTTTTCCAGCTACATTGCGGCCTGCGTCAACAAGATCTGCGGACAGGCAGGAATCAGAAAGACGTTCAGCTATCCTGAAGCCCTGCCTTTCAGCAAGATTGCATCCAAAGACGTGGACATCATCAACAAGAACATGGGCGAAATATTCTGCGCCCTGTCGATACTCGGCGTTTCAAACGATTCAAGCGCCTGCGTCAAGTTCCCAAGCGGCTCCAACGCCGCCGTCATCGACTTTACCATCGAAACCTCAGACGGACGCACGATGTCCTATTCGGTCAAGAACAAGCGCGGCTCGAAAGGAACGGCAATGTCTTCAATGGACGACATGATTCTCTTTTACGAAAGGACGAATCCGCAGCATATGCCGATGTCGTTCAACGTTTTCAAGACGCTGTCCAACCTGTTCAACAAGACCCGCGGCGTCCAGACCCGCATTCTCGCCGGGGCGCATCTGATGGCGTCCAGAAATCCCAACGGGCAGTGTGCCAAGCTTTTCAGGTATCTGAAAAACGCTCTCGCGGCTTTAAAGATACGGATGCCTACGGCTTCAATCAAGGTTTACGATGCCGTGGTCGAAGCGATCAACTACGCGGCTCTGCTGGCAAAGTCCAAGGATGAAGCCAAGCTCAAGATGCGGGCTGATTTCATTCAGGCAATGAAAGATCTGAACGCCGCCTGCATCAACGGCCCCAAGAGCAAGGGAGACGACGTGGAAAGCCTGATAGACGGCAAGCGCTACGGGCTTGTCGTGTATCCTGCAGGAACGCATCTCCAGAACGATCTGAATGCCGATGAAGACATTCTCGACTGCCTTGCCACCGTGCTGAACTGCAGGAACGACATCATTGAAGTCGTGACGCAGATTTCCATCGACGGCAGGGGCAACCTGCAGGTCAGCGCTCCCAAGCAGTACAGGTTCACCGAAAGCCGTTTCAAGTTCGACTACAACGGCAAAAGAAACGATGAAGGAAACAACAGGGGAATGGGCTACAAGGTGATAAAGAAATAGCGGTCTTTTAAATATCCTAAGCTTAGCGTCCACAACAAAATGAGCGTTTCAGAAATCACTCTGCTGAACCAAGGAAAGGTCAAGGATTGGCGCAAGGTTGCCGCAGACACGGCCAACGCCCTGAACACTTCCGTTGTCCACAACACGGAAAACGAAATCATCAACGGCGTCAAGACTTTCACTGAAATCATAAACGGCACGGCTTCTGCGGCTGTCAACGATGTGAACGGCGATGCCATTGCGTCCACCTACCTGAAGGTTGCGGACGCGCCCACCATCGTGATGACCAGCTCGGAGCCGACAGCGGCAGGCACGACCGATCTCCCAATGAACAGCCTTATTCTCTGGGCTGAAGATGAAGAGGCTGAGCAGCCATAGCAGGACTTTCAATTGGAACTGAAAAGGGACGGCAATTGCCGTCCCTTTTTCATTCTACGCTGGCGACCATTCTGCGCCCGTGGACATTATGTTCTGCAGCTGCAGCTTCCAGCTTTTGGGGACAATTGCTCCGCAGGGCTGGAACAAAATCCGTATGCCGCTGGAACCAAGGTACCTGAGCGACAGCGAGCAGGGAACCTCGTTCTGCATCCAATCCACCGTGCAGGAAAGCGTCTGCATAGCCCTTGCCGATGCGCAAACTTCATCTTCAAGAACGTCTGCCATAAGAGCGCCAAGCCAATCGAGCCTGTTTCTGAGTATGTCCGCTTCCCAAAGTATCCTGCTGAGATCCACGACATTTCTTCCGCTGTTCATCTGCGCAACGGCGTCCTGCAGGTTTGAGACGAAAAGGCTCCTTCCGCCAAAGCGCAGGTCTTCCTTTGCCTTTTCCAGAGCCCTGCTGAATCCAGACCAATCAAGCCTGCCAGAGATGCCAGCGGCTTCTTTCAGCAGCCCAGCCGACTTGGCGGCTATGCCGCTGGAATGCGTGGTGACGTGCTTTGCCAGATCGTTGAACAGCTCCCTGATCTGGACGTCCTTTCTCTGTCCTTCAGCATCGAGAACGTCCAGCAGGCGGGACGGATTGCCGTAGGAGCCGCATTCGGCCGCGCACTGGCGGATCAGGTTTCTGAGCAGGCATCCTTTCAGCGAAGGGCCGAACCTGCCTACTGGACGCCTGCCAAGCAGCAGGGAGAATCCGCTGTCCGTGAACTTGACCAGAAGCTTGGGATTGGAATGGAGAGCGGAAACCGCCGCCGCTATGGGCAGAAAGGCATCTTCGGCTATGGAGAGATCTCTTGCCGATGCAGGATGCCTTACCGTGGCCTGCCTTGACGAGCCGCCTCTGGCAAGATCAAGAACGGCTTTCAGTATGGGGAATATGCTCTGGCATTTTGCCAAGCCTGCGTCAACCAGCCTGTCGAGTGCGGCTTTGCTGTATGCCTTGCCTTTCTGGATGCCGAATGATGTAAAAGACAGGCTGGATGCATTCAGGACGGACTTTGGCGCTCCGCTTTCTTTAATCTTCTCTGCAGGCGTCTCTTTCAGAAAGGACAGCCTGACCGTCACTGAAGAGAGGACGGTTTCAGCCTGCTTTCTGTCGAACTTTTTCAGGCTGGCAAGCTGCCTGTCGAAAGCCTTTGGATTCAGCGAAAAGATCCATATTGATCCCTTTGCCGATTTGGACTTGGATCTGAGCTGAAGAAAGGATGCCCTGCTGGCGGCCTGCTGCGCAACCCTTGCCGCATCGGCATCGCTCCTTACAGCAATTCTGACATCCACGTCGGAACCAGAAACGACAGGCACTGGCGCATTCCCGACAGGAACTCTGAGAGCGGGAGCGAGTATCTTTCTGCACAGCTCCGATGCGGCAAGCTCCTCGGCGTCTTTCAAGGCTTCCTTGGCGAGAGCCTTTGCCTTTGCCTGAGAAGTGCCAGAAAGCGAGTCCGCTTTCTGCAGGCACTTGAGCAGCATCTAGGACACCGCCCTGTAGACGCCGCGCTTGATTGCTTCGGCAATCTTTTCCTGCACGGCGGGATCGAACAGCTTTTCGCATTCGGCTTCGTTGGAGATGAAGCCCGTCTCGACAAGGATGGCGGATGCCTTGGTGTGCTTAAGCACGTACAGGTTCGGGCGTTCCTTGACTCCCCTGTTCTTCCATCCAAGATCTTCAATCAGGGCGTTCTGGACGCATTCGGCAATCTTCTTGGTCATGAATCCAACGTTGTCGTATCTGAGCGTTTCGATGCCCTGAGCCTTTTTCGAATCCGCAGAGTTGAGATGGATCGAGATGAATATGTTGGCCTTGTACTTGTTTGATATGTCGCACCGCTTCTGGAGCGTGAGAGACGGGTCGCCGCCAGTTCTGGTGTAGACCACGGAATGCCCGTCGCTTTCGAAAGAGCTTCCAAGCAGCTTGGCTATGGCAAGGGCCGCAACGGATTCCATCCGCTCGCCGTTGACTGCGCCCGGATCGCCTTCGCCGCCTTCTGCCCTGTTGTGTCCCGGATCAATGCATATGCGCATTTCAGTTTCCTCCATATATGCACGTCTGGATGTCCCTAAGGGAAACATCTGTCCCTTTAAGGCTCCCAAGATGCGCTTTAGTTCCTTTTAAGATTTGTTTGCGGCCTTGGAATCGAGTCCAGCTTGAATGATGCTCCGTATCCGCTCCATCCGTCCTTCTTCCCAGAACACGTCAAGGACGTTGTACGATTTCGTTTTGTCCGTGCAGGACTCTCCGAACTCGTGGAGCTTCATTGCAGCCTCGAACTCGTTTCTCGACGCCAGCCAGACGCCAAGCAGGACGGACGTCTCCCTGCAGGGCTTGGCCGCGAAAGCCATTGCCTTGTACTGCCCTTCCCGCATTGCATCCTTTCTCTCCGCATAGATGCCAGCTATCTTGACGCAGGCGTTGGCTATGTTGTTCCTGTAGGCTTCGGTCATCGAATCGACAGAAAAGTCTTCCGTCATTTTCAGGTACTTCTGGTACTCCTTGAGAGCCATCGCCCTTTCGCCAGCCGAATAGAGCTCGTTTGCGTATATGTACTGCACGTGCATCCTGTCCGCCTTTTTCAGCCTAGGCTTGGTGGCAATGTAGTCCTCAATCAGCTTTCTGTAGGACGGACGCTCCTTTTTTGCGTTGCGCAGATGGGCAGTCACAACGTCCGGCGTGGACAGGGCAGACGCAGTCTTTGGGCTGAAATTAAGGCATTCGTGGACGGGATATATCCACTTGATGCCCTTGGCAATTGAATGTATCGAAGACCGCTGGTGGATGAAATGCTTTCCCTGCACTCCCGACTCTTCAGACAGGTCTTCCCAGCGCCTGTGGATCAGCACCCTGCGCTTCCCGTCGACAAACTTGGACTCAACCAAGTCCCTCCAGCCCTCTTCGATGAACATTTCGTCGATGTCGAGAGCGATGCCTATCTGGATGCCCTTGGGAACTTTTGAAAGGGCATAGTTGCGCATAAAGGCGAAATCGAGCGGATGATCCTTAGGATAGTCTTCAAACAGGAGAACTGGCTTGCCGTCCGCCTGCAGCGCCTTGATCCTTTCAACCGTGGAGTCCGTGGAGCCAGTGTCCGCAAAGACGAAGACGTCTCCCTTTTTCATCTCTTTCAGATGGTAGTTGACGAACTCCTCTATCATCCGCTCTTCATTTTTCACTGGAGCATAGAATGCAACGTTCACTGCAGAACTCCTATCCTTCACTCAGGGCGATTCGAACGTCTTCCCGCCACAGTTCAGGAACGTCTTCAACGGTCATCCGTCCAAGCCTGACCTGCACCACGTAGAACTGCACCATCTCTATTCCCTCCCATTGGCGAGCATCTGGGCGATTTCTGCCAGCCCGGACTCGACTGCAAATATCCTGTCTTCAAGCGTTGCGCCGTGCATCGGAACAAACGGCTCCGGAGCAGGGACTATTTTGTATGTCTGGACGTAGATGCCGTCCCGCTCCACGATTTCGTCTGGGACGGCGGCTTCGTTTTCGCCTGCCGCAGGAACCTCGCCAGAATGGACAAGATGCCAGCCGCCAGCCTCCTCAGCGCCTTCTGGTATGGAAGCGTTGAGCTTGCGCCTGAGTTCGTCCAGCTCAACGGTCTCTTTCGTTTCAGGATTGTAGTACATTCACTATTCTCCTACTACAGTTATGTATAGGGATGAAGCAAGGCCGCTGAATGTCGAATAGGTTGTGGAGCCATTTGGAACGTATATCGTAATCTGCTTTTGCGAACCGTTGATGAATGCTCTGGCATCGGTAATTCCAGATGAACCTATGTGAAGCTCTATGGTTTGCTGCAGGCTGTTGCAGGTGGCAAAGCACTGGTATGCGGTTTTCATTGCCGTTGTGTACTTGAAAAGATTCGATGGAATTGACGTTATTGCAGTGCTTTGAAAGCAGTAGTCGAATGCAGTCGCCTGAACGCAGGCATCGAACAGCCCGTCTGGAATGGATGCCAGACTTTCGCAGTGGTAGAAGCAGCTGGCGAACGTAGTTGCTTCTGCATTGTTTGCAAACAGCGCAGACGGAACGGCCGTTATGCTGTCGCAGTTCCAGAAGCACGAATCAAAGTTTGCCGCATTTGCATTGCTGGCAAACAGATTGGCTGGAATGGACGTCAATCCTACGCAGCTCTTGAACGTTCCTGAAAAATTGACTGCTTCTGCATTGCTTGCAAACAGATTGGCTGGAATGCTCTGCAGGCCGTAGCAGTCAAGAAAGCACTGCTGGAACGTTTGGGCCAATGGGCAGCTTGCAAACAGGCTTTCTGGAATGGATGCCAGATTTCGCCATCCGCAAAACGTCCTGCTGAACTGGGTTGCCTTTGCATTGTAGCGGAAAAGTCCAGCAGGTATGGAAGTCATTCCGCAGCGGTAGCTGTTGACGGGATCTTCTGCAAAGCAGCTGCTGAATGCGGTTGCTTCCGTGTTGTACTTGAACAGGTTCTCTGGGATGGCTGTCAATGATTCGCATCCGCTGAATGCCGAATTGAAACTAGTTGCCTTTGTATTGTATCGAAACAGGTCTGCAGGGATTGCAGTCAGCGATCTGCAGCTGGAAAAGCATCCGCCGAACGTAGTGGCTTCCGTGTTGTACTTGAACAGATTCTCTGGAATGGCTGTCAATGATTCGCATCCATTGAACGTACCGCCGAAATCGTATATCTTTGTATTGTACTTGAACAGTTCTTCTGGTATTTCTCTTATCAGTCTGCATCCGCTGAACATGCTCGACAATCTTGTCATATTGAGACAGTTGTCCAGCAGATGCTCTGGAATGGCCTGCAGTGAGGAGCAGTTGGAGAAAAACTGGCCGCCTGCCCAGAACGCCGTGCAGCTGTCGAAAAATCCTGCTGGGATTTCCTGCAGACTGCTGCAGTTTTGAAAAAAGCCCGCACCGATGTTGCCAAGCTGCTGTCCCCTGAGCTTTTCTCCGTGCTTAAGCAGATCCTGAGGCACTGCAGGCAGCGACGTGCAGTTGTAGAAATAGCCGCTGCATTCGCCGTTCAGAAACCTGACCGACGGAAACAGTCCTGAACATATGGAGACAAGATTGGTACAGTTGGCAAAGATGTGTTCAAAATAGGAAGCAGACTTTTGCTTGTATCTTGCCGACGTGTACGTAGGAGCCGAATAGTTGCTCTGGTCGGCAAACTTGAACGATCCCCTAAGGGAAAACGGCAGGGGGCTGTCAAGGCTTGTCAGTTCTTTCGTGAAATAGTAGAGATTCTTCGTGTACCGCTGTGTCGTGTCCGTATTGGGGACTAGCCGCATCACTCCAATGCTGCTGTAGCTCATTGTGTCGATGTAGCACCACTGCCAGTCTCGGCTCCGTATCTGCACTTGGTATGCTCCCGGAGAGGCGTATTCGTGCAGGGCGGCGTCCGTGTCCCACCCAGACCATCTGCCTGAATTGAGAACGTCTACGGTTCCGTCTCCCCACGAAACCTCAAGCTCGATGCCGGGCTGGGTGTAGAGAGTGAACGGGACGGCGGCGGTGCGGTTGTCCGCCGACTCAAGCCTTGTGTCGATGGAGAACGTCCACGTCTCCAAGGGACGGGACGCTATGGCTGTCTTGCTGATCATCTACGCTCCGAATGAGGCTGTCGAGCCGTACCAAGACGCGCCGCCGTCCAGCGTGGTGAACGTCAGCAGCTCGGCTCCGTCCGTGCTGAGCAGGGGAGGCATCCCGTTTGTCCATTTGACTGAAGACGGCCACTGGATGGTCTTGCTCCCTGAGGTTTTCATCAGCAGCATAAACGAAGTCGAATCCAGCGGAGACAGCGAGCTTGGATAGGTGAACGTGAACGTCACCGTTCCCGAACCAGACGTTCCATTGTAGATGAAATAGCTGCTCTCAAGCAGATTGGCGCTTGGGGTGTTTCCGCTGAGCTCGACTGCCCTGTCGAAAGCCACGTTGTGCCAGCTTCCGTCTCCCCTCAGAACATTGTTCTGCTGTCCAGCCGCCGCAGGGGGAACGAGTCCAGAAACGCCAGCCGCAGATGCAGTCGCTCCTTCATATTCCGTTGCGCCGATGTACGCTTCAGGAACGAACTGCCTTACCTGTCCATTGGCGTCCTTGAGATATATCTTTCCGTATGAAGACATTGCCTAGCCCTCCTGCATATGCGCCTGCTCGTCAATCATCTGCCTGTAGCCTTCTGGATCGGACATCATCCTTGCCAAGTCCAGCACGGCATTCTCAAGGAAGGCGTACCGTTCTTCAATCGGCAGCCTGTTCAGGGGAGTGTCCGCTGGAATCTTTCTTTCCTTTACGGCATAGGTTCTGGCATACCTGCCTTCAATGCAGTCGATGCCAGTAGGAACTGCATACTGGCTGTCGAGCAGGTGCGGATAGAGCATCCTTTCGTCTATCAGATGCCACCCAAAGACCTCTTCTGTGCCTTCAGGGAAGGAAGCGTTGACCCTGAGCTTTGTTTCTTCCGCCGAAAGCGTTTCCTTGGTGCTTGGATTGTAGTACATTCCTTATTCTCCTATGATGGTGAGGCCTAGGCTGGAGGCTATGCCGTTGAAAGTCGTCTGCGTTGCAGAGCCATTGGGGACGTACACTGTACGGGATGCATTAGATTTATTGGTAACAAAATACGAGGCGCTGGAAACTAGTGCAGAACCTATATGAATGGTGAAATCCACTAGCTTGTAGCAATAAGTCATGCAGTATGAAAAGTTGGTTGCCGCCGCATTGCTGGCAAACAAGTCTTCTGGAATGGATGCCAGTAAACTGCAATAGTAGAAGCAGTTTGAAAAGTTGACCGCCGCAGTGCAGCTGCTGAACAGTCCAGATGGAACTGTTTCGATTGCATTGCATTCTCGAAAGCAGTTTGAAAAATTAGCCGCCGCAGTGCAGCTGCTGAACAATGAGGATGGAATGGACTGCAGCGACGTACATTTATAAAAGCAGCTGTTAAAATTGACTGCATTTACATTGCTGCTGAACAAGTCTGATGGAATCAAAGTCAATGCTGAACAGCCAGAGAAACAGCCGGTAAAATTGACTGCCTCTGTGTTGCTGCTGAACAGCCCTTGAGGAATCGACTGCAGGCTTGTGCAGCTGTCAAAGCATCTGCTAAAGTTGGTTGCCGCTGTATTATTGCTGAACAATGCTGCTGGAATTGACTGCAGCGACGAGCATCGTTCGAAGCACCAATTGAAGTTTTCAATCAGCGGATTGTGACTGAATAAATCAGATGGCAGGGTTGTCAGCGACGAGCAGACTTCAAACAGTCCAAGGTTGCTGTTGCCACTAGCGGCACAGATATTTTTCAGCAGCGGGTTGTTTTCAAATAGGTGTTCTGGAATGGACTGCAGATTTGAACAGTAGCAGAAGCAGGATACGGCATTTGTCATCTTGGTGCATTGACTGAATAATGCTGAAGGAATGCTTTGCAACTGCATACAAGATGCAAAGCAGGATGCAAATGTATTGGCTTCCGTGTTGCTGAAAAACAGTCTTTCTGGTATGGACGTCAATGCGACGCAGCTCTTAAAGCACTGATTGAAATTGGTTGCTTCTACATTCGTTTCAAACAGATTTTCTGGTATTGAAGTGATATGACTGCATCCGTAGAAACAATCTGCAAACGAAGTCACTTTTGTATTGTACTTGAACAGGTTTTCTGGTATTGACGTCAGGTTCTTGTTCGATTCAAAGCAGCTTGCAAACGAAGTCGCTTTTGTATTGTACTTGAACAGGTTTTCTGGTATGGTTTCCACCATATTTGTGGAATTGTAGCAGTAAAAGCACTCTTCAAACGAAACAGCTTCAGTATTGTACCTAAACAAATCTTCTGGAATGGCAGTCAATGAACCGCAGCTGGCAAAGCATCCGCAAAAATGTGTTGCTTTTGTATTGTATTGAAACAACCCAGCAGGAATTGCAGCTATATTGCAAGCGGCGAAGCAGTGGCCGAATGTAGTCGCTTTTGTGTTGTACTTGAACAGGTTTTCTGGTATGCTTGTTAAAGATAAACATCCAGCAAAGCATCCGAAAAAATTGTTGTTTCCTCCAAATGATGTTGCATTGACATTGTACTTGAACAGGTTTTCTGGAATAGATGCCAGCGAACTGCAGCTAGAAAAGCAGTCCTGAAAGTTTGTTATCTGCGTATTGTACTTGAACAGGTTTTCTGGAATAGATGTAAGCGAACTGCAGCCAGAAAAGCAGTAATTCATAGTAGTTATACTTGCGTTTGTTTTGAAAATGTTTTCAGGAACTTCTGGCAGCGAATCGCAGTGATAGAATGTATTTTCGCACGTGGTATTCTTAGTAAAGTTTTTGAACAGGTTGTCTGGAATTGATATGAGATTATGACAAAAACTAAACATATATTCGACAGAATTAACCAAGGAAGTTGTAGACGGATTTGAATCGGAAGTGAACCATCTAAAGTAGCATTTTGATGCAGGAATGATGGTGTCAACGCTGACAAGAGTTTTTCTATACCAGTACATATGGTCGTAGCCATAGCCATGACCTAGTTCGCTGGTTCCAATCTCGTTGCTTCTAAGAGTGAATATTGGAGTGTCGTTCCAGCTGCTGCTTTTAATTGAAATCTGATATGTTCCCGGTTCGGCGTAGGTATGTATGGAACGGTCAGTCTTGTTTCTTATGGCTGTTTCTCTTGGACTGTAGTCTGCCTGCGTAAGGGTTTCAACATTTCCGTCTCCCCAATCCACAGTAACGACGGTGGACGGATTGCAGGGGTACAGATCCAGAGGAACTGCAGTCGTTGCATTTCCAGCAAGCGATGCTTCCGTATTGACCGTAATCTTCCATACTTCGGGAAGCTTTGTCCTTGTCAACCCTTTCTGGCAGAGCATTATGAAGTCACTCCTATGCAGGTCGTGGTGCCGTACCAGACATTCCCGCCAGTGCCAGTGATGAACGTCAGGACGTCCGTTCCGCCTGCAGTCAGAACTGGCACGGCGTTGTCAGTCCATTTGACTCCGCTCGGCCACCGCACCGTATAGTTCCCGCCGTTGGTCAGGATGACAGTGACGCAGCAGGCCGCGCCCTCTGGCACGTTGGTGAACGAGAACGTCACGTTTGCCGTCACTGTCTTGATAAAGCATCCCGCCTGAGAGCAGTCGAAAGAGCTTTCGTTCAGTCCAAGCGTCTTTACGCCGCCGAACACGCCAGCCATGAACTTCTTGACGCCAAGCACGGTCTGGTTTCCAGTAGTGAACACTGGAGTTTTCGGCTCAAGCGTCCCTGCGCCAGTCTCCCACAGGACAATGCTCTCGTTTTTCAGCTCTTCCGTGGTATTCGCTGTCGGTTCGGAATCCTTGATGCCGACTTCCTTAAGGCTTCCCATCTCGGCAAGCTTTGACGCAATGGCGGAATTGGCTATCGGATAGCTGGACTCGGCATCCAGCTTTTTGTCCACCTTGGTTTCAGGCAGAAGCTGGACAAGGTTTCCGTTTTCATCCTTGACTACTAGTTGGGCGTATTTGGCTTTCATTGGCGGTTTTCTCTTCTATGGTCTGCAGACCTGATATTTACCTTGTCTAGACTACTCCTCGACAATTGTCAAGGCAAACGATGAAGCGTAGCCCTGCATCGTGGTCTTTGTCTGGGAGCCTGCAGGAACGTAGATCGTTCTCGTCACTCCGGACGTGGCAAGCCCGTAGCAGAAGTACTGGGCATTCGTCACCTTTGGCGATCCTATTCTCAGGTTGAAGCTTGTCGCCGCCGATCCTTCAAAGAAGCCGTAGCTGTCGGATGTCAGCGTAGTGACGTTGACGTTGTATTTCAGGAAATCAACGGGGAAATTGGCAAACGCTGGCCCCTTTGCATAGGTGAAAAACGCGCCGACATTGGTAACCGCCGTGTTGTACCGCAGCAGGTCTTCAGGAATGGACTGCAAGTTCTGGCAGTACCAGAACACGCCGCCCATATTTGTCGCCAGCGTGTTGTACCTGAACAGATCTGCAGGAATCGTCTTGAGCTTTCTGCATTCCTTGAATACGTTGTGGAAGTTCGTCGCGCCTATGCAGCTGTCAAACAGATGCTCTGGAATGGTTTCCAGATTGCCGCATCCGTAAAAGCAGGAATCGAAATTGGTCGCGGCGGCGCAGTCGCTGAACAGCGCTCCAGGAATGCCTTCAGCGGCAATTGCTGAGCAGTTGTAGAAGCAGTAGGCAAAGCTCGATGCAGACGTGCATCCAGCAAACAGATTGGCTGGAATGGATGGCAGCAGAGCGCATCCGTAAAAGCAGCAGGCAAAGCTCGACGCAGACGAAAGGTTCTGAAACAGATTGGACGGAATTGAAGACAGCTTTGCGCATCTGCAGAATGCATACGACATTGATGCATTGCCAAGCGACGGAAGGGGATCGTTTATGGATCTCAGGGTGTTTCTGAACCAGTAGAGAGCAGGGTTGACCTGCGCATCCATCACCGACGACGAGCCGTAGACCGACAGCCTTGTATGGCTCCAATCCGTGCTGGACACGGTTATGCGGTACTCGCCGGCGGTCTGGTAGACGTGCGATCTTGCCGTGGTTTCTGCAGTGAATATCGAAGACGTTCCGTCTCCCCAGACAACCATCACCATCGCATCGTAGTCCGCTTCAAACGGAGCGCCCGAACTTTTGCTGGAGGCTCCAGCCAATGCCGTGTCCACCGTATAGGAAAAGCCGCTGTTTTTGTCGGTCACGAGGGCAAGCCTGCCTGCCTCGACTGAAGTCTGCAGTCCTGCAGGAGCCGATGCCGTGCCTGACGTCTGCACCATAAAGAACGGCTCCTGATTTCCTTCTGGAATCTGGATTTCAAAGGAGCTGTCTTCATACTCCTTGGACTCTCCGGGGGCAAGGCTGGCAATCGAATGCGTGGTCTCTGCAGTTTCGTTTTCAATGGCAATGTCCGACAGCGTCAAGTTTCCAGCGTTCGTCGCGACCATTTTGTACCGTGCAGTCTCGCCATCCGTCCACGTCGTTCCGTTCTGCGGAGCGTTTGTCTGCAGCAGGGAAATCGACAGGAGAGGATTCGGCGATTCGGTTGAAACGGATGCGGAATCTCTTGCAACAGCTTCTTCGCCAATGAACGAAACCGCATCCAGCCTGCAGGAAAAGACTATGCTGCCCTGAATGATGCTGTCTTCAGTCGTGACCGCTGAATCCGTGAACGTCTTTGTCTCTCCGGGGGCAAGCTCGACATATTCAGTCATCGACTCGTTCCCTTCGGATTCAGTTCCAGCAAAGACAGTCAGAACTGCCGCGCCGTCAAGAGGAGCATTGCCCGTGTTTGAAACCGCAATGGTGAAATTGACTGTCTCCCCAAGCGCGTACGGCGCAGGATGGCTGGCAGACGTGATCGAAACCGAAATGGAAGGAGCGTAGTAGGACAGATCGTCTGGGATGCAGTTCAGCAGAACGTTCCTGTCTCCGATGATGGAAAACTCTTCCATTCCGTCAAAGCTCGGCTCGGCTTCAAGCACGTAGGGCGCTCCGCTTTCAAGGGACTGCACGACATTGTCCATAGTGACGGCAGACGAATATTCAAGGACAAGAAACTCGCCAACATCAAGGGAAAACTGCAGATCGGTTCCGTCCACCGACAGCACGGCATTCTGCACTGGCTCTCCGCCGCAGTTGAAAAGCTCGTACCGCACTGCGTATTCTTCATCGGCAACAAAGAAAGAGCCGTTGGCTGGACGGGTCTGCAGCACTCCGACAATGGACAGAACCTTGGCGGCGCTCAAAGGAACTATGGCTCCTATGAGCGTCTTTTCAGACAGCTCGGCGGTATTCTCCTTCACTGGCGTTTCGTACATTATCTTGAACGCGCCTTTCGTCGCCGCGGCGGCTGTTCTTGTTTTGAGATTGCTGAGAACTGTCTTGAGATTTGAATTGCCTGTCAAAGTCTTGACGCTTTCAAGATCGGCATTGGGCATGAACGGCACCAGATGCCCGTCTGCATTCCTTACCTTTATTGTTCCCTTGGAGTAAAACTCTGCCATTCTATTCTCCCGCTACTGTGAGACCCAGCGATGAAGCCACGGCGTTGAACGTCGTTTCCGTTGCCGACCCGGACGGGACGTACACCGTTCTCGTCGCATTCTCTTTCTTGACGAAGCTGTTCGCCGCAGTCACGTTCGGAGAGCCGATGTGCAGTTCAAAGCCTATCAGCAGATCCGACTGTCCGCTCATTACAATGTTGTCGAAGAAGCATCCCGTAAAGTCGGTGACTGCAACGTTGAACTTGAACAAGTTGTCTGGTATGCTCTGAATTGCGACATCGTTCCAGAAGCAGTAGCTGAACGTCTCCGCTCTGGTGCAGGCGTCGAACAGCCCCGCTGGAATGGATGCCAGCCTGTAGTTGTTTGCAAAGCACTTTTCGAACGTGGTAGGCTTTGTGCAGGTGTCGAACAGCCCCGCTGGAATGGATGCAAGATTGCAGTACTGGAACGTTCCCTTGAAATACTGTATGCCTGTGTTGAGCCTGAACAGATCGGCTGGAATGGATGCCAGCCTGCTGCAGCCGTAGAACGTTTCGCTGAGATTGGTGACTCTTGAGCCAAGCCCGTCAAAAAAGCCTGCAGGAATGGATGTCAGTCCAGTGCAGTCCATGAACATCCTGCGTATGTTGACGTAGGCCGTGCCGCTGGAAGACGTGTACGGACTGCTGAACAGCCCTGCAGGCAGCTCGGTCAGCGACGAGCATCCTGAGAACATTTCGTCCATCCAAGGCGCATTGTTGACTATCTGTCCGTCGAAAAGATGCTCAGGTATCGAGGCAAGGGACGTGCATTCTGAAAACATATACGGAGTCCGCTGGATGCCGGATGCACCGACAAACAGGTCTTCTGGAATGGACTGCAGGGCGCTGCATCTGTAGAAAGCGTAGTCGTATGCAGACAGCCTTGTGCAGTTGCTGAATATGCCGCTCTCGATGGTCGTCAGCTGCCTGCACCCTTGGAAAACGTTCCAGAACACTTCAAGCTGGCAGTCAGCGAACAGTCCTGCAGGAACTTTCGTTATCGGCGTGTAGGCAAAGCAGTAGTCGAACCTTACGCCCCTATGATTGAACAGCCCCGGAGGTATCTCCGCAACTTTCGTGCCTCTGAAGGCCTTGTTAAAGCATTCGGCGGACGTGCTGGCAAACAGGTCTGGCGGTATGTAAGATACGTCGGTATTTTCGAATATGCCTGAGAACCAGATGGCTTTCGTGTTGTTCCTGAAAATCCCGTCCGGTATCCTTGACACTTTCGTACCTGAGAAGAACGAGTCCAAGCCAAGGACTTCAGTGCAGTCCTTGAAGATGTCTGGCGATATCTCTTTGATCAGGGCGCAGTCCTTGCACGTCCAGTTCATATGCACGGCGCTGGAGCATCCAGCGAACAGCTTGGGCGGAAGCTTTTTCAGCTTGGAGCAACCGTAAAAGCAGGCAGAAAAGTTGACGATATCCCTATTGCGGACGAACAGGTCTTCGGGAATGTACTCAAGGCTGGAGCAGTAGGCGAACAGTCCCTTTGCCGAACTGGTTTCGGAATGTCCAGCATACGTCCCCTTGAACTTTGGAATGGGCGAGTTCACGGCTTTCAGCGTGGATCGGAAAATGGATATGGCGTCAACCGAAGAGCCGTAGTCCGTAACTCTCGCTTCACCGTAGGTAGAAAACGCGCCCCACGAATCTTCGGACACGGACACTCTGGACTGCAGCATTACATTGCTCCATCCGCTGGAATGCAGGCGCACTTCATACGTGCCGTCTTCAGCATACGTATGGATGGATTCGGATGCGTATCCGCTGGACGTGACGGTCGAAGACGTTCCGTCTCCCCAGTCCACGTCCACGCTGTACGAGGTGCCGTCCGAATAGAACGGTATGGCGCACTTGCAGTTCTTTGTCCTGAACGTCAGGTACCATTCGTCAGGCTCGGCTTCAATGTACTGGTCTATGCAGGCAACCAGCGTCTTTGCAAAGCAGTTCTGCGTGTTTTCTGGCGTGGCGTCTTCATACAGGATTTCGACTCCGCCGCTCCTTTCGGCGGCGGAAATGCTCGTCTCCATTTCCGAAAGGGTCTGGCTCAGGAGCTTGCCGCTGGAGCCGCTGACGCAGGAGACGTCCGTGTCAGGAAGAAACGGCACCAGATGCCCGTCCGCATTTTTGACCTTTATGGTTCCCTTTGCATAGAAGTCTGCCATTCTACTCTCCTATCACCTGAATGCCAAGAGTTTCCGAAAGAGCGCTGAACGTCTGGTGAGTGACTGAGCCGCTCGGCACCCGCACGATGCGCTGGACGCCTTCCTTTCTGGTGCAGAAGTTCTCGGCGTTTTCCACCACGGCTGAGCCGATGCGGATGTCGAACCCTTCAAGAGCCGTGCAGTAGCTGAAGCACTCGGAAAAGTCGGTGGCCGCTGTATTGTATCTGAAAATGTCCTGAGGCACCGAAACAAGTGAAGTGCAGTTGTTGAAAACGGACTTAAAAATGGCTTTTGTGTCATTCTGCCTGAACAGCGTTTCTGGAACGGTCTGAAGAGCCTTGCAGGAGCAGAGCAGAGTCCGGAGAGACAGAAACTCCCTGAATACCATGCTGCTGTACATCATCCCGCTGGAACTGTTGTACTGGTGCGGCGTCCAGTAGTTCATTCCGATTATATGCGGAAGCTCGTTGACAATTTCGACAAGCCCTGTCTGGAAATAGTACAGCGACTCTCTTTCATTGACCAGACTAGCGCTGTCGGTGCTTTTGTTGAACGACATCAGATACGAAGATCCGTACAGCACCGCAGCGCCCCAGTTCCTGCTTGTCATCCTGACCCTGTATCGTCCTTCAGAAGCATACGTATGGAGCGACGCGCTGTAGTTCTGCGAACCGTAGTCGCTTTCTTTCAGCGTCTGCACCGTTCCGTCTCCCCAATCCACGTTGAACGCAACGTTGGATCCGTAGCGGAAAGAATAGTAGTTCAGGGGGATGCCGCCCCTGATACCGTATCTGTCGCCCTTGACGTCAAGAATGAACTCCCACGTTTCAGGAAGCAGATGGCCGATCAGAGTCTCTTCTGAAAGGCTTGCCGTATTGCTTTCTGTCGGCTCGGCGTTCATCAGCTCGATGCCTCCAGAAGCCGCGGCTTCCGCTATCTGCGTTTCCAGACTGGACAGTTCTGCAGTCAGGCAGTTTCCAGTCTGGTAGTCGTATATGCAGTCGGTTTTCGTCTTTGGACGGAACGGCACCAGATGCCCGTCTGCATTTTTGACTTTAATACCGCCCTTTGCGTAGAAAGCTTCCTTTGGCATTCCAGACCTCCAGCCCTATTCCTGCACGGCAAGCCTTTTGCAGACGTCCGATTCCCTAAAGGCTTCAGCGGCGTCCTTTCCTGAGCCGAATCCAGCAATGGACAACACTCTTGCCCTTGGCAGTCTGCTGACCATCTCCATCATCGCCGCCTGCATTCCGTTCAGCGGAGCCATGTAGTCCTTTTTCGCCAGAGCCTTCTCAAGGCTGGAAGCGGAAATGACCTCAAGCATCAGCCTGTCTGCCAGAAAGTATTCGGCAGGCAGGAACTCGCACCATTCGCCGATCAGGATTTCGCCGTCCTTGACGTCTGGAACTGCGTACTCAGGCACCATCTTCCATATGAGGGGGTTTCCAGAATGCAGCCTGTAGTCTATGTGGGTGCATTTTGGAACCGTGGTCTCAAAGCGCTGCATTCTCGTCTGGCGCTTGATGCTGAGACCTTCGGAGCCAGAAAAGCCCTGAAAGATGAAATCCGACAGGGAGCTCTTCCCTGAGCAGTAGCCGCCGTACAGGAAGATTTCCTTGACAGGACTACCTTCGCCAAACGACTTGGAAATCAGCGAGCCAAGCGTCCGTCCAGCTTCCCGTGCGTCTTCGATGCTGGAAATGTCAAGCCTGAAAACGCTCTCGTCGAAAAATGTCGGATCCCGCTGGATCGTCTTTGCTCTGGTGATGTCTTCTTTCATTCTAGTCTCCGTCTATGTCTTTGCCAAGAGCCGCAGCCTGAGCCTGCGGCGGAACGGAACGGCATTCATCTTTTCCAGTTCGTAGGCATCCAGCCTTTTGTACCTTGTCCCTATTTCCGCCGCGTTCCATTTCAGCAAAGTCTCTATGTCCCCTACCGACGCATCGCTGATCAGTCCTTTGCCGATGCGCTCTTCAGTCCATTCGGCAAGCATTTCTATGGCGTCCGAAAGCGAAACGGTTTTTTCAAATGTCATCTTGGACGTCAATGTTGACTGCGGACGGCACCGCTTTCTGTACAGAACTTCATTGAGATGCCCTATCCTGTCCAGCTCCATAAAGTTCTTGACGGTGTACACAAGGTCTTCATCCAAGGCAATGACAGGAAACCTGTGGCGGATGGCATCCCTTCGGACAACCTGCAGAAAGACGTAGCAGTTGAAGTTCTCCATATCAATCATCCTGTGCAGGATTTCAGCACCCGATGCAATGCCGTAGTCCCTTTTCCTGCGCAGGTAGCCAATGCCGTGCATCAGGTCGAACAGTCTGGCTCCGCAGTCAAGGATTTCTCCGTCGATCATTGCCATTTGAAGCTGGTTTCTTTCAATGAAATCCAGAGCCTTTCTGGCGGCATCAGGAAGGAGAAGATCGTCTGCATCCACAAACCACACGAAATCGCCCTGCGCCGCGTCAAGCCCTTCGTTCCTGCAGTTTGCCGCGCAGCAGTGCCTTAGGGGCAGGAGCCTTATTCTCGGATCGGCTTTTGCCATCTCAAGGCACATCTCCTGCGTCCCGTCCGTGGATTCGTCGTCGGCAACAATGCACTCAAAGTCCTGCATCGTCTGCGCCTGAATGGACTTGATGCACTCGGCAAGGCATTCCCTGCAGCAGTAGGACGGAATGACGAATGAAAGCTTCATCGGCGGCCGCTACCAAGGAGAGACGTAGTACGGGTCGCTGGATCCGTAAGGATAGGTTCCGCTTGTGGACTCGACTTCATAGTAGACGCCTCCGATGGCGAGATTGGCGTCTGAGACGTTGACGGCAAAGCCGTTGATCTTGTTTGTCGTAGGAGCCTGAGGCTGGGCGGTCTTGTACGACACGATGGATGCCACGGGCATTTCGACCCGCTCCTCCCTGAACGTTCCGTCGGCGTCTTCCTTTTTCAGGATGGATTCGCATTTCTGAACAAGAGCTTCATTGGAATCGTCAAGGGCGTAGGTCAGGCTGTACGTGCCAACGCCGTCGCTGTCTGCCGTCTTTGTAATCCTGTATCTGAGAACTGCCATTCAATTTCTCCCTAGCTGATTTCGCCCCATTCATTCGAACTTACCAGATGCAGCGTTCCTGAAACGCTGTGTCCGATTTCTGAAGGCAGATCGATTGAAACGTCGTTGACGTACACGTCGTCGCTGTCCATGTTGACCACGGCAAGTCCGGGAACGTGTCCGTTGATCAATTCGGAAACAAACTGGCTTCTGCCTGCAAACTCGGATGGACGTATTGATTCTAGACTCGCTCTTGCCGTTGAAAACTGCGCTGAATATTCCGTTCCAAGATCGCACATCGGAGCGGAAGCGGAATACGAACTGAAATTGACGTTCTGGTACACTACTCCCATTGCATTTCTCCCTATGATTCGTTCCTGTCGTCGTTTACATACACGTACGGATGATACGTTCCTTCAGATGGAGAGCCGACAATTGCATACGAATCTTCCCTTGAATGCGTGACGTCCTGCAGCAGTCCAGAAATGGGCTTGCTTATGACGGAGTTCTCGCCAGACGGATTCTCGACCGTTGTTTTCAGTTCCTTCCATCTGATTGTCCTTTCAACCTGAACAGTTTCCGAATAGTCCCAGTAGAAATCAAGAACGTAGTTCGCTGTTCCTTCCAATCTGGTGACTGCCATCGTCATTCCCAAGTCGGGAAACGGCACTGTACCAAGCGAATTGGGCGTTCCCCAAAAGTTTCTGGAGTTGAACGTGAACTCTCTCCTTGTTCCTGCAGGAAAGTCTGCCTTTACAAGGCTGGACGACGTGGAAGCGTTTCCTTCCCAGCTTTCATAGACGGCACCGCCAGAGTCCGTGTCTGAATCGGCTGATACGTTAAAGCCGATGTTGGCCGTAATGCCGTTCTTGTCGGTAATGTACCAGTCGGTATTGATGCTGATGCCCTGCGGAATCTCGGACAGCGAAAAGCTGAACGAGTACTCGGTATTGCTGGTCATTGCGCTCGACGGACGCATCACGATTTTCTCAACAGTGTCGTACTGTCCGCTGGATTCGTTCATATATCCGAAAACCAGCGAAAATGCGGCGCTGCTGTACGGCGATATGCTTCCTGAATGCGGAATGCTTTCAGTGACAGTTTCCGTCTTGGAATGCGGATCGACTTCAGCGTATGTCGGGCCTCCGCCAACATTCTCTTCCAAGGACTGGATCTTGGAGGCGACATTCGTGTCTCCATACGCCACAAGGCTGGCGCTGGTTTCGGGCATTATCTGAACCAGTTCCCCGTTGGAATCCCTGACTACGATCTTGCTTTTCTTTATCTCATATGGCATCTGCTTTCTCCAGCATCTGGCGTTGGACTTAAGGGTTGTCTGATATTTACGCCAGCAAAAGAAAAAGGCTCCGAAGAGCCTTTGGTTTTCTGCCTTATGCGGCCGATATGATTGCTGGCGTTCCGTACCACGTCGTTCCTCCGTCTGGAGTCAGGAACGTCAGGACGTCCACGCCCGAAACTGAAAGGACAGGCGGTATGCCGGACGGCCATTTGACGCTTGCGGGCCAAGCGATGGTCTTTGAGCCGCCGTTGGTCAGGATAAGGTTGAACGCAGTCGCCTTTCCTTCTGGAACTGCGGCAATGGTGAATGTCGTGTTGGCTGTGATGGTTTTCAGGAATATGGAGCCGCTGGCAAGATCGATTGCAGAGCCAGACAGGCTGACTGCAGTCTGCAGGTTGACGTTGTGCCAGCTTCCGTCCCCGCCAAGAAAATGCCCCATTTGCGCTGAAAGGGCTGGAGGAACGAGTCCTGCCGTTCCATTGGCGGATGCCGTTGCGCCGACATATTCCGTGCTTGGGTTGTATGCCTCGGGGATGATCTGGCTGATGTTTCCCGAAGGATCCTTGATGTAGAGCTTTCCGTATACAGGCGGCATTTCTTTTTCTCCCTGCTATTGAATTGTCTGGGTCAGCGGCTCGGTTCCGTCCCTGAGATTTGAAACGGTTTGTGCTAGATCTGCGAGAGCCTGCTCAAGCATCCTGCATCTGGCTTCAAGGTCTTCCTGCGGCTTGGGGAGCTCTCCTGCCCTGTAGGCTTGGCACCATCTGCCTTCGTGAAGGACGATTTCCGTAGGAATGGCAGTCTGCCCCTCTTCAAGAGATGGACGGAGAGCGGACTTGTCTATGAGATGCCATCCAAAGACCTCTTCGGTTCCTTCGGGGAACGAGGAGCGGAAAAGGGATTTTATCTCTTCTCTGGAAAGGGTTTCCTTGGTTTCTGGATTGTAGTACATTGTCTAAGGTACCTATTGTATTTTAGGCGGGAGTGTAGGTGAGGATGGTGAGTCCAAGAGAGGATGCTACGGCATCAAAAGTAGTTTTGGTTGTGGAATTGTCTGGGACATAGATGGTGCGGGTAGTACCTGTCTTGAGACTGACAAAACTGGTTACAGTTGTCACAAGCGATGAACCTATATTAAGGATGAAGTCTGCAAGCAATGTGCAACTAGAGAAGCATTGATAAAAAGTAGTCACTGCCGTATTCTTGTCGAACAGTCCAGATGGAATGGACTGAAGAGAGGTGCAGCCAGAAAAGCAGCTGTTGAAAGTAGTCACTGCCGTATTCTTCTCGAACAGTCCAGATGGAATAGACTGAATATGAGTGCAGCCAGAGAAACAGGCGTAAAAATTAGTCGCTGCCGTATTATTGTCGAACAGTCTAGATGGAATGGATTGAAGGGAAGAACATACATTGAAGCAGCTGCCAAAACTAGTCACTGCCGTATTCTTGTCAAACAATCCAGATGGAATGGATGCAAGAGAAGTGCAGTTTTGGAAGCAGGCACCAAAACTAGTCACTGCCGTATTCTTGTCAAACAATCCAGATGGAATGGATGCAAGAGAAGTGCAGCCGCGAAAACAGTAACTAAAATTAGTCACTACCGTATTCTTGTTAAACAATCCAGATGGAATGGATGCAAGAGAAGTGCAGTTTTGGAAGCAGTAACTAAAATCAGTCACTGCCGTATTGTAGTCGAACAGTCCTGATGGAATGGATTGAATATAAGTGCAACCAGAGAAGCAGTAGCTGAAATCAGTCGCTCGTGTATTATAGTCGAACAGTCCTGATGGAATGGACTGAATAGAGGTGCAGCCAGAAAAGCAGCAGGTGAAAAAATTCACGCTTCCATTCTTGTCAAACAGTCCAGCTGGAATGGACTGAAGATATGTACATTTATCAAAGCAGTAGCTGAAATTAAGCACTCTTCTATTCTTGTCAAACAGTCCTGTTGGAATGAACTGAATGGAAGAGCATCCAGAGAAGCTGCCTTCAAAATCAGTCACTGCCGTATTCTTGTCGAACAGTCCTTCCGGAATAGACTGAACGGAAGAGCAGTTGTAGAAACATTTATAAAAATTAGTTACTACCGTATTCTTGTCAAATATTCCTTTCGGAATGGACTGAATGGAAGAGCAGCCATAAAAGCAATTGTCAAATCTAATCACTGCTGTATTGTTGTCAAACAATCCAGATGGAATGGAGTGAATAGAAGAGCAGCCATAGAAGCAGCTATTATAATTAGTCGCCGCCGTATTCTTGTCGAACAGTCCTGATGGAATGGACTGAATGGAAGAGCAGTTGTAGAAGCAGTAAGCAAAATTAGTTGCCGACGCATTCTTGTCGAAAAGACCTTCTGGAATGGACTGAATGGAAGAGCAGTTGTAAAAGCAGCAAGCGAAATTATTCGCTGCTGTATTCTTGTCGAACAGTCCAGATGGGATGGTCTGAAGAGAATTGCAGCCAAAGAAGCAGTAGCTAAATTGATTTGTGTTATATGTTAATGAATTTACACTTGTAGGACTGCTGTAGCAGTTTTTTCCCTTTAGTCTAGGCAAGACATTGTCAATGCTGACCAATGTTCTTCTCCACCAGTATAATGGAGCAACTGCATTGTTTATTGTAGATATGTTTGTAGTTGAATTGATTGTCAGTATATACGCCCTTTTAAATCCGCTAATCTTGACAGAAACCTGATATGTTCCAGCAGTTTCGTACTCATGAACTGAAGCTCTTGAGTCATTCACAAGATAGTCTGCTTCAGTCAATTTGCTTTTTGTTCCGTCACCCCAATCCACATTCAGGACAATATCTGGCTGCTGATACAGATTGAACGGAATGCCTGTCGTCTTTTGTCCTGCACTCTTCGCTTCAGTATTGACCGTGAACTTCCACGTTCCCCCAAGCTGGCTTGCAGTCAGTCCGCTATGCCCAATCATTATGCACCTACCCCAACGCAGGTTGTGGTGCCGTACCACGTTACGCCTCCGTTGCAGGTAATGAACGTCAGAACATCCGTGCCGTTCTGCATCAGGTCTGGAATGATGTCTTCAGTCCATTTCACGCTTGAAGGCCATGTAACGGTATAGTTTCCGCCATTTCTCAATATCAGCGTCACGCAGCAGGTTGCATCCTCGGGCACGTTGGTAAAGCTGAACGTAGTGTTGCCGCTGACTGTCTTGGTGAAGCTCGTTCCTGCTGAGCAGTCGATGGCATTCCCTGTCATTGCAACAGTCCCGCCAAAGATACCGGCGGTGAACTTTTTCACTCCGCTGATGGTCTGGTTGCCTGAACAGAACACGGGGTCTTTCTGGACGCCGTTGTACTGCGAGTCGTTCCAGAAAATGATGCTGCCGTTGTCAAGGTCTGCAGTGTTCGCCGCAGTCGGTTCGACAGTCGTGTAGCCAATCTCCTTTGCCCCGCCGCCAGAGCCTGAACCGTCCATGCATCCAAGCCAGTTCGTCCCGTCTGGGCTAACAAAGCGCAGAACGCTCTTTCCGCTCTCGGCAAGCGCTGGAGCATCGCCGCCAGCCCAAGAAACGCTGTTCGGCCACGTCACCGTGTAGGCTCCGCCGTTCTCCAGAATCAGGATGAACTGCGACGCCTTGCCTGCAGGAGCATTGCCAATGCTGAACGTGACATTGGCCGTAACGGTCTTTGTGAACACGGAGCCTGCAGACAGATCGACGTATCCGCCAGAGAGACTGACCGGCGCCGCATAGGGCCCCTGCGCAAACGTCTTCTGTCCGCTGATGGTTTCGTCGCCCGTTTTCGTCACAAATGAAGCGCCCCAAGAGGCTACTGCGGCTCCAGAGGGAGGGAGAGATGAACTGGCGTTGACTGATCCGTCCGTTTTGGTTTCAGGAAGCAGCTGGATAAAGTTTCCCGAACCGTCCTTGACTACGAGTTTGGCATATCTGGATTGCATTTTAGCTCCGTGTTCTATGGGTTGGTAGACATTATATTTACGCCGTCAAAGCAAAGGGGAGCTTAAGGCTCCCCGTCAAAGGACTTCGGCGCTCTATTGTTCCGCTTTCAGCCTCGTCTCCAGCTCGATGCGGTCAAGTCGCTCCTTGATCTCTGCAAGCGCTTCGATGGAAGGAATGGCGGATTCGTATGCCGTTATCTGTATTTCAAGCGTTGACAGCTTTTCTTCCAGTCTGTCCAGATCGGCCTTCAGGCAGCTGGCCATTGAAATGGCATCCATTCGTGCAGAAAATGGAATGCTGCTGATTTTCCAGTGCTTCCAGATAACCCAAAAGCATAGTCCGACAAGCGCCGTTTCAAGCCAGATGCAGGATGAATAAAGGAAAACTTCCATAGATCTACTCCTCAATGATAGTCAGCGTCTGTCCGCTGGCAACGTTTTTCAATGTCGCTGCGGTTTTCGTATTGGCTGGAACGTGGACAGTTCTAACTGCTCCAGACTTGCCAGGAACGAAATTGCTTGCCGTGGCAATGTTTGGCGCCACGAAGGTTATCTCAAAGTCGCCAAGAGTGGAGCATCCGCTAAAGCAGTCCTGCAGGGTAGTGATTGCCGTGCAGGCAGAGAACAGGTCTGAAGGAAGCGTTGTCACCTTGGTCTTCAGGAATGCGCTCTTGAAGTTCTGGATGTTTGGACAGTTGGCCAGCAGGCCTGCAGGAATGGCCGTTATCCCAGTGCAGTTCTCGAAGCACTG
>JAEEGL015054318.1_pt1 | contig 39310 bp, 35 predicted proteins | sample 9134231 | NCBI WGS metagenome assembly JAEEGL01 (sample SAMN16246548, study PRJNA631951) | gut metagenome | biome: gut microbiome; feature: rumen; material: fiber-attached | host: Bos | place: Iran: Karaj | collected 2018-10 | reverse complement strand
TCACGACGACCCAGGATACCTCCGAACACCTTCGGATGCAGCGTCTTCACACGACCGCCGAGGATAGAGGGATAGGTCGTCACATCCTCCACCTTCTGGCACTCGTAGCCCAAAGACTCAATAAATTTCTGCGTTCCGCCCGTAGAGAGGAACTTCACACCCTCCTCGTTCAACTTCTTGAGGAGCTCATCAAGCCCGTCCTTGTGGAATACAGACACCAAGGCGGTCTTAATCTTCTTTGTTTCAGCCATTTCTATGATATTATAACGTTATAAAATTCTAATGAGGCTGCAAAGGTACAAAAAGAAAACGGATTAACCATCTTTTCCCCAAAAAAATTATGAATTACGCGTGTTAAAATAAGATAAGTCAATTTTACCTGCGCAAAATATTTTTTTTCTTTTCTATTTTGCGTATAGGCGTAAAGTGTTTTGCGTATAGGCGTAAAGCATTTTGCGTATAGGCAAAAGGTTGTTTAGATAGGGTAAAACCCAGGTTAAGATAGGGGTTACACCTTGTTCAGCCTATCCTTATACCCCCTAAGGAATGCCTTTAACAATGCATAGAAGGCATCGCCAACAATGTCAGAAGGCATAACGAAGAGGCAAAATCTCGCCGTCATGCACGCCCATTTAACTCAAAAACGCCCAAAGTAGCACGATCGGTAGCACCATAGTAGCACGCTTTTCAACGATCGTGCTACCGATAATAGTTTGGTTATCAGGCAAATAACTCCAAAAGTAGCACTTGTAGCACGATTTTTTCTTTTATTAGTATGTTGTGTGATTATTAGGGTGCCAGGCACTTCGCCCACGATTATGGATTCTGCCAGAACTCTGCATAATCTTCTGTAACCTTATCAAGTATGTAATCAAATCCTTGAGGGACAAGTGTAACGGAAGGAGTCTTATTGCTATTTTTGCTTTCGCTTTCGGACTCGCTACGCTCGTGAGAACTGAGCAGATACAGATTTTTGGCCATATAATAGTCAATATAATATTCTTTTGTCTGTGGTGTCTTGTGATTCCAGTTCGCATCTTCATTCAAGAAAACGGGTTTGTCTTTACGGAGTCGTTCCCGCACCTCGCCAGGATGAAGCAACAGACCGTTTTCATCAGTAACGTATGCAGAAAACGTCGGATCCATCCATATCCATTTGCCTAGTTCTTGACTCCATACGATATTGATGACGTGGCAGTCACTGTCAGTGTAGTACTCTTTTGACTGACAGGTAACGAAGCGTGACTTGAAACCTGCCGCCAAATAGAGGTCATTAAGCACTTCCGCCATAAACCGACAATTAAGCCCACGGTTTTCACGTTGGGTGAGTTCATAGAGTTCAATAGCATTGTATCTGCATTTAGGCCATTGAGAACCACCATCATGCGGGATAGCATCATGAAGCCAATACATGATTCGCTTGATGCGTGAGATTTCATTGCTGTTGCCTGCGATGCTGTCCAAATTGAAGTATTCGCGAATAGCCGTGAGAAGACTATCGGAAGGCGGCTGATAGGTAAAGATGACATTGGCTTTTCTGCCATTACTGTCGTACTCCGCCGCTAATTTGAGTTTATTGACCTTTTCCTCAGTTGCTTTGAGGTCTGCCATAATGGCTTGAAAACGAGCTTCATTACGAATGTTGTTCAGGTCAGAGTCTTTCAGGAAATGATAGTAATTCCGCATACCATTGGCTACCACCTTTTCAAACCATTCCAATGCCCGTACCTTGTCATTGTTGAGGGAATAGTTGTATGCAAGGTCATAAGCTATATCGTTCAGTTTTCTTTCTGCGATGCCTGTCCAAAACTCCTGAGTATGATTATTCTTGTATTTGGCAAGGTTCGAAATTAGTGACTCATAGTGGGCAATAATGGTATCTTTGGGAGAGGCAGGAATCATCTCCTTAAATTTTGATTCTATCACTATGTCCTTGGCAACGAAACCTTTAAATGCAAAGCAGCTGTCATTCATGCCAAAGAATGTCTGATAAACGGGGGCATGAAAGGTCACCGTCTCCAGTTTAGGACAGCGTGTAGCAACGAGTGCTCCACCTGTGGATATTAGCTCGCCATGGAAATCAACAGTTTCAAGTTCAGGGCAGTCATAAAACAGGAAACCGTCGGAATGGACGCACCAGCCATTGATGTTTACCTGCTGGAGAGAATTCATCATGCGGAATGAATGGCCGCCAAGGATCTCAATGTTGTTGATGTCTATACGTTCCAGTTTTTCACAACCATAGAACGGAGCATCACCCATTTTCTTGAGTATTTTGGGGAATGTGACGTGAGTCAGTTCCTTACACTCATAAAAGGCACAACGTTCAAGTGTAACGTTTTCCGGGAGAACAATTGATGTCAGTTTTGTACGGCTCAGAGCATATGTTCCAATACGCTGAATACCTTCTGGGAAAACTATCTCCTTGAGTCTACAACCCCCAAAGATCTGGTCGGGCAGGTCGACACCGCCTTCTCCCAAATTAGCCTGATAATTTTGATTCCGCACAAAGCAGACCGTGTCTGCTTCAAATGTCGCTTTCTGCAAATTGAGGTAGGACAGTTTTCCCCCGTCGATTTCCTTACCTTCTGTGTCGCGTCCAGCCATCAGACGTAGCAGAGTCACATCTGCCGTGTTCAGCTGGCCATTGATAGTAAGCCTTTCAACGCTCAGGATGTTATTCTCTCCAATACAGTCAGCCAGAGTACCTGGTTGTTTGACATTAACACTCATTTGTGTTTTCTGCGCAGTCATGCTTAAAACAATGAACATGACAGTCATAGTGGTGATCGTCCTTTTCATGTTATCTTTCATGTTATCTTTCAATTCCGTCGTTATAATAAGTAATTTTTGTCCATTGTCTTGGAATCTGCATATTACCTTCCACAACTTTTGCATTGAGCAGGAATAGTCGTCCGTCGTCAATGATTTCAACCATTCGCACTTCTTTCCAGTTAAATCCCATATAGCAGGTATTTCTATTCATCGTGACTAAAATGGGTTGTTCTGAATTAAAGTAGGTTCTTGCCACTTTCTTGAACTCTGCCAACACTTGTTGAGACAGCTCTTTGGGTACTTCGTAACGTATACCGACACGTCGACCCAAACCACCATTGTAAGTGAAGAAACAATATCGGGGTCTCTTCTTTTTGTCTGTCAATATATACTCAACCTCCTTAGCCGTTACTCCTTCTGTCTGTTCAATGCGGCTTATCAAATCATCTAAAGGTTGGATATTATAATCAGCCTTGACACTCTGGTCTGTCTGCTGCATGAAACAGAAGGTCAACAACGAATCGTCTATTACGTCGAGCATGGCGGCAGTCTCAGTATCTGGAGCAATAGAACGGTTCATAAGACTGACAGTCTTACCTTTTCCTGGGGCTAATTTTCCATTGAAGACCAAAGAATAGGAAAGAGTCTTATGGCCGTCTTTACAAACTTGATAGCGGTCACTTTCCTGTGCCAAAGGCAGTTCCTGCTCAAAGGCCATAACAAGACTGTCTGCTAGTCCTGCGGGTAAGTTACTCTTATCATAATCTTTGAACATGAAGGATGTGCTTGGATGCTTGTCGGCACAAACCATCGCATCGTAGTTCTCTTCCATTTCCTCACCAAGCACCGCCTTGAGCTGGGGCAGTAGATGAAGGATGTGCTCTTGGGCATCTGCGCTGACAAACGTAGTTACGATAATTGATAATAATAGAATCTTTTTCATATCTCGTCAATTTCTTCTGGTTCTAATTCGGTCATGTATGAATGCTTATCCATCTTCTCAAGCATTGCCTGACGCATCCGGTCGCGATTGGCCGAGAGAGAAGTGGGTGTTGGGGTCTCTGTTGCTTCACCGGAATTCTCCAAAGATCGTCTTGATATACGGCGACTCCTTTTCTGTGCTTGCTTAGACTGTTCTGCGGATGGATAAGATTCAGAGAGTTTTGGAACAGACTGAGCAATGACAATGGGAGATTCTGCCTTGGAAACTTTGGTCTCCTGATGTAGAACGTCTGGCTGTTGATACCTGTCTTTTGCTTTCTGTTGCCATAAGATAGCGGCAGTTCCGATAAGCAATACGACGATGGCAGCTGCAGCAGTCCAAACTTTCCACCGGAGGGTGGACTTCGCTTGCTTTAGCACAACATCTTGCCAGCCGTCAGCCAACAGGAAGTGTGGCTTTGTCGACTGTTCAAGACGGAGTGCCTCACGGAGTGCAGGGTCGTTATATTTTTTGTTTGTCGTCATGTTGTTCCAATTCCTTAATTATTACGTATAGTTTCTTTCGTATGCGCTGTAGCCTTGTAGCAAGGTAGCCAGGCGATCGATCTAAAATATAGGCGATGTCCTTTAACGGACGGTCATCAGTATAGTAGAGCTGCAATAGCGTTTGATCATCGGGTGGTATTTGTCGAATGGCAAGCCGAAGGTGCTCTATCCGTTTTGGTGTCGTTTCCTTAAAAACAGAATCTGCCATCTCGTCAGTGACGTGTGATATCAAGCTTTCATGCTCTTCGATATAAAGCACGGTGCCACGTCGTTTCAAATGATTGGCTGCCTTATGGTAGGCTATTCGAGTTAACCATGTGGCAAACGAAGCCTTTTCTGGATTATAGCTTTTTAGACACCTATAAGCACCAACAAAGACATCCTGTACCACTTCCATTGTGTCTTCCTTGCATGATATAAGCCGCTCTACTACATGCATGACATAGTCACCATAGCCATCCATCAGCACCTTATACGCCTCAGAATGTCCGTGCAGTACGTCTTCTATCACCCGTTGTTCCGCGTCGGATGTCAATAGCTTACTCATGTCTCAGTCTTTATATTCTGCCTATACTTCATAAATATATCACATTATGGCTGCAAATTTACAAAAAATAGCATAAAAAAGTACAATAACGATTAGGAAAATGTTGTCTCAGTTTGTTTAAAGTTACAACTAATTAGTAGATCATATGGTTCCAAGAACGAGGTGTACTAAATTCTCCCGACACTACCAAATTAATCCCAGCGATTTCGCAAAGCGAAGGCCGCCGTAAGTGATATTTATGCGATTTATTTGTTATTTCAATTATTTGTTGTATCTTTGCAGCCGAAATGGATAAGAACTTATATATCATTAGTGGTTGTAATGGTGCAGGAAAAACAACGGCATCATATACAGTACTTCCCGAAATCCTTAATTGCAAGGAGTTCGTGAATGCTGACGAAATTGCAAGAGGTCTTTCACCATTTAATCCAGAAAGCGTCGCTATAGAAGCAGGACGATTGATGCTAAAGCGAATAGATGAACTGTTGGAGAAAGATGAAACGTTCTCTATAGAAACAACACTTGCTACTAAGTCATATATTAATCTTGTGCGTCGTGCTCAAGCTAAGGGCTATGTGGTGAAAGTGTTGTTCTTTTGGCTGAACTCTCCTGAGTTAGCTCAACTACGAGTTTCAGAAAGAGTTGCTAATGGTGGCCACAATATCCCTCAAGATGTAATTAGAAGAAGATATGTTGCAGGCATATGCAACTTGTTTAATCTGTTTATGCAGGAAGTGGATTCATGGGTTATTTTTGATAACAGCGAGAATCCTCGCAAACAGATAGCCTCTGGTGGCAGAGATGCCGATACTGTAATTGATGAAGAAGTGTTGTACTTAAAGATGAAGAATTATGTCAAATAAGGAAATACAGGAGTTTAATGAAAAACTGCGTCGCGGTTTAGAGTTAGCAGAAAAGAGGATGCTTCAGGAAAAAGCATTAAGAGATCAGAATGTCGTTGTTTGTGGAGCAGACCAAATTATACGTCATATTCCTGCCAAACAGGTAATAGCAGATAATCCCATTTTTCAAGATTAGGCAATAAGAGAATTATAGGCGCTAAGGAGACGCCTTTGCGCCTATAAAACGAAAGCTGGGGGAACGAATCGTTCTCCCAGTTATTTTTTTTCTCACAAAAGGGACAGTCCCCTTTGTGCGATTTTATATCAGCGTCATGCCGAGGGCCTTGCAAGCCTGACGCATGTCGTCGGGCCAGATGGAGGCCTGAATCTCACCGATATGACCCTTGTGGAGCAACACCATGCAGAGACGGCTCTGACCGATACCGCCACCGATGGACAGCGGCAGACGGTCGTTGAGCAGCTGCTGGTGGAAGTAGAGCTGTTCGCGCTCCTCCTTGTGTTCCAGCTTCAGCTGGCGCAGCAGACTCTCCTTGTCGACACGGATACCCATCGACGAGAGCTCAAAGCTACGGCCCAGGATGGGATACCAGATGAGGATATCGCCGTTGAGACCCATCTTGCCGTTCTCAGCAATGGTCGACCAGTCGTCGTAGTCAGGGGCGCGCCCGTCGTGCTTCTCACCGTTGGAGAGCTCGCCACCGATACCGATGATGAACACGGCACCGTAGGCCTCGCAGATGGCATCCTCGCGTTCCTTGGGCGTCTTGTCGGGATACATCTTCAAAAGCTCCTCAGCATGGATGAAGTGAATCTTCTCAGGCAGGAAAGCCTTGAGCTGGGGGTAGGTCTCGCAGGTGAGATACTCCGTACGGCGGATGGCGGCATAGATGCGCTCGACCACGTTCTTGAGGAACGACAGCGTACGGTCTTCACGACGGATGACGGCCTCCCAGTCCCACTGGTCGACGTAGAGCGAATGGAGGTTGTCGAGTTCCTCGTCGGCGCGGATAGCATTCATATCGGTATAAATGCCATAGCCCGGTTCTATCTGATACTCTGCCAACGACAGGCGCTTCCACTTAGCCAGCGAGTGCACCACCTCAGCCTGAGCATCGCCTAAGTCCTTGATGGGGAAGGTGACAGCCCGCTCCACACCGTTCAGATCGTCGTTGATGCCCAGTCCCTTCAGGACGAACAGCGGGGCCGTAACACGCCTCAGACGAAGTTCTGTGGAGAGATTCTGTTGAAAGAAATCTTTAATAAGTTTGATTCCCTGCTCGGTCTGTTTCGTATCGAGCAGGGCCTCATAATGCAAGGGTTTAATTACTTGTCCCATTTTACAGTTGATTCTAATTTTGCCTGCAAAGATATCTAAATAATTACATATCTGCAAGCAAAATTAGAATTATTTTTGCAAAATGACACAAATTCTTGATTTCTGCTAACATTTTGACTAGAATCGTCCGCCACGGGGACCACCGCCGAAGCCGCCACCGAAGCCGCCGCCACGAGGACCGCCTCCACCGAAGCCTCCGCGACCACCACGGGGACCACCAGGACCGCCAGGGCCACCGAAGCCACCACGGTTCTTGAAGCCTCCGAAGAGGTTCAGCCGGTAGATGACATGAACCATGCCATAGCTGGTGATAGCATTGTACTCCGTATCGTTACGCGACATGGCTGTGATGGTGCGGCTGAAGGTTGACTGTTCGTGCAGGATATCGTAGAGCTGCAGCGAGATGGTGAGGGCGTTACCCCTGAGGAAACTCTGAGACACCTGAGCGTTCCAGATCAGTTCGTTGGTGTTCATCGAGTTGTCGGCATAACCACGGCGGCTCTGCATGTTCAGGTTGGTGGTCAGCGCTGTACCCCAGGGAGCCGTGATGCCCACCATACCGCCATAGGAGAACTGCCAGGTGTCGAGGTTATTGTTGGGCTGCAGCTCACTACGCGAGCGGGTGTAGTTGAGCGATCCGTTCAGCTCGATCTCCAACCAGTCATTACGGTAGCTGGCTGCCAGGCGCTCGCCGATGCCAAGCGATTTGGTGACACTCTCCTGAGAGTCGCTGATATTGTTGACGCTGACGTAACCAACGTTGTGGTTGTAGCTCAGGTTGGTGAACGTATTGACATTGAAGAAGGCAGCGGAGTCGAGGGCCGTATTGAACATGAAGCCGACGTTTCCGTTCCAGTTGCCGTTGATGTTCTCCGGACGGGTGATGGTACCACCGGTCTCAGAGTTATAGGTGGTCTTGTTCGACACAGAGTTGCTCGTCGTCGAGAAGTTCACAAAGGTCATCACGGCCCGCTGGTGCTTCTGGAAATAGTCGTTGTAGAAGAGGTTGAAGTTCTGTGTGAACGAGGGTTTCAGACCGGGGTTACCACGGGTGATACGCAGCGGGTCGCTATCGTCCACGATGTCGAGCAGGTCGCTCATCGAGGGCTGCTGGGTACGACCGCGATAGGTGAAGCGCAGCTGACCGGTGGCCGATTTCTTCCAACGGAAGTCGAGCGTCGGGGTGATGTTCGTCACCGTACGCGTCGTATCGGCATGCACACCCTGATAGTCCTGGATGAAGTGTGACTTCTGCGGCAGCACCTGGAAACCGACGTTCAGGTTGTAGGCCTTACGGACAATGCGCAGCATCATTTCGAGGGTATGGTTGTAGTTCTTATATTCCGACATACGGCTCAGGTTGGTGTCCTCGTAATAGTCGAGAGGATTGCTCAACATGCCAAGATAGGCATCCCAGTTACGATACTGGGGCGTGATGCCCATATAATTGACGTCGGTGAGACTGTAGGTCTTTCGGTCGCTCTTGGTGTAGCTGTAGTTGTAGCGGTAGCTGAACTGCAGGTAGACCTGACGCATGATGGGCTCACTATAGGTTGTACGGATACTATAGCTCCAGTTGTCCTGAGGCGTGAGACTATAGCGGTTGGTAACCGTCGTGTCGGAGTTGGTGAAGAGGTAAACGTAGTTGTTCGACATCGACTTGCTGGTGCCTTCGCTCCAGTTACCGTTCAACTGCACCGTGATATTACGCCCGGAATTGTTCAGACGGCGGTTGAACTGCAGCATACCACCCACGTTCTTCGAGTCGCTATAGCTGATACCGTCCTGCACATTAAAGTTCTTCACAATGCCTCGGCCTATCAATGTGTTTAGTTCTGATAATGGATCGGCAACATAGTCGTAGGGGTTCTGATTCTCGTTAAAGGTGGCATTCTCACTACTATTCTCTCCGTCGTTGGAGTTGTAACGGGCATTGGGACGGAACATGATGTTCGTCATCGAGTCGGGCTGCCACTCCAGACGCATCTGGGCATTCCACTGGTTGGAACGGGAGAAGTTCTGCTTGACACTATTGCCGAACGACGAGAGTTCTGCACTATAGAAATTCTCCGTCGAGCTCTTCGACCAGGTGTCACCGTCGGTATGGTTCCAGCGCACGCTACCATCGACCTTCAGTTTGTCGGTCTTCTCGTAGTTCAGGTTCGCACCCACCATCTTATTGGCAGTGAGGCCCTGGCGCCCGCCTCCGAAACGGCCACCGCCACCACCTCCTGGGAAGCCCATGTCGTTGGTGTTGTTGGCATTGGTCATCAGGAACACCTTCATATCGTTCTGCATGATACCACCGAAGATGCGGCCAGCATAGCGATGCTTAGTACCTGCGGCGAGGTCGGCATTGGCCATGATACCCTTATTCATGCCAGCCTTGATGCCGAAGTCGAGCACCGTCTCCTCCTCACCGTCTTCAATACCCGACACACGGGCGAGGTCGCTCTGCTGGTCGTAGGCCTTGATGCGGTCGATGATGTTCGTGGGCAGGTTCTTCATGGCGGTCTTGGTGTCGCCGGTCATAAACTCCTTACCGTCGACAAGGATCTTCTTCACCTGCTTACCGTGGATCTTGATGGTACCGTCATCGCTCACCTCAGCACCGGGAAGACGACGCACCAGTTCCTCAGCCACCGAACCCTCAGGGGTGCGGAAAGCGTTGGCATTATAAACAAATGTGTCGGCTTTGAGTGTCACCTTAGAAGCACGGGCTGTCACCGTGGCGCCCTTCAGCATGATGGCATCGGGCTCAAGCTTGATGGTTCCGGCATTGTAATCCTTATCCTTCAAGGTGATCTTCTTCTTGTAGGTCTTGAATCCCACATAAGTCACTTGCAGCGTATAGGATCCCTCGGGGGCTTTGATCGTGAATCCGCCTTCTGTGTTGGTAACGGCATTGGCAACAACCTTTTCACCACTAAGCAGGGCTGCGGTGGCCTGAATAATGGCCTCCTGCGTATCCTGTTCTACTACTACACCTCTAACTGTTCGCTGTGCGAATGAAACGACTGTCACCATCAGGGCAACAATCAACAAACTTATTTTTTTCATTGAAAGTTGTAAATTTATGCCTTTTTGACGCATGAACGGGGTAAAAGTTTAATGGAAAGTAAAAAAAAACGCATTTCTTCTTGTCAGTATGAAAAAAATGCGTACCTTTGCAGCTGCAAAAACAACTGCGCAACCATAAGCATATAAAGATGAATCCGCAAAAGGTTGTCATTTCCAAAAATCTGACAGAGGCCCTCGCAACAGCCGTAGCTGCATGTGAGCACGACCGCACTTTTATCCTCGTCGATGAGACGACGGAGAGCTGCTGTCTGCCTGTGGTCAGCGAGATGGAAAGCATCCGTGGTGCTCAGGTTATCGTCATCGGAGCCACCGACACCCACAAGACGCTTGAATCGCTGGCGCATGTGTGGGAGGCCTTGGGCGAGGGTGGCGCCACACGTCACTCCTTATTAATAAATATAGGTGGCGGCATGGTGACCGACTTGGGAGGCTTTGCGGCTTCGACGTTCAAACGGGGTATCAATTATATCAACATTCCCACCACCCTGCTCGCGATGGTCGATGCCAGCGTGGGCGGTAAGACGGGCATCAACTTCCGTGGACTGAAAAACGAGATTGGCGTGTTCAGCAATGCCAGCACCGTCATCCTCGACACCACGTTCCTGAAAACCCTTGACGCAGAGAATATCTGTTCCGGCTATGCCGAGATGCTGAAACACGGACTGATCTCCGACGAACAGATGTGGGCAGAGCTGATGAACTTTGAACTCTCCCAGCCCGACTTAGGGTTGTTGCAGACGATGGTGGCCCAGAGTGTCGCCGTCAAGCAGCGCATCGTCACCGAAGACCCCTTGGAAAAGGGTATCCGCAAGGCCCTGAACCTCGGTCATACCTTCGGTCACGCGTTCGAAAGCTTCGCCCTCAGCCACACGCCCATCCTTCATGGCTATGCCGTAGCCTACGGCCTCATCTGTGAGCTGTACCTCAGCACCATCAAGACAGGTTTCCCTACGGACAAGATGCATCAGACGGTCAGTTTCATCAAGGAGCACTACGGAAAGATGACCATCACGTGCGACGACTATCCCACTCTGCTGGAACTGATGACCCACGACAAGAAGAACGTGGCAGACACGATCAACTTCACCCTCTTAGGCGGCATCGGAGACATCCGTATCAACCAGACCGCCACGAAGGAAGAGATATACGAGGCACTCGACTTCTACAGAGAGTGCTAAACGTAAAAGCGACCAATCAACTTAATAGACCTATATCATATTACTAGCTAATCGCGGATAGGGTCGCTCGTGAGAGTAGCCCTATCTCATTTTAAGAAGATGAGTCACTAACATTAAACGTAAAAGATATGAAGAAACTATTCATGCTGACGGCAGTCCTGCTGACCTGCGCCTGCACCCGAGCACAGCAACTGCCGTTTGTCTACGAGACGGAGAACACCGGCATCAATGCCAATCCCGTACTGCCCACGAAGGAACAGGGGCAAAAAGTCGAAACTCTGACAGATCCCTTGATGTGGTCAGACGGTAGTGGACGTGTCACGGAATTCAAGGACTGGGCCCTGCGACGTGGTGAGATTGCCAAGGAGATACAGCACTACGAGATCGGCACGAAACCCGTCGTCGATCCCTCAGCCGTGAAGGCACGTATGGACGGTGACACGCTGAAGGTGACCGTTACCGTCGGTGACCAGTCGCTCGAACTCAGTGCCCTCATCAGCTACCCATCGATGGGTGAAGCCCCCTACCCCCTCATGATCGGTACCAGCGGCATCGCCCTGCCCAAGAGTATCTTCGACCAGCGCCCCATCGCCACGATGATCTATCGTGAAGCACAGGTCAACAACTACAGTCAGTTTGGCGCACGTTTCGGTCGTAAGCCCGCAGGACGAGGCAACTACGACTTCGACCGTCTCTATCCTGACCTGAAAGACAATGGTGCCTACAGCGAATGGGCATGGGGACTGAGCCGTCTCATCGATGGACTGCAGCAGTTGGGGCCTGAGGTAACGAAGATAGACACGAAACATATCGGTGTGACGGGATGCAGCTATGCAGGAAAGATGGCACTCTTCTGTGGTGCCTTCGACGAACGTGTGGCCCTGACCATCGCCCAGGAGCCCGGTGGCGGTGGTGCTGCTGCCTGGCGCTATTCCCGTTGGCTGAACATCCAGCCTGGGGCAGAACAAGTAGAGAACCTCGACAAGACCGACTACAACTGGTTCAAAGAGAGTCTGCGCGAGAACTATGGCGAGGAGAACGTGGACTATCTGCCCCACGACCATCACGAACTGGCTGCGATGGTCTGTCCGCGTGCCTTGCTCATGCTGGGCAATCCCGACTATGTGTGGCTGGCTGACCCATCGGCCTACGTCTCGATGAACGGAGCCATGAAGGTGTGGGAGCAGTTCGGCATCGCCGACCGTGTGGGTTACTCCATCGTCGCCAACCACGGCCATTGCCAGCTGCCAGAAGTACAGTTCCCTGAGGTGGAGGCTTACATCGACCGATTCCTCTTAGGCAAGGAGAATCAGAACACGACCGTGCGCATCGCACCAGAAAGTTATAAGGATATCGATCTCAACTATTGGATTGGTTGGAAATAATCTCAGCCTGCCTTCGGGCAGGCTTTTTTGTTTCCGTCAAGGGAATCTCGTCGACATGGACATAGGCCTTCGGCTGCTGGTACTTGGGTAACACCGCCTCACAGACAGCCTTTGCCGTCTCCACGTCCCCTTCCGTCAACAACACGACCACCTCACCAAACTTCTTGTCCGGTCGCTTAGATATTAAATAAGGTTCGCGCAGATGCTGTCGAAGCAGTCGTTCCACCTCCTCCGCCTGGATCTTAATACCTCCCGAGCAAATCACATTATCCTTTCGTCCCAGAATCCTGAAAGTTGAACAATCATTCAACTCCGCTATATCATTCGTCACCAACCTCTCCTTGCACACCTCCGGTGCCTCAATCACCAGACACCCCTCTTCATTCACACTTACCTCCACCGACGGAAACGGCGTATACCACTCCGAAGCCTCCGGCCCCGACAGTCGTCTGAGGGCAATATGCGAGAGCGTCTCCGTCATGCCATAGGTGCTCCACACGTTATTGGGGAACGCCTTCAACTCCTCAGCCAATGCCTCGTCGATTGCCCCGCCACCGATGATCAAGTGCTTGATCCGCTTGAGCCTTTCTCGTTCCTCCGGCACCTGCAACGAGTTATACACCTGCATCGGCACCATCGCTGCAAAACATTCCCCTCCTGAGTCAGGAGGGGTTAGGGGTGGTCTGAAGAAACGCTCGTTCAGCCCCCTCCTATCCTCCCCTGACTCAGGGGAGGAATTGGTTACCGCCAACGGATGCCCTGACGGCTCTATGGCGATCAACCGCAGATTGCGTTCAATCGCCCTCACCACCATCATCTTGCCGGCGATATAGTCGAGCGACATGCAGAGCAGAGCCGTATCACCTTCCTGAAGGCCCAAGAAGTCATTCGTGCGACGGGCCGAGGCCAGCATCCGTTGTTTCTCCACCAGCATCGGTTTAGGCTCACCCGTCGAGCCGCTCGTCCGCACCCTCACATAAGGGCTCTCATTCCGCCACTCGGCCAAAAACGCTTCCAGAGTAATCATCTGTAAACTGTAAACCGTAAACTAAACCATCCTCCATAACCTATCCCCTCGAATCTCCAGCGGCATGGGGATATTGTCAGTGAACAACTGTCCCGTTCCCAATCCCTGCGGCATTCGGATATGGTCGCCATAGACGTCTGCGGCAAACTGAGCGATGGCATTCAGGCCGATGTTACTCTCCAATGCCGACGTGATCCACGAGCCGATGCCCATGTCGCGGGCAGCCTCTATCCACTCCCGACATCCCTGCATACCTCCATGCAACGATGGCTTCAGGATGATATAACGGGGCTTGATCACGTTCAGCATGTGATGCTTCATCTCCGGATCATTCACACCGATCAACTCTTCATCGAGGGCGATAGGCAGAGGCGACTCCCTGCAGAGTTCCGCCATATAGGCCCACTGTCCCTGACGGATGGGCTGTTCGATGCTGTGGATGGCATATTGCGACAACAACTCCAGCTTATACAACGCCTCCTCATACTTGAAGGCTCCGTTAGCATCGAGCCGCAACTCCACCTCATGGAAAGAGAAACGCTCACGGATGCGTTTAATCAGATCCAGTTCCTGGTCGAAGTCAATGGCGCCGATTTTCAGTTTCACACAACGGAAACCCTTTTCCAGCTTTTCCTCCATGCGCTGCAGCATCTCCTCATAGCTGCCCATCCATACCAGTCCGTTGATGGGAATACCGACTTCGCCACGACTGAACTTCGTATCGAATAGTCTGTCGCCATTCTGAAGATTCAACCACGCCGTCTCCAGTCCGAAGAGCATCGACGGATAGTCTCGTAGTGCCTCGAACGAATCACAGGGGGACTGTCCCTCGTGTGCGAAGCTTGCGGAGCACATCAGGGACTGTCCCCTCTGTGATTCCTGCCCCCGGCAGAACTCCTCGCAAGCCTTCTCAAGCCGCTTACGATAAACATCATCGGACAAAGCATCACAACTCAGATCCGGCAGTGGGGCACACTCCCCCACGCCCTCTCGCTCACCGTCCGACAGATGAACGAACCAGCTCTTCCTGGTCGTATACACCCCTCTCGACGTCCCCGCCGGCTGCTTAAAATGGAGCACCCGCTCCTCTATTTCATATTTCACTTTTCGACCTTTCCTTACGGCATTTTGGGATATTTCTTGAAGTCTGGCTTGCGCTTTTCGAGGAAGGCCTTACCACCCTCCTGAGCCTCGTCGAGGAAATAGTAGAGCATCGTGGCATCGCCAGCCAGTTCCTGAATACCAGCCTGACCGTCGAGTTCTGCGTTCAGACCTGCCTTGATCATCCGCAGCGCCAACGGCGAACGCTCCATCATCTCCTCTGCCCACGCCACGCACTCGTCTTCCAACTGCTCGATGGGCACGACTTTGTTCACCATCCCCATCGCCTCAGCCTCACGGGCCGTGTACTGCCGACAGAGGAACCATATCTCACGGGCCTTCTTCTGTCCTACGATACGGGCCAGATAGCTCGAGCCGAAACCTGCGTCAAACGACCCCACCTTGGGACCCGTCTGTCCGAAGATGGCATTCTCCGAGGCGATGGTCAGATCACAGACGAGATGCAACACATGTCCGCCACCGATGGCATAGCCGTTTACCATCGCAATCACCGGCTTGGGCAACCGCCGTATCTGCATCTGCACATCGAGCACGCTCAGCCGGGGCACACCTTCGTCGTCGACATAACCGCCACGACCTTTCACATGCATATCACCACCAGAGCAGAATGCGTGCTTCACGTCGCGCAGCGTCTTACCCTCAGGCACCTCACTCATCGCACCCGTCAATAGCACCACACTCACGTCCTGCATCTCACGACACATGGCGAAAGCCTGACTCAGTTCGTACGTTGTCTTTGGTGTGAAGGCGTTACGATACTGCGGACGGTTGATCGTGATCTTTGCAATCCCGTTATATTCCTCAAAGAGTATCTCTTCGAACTCACGGATGGTCTTCCATTGTCTTTGTTCCATATTTGTCATTCATTTCCAGTTATTAACGGACAGGGGGCTTAACGTATAGACGTTGCCTTTGGGGTTGACGCTGACCCTGTGGTTGGCGCTGACTCTGTGGTTGGCGCTGACTCTGCGGTGGACGCTGTGCCTGTGGCGGACGCTGAGCCTGCTGTGGACGTTGAGCCTGAGGAGGTGCCACACGAACCGGTCCTCCAGGACGCCTGTCAAAATGGCCGCCACCGCGATAGTTAGCATAAGCCCTGGGACGACTCATCATGAAGTGAGAGCGGTTGGGATACACACGATAGACTCTGAACTCCCAACGACCATCGCGCCATCCCAACGGACGATAGAAATACTTCAGTCGGAGGAAGTGCTCATACTGATAGGGTGTCAGCACCCGCTGCAATTCAAAGTTGCGCTGCTTCCATAGATCGTTATAGACATCGAACGTCGTGCCTACATACAAGAAATAGTCAAAGTTGATCTCATAGACAGCTTCATACTGTGCGGGAGAGAGGTTCAGTTCATAAGCCATCTTGTCAGACAAAAACAGAGCCTCAGTGCGAGCCGTTTCATAACTCAGGGCCTTGGCATTGACGGATATGACCATCAGGAGTGCCATCATCATCAGTTTTTTCATATTCATATAAGTTCTTAGTTAGAATTGTGGATACTTCTTTTCGGATGCAAATATAAAAAATATATTTGATTCCACCAAACAATTCCAAATAAAAATATAAAATATAAAATATAGAATATAGGATTTACAAATAAAACTGCGCCGGCTCGTGAAAGCCAGCGCAGCTGCGATTCTTACTGAGACTTGAATTCTTTTCTCGCGAGCGCTTTGTCAAGTCTGTCGATGCACACAGGATTAATCCAACGGATACCCTGTTCAAACTTGGCCATGCCGATCAGGACAAGGCGATACTCACTGACATCTTTCCTGATATCTTCCAGCACCTTATCCTTAGGGATGCCGGAAAATGACGAGACGAAGCCGATATAAGCCTTTGGATCGTTCTCGGGTGCAGGAGCCCAATGATTAATGATCTTCTCAATCGTGTTCCAGCCTCTGTTGCGATAAGTCACCGCAATGTTGATGATGGCTGCACGCCAGCCGTATTCCAACGTATGGAACTCGCAGAAGCGCGATTCTCTTGATTGCTCTACCAACCCTTGCCAGGTTGCGGATGACCGCTCGATGTTCAACGGATTGCAAAGACGGATACCTTTCGGTGCTCTGCCCATGCCAGGATTTACTTCTTTTGCCATTTCTCATTTCCTTTCTTATTGCAGATTTTCTTGATTTGGTTGTTAAAGCATTTGGCGACTGGATCCAAAGGTTCCTGTTTGTCGTTTGTTGTCTTCTCCTGTTCTTTCTCCGTTACCTTTCCAAAGAGCTTCTTGAATTCCTCGTCAGCCTCCATGAATACATGAGTCGCATTATCTATTTTCTGGCCAATGTTCCCAGCATAGATTGTCAGGTTAATCACGGCTTTCTTCTCCATTGCTGCGCTGATGAAAGGACTGAGACGGCGCAGCTGCTCCTCAAATCCCATTGACTGTCCTTCGGACATTGCTTCTTTTTTCATAATGTTTTAAATTTTAATTATTGAACAAAAAAATAATGTGAGACAGTTGCCTCACATTATAATAAACGTAAAAATGTAATAAAAGACTTATTCCTTTAACCTGTTATCCAATTTCAGTTTTGCCTTTGCCTCTTCAATAGTTTCTTGTATCTGTAAGAATCTGTTTGCTAATGAGTCGCCGGAGGCATCATCGCCAAGCGTGCGTTTATCTATCTGCTCGCGCTGCTCGCGATAGGCATCGATATCCTCATTGCTAACATCCATCATCTGTTTGCACTGGGCATACTTACGCTGCATATCACTCAGGACACCACTACTCACAATAGCATGGAAAGAGTAATCGAAATCAAGCAAACTCTTTAAAGAACTGAACGGCTGGCTACGGGCTATATCATTGGCTATGGAGTCACATACCGATGTCTTGTAAAGCTTGCGCATCTGATAGAACTCTGCCACATTCTCGGTGAAGAGCACATTGCCCACGGTGTTGATGGTTTCGATGCTCGACGAGAAGATGCGCTCCGTGGTCTCGGTATATTCGGCCTTTGGCATTAGTCGTGCAAAATTGTATCGCAACGCATCGAACTTGGTGGTATCTTCTGCTATCTGCAACTGCATATCCATCGCCTGCTGGATGGTCGAGTCGGCCTTTTGTATCGACTTCAACGAATTGTACATATCGTACATCACCATCATCACTATCTCGTGCTTCTCAGCTTGTTTCTTCTTATAGTCGATGAAGCCCGCAGTACCAAAGGTGAGGGCGATAGATACGGTGGTAGCGAACAGTGACAACAGAAACTGCTTGATAGAAGCCATTCCACTGCCAGCTTTCAGACTCTTCGGAGTGTGTAGTTTGATATTCATTTCAACAAAAATACTATCTTTATTGTTTCTTATCTAAGTAATCGAACAGATTAATCGTTCCGGCCTCTTCCTCGACACCAAGAGCGGGCACGGATTCCACCATCTTGGTCATGCCACTGGCCTTGTCGATATAGAAGTTTACCAACGCGCCGGTATAACTGCGGAACACCACGTGATAGGCAGAGTCGTTCTCTTCATCCATCTCCACTCCCATAATGGAAGGATTGCCCTCGGCAACGCTCCAGTCATACGCGCTGTGGCAATAGTTGTTCACGCCTTCGTATGCCATTTCCGCGCTTATCTTGCTCTTGGTGGCAGTGACGCCACAAGAGCAGATAAACACAGCTGTCAATGCTAATGAAAATACTTTTTCTCTCATGAATACTTACCAATCATCATCCTCATTGCCTACAATGCCGTTCTTGACAGCCTCCTCCACCTTGTCCATAATGGCATTGGAGTAGGCGTGGGTCATCACGAGGGCCTTGGCACAGGTGCGTTTCTGGGCATCCTTTTCAACGAAGGGATAGTGCTTGACTATTTCCCACTGCTCATCGTACAGATGACGGTCGGTCTTGTCTGCATTCATGCGCTTGCCGTCAGCATAGACATCTTTGTTTCTGTTCCTGTTGTTGTCAGTATCGGTCAATCCTCCTAACCAGCCGCCATCCTCAACTTTCAGGATGTCGTAGTTCTGAACGGTATAGGTGACACGCACCTTTCCCTCTTTGATATCAATCTTAATGACGGGCGTAATATTGACGACATAGCGGTTCAACGTGCCCGTATGGTCTGCAATCGCCTCTATGGTTGATGAGATGATAATGCTGCCGGCATCCTTGTCGTTTAAGGTGATGGCCTGTTTGTCCTTGAAGGTGGCCGTAGCCCAATAGTTCAAGGCTACATAAAGTTGCTGTTTCGTCTTGCCAGGAGCCTCTATCACCTGCTGATAGGTCAATGACTCGTTCTTGTCGAGGGTCAATTCCTTAGACAGGTTGGCTGCAGCATCAAGCCACTTGTCGCCGTACTTCTGCTTGGCATACTTCTCCAGGTCGGCAGTTTTCATCACTTGTGCCTGAACACTCATAGTACCGCAGATTGCCAGGATGGCGGCGAGCATCCAAAATCTTGTCTTATACATTATTCAAAATCATTATATTACCAGATGCGGACACGATTCTCTGGAGCGATGTAGAACTTGTCGCCTGGTTTTACATCGAAAAGTTCATACCAGGCATCGGTGTTTGGAACGATACCATTGAGGCGTTCCTTCTCCAGCGAGTGAGTGTCTTGCTCGAAAAACGGCTCATATTTGTTTGTAGCACATTGCTCAGCAAACTCAGCTGTGTATTTTGCCCTCCACAGGTTGCCGTAGCCTCTGTAGAACTTAACCAGTTGTTTGGTCAGCTCGTCGCCCTTGAAGCCCTGAGCCTTTATCTTGTCGGCATAGGCACGATACACCACTTCGAAACCACCAAGATCGGCAATGTTCTCGGCCAGCGTAAACGCTCCGTCGTTATACAGTCCCGGCAGCTCGTCAGGCAGCACTTCGAGCGTGCTGAACCATTCTGCCAACATCTGTGTGCGACTTTGGAACTCTGCTGCGTCGGCCTCCGATGCCCAGATGCTGCCTACGTTACCGTCTTTGTCGAATTTTGCGCCCTCGCTGTCGAAGCCATGGGTAATTTCATGGGCCACAACGACATAGTTGCTGTAGTTGATAGCATCGCTCTGCTCAGGATCGTAGGCAGGCGACATCATCCAGACGGGCATAATGTTCATGGAGTTATAGTTGGGGCTGTAGAAGGCATTCACCTCTGTCAGTGCACTCGACTCCAGAATCAGTGCGTGGAACGAAGCTTCGGAGGTCTTCATCTTGGTCAGTCTGGCGTGCAAGTTCAACTTGGCCTGGCGAAGCAGCATCACATCTTCGAGCATCGACTGGCTCTGGCTCAGATCGGCCAGTCCTTCCTCAAACCATGTGTCTGGACTGCCGACATTCACCGTCATGTTGTTCAGCTTTTCTAAAACATTATGCTTAGTAGCATCGCTCATCCAGTCGTTTTCGGCAAGACGCTTCTTGAAGGCTTCCTGGAATTCAGTAATCATCGCCTTGCACTGCTGCTTCATGGCATCGCTTACGTAAGCCTGTGCAAAATGGTAGGAGTCCTCGTACTTCAGGTATTTGTCTCGGATGATGTTGATGACCTGCTCTAATGAAACCTGATTGAGCGGTAATTGCTTAGCGTTAATGTCAGCCATATCCTCGAATGACAGTAAGAAAACATCGCTAGCCATCCATTCTTTGCAATCTTTGATGTATTCCTCAAGGCTTTCTTCTTGAATTTTCTTTACTCCCTGGAGTATATTCTCTATTCTCTCTTCCTCCAAACTTGGATTAGCCACGGCTGCAAACGTATCCAAGGTATAAACATCGGCTGGGTCAATACCGGCGCCCTCACAGACGGCAGTTAACATTGGCCATTCGCTGCTGATGCCGCGAGTTGCGTTCTTGTTCACGATAGGAGTGATGTGGCTTAGCACCTTAGCTGGTTGCTTGAGCAGCATTTGCGCTAAGTCGATATTTTCTCCAGCTTCTTCATCGTTATCATCATCTGATGAGACAACTGGAAAATCTGGTTTTTGTACTGGCGAAAAGAGCAACGCCATGTGTCCGTTGATAGAGAACGGTTCGAACACGAATGGTATGGCATAGCCTAGTGCCATGAGTCTGCCGGTATTGCGCCAGGCTTCCTCTATCGTCTGCGAACTCTCCAACAGCGCCACTCCCTCCTGCAAAACAGCTGCGGCAGCCTCTGCAGTCTCGTCCAGGCGTCCTACGTGGTTAATGAGCGCCAGGAAGTTAGGATAGTCGAGGGATTGTATTTTGCTCGTTACGGAATTGCCAATAGTATTGCGGAAGTATCCGGTCACCTTCTCTTCATCACTCACCGTGGTGTTCTTCCACCATGTGCCGTTACAATACATAAAAAAGTTGTCGCCGGGCTTGACTGTCGTATCCATATACGAATCGTCGACAGTCCACTTGCCGTTATCTACTACCGAGGGCTGGTCAGGGTCCACAGGAACAACGGGATTGTCTGTGATGTCAGTACATCCGCTGAATACCATTGCACCGCTGATTGTCAGGATGGCGGCGAGCATCCAATAGCATTTCTTCATACTCTTTAGTTTATTTGTTTGTTTATAAGTCTTTCTCTTCGCCAGGCATCGCGTAGCTCGTCACGCAGTCGGGCGTTCTCACGAATTTCACGGATGATGACATCGTTTTTGTTGCGCAGCTCGCGCTGATGGCGCAGATTACGCCATAGCAGTACTGACACCACTGCCGAAAGAACAGCGATGATGATTAAAAGCAATAATAGGTCCGTTGACGTCATAAGCATTACATACACGAATTCGGGTGGCAAAGGTAACTCAAAAAAAGTGTCTGGGCAATAGCTCAGACAACTTCGGAATGGTTTTCAGACAACTTCGTAACGGTTTTAGACGGTTTCGTGGTCGTCTCGGACGAAATCAGACCTGATTCTGTGTGCGATATTGGGTGGGGGTGAGCGTAAAACGCTTCTTGAAATTGTCGATAAACGTGGCAGCGCGAGAAAAACCGCTGGCCTCTGCCACCTCGGCAATGGAAAGATCTGGATGTTCGGTCAGTAACTTGGCCGCGTATGGCAGGCGGCAGTCATTGATAAATTCCGTGACCGACTTGAAAGGACTGCCCTGGGCAAAGGCGGCACCAACACGTTCCTTGGGCAGAGAGAAGCGTTCCGTCAGTTTCTGGCGGTTGATTGTTGGATCGAGGAACAGTTTGTCGCGCATGACAGTCTCTCGGATATATTGGAACAACTCTTCGTTGGTCAGACTGTCAAGGTTGACGGGATCCGTTTTATCTGTTGCGGTATCAAATGTTTCATTCTTCTCTTTTAACTGTTCGCTTAACTGAATGGAATCGGCAATCTCACGGGCCAAAACACGGTTCTTTCGTTTGATGACTCTGTTTTTGCGGATGACCACTGTGGCAAAAGCGATAACAATCAAAGCAAAGACGCCAAAGGCAGCAACAGCCATATTGGCTCTGGCGGTAATGGCCTTCTGGCGTTCTGCCTCTATCTTTTGCTGCAAGGCATTATAGCGGGCTATGTGTTCGCGGGCTGTAGCCTCCGTAAAACTGTTCTCAATCTTCTTGTAAGCTTCGCTCATGTTGTCCAGTTCTCCAAGCGAGGCATAGGCTGAAGTGATATAGTTCTCCGCCTGAGCACGATAGTAATGCACGTAGTCGGCCCTACTGGTAGAGTCTTTCAGCACCCTACGGGAGCCATCGTCGTAATTGTCAGGATGCTGCTCATAGTCGTCAAGCCGTTCTATGATTCGACGCGCCAACGGCAGCGTCTCCACATATTTCCCTTGTGCAATGAGTACGAAGATTTTGCGCTTAGAAGCGAGAATAAGGGCATCGAGTTCGTTAAATTTGAACGACGGGCTTTCGTTTAACAGGTTGATAACGCTATCGAGTTTAGCCAAACCCTCTTGTTGTTGTCCGGCAAAATAGAGCGATGCGCCTAATTCTGCCTCAGTACGCAGAGCATCGGTTTCTTTCTCCGGTCCCATCTGGTGGAATACATCGATGAGTTCACGAGAGCGTTGTAGCCACTTGACGGTATCCTGCTGCTGCCGAGCCGTATACACCAGTATATCCAGAACTTCCTGCTTGAGCTTGAGATTCGTTTTCAGGGAGTCGTGCTTCAGAAGTTGCTCACCAATGGCCTCAGCCTTTTCCAATCCAGCCCCTTTAGAACCTCCGAGCAGCGAGTCAACCTGTTCGTTCATCTGCGTCATGCTGTAAACCCTCGCCCTGTTCGCATCGGCCCACACTTCCGACATGTTACCCACGATAACTGCCGAGTCGATAATCTGCAGTGCCCGCTCCGGCTGATAGCCGTAAACCTTCATGGCAGCCCGCCAAGTATAGAGCGTGTCGCTTGCCTGTGGCTCGCGACTGTTATCGGTGTCTTTACCCTTGCCTGTGCAGCCAACCATTAGAATAGCTGCTATCGCTACAAATATAATAAGGTGAAGTTTCTGTCGCATGATTTTATTTATTCTCAATATTAAGTGTAACGGAGGGACGGTTCTTTTGTATGTAACGGAAGAACCGTCCAACTGTTTCTGTAAACGTGATGAAAATCACCTTGGCTGATATAGCTTTAACGGCTTGCGGGATGACGAGCGTATACTGAGCACCGTTAGCCGTTGGGAATTATAGCGGAAAATAATAGTAAAGCCCATCAAATAGAAGAACCTCACGTCGGGACGTGTCGACGGACTGCTGGCCGTCGGTGTCTGAGCAAGGCGTTGCAGATCTTCTAAAAGACAACATAACAGACGGCGACTATATGTGTCGCTGCCATTGCGCTCGTCGTAGAAGGTGAGAATCTTCTGTAACTGTTTGGTGCTGCGACGACTGAATTCAATGGTCAGAGCCATTTCGAAAACATGGTTTTGAATTCAGACATCGATACCGTTTCACCACGCTCCACCTCGGCTATCTCCTCCTCAATGTCGGGAGTCACCTGCAGCACATCGTTCACAATGTGGGCAAAGTCCACATCATCAGGCATTGCCACTTCCTCATAGGCGTATGCTGCATCAGCCGAGGGCTCCTGAGCTGTCAGGCAGCTGCCGTTCTCCTCTTCCATCGCGGGATATGGTTTGCTCTCTTTCATTGTCGTTGCGTTTTGATGCTGCAAAGATACAACTTTTTTCTTAGAGAAAAAGAATTTAGGGAGAAAAAAGAGGGATTTAAGAAAAAACCTGCCATCTTCACAGACAGCAGGGTACAGAAGAAAAAATTTTTAAAGAAAAACGCGGTTCATTTACCGTGTGTATGTTGATCACTGAGGGCGCAGAGGTGCCTGCCTCTTTTGCGCCCTTAGGGTCTTGTCCATGTGAACGGGTTGGTGGCGAGGTAACAGAATGCGGTTCTTTTGTTATAATGGAAGAACCGTCCCCCTGTTATTACGGCTTGTTAACAGACACGCACCAGCGACTCTCCGAAAAACGCAGAGAGTGCCGACAGGGTACGGATGGTGAAGTTGTGCTGACCACTGAGCCACTTGGTTACCTCGCTGGGACGCTTGCCCAGGGCCTGAGCAAGCTCCAGCTTCGTCAAGCCACGCTGCATCATCAGGTCGTTGATGCGATTGGAGATGGCAAACTCCAAGTCCACCTCCTGCTGAATGTCGGCAGGCACGGCCGCCAACATCTCTTTGAATGGGGTTTTCGTCGTCTTCATAGGTCAAACGTTTTATCAGTTTCTATCTTGTTCTCAGTCACACTAATAGTTCCATCTTTCACACCCTCTTTAATAAGGCGGTCGAAGTTCTGAAGCGTCAGCACATAACCGCTCAGTTCCTTGCTCTCCTCGTAGGTCTTCGTGTTCTTTACGCCACCATTACCAAGAATGAGAATCTTGTCAGATAGACGCAGGCAATAGAGACGCAGCTTCGACTGTACGGTAGGCAATGCAACAACGCGGTCACTCATCTTGCCCTCTGGCCTGAAGTAGCGTTCCAAGGCTCCGAAGTCGGCAATTTTGCCAAGGAAGCCCACAATACGCATCAAATCAGGACTGAACTCCACGTCATCCTTGAACTTGTTGAAAAACTGTTCAAACTCCGTATCGTCTTCCGATAGGAACTGGATGGTGTAGAGCGTGCAATTCTTTGCTTCTTCTACTAATACTAATTCGGCTTCGCTCATAATTGTATTCGTTTTAATTCGCTGCAAATATACGACAAATATTTCACTTTTAAGTGTAATAGCGAAAGAAATTTATGCATCGCCCTTCATTTTTAACAATTAGGAGAGATTTTTGGCCTTGATATCTTAACAAACCCGGTAAAATCATAATCTATAATCTATAATTTAAATTTTGTATTTTGAAAAAAGCGGGGAATCCGGAAATTTGATGGATAAGTAGTCTATATTAATACAATATTATAATATTATATTAATATAAGTCTATTTTTAAGACAAGTGACCGATTTTCTCGGTGGACTGGAAAAACGAAATATCAAATATAGAATATAGATTTTAGATTTTACGGGGTGACTGGTAATGGATTAATGAATTGTTAACAAATCTTGAACGTATGTGCTGAAATATAACAAGTTGTTAAACTAATAAGCGTTTCGGTGTTTCTGTTTGTTAACGGCGTCTTAACTAAAATTGAATTGGCGGCTGGGGTGAGACCTTATATGTAAATTTGCATTGTCGGAAACGAGAGGACGGCGGTTCGACGGACACTGGCGGGGAAACGCTGAGATACCCGGGATGAAAAGCAGAGATTCCCGTCATGAAAGTCGGACTTTCCTGCCTGCTCTCTAACAACGACACATCGTTCATTTATTCATTATTAAAAACAAAGTAAAATTATGGCAGCAGCAAAATTACCTTTCCAGATTGCTCTGGAGCAGAACACCAATGACGATTCAACGGCGTTCGGCAAGTGGTTCGGCAGAACCTATTCAACCAGTGACACCCTGTCGCTGCGAGGTCTGATCGAGCGTGTGGCTTTCGACCAGTCGGTCTATAGCCGCGACATCATCGAGGGTGTCATCGACCGTCTGACCACGGTGATGACCGAGTTGCTCACCTCGGGTGAGAGTGTGAAATGGGACGGCCTGGGCACGTTCACTCCCTTCGTGGAGTCGACCGGCACCAACGACGTGGCGTCGTACGACGTGAACGTCAACGTGAAGGGCATCCACATCCGTTTCATCCCTGAGAACAAGAAGGGCGAGCAGTTGACCTCGCGCAAGTTCCGTGACCAGTGCACGCTTCAGCTGGCCGGTGTCTGGACGAAGCGCAACATCACCGTCAACAACAAGAAGAAGGTGATCCGTGAGTTCTTCACCATGGCGGACTACAAGCTCAACCAGGAGCATCCCGCCGACAATAACCAGGGTGGTTAATGAAGAAGGATTTGCGAGCCTGGTCGGCTATCGGTATGCTGGCGGCGGGAGTCGGACTCTCGACCGCCGGCTTTTGCGTACCGCCGGTGGGTGAGATCAGCGACAGTGTGCTGTGGTTCTTCGCCCAGTGCCTGCTGTATGCCGGGGCTGCCTTGGGCATTGATGTGTTCGTGGAAAACAAAATCCACGATTATCACGATAAACCGTAAAATCTATATTCTATATTTCATATTTCATATTTTATATTTCATATTTCAACATTTCCCGATATTTGTTGCTGCATCAGAAATATTATTTGTAAATTTGCAGCAAAATCCCAACCCGGGGAATGAGACAGATGACGAGGAAGACTTTTTATATTGCTTTGATGCTTATCCTGACGATGGTGCAGGCGACAGGGCAGACGGTGGTGCAGAACAAGCAGCGCCACTTCCCGAAGACGGTGCCGGCAGGGAACTATAGCGGCATCGCATGGCTGGGCGGCGATCGCTATGCCGTCTGCGATGATAAGTCGGCAACGGCGGGGTTCCATCTGATGACCATCCAGCTCGACTCTATTACGGGCGAGATCGAAGCGGTGAGGGCCGACAGTTTCATAACCTCAGGCCAGCCCAACCGCGACGAAGAGGGCATCTGTTACGTGGCGCAGACGAACACGTTGTTCCTGAGTGGAGAGAGCGACGGACAGATCATCGAATACCAGCTCGACGGTCAGCTGACAGGACGGAAGCTGAGCATCCCTGAGATATTCGGCATCTCATACGGCAACCGTGGTTTCGAAGCGCTGACCTACCACGCCCAAACACAACGTTTCTGGGCCACGACAGAGAACACTTTGAAGGCCGACGGCGAGAAGCCCAGTATCAAGAACAAGATAGCGAACAGACTACGAGTGCAGAGCTTCGGCATCGACCTGCAGCCCAAGGAGCAGTATTGGTATGTGACAGACGCGACTGCCGTAGAGAGCACAAAGGGCAAGAGCACATTAGGCGTGAGTGGGCTGGCAGCCCTTGACGACGGACAGCTGATCGTGCTGGAACGAGAGGCACGGAAGACCGGTAACGGTATCGGCAGCTTTGTACACGTGAAACTCTATATCGTGAATCCCCAGCAGCAACAACCCAACGACACGCTGAAGAAGCAGTTGCTCACGGAGTTCCAGACAAGCATCAACTTGTCAAAGCGCAGTTTCGCTAACTACGAGGGCATCTGCGCCGGTCCGAGACTTGCCGACGGGCGACAGGTATTGCTGTTAGTGGCCGACTCGCAGAAACAATATAAGGGCTATCTCAAAGACTGGTTCAAGACCATCGTCATATCCGACATACAATTAAAACCCAACGACTATGCTACAGATCCGCTGCAAGAACAACAACGTGACCAAGAGCTTCCCTGAAGGGACCTCGCTGCTCGACGTGTATCAAGAGTTTGCCGACGAGATTCGTCTACCCTATCCCGTGGTGTCGGCCAAAGTGAACAACACCTCGGAAGGGCTGAAGTTCAGGCTCTACCAGAACCGCGACGTAGAGTTTCTCGACGCCCGTGAGGGATCGGGCCACAGGGTGTATGTGCGGTCGCTGAGCTTTCTGCTCTACAAGGCGACGCAGGATGTATTCCCCGGTTCGAAACTATTCATTGAGCACTCGCTTTCGAGAGGGTTCTATTGTAATTTCAAGAAGAGGATTGCAGCGGGGGCAAACAGCAATTCTTCAGACCACCCCGCCCATCCGGGCACCCCTCCTAACTTAGGAGGGGAGAAGGTTACTGATGCGGATGTGGCAAAGATCAAGGCGAGGATGCAGGAGATTGTGAGTCTCGACATGCCCTTCCGGCGGACAGAGGCCACCACGGAAGAAGCCATCCGCGTGTTTACCGAACGGGGATTCCAAGACAAGGTGAAACTCCTGGAGACCAGCGGACAGATCTATAGCGACTACTACACATTGGGCGACACCGTCGACTACTACTACGGGCCATTGGTGCCGTCGGCAGGTTATCTGCAGGTGTGGGACTTAGAGCGCTACGAGGAGGGTATGTTGTTGAGGGTGCCCGACTGGAACAACCCCTCGAAGGTGGCAGAGAAGGTGGCACAGCCCAAGACCTTCGAGATGTTTGCCGAGAAGACACGCTGGGACATCATCATGCGCCTGTCGAACGCCGGCGACGTGAACAAAGCCATCATGCGAGGCTATGCCTCGGAACTGATACAGGTGTCGGAGGCCTTACAGGAAAAGAAGATCGTGCAGATAGCCGAGGAGATAGACCGTCGTTTCCATCAGGAGCAGGATCCGGTGCGCATCGTGCTCATCACAGGACCATCGTCGTCGGGTAAGACCACCTTCTGCAAACGTCTCAGCGTACAGCTGCTGGCCTGCGGACTCCGACCTGTGTCGTTCTCAACGGATGATTACTTCGTGAACCGTGTGGACACCCCCAAGCTGCCCAACGGCGACTACGACTTCGACAATATCGAGACCGTGGACTACCACCTGATGGAAGACCACCTGACGCGCCTGATGGCCGGAGAACGGGTGGAGATACCAGAATACAACTTCGTGACGGGCAAACGTGAGATGAACGGCAAGAAGCTGAAACTCGGCAGCGACACGGTGCTCATCATCGAGGGCATCCACGCCCTGAACCCGCTGTTGACAAAGAAGCTGCCCGACTCGCTGAAATACAAGATCTATATCTCAGCCCTCACCAGTATCTCCATCGACGACCACAACTGGATCCCGGTGCGCGACAACCGTCTGCTGCGCCGTATCATCCGCGACTACAACAAGGGCGCCTATACCGCCCAGCAGACCATCGCCCAGTGGAAGAACGTGTGTGAGGCCGAAGACCAGTGGATATTCCCCTATCAGGAGACGGCCGACGTGATGTTCAACTCGGCGCTGAACATCGAGTTTGCCGTGCTCAGGACACATGCAGAGATCATCCTCGCCTCAGTGCCCAAGAACTGTCCGGAATACTCAGAGGCTCACCGTCTGCTGAAGTTCCTGCGGTTCTTCCTGCCTGTCAGCGACAAGGAGATCCCGCCCACCTCGATCATGCGTGAGTTTGTGGGAGGCTCTTCGTTCAAATACTAAGCGAACGAAAATAATCCCTGAGCACCTGTTCGTCCTTTGCTGCATCGGTAAACACCTCTAGCAGCACGGGACGATCGCTCTTTATATATAATAAGGTGTCGATGGCAGAACGCATCTGAGGCATGTCGGCAGCCGAGAGATAGACCACATCGTTCTGACGGCAGATGCCTTCAGCGGTGGTATGGTGCTCGGCAGAGACGAACTTGTCGCGGGCAGGACTCTGCTCCAAGCCTTTCAGCATATTGAAGATTCCCCCTCGGCCATTGTTCAGCAGCAGAATACGGAAATGACGGCCTTGCAGGTTCTGGTTCCACAGGGCGTTCTGATCATAGAAGAAACTCAGGTCGCCAATGACGCAGAACACCCGTTCGTCGGACACCACAGAGAAGCCCGCTGCCGTTGAGAGCGAGCCCTCGATACCATTCACACCCCGATTGCAGAACACGCGATGGGAACGGGCAAGACTGTTAGCCAGTCGGATGGAAGAACTGTTTCCATAATGAACCACCGCATCGCCTACCTGTGACTCGAAATACTTCACGGCAGCCATCTGGGAATAGGCCGGTTCGTAGTCGTCAACCTGATGGCGCACACGCTCCAGCAGGTCGTCCCACAGCTTCACGAAAGGATGGGGTTCCTCGACCAGCATAAAACGGATATGATCGGCCACGGCCTCACCATCGCCCTGAACAACATGCGTCAGGTTCATGAAAGTGTCCGTTACCAAGCCTGTCGCATTGACCACCCACGTCTCTTTGGCTTTCCGCAGGAAATGTTTCAGCCGTTTACTGACGATAGAACCTCCGATATAAAGCACAAAATCGGGTACGAAGCGCTCATCATCCTTCACCAGCCAGACGGCCTCATCCATGAGCGGGTTCATGGGCTGACCGCTGATGAGCATCGGACGTTTCGCCTGAAGGAACATCCGCGTGACATGATTCAAGGTGGCTGGGGACATCTCGGACGGTAGCCACTCTATCTTCCGCTCTACGGGCAGACTGGGTACAGAGAAGTCGAACAGGGGTTCGCTGATGGGTACGTTGATATGTACGGGGGCATTCTTGATCATGAGTGCCTCGTTCACTAAGCGATTGCAGTACCAATATACCTCTGTTCCCTTGTTCAGACCACCCCTAGCCCCTCCTGACTCAGGAGGGGAAGATATTATTTCCGGCAGAGTAACCGCCTTCTTTACGAAACGGCCGAGGGCATCGGGCTGTGGCAGGGTCTGACCATCGAGCTGATCGATCCATTGCGGAGGACGGTCTGCAGAGATGACCACCAGAGGAATATGCTGATAATAGGCCTCAGCAACGGCTGGAGCCAGATTGAGCAGGGCTGTGCCACTCGTGACACAGACGGCGACAGGTGCCTTCAGCGCTTGTGACATACCCAGCGCATAGAAGCCCGCCGAACGCTCATCCGTCACAGGATAGCACGTGATGTCAGGACACTCGTTGAGATTATGCACGATGGGTGCATTCCGGCTGCCTGGACAGCAGACGGCGTGACGGATGCCATGCGCCACTAACAGACTGGTCAGTATATTGACGTTCTCCTTATTACTATACATTATCTTGTTATTCTGTTCTTGCGTCTTATCACCCCTCGCATGGTTTCGAGTTTGGCTTCCGTCTCCTGCCACTCCTGCTCCTGATTGCTGTCTTTGAGCAAGCCGCCTCCTGCATAGAGGTAATAGCGGTTGTCCTCAATCCGCATGCAACGCAGCGACACATACAGATGCGTCTCGTCCTCTCCGAGCCATCCCTGAAACCCACTATAATACTGGCGGGGCGTATGCTCCTGATGCGTAATAAAAAGGAAAGTCTCAAGCTTTGGCAGTCCGCAGACGGCTGGCGTCGGATAGAGCGTCTGAAGCAGATCACCCAAACGGTCATTCGAAGGCAGGGTAAACGTGAAGTCACTACGCAGATGGACCAGGTTGGCGGCTCGGACAGAGAAAGGTCCCTCTTCGGAGAAATCAGACGTAAACTGCTCCAAGCACTCAGCGATATAGGTCGCCACGTAGCGCTGTTCCTGAATGTTTTTGGTAGACCAGTTGACGGTCTCACCCTCACCCGACAGTTGTTCGCCCTCTAATCGTACTGTTCCAGCCAATGCGATCGTGCGCCAGTCGTTGTCCTTACCTTCCAACAGAATCTCTGGAGTAGCCGTCAGCCAACAGCCGCTCTTCTCGGTGCATACCAACGAGATAAACATCCGTGGATAAAGTTCGCAGGCCTTCAAGAAGAGTTCCATGGGCGGGATGCTTTCTGACAGTTCCTCCACAGCACAACGTGCCAAGACGATCTTACGGAAGGTGCCCTGCTCCAATTGGGAGTGGAAATTTGCGAAGTCGATGGAATAGTTGGTGGAGGGTGGAAGGTGGAGGGTGGAGGGAGAAATGTCTTGCTGCCGATCATTCCCACCAAGGTAATCTCCTTCAACCCTCCACCTTCCACCCTCCACCAAGAATTCCTCCACGCGATCAGGGCGGATCAGGAGTATCGGATGGTTGGCGGTTGTCTCGAAGGGAGCCATCACGAAGCCACGCTTACCGTTGAGTTCTGCGCACGAGGATAGTTCCAGTGGTTCCCCGTCGGTCTGCTGAACCTTCGTCGCAAACTTCCCATACGGCAAACGATAGACCGCAAATGCTGGCATTATCTCTTCTGTTTTATGACGTAGTTGGTGACACGTACGTTTGAGATCAGGTCACCCACAGAGTCCTTGATATCAACATTCCACACATGAAGCGTCGTACCCGCATGCAGCAGTCGGGCATAGGCCGTCACTGTATCACCCTCAGCCACAGCCTTCACATGACTGCCACTGACCTCAATGCCCACACAGGCACATCCGGGACAAAGAGCAGAAGAGCCAACTCCCGCCACGTTCTCGGCTAACGCCAAAGAAGCGCCACCGCTCAGGAACCCGAAGGGCTGACGGTTACGCTCGTCGACTTTCATGCGTGCCAGACAAGTATCGTCCTCAGGTGTGGAGATAAACTCCATCCCGAGGGCGGTACTCAGGTTAGGGTTCGCGTTGATGATCTCGTTGATTTGATCTACGTTCACTGATATCTCTAAATTCTAAAATCTAAAATCTATATTTTAAATTCTCACTTGAAAAGTGAATATTCAGGCACACTCCATGCCAAGGCACTGGCACCTAAGACATCCCGCTCACGGTCGTTCAGTTTCGACACGAAGATCTTCACCTTGCCCCTCATGTTACCGAAGACATGACTCTCAAACGACTCATATAAAGGATCGAGGAGCCACTTGCCGGCATGCGAGATGCCACCAGTGAGGATAATAGCCTCAGGATCGATGATAGTGGCGTAGTTGGCCAGTCCAAGACCTAACATCTCACCAGTACGGCGGAACACCTCGATGGCCATCTCGTCGCCCTGTTCGCAGCACTCAAAGATGGTCCGCGGTGAGAGTTTCTGCAGGTCACGCATCAGCGACGGAGCATCGGAAGCCGTCATCAGTTCCTGAGCCGTGCGGGTAATGCCGACAGCACCGACATAAGACTCCAGACATCCCTTGTGGCCACAACCGCACTGACGACCGTTTTCCACCAGGCACGTATGGCCGAACTCTCCTGCATAACCGAGATGACCTACATGATCAGCCCCTTCCGTAAAGAAGCAACTGCCAATGCCGACACCCAGACTGATAATGATGAAGTTCTTCATACCATGGGCACTGCCGAATGTATATTCACCCAAGGCCGAGACATGGGCATCGTTCGATAAGGCAACAGCCAGTCCCATACGGTCGCGGAGCATTGCTGCCATAGGGATAACACCCTTCCAAGGCAGGTTGGGCGCATTCTCGATACATCCTGAGACAGAGCTGGCACTCGGTGCACTCAAACCGACGGAACGAATCCTCTCATAGCCACCATTCGCCTCAACAAGCATAATGATCTTCTCACTGAGGGCCGACACGAAAGAGTTCACATCCGGATAGTCGGTTGTCGGGAAGGAATCTTCCGCCAGGATATTGCCTCTGACGTCGACGATGGCATAGGTTGTAGACTCAATACTGATATCTACGCCGACCACTTCTGACTTGATATTCTGCTCAATCATATCTCTTAATCCTAAAATCTAAATTCTATATTTTATATTTTAAATTCTTACTTGAACAGCGAGTACTCCTTCACATCCCAAGCCAGAGCGCTGGCACCCAGGACGTCACGCTCACCCTCCTTGAGAATGGAGACGAGCAAACGGGTAGCTCCCTGAATATTGTGGAACACATGCTCTTCGAACGATTTACGCATCGGTTTCAACAGCCATTTGCCAGCCTGCATCATATCGCCAGTGAGGATGATGGCCTCTGGATTCAAGACTGAGGCATAGTTAGCCAGACCCAGTCCAAGCATAAAGCCTAAACGCTGGAAAGACTCGATAGCCACTTGGTCACCCTGGTCACAATAATAGGTCACCGTCTGAACACTGTAGTTCTTGAGATCTCTCAATGCCGACGGCCGACCATCAGCCAACAGTTCTTCTACGGTCTTCATAAGTCCCTTGTCCGAGCAATAGGTCTCCAGGCACCCTCTGCGCCCACAGCCGCACTGACGGCCATCGACCTCCACACAAGAATGGCCCACCTCTCCGGCAAAGCCATTCACACCCAGGTGGGGCTTACCGTCCATGAAGATACAGCTACCCAGTCCGCCGTGACTGATAGACACCACCACGAAGTCCTTCAGACCATGTGCACTGCCGAAAGCTTTCTCACCAAGTGCCGTCACATGTGCATCGTTGGCCAGGGCGACAGCCAGTCCCAGTCTGTCACGAAGCATGGCAGCCAGGGGAATAACGCCCTTCCAAGGCATATTGGCGGCGTTCTCAATACAGCCAGTCATGAAGTTGGCACTTGGGGCACTCATGCCCACGGAACGAACCTTGTCGTAGCCGCCGTTCTCCTCTACCAGCATGATAATTTTCTCACTCAGGACACTGACATAGTCAGAGACTTCAGGATAGTCCATCGTGTTAAAATAGTCCGTCGCAATAATCTCACCACGTATATCCACCAGCGCATAGGTAGTCCTAACCTCACGAATGTCGACACCTACGACTCGGGTTTTGATCTCATCAATCGATTCCATATCTGTAAACCGTAAACTGTAAACCGTAAACTATAAACTACTCAATAAACAAAGAATACTCCTTCACCTCCCAGGCCAGCACACTGGCACCCAGGATGTTGCGTTCTCCCTCATCGAGATCGGACGTCAGGAACTTCACCTTACCTTTAATATTATGGAACACATGATCCTCGAAGGCTTTCTGGGCGGGTTCCATCAGCCACTTCCCTGCCCTGGTGATGCCACCAGTGAAGATGATGGCCTCAGGATCAATCACAGAAGCATAGTTGGCAAGACCAACGCCCAGACGTTCTCCCGTACGACGATAGGTCTCGATAGCCAGCTGATCGCCCTCGTCACACAATTCGGCAATCACTCTTGGCGTCAACTTCGGCACGCGGCGCATCTTGGTCATCTCGCCCGACTCTGCCATCACCTCACGGGCAGTGCGGATGACACCCTTGGTGGCGGTATAGGCCTCCAGACATCCCTTGTTGCCACAACCGCACAGACGGCCTTCATGTTCCACACAGGTATGTCCTATCTCTCCGGCATAACCCTCAGAACCCAGTTTGACGCCTCCGTCGGTAAAGATACAACTGCCCATGCCTGTGCCCAGGGTGATGACGATAAAATCACGCATACCGTGGGCACAGCCGAAGGCATGCTCTCCCAGAGCCACCACATGCGAGTTGTTAGCGACGGCTACAGCCAGTCCCAGTCTGTCGCGTAACAAGGCAGCCAGGGGAACAACACCCTTCCACGGGAAATTGGGAGAGTTGACGATGCTACCCAACTTGAAGTTCGAACTTGGAGCGCTAATACCCACCGAGCGGATGGTTTCCAAACCGCCGTTTGCTTCAATCAACTTAACGATGCCTTCACTCAGAGTTGAGATAAAGGCCCCTACTTCTGGATAATCTTCCGTGTGGAAACTGTCTTTAGCCAGAATATTACCTCTCACGTCGACAATGGCATAAGAGGTTGCATTCAGACTGATATCTACACCCACAACTCTTTTCTTAACCGATGCTTTATCCATAATAAACTCCTTAGTTATTCAGCGACAAATATAGAAATATTTTTATAAACAACAAAACATTTCTGCTTTTTTTTGCAAATATTTACCCTATAATGTGCTTTTTTCGGGATATTTTCGTATCTTTGCACCCATAAAAGTAAAATATTCGAATATTTGAGATGAACATTTTAGAATTAAGTGAACAAGAAATCGGCAGACGGGAGAGTCTGCAAGAGCTGCGCAACATGGGCATCAACCCCTATCCCGCAGCCGAATACCCCACTAACGCTTTTTCCACCGACATACGTGACAATTTCCGCGACGAAGACGAGCCGCGCCAGGTGTCCATTGCCGGCCGTATGATGAGCCGCAGAGTGATGGGAAAGGCCGCTTTTGCTGAGTTGCAAGACTCGAAGGGCCGTATTCAGGTATACATCACTCGCGACGACCTGTGTCCTGACGAGAATAAAGACCTCTATAATGTCGTCTTCAAGAAATTGCTCGATATCGGCGATTTCATTGGCGTGAAGGGCTTCGTATTCCGTACTCAGACGGGCGAGATCAGTGTACATTGCCAAGAGCTGACGCTGCTGTCAAAGGCCTTGAAGCCGCTGCCTATCGTGAAATATAAGGACGGTGTGGCTTATGATAAGTTTGATGATCCTGAGCTCCGTTATCGCCAGCGTTATGTCGACCTGGTGGTGAACGAGGGCGTGAAGGAGACCTTCCTCAAGCGTGCCACCATCATCCGTACCCTGCGTAGCATTCTCGATGGTGCAGGTTATACGGAGGTTGATACCCCCATCCTGCAGAACATTGCCGGTGGTGCTTCTGCCCGTCCGTTTATCACCCATTTCAATGCGCTGAATCAAGATATGTACATGCGTATTGCCACAGAGCTCTACCTGAAGCGACTGATTGTCGGTGGCTTCGAGGGTGTCTACGAGATGGGTAAGAACTTCCGCAACGAGGGTATGGACAAGACTCACAACCCTGAGTTTACCTGCATGGAGCTCTACGTCAGCTACAAGGACCTGCTTTGGGGTATGACCTTCACAGAGAATATGCTCGAGCAGATTTGTACTGCAGTAAACGGCAAGCCTGAGGTTGAGATCGATGGCAATATCATCTCGTTCAAGGCACCTTTCCGTCGTCTGCCTATCCTCGATGCCATCAAGGAGAAAACAGGTTTCGACTGCGATGGTAAGACCGAGGACGAGATCCGCCAGTTCTGTCTCTCTAAGGGCATGGATGTAGACGAGACCATGGGTAAGGGTAAACTCATCGACGAACTCTTTGGCGAGTTCTGCGAGGGTTCGTTTATCCAGCCCACATTTATTACCGATTATCCCGTTGAGATGTCTCCTCTCACCAAGATGCACCGCTCTAAGCCAGGACTCACTGAGCGTTTCGAGCTGATGGTGAATGGTAAGGAACTGGCCAATGCCTACTCTGAGTTGAACGATCCTATCGATCAGGAGGAGCGTTTCGTAGAGCAGATGAAGTTGGCTGATAAGGGCGACGACGAGGCGATGATTATCGACCACGACTTCCTGCGCGCCCTGCAGTATGGTATGCCTCCCACCTTTGGTATTGGTATTGGTATCGACCGTCTGGTGATGCTGCTCACAGGCAAGTTCACCATCGGTGAGGTGATGCTGTTCCCCCAGATGAAGCCTGAGAAGAAGATTCCGCAGTCTACGCCCGCTGAGTGGGCCGAGATTGGTGTCAGCGAGGACTGGGTGCCCGTGCTCCGCAAGGCTGGCTTCAACCTCATCCAGAATATCGCTGGCGAGAAAGCACAGGGTCTTCAGCAGAAGATTGGCGACATCGTGAAGAAATACAAACTGGATCTTCAGAAACCCAGTGTCGACGAAGTCCAGCGCTGGATTGAGGCCGCAAACCAATAAATCCGTGTTAATCCGTGTAATCCGCGCCTAATTATGTATGACGTAGGTAAGATAGCAATAATCGGCGGCGGCAGCTGGGCAACAGCCATCGCAAAGATCGTGGTGAGTCACACTCATCACATCGGATGGTATATGCGCCGGGATGACCGTATAGAGGACTTCCGTCGTCTGAGCCATAACCCTGCCTATCTTACCAGCGTCCACTTTAATATCGACGAGATCCACTTCGACAGCGACCTGAACCGTATTGCCCAGCAGTACAACACGCTGGTCTTTGTCACCCCCTCGCCCTACCTCAAGAGCCACCTCAAGAAACTCAAGACGCGTCTGCACGACAAGTTCATCATCACCGCCATCAAAGGTATCGTGCCCGATGAGAACCTCGTCTGCTCAGAATATTTCCATCAGGTCTACGACGTGCCGTATGAGAACCTCGCCTGTATTGGCGGTCCCTCTCATGCCGAGGAGGTGGCCCTCGAACGTCTGAGTTATCTCACCGTGGGCTGTGCCGACCGTGACAAGGCCCAAGCTTTCTGCGAGGTGCTCACCAGCGAGTATATCAAGACGAAGACCTCTACCGACGTGGTGGGCATCGAGTACTCCTCCGTACTGAAGAATGTCTACGCCATCGCGGCAGGTATCTGTAGCGGACTGAAATACGGCGACAACTTCCAGGCGGTGCTTATGGCCAACGCCGTGCAGGAAATGAACCGTTTCCTCACAGCCGTCCATCCCTTGGAGCGTAATGCCTACGACTCCGTCTACTTAGGCGACCTGCTGGTGACGGGTTACAGTAACTTCTCACGCAACCGTACCTTTGGTACGATGATCGGCAAGGGTTACAGCGTGAAGTCGGCTCAGATAGAGATGGAGATGATTGCCGAGGGCTATTTCGGCACGAAGTGCATGAAGGAGATCAACCGTCACTGTCATGTGAACATGCCCATCCTCGATGCCGTCTACAACATCCTCTACGAGCGCATCTCCCCGCAGATCGAAATAAAACTTCTGACAGATTCATTCAGATAATATAACAAAACTCTATAAACAAACAGAACAATGAAGAATATCAGTCTTGACATCACAAAGGCCGCTTGCTTCCTTGAAGCCGGCGCAGTAGAGGCTTTCGAGCCCAAAGTTAAGGCCGCCCAGCAGGCACTGGAGGACGGCACTTGTCCAGGTAACGACTTCCTCGGCTGGCTCCATCTGCCGAGCAGCATCACACCAGCGTTCCTCGACGAGCTGCAGCAGTGTGCCAACGTGCTCCGCGAGAACTGCGAGGCCATCGTCGTTGCCGGTATCGGCGGAAGCTATCTGGGTGCCCGTGCCGTGATCGAGGCCCTCAGCAATTCGTTCTCATGGCTTGTGAAGGACCAGAAGAACCCCACCATCCTCTTCGCAGGTAACAACATCGGCGAGGACTATCTGTTCGAGCTGACTGAGTATCTGAAAGATAAGAAGTTTGGCGTGATCAACATCTCAAAGAGTGGTACCACCACTGAGACCGCCCTGACGTTCCGTCTGCTGAAGAAGCAGTGCGAGGCCCAGCGTGGCAAGGCCGAAGCCAAGAAGGTGATTGTGGCCATCACTGATGCCAAGCGTGGTGCTGCCCGTACCTGTGCTGACAAGGAAGGCTACACCTCATTCATAATTCCTGACAACGTGGGCGGACGCATCTCCGTGCTCACCCCCGTAGATCTCCTCACTATCGCCTGTGCCGGTTTCGACATCCGCGAGCTTGTGGCAGGTGCTCAGGACATGGAGAAGGTCTGCGCCCCCAGCGTGCCCTTCGCAGAGAACCCCGCTGCCCAGTATGCTGCTGTACGCAACGGTCTCTACCAGAACGGCAAGAAGATTGAGATCATGGTGAACTTCCAGCCGAAGCTCCACTTCATGAGTGAGTGGTGGAAGCAGCTCTACGGCGAGAGCGAGGGTAAGGACAAGAAGGGTATCTTCCCCGCCTCAGTAGACTTCACCACCGACCTGCACTCGATGGGTCAGTGGATCCAGGACGGTGAGCGCACCATCTTCGAGACCGTCATCAGCGTGGAGGAACCTGAGAAGAAACTGCTCTT
>JAEEGL016848561.1_pt1 | contig 39313 bp, 29 predicted proteins | sample 9134231 | NCBI WGS metagenome assembly JAEEGL01 (sample SAMN16246548, study PRJNA631951) | gut metagenome | biome: gut microbiome; feature: rumen; material: fiber-attached | host: Bos | place: Iran: Karaj | collected 2018-10 | reverse complement strand
TTACAACTTATATTGCTATACTCTTTTTCTCCAATGTTTTTATATAACCTCATTAATGAAACTTCATACTGATCATACAAATTAGTATCAAAAGTTCCTGTTATATTAAATTTCACTGTGTCTCCAACTTTTTTTAAGTTAAGTTTAATAATTAAGGTTTTTATATTCCAGATAAGCCATGATAAACGGACCTATTCCCTTTGCATCATTGCTTCCAACAGGTTCTGCCAGATAATAGGCAAAAGTTCCGTCACGCACAGGATTTGAAGCAGGGCCTAATCCGGCAGTGATACAGATATCGTTGAGTTTTCCGTTTGAATAACTGTGATCAAAAATCGCTTCATAAATTTCACGTCCCTTTTTTGCAAAAGAAGCATCAAGATATCCAAGTCGTGCACCTTTCATGCAAACATACGCAATCATTGAAGAACCTGAACTTTCTACATAATTTGCAATTTCTACATAATCAACATCTGGATTATAAAGTTTATTTTTTAGGGCTCTTAGTTTTTCTGAAGGAACTTTGCAGCTTTCTCCACCGCGGTCAATTACCTGATAAAACATCTTTGTTTCTTTATCCTGATACTGCATAACACCTTCAATTGCTTCTTTCAGTAAAGAATTCAGATATTCCCTGTTTTCTCCATCCGGAAAAAATTCTAAAGAATCTACAAGTGAAACAATAAACCAGCCTGTACTTCTAAGCCAGAATGACAAACTGTTTCCTGTTTTCGGATTACACCAGAATATTTCTTTGCTTGTATCGTGAGCATGATAGTATAATTTTTTTTCTGCATTAAATGCATAATCGCGGATATATTTGTACTGCTTTGTTACTTCTTCAAAAATTTCTTCCCTGCCCTTTAAAAGTGCATATCGAAGATAAAAAGGAACATACATATACATTCCATCAAGCCATATCTGGTTAGGATATGAAACCTTATGGCAAAAATTGTATCCGTTTGTTGTTCTGGGAACATTCATCAGATAATCATATGTATTTTCGATTGCATTCATGTATTTGTGATTTAATGTGTAAATATACAGATTAAACAGTACACGGCTTTCACAAATTGAATCCAGTTCACCTGTTGTAAAACCCGGCATATCTGGTTTTGGTGAACGGAAATTTCCGTTTTCATCAAGATAATAATCTACAAAGTTTTTTACAAAATCGATATATTTTTTGTTATTAGTCTGATTATACAGTTCGATTATCGAGTTTAAAAATACACCGTCAATGTAATTCCACTTTCCTTTAAAACTTTCCTGATTCCATTGTGGAATATAAGAATCTGTGTGATCCAATAAATCATGAATAAAAAAATCCAAACTATACTTTTTGTTTTCTGACTCAACTTTCTCCATATTTTCCTCATCAAATGTATTATTTGTACTGGTCTTTTGCATACTACTACTACATGATATTAACAAAGACAATAATGTAAATACAATGCACAAATCAAATATTTTTTTCAATTTTTCTGTCCTTTTTTAATCTGACTTTAATGATAAAAATGAATCTACCTTCGAAAAATAGAACTACGAATCCTACGAACAACTCTTGCCTGCCCTACAGAAAAATCTGTTATTTCCATATCTGGTTCAAGCCTTATTTTTACAATCCGATCTCCTGTCCTTTTTTCAATTGAAATTGGTGTACCTACATAAATATGTCTTCCATTTTCTGACTGTAAATCATCATAAGTTATTTCAACCAGAGAATTTGTCTGAATTGCATATTCAATAATATGTGTTTTTCCAGAAAAATCCATACCCGTTGCTTCTGTTTTTTCTATCCGCACTGAATCACTTTTAAGCTGTTCTGGAATCAGAATAATTTTCTGCTGTATTCTTGATAAAAGTCCTTCTTCTTTTTCTTTAGGTAAACCTAGTTTTAATAGATTTTCTCGCATCTGTGTAAAATGTTTTTCTCGTTCTGATTCAGGTGTAAATTCAGCTGAATTATTTTGAATAATTGATTTTTTCTTTGTTATTTTTTGGAACGGAAGAGTTGAAACTTCAGAACGTGTTGTTTTTATCTGTCCTATAAAATCCAGATTACTTTTTTCTATTGAAGTCTGGGTTTCTTCTTCTGTCTCATAATCAAGCAGATAAATTCCTGGAGATAATATTTTTTTTATATGTCTGGCAATTTCAGAATTATTTTCAACATAGACCTGCTTTTCTGGTAAAACCTGAAGAATATATCCCCTGTAAATTGCTGCAGAGTTATAATTTCTGAACCATTCTTCAACTGAATCTTTTAAAACCTGTGGTATTTCATGTAATAAAATTTTTGTTAAACAGGAATATATTCTTTCCGGAGTGTATCCAAAATCAAAACTACGCATACAGGAATTTCGCGTAATTTCATAACTACTTACTGTATCAAAGCGTTTTATTTCTGAAAACAAAGAAACATCAAAAAACTTTTCCAGCGTCATTCCAGGCATAACTGAAATATTAAAAGTACCATCTAAACTGATAAACTTTTCCGGATATTTTTTTTCTTCCCTTAAAATACCAGCTTTATAAACATCTCTTCCGTCTTTATCAGAAATACAATGTGTCAAAAGTCCAAAGCTTTTGCAGCCGTCCAAAAGAGCCTCTAAAAAATCAACATTAGTTTTTTCGTTTAGCTCATTCGAAAGTAATGCCGCAAAACGGGATGTTCCTGAACCGGAAATTCCAGGATGATTTGATGCTTTTTCATTCAAAAGATAAGCACAACGGTATAATACATTTTTTTCAAAACCACTGTCTGGAATATTTGTAATAATATCCGAAACTAATTGTGCCCTTCTGAAAAATTCACTACGGGAACATTGTCCTGAAATTGCTGCTGCCAGATAAAAATATCTTTCATTTTCTGAAAGCATTACAAACTGTTGCCACTTTGCTTTATTTAATCTTAATTCTCCATCACAATTCCGATAAAGCCCAAGTGAAATAAAAGCTTTAACAAGTGATGAAAAAATATTTATGTTGTTTTTAACTGCAGAAAAATTTTCTTCTAATAGCAGAATTGTCTTTTTTTTGAAAGTTCCGTCATTTTTACAAAGATTTGGATGCATTGAAATAAAAGAGACAAAAGCACTTATCAGCTGATCTGATATTTTTTGTTCGCCTGTATTTGTAACTGCAGAATCACATGCTGGAAGTAATATTGATATATTTTTTATTTTTTCAAACTCATCTTCTAAAAATGGTGTTATCCGGTATACATTTTTTCCAATTGACGCATCATGGCTTTGAAACAAAATTAGTCTTTCTTCCAGATTCATCAATCTTTCATATAACTGTGCAAAACCAAAAGTCTGTGAAAATAATTTATTCAGATTTTCCTGAGTCGCATAAGGCAGTTCCATCACTGCCGTAATTAGCATTACATCTGTTTCTGATAAAAGCTGTATCAATGTTTTTTTTACTTCCGCTTTTCTGATAAATGCACTTAATTCTTCAATTAATTTTTGTTTATTGTAGGGTGTTTTTACTTCGCCTAAATACATCCGGACTAAATCAAAAAAAACTGCATCTGATAAAATTGAATGTGCTTCGCGCCATTTTAAAACATTTTTTGCATGTTCACTCATTCTATCGCTTTGCATGATGCACACCCCAATTCTTCAATATTACGAATCATTCTGTAAGTATACCCCTGTTCTGCAAGAAATTTCTGACGGTTTGAACCATATTCTTCTTCGACAGTTCCACGTGTTATTAAAGTGTAAAATGTAGATTTTCTTTCTTTTGGTCTTAAGATTCTACCCAATCTTTGAGCTTCTTCCTGTCTGCTTCCAAAGGTTCCTGACACTTGAATTGCCATCGATGCATCAGGTAAATCCACCGCAAAATTTGCAACCTTTGAAACAACAAGAATTTTTAATTCACCTTTTCTGAATTTTTCATAAATTACATCCCGTTCTGTGTTCGGTGTTTTGCCTGTAACAATCGGTACATTCAATTCTTTCGAAATTATTTCCAGCTGCTGAAGATACTGTCCAATTATCAGAACTTTATCTTCAGAATGAATTTTTACCAGACGCTTTACAACTTCAAGTTTCACTGGATTTTCACTTGCAATCTTATGTTTTTCACGCTGAGTTGCCGTTGCATATTCCAGTTCACATTTTTCATCTAAATCAACCCGTACCTCAATACATTCTGCGTTTGCAATCCAGCCGGAATGTTCCAGCTCCTTCCACGGAACATCGTAACGTTTAGGACCAACCAGACTGAATACATATCCTTCACAGCCATCTTCTCGGACCAGAGTCGCCGTTAAACCAACCCGGCGCACAGCCTGTATTTCTGCCGTTACCCGAAAAACCGGTGCTGGCAAAAGATGTACTTCGTCATAAATAATCAGACCCCAGTGCCTTTCCCGAAAAATCTGAAAATGGGGATATGGTCCTGTTTTCTCTGGTCTCCAGGTCAAAACCTGATATGTTGCCACTGTTACTGGTTTTATGCTTTTCTGTTCTCCTGTATATTCACCAATATCCTCATCAGTTAAATTTGTTTTATCTTTCAATTCCTGAATCCACTGATGAACTGCTGTAATATTCGTGGTTAAAATTAAGGTATTAGTTTTAAGCATTTCCATTATCTGCATTCCAACTATAGTTTTACCAGCACCACAAGGCAACACTATAGTTCCAAAGCCAGTTCCGGGCCCTTTATCTCCAACTAAGGCCTTTGCTGCTTCAATCTGATAATTTCTGACTGTAAGTTCTTTTCCCTGAAGCGTTGTCTTTCTTAAACTGATATTATATGGCTCTCCATCTCTAAGCGGAACTTCATCTTTTACAGGCCATCCAAGTTTTAATAATTCCTGTTTCACTGTTCCGCGATCTGTCAGCAAAAGTGTAAAAGAACTATCATCATTTGGTGTAAGATATTTTTCCATCACTTTATGAGCTTTGATTTCTTTATAAATTGCAGGATTTTCTGTTATAAGTTTAAGATATTCATTTTGTTCAACTGAACCATTATTTTCTGTTTCTAAATTTTTTTCAAGAATTGATTTATCGAAGTTCTGTTCACCTTTTAGAATTATTTTTCCAAACTTGCCTGCCGTTTCCCTTATCCATCCGATAACAACCTGAGGAATTTCGTAGCGTGTATATTTTTCCAGAATCGAAATAACATCTTCTGGAGAAAAACCGGCACTTGTAGCATTCCATAAGGATAAAGCAGATATTCTATAAGTATGAAGATGTTCTGGAGAACGCTCCAGTTCAGAAAAAGGAATTAATGCCATCTTACATTCATCAGCAAGAGGGGCATGAACATCTAAAAGAATTGTGCGGTCACTTTGAATCATCAGCGGGTTGTCTAATTGCATAACAAAGTATTTTACTATAATAAGTATAAAAAGACTATAGTTTTTTTTTAATTCTTATTGTATCATTTTTTTAATATGAAAATTTGGGTTAAATTCTTAATTGGTTCTATTCTCGGAATCATTTGTGCTCTGGTCATTCCAGGCGACACTATGTTTATTCAGAAAATTCTTCCTTTTGCAACAGAATTTTCTGTTCGTTTTGGAAGATACATGCTTCTTCCTGTTTTATTTTTCAGTATGACAATTTCTGTTTGCCGTCTGCATGAATCAAACCTGCTTTTTAAGACTTTTTTAAAAACAACTCTTGTCATCATCAGTTCAACCTTGATTTTGACGGCTCTTGGTTTAATTACAGGATTAATTGTTCACTTACCGCGAATCCCTATTCCTGTTGAAAAAATTTCGCAAACTCCAAGCCTGAACATTAGTGAAAATTTACTGAAATTATTTCCTAAATCAGTATTCGACTGTTTTATTGACGGAGCTTATCTTTTACCGCTTTACATTTTCGCAGGATTTGCCGGTGCAGGATGCTCCACAGATAAAAATATTGCAAAACCTGTGCTTAACTTGTTTGATTCGCTATCCAGGGTTTCCTATACCATCATGTGCTTTTTCACAGATATGCTCAGTCTTGGTATGATTCCTATAGCTGCCACCTGGACAATCCAGTTGATTCATACTATTAAAGCGGGCACTTTTACAAACCTGATTTTACTGCTTTCTGTAGATTTTATTTTTATCATCTTTGTTTTGTATCCTTTAATCTTACGTTTCGGATTTAAAGAATTACATCCCTACAGAATATTATATGCGAGCATCACTTCAATCGTTACAGCCTTTTTCTCCGGCGATACAAATTTAGTTTTATCCCTCAATTTACGACACGCAAAAGAAAGTCTTGGAGTTCACAGACGTTTAAATTCCGTTACCCTGCCAGTTTTTTCAACATTTAGCCGCGGAGGTTCAGCAATGGTAACAGCTATCTGCTTTATCATCATACTCCGTTCATACTCAAGTTTAGGAATTAAACTTTTTGACGTTATCTGGATTTTTGCATTTGCAGCACTTTGTTCTTTCTTTTTAGGTGCCCTGCCTGTAGGCGGTACTTTTATAGCACTTACAGTAATGTGCAGTTTTTATGGACGCGGTTATGCAGCAGGCTATCTTCTTTTAAAACCTGCCGCACCAGTTATCTGTTGTTTTGCCTGTGCAATTGATGCAGCTACTGCAATGTTCGGTTCATATCTCATAGCATCAAAGAGCCATCTGACTGAACACAAAGAAACCAGATATTTTATTTAACGATTTTTCAGAAGCGCAGCAAAAGGGTTATAACTCATTCCATCATCACTTCCAGAATAATTATTTTTGCTGCGTCTTTCCTGATTTTTATAATCGCTGTCAGTCTTTTTGATTTCTTGTCCCCGTCCTTTTACCCTTACAACACGTACTGCCTTTTTTGCTCCTGCTTTCTCATCAGAATTATTAAGTACATTTTTTGAGCCACCTGCTCCAAAAGCAGTTCCTGTTCGTGATGCAGCATCCGACTTTAGTGACAAACTGATACGTCGCCGGTCAATATCCAGACCGATAATTGTAAATTCGTGAATATCCCCGACTTTTACAACTTCCAGCGGATCCGTAACAAAATTGTCACTCAATTCTGAAACGTGAATCAAACCTGTTTCGTGGATACCTAAATCTACAAATGCACCAAAATCTACGACATTCTTAATTTTGCCAGTTACTTTCATGCCCTCACGTAAATCTTCAAACTGCACAACACCTTTTTGAAGAATCGGCTTTGGATATCCATCGCGTGGATCACGGTTTGGTTTCTGTAATTCATTAATAATATCGCTGATTGTAGTATCACCCAGATTGAATTTTTCTTTAAGTGCTTTTTTTACCTGTGCAGTAATATCAGTTTTTTCTTTTACCAGTGGCATAACTTCTCTGGCGGCTTCATAATTTTCCGGATGTACCCAGGTATTATCCAGAGGATCCTGACTTTCTGGAATTTTTAAAAATCCTGCACACTGTTCAAATGCTTTTGGTCCAAGCCCGCTGATTTTCTTCAAATCTTCACGACTTGTGATTTTTCCGTGTTCATTCCTATACGCAACTATTTTTTTTGCAAGCGGTCCATTTATACCAGAAACATATTTCAGCAAGTGATAACTTGCAGTATTAAGATTAACACCAACATTGTTTACTACCGAACCAACAACTTCATCCAGCGTTTCAGACAGTTTTTTTTGATTAACATCATGCTGATACAAACCAACCCCGATTGCTTTCGGATCTATTTTTACCAGCTCAGAAAGCGGATCCTGAAGTCTTCGCCCCATACTGATTGCTCCACGGATTGTCAAATCTAAATCTGGAAATTCTTCACGGGCAGTATCACTTGCAGAATAGACAGATGCACCTGATTCATCTACAACAGTGTACATTACATCCAGATTATAATCACTGATAACGTGTGAAACAATTTCCTGAACCTCGTGGCTTCCGGTTCCGTTTCCAACTGCTACCAGCTGAATATTATACTGTTTGATTGCCTGACGTAACTGTATTGCCGAACCCTGTGGATCTGAAACCTGTTTCATTAAAAAATAGCCCAGATACTTTCCTGTTTCATCCAGAGCTGCACATTTAGTTCCTGTTCTTATTCCCGGATCTACACCTAAAACCCTTGTTCCTTTGATAGGCTGCTGCATCAGGAGATTTTTTAAGTTTTCACTAAAAATACCTATTCCGTGATTGTCTGCTTCTTCTGATAAATCACTGCGAATTTCACGTACAACCGCCGGAGACAAAAGTCGTATGAGTCCATCTTCTATAGCATCAGCATGATATTTATTATTTATCGTGTATCTTTTTTTAAGTATTTTTACAGCACCTTCTGTATCAACATCTATTTCAACATCAAGAGCCTGTTCTCTTTCTCCACGATTAATTGCAAGAACACGATGTGGTTTTATCTGATTCAAGGCTTCTGAATAATCCCAGTACATCTGGTAAACTGAGGTTTTAGCTACTTCCTCACCACCAATGCCTTTTACTTTCATCAAACCTGTTTTCAAATAAAAATCATGTACAAGACTGCGGTTTTCTCCTTCCTGCGAAACCCTTTCTGCAATGATGTCTTTTGCCCCATCCAAGGCACTTTCTGCAGAATAAACACAAAGTTCTTCTGGTTCTGCATCAAGCCTGATGTATTTTTCTGCCTCTTTTTCAAGTGCAGTATCTTCAAGCTTAAGCATCAGTTCTGCAAGCGGTTCAAGACCTCGTTCACAGGCAAGCATTCCCCGGGTCTTTTTTTTCTTTTTGAAAGGTGCCCACAAATCTTCGAGTTCAGTAAGTGTTTTTGCATTCATTACTGCTTCATATAAAAAATCTGTGAGTTTGCCCTGTGAAAATATTCCTTTTATTATTTCTATTCTGCGTGTTTCAAGATTAGAATAAGTTTTAAAAAGATGATCACAATCACGAACCTGAACTTCATCCAGAGAACCATGTGCTTCTTTTCGATAACGTGAAATAAAGGGGATCGTGCACCCTTCGTTTACAAGAGAAATTACAGCACTTACCTGCTGCATCCTGATAGAAAGCTCGTCAGCTATACGCTTCATAATATCAATTTCATTTACATGAAGCGATTCAATTAATTCTGTAGTAAATTCCATAGTGACGTTATTCTATCAAAGCCCTAATTTTATTGCTACACCCCCGTAAACTCCAGACCCGGCAAAACTTTTCCAGATATTTGCAGATTGTCCTCCAAAAAATATGTCCAGCTCAAGAACCCGCACATTAAATGCAAAGTCCAGTTCCTGTGTCCATACAGCATTTGCACGATATAAATCCACTGCAATCCCGAACATATTCATCAGCCATGTTTCTGCTCTTATTCCAAATTCCATGTCAAAGTTTTTAGATCTGAATAAACCTGTATAACGGGAATTCGGATCATTGAACTTAAATTGCAGGATCGGTTTTAATACAAGTATTTCATTCTTAAATGGCCGATATGCTGCCTGAAAACCAATCTTAAATGGTCTGTAATAGGTTTTAGAAACAGAATTAAAACTAACAATTTCATCACTTGCTGTTGTTGTGGTTGTAACAATTGATGAACCGCTTTCAGCTTCACCTTCAGAACCTTCTTCACCAGAGTTTTCTGTTGAATTACTAAAATTATCAGCAAAAGTACCTATTAAACCACCTTCCTGCAATTCTACACTTCCTGCATAATGTATTTTCATTTCATGATTAAGCTGAGCCGGTTTTAATGGTAAATTTGTTACAACAACTCCCAAATCCAAAACTTTTAAAAGCGGATATTCTGCTTCTATTGAAAGATCAAGTCCGCCCGATTTCATTAATGCCGGCATATCTACATTAAAACCATTGGAAATCGAAAAAGGTGTATATATTGAAAAAGTGGTATCAACTTCTGCTTTCATGGAACCATCAGTCTTTGCAACAAAAGAAAAACCACCCGAAGGACTTGGCGCATGAACTATCGGCATAAAATAATTCGGTGTTATTTTAAAAGTGATTGGATGAACTTCTGGTCCAAAATGTGTTCCAAAACTTGCCCCAATTACTCCAAATACACTTGTTCCTAAACCAAAAGTACCATTTTTCACTTTATCCAGAGTATTTCCGTTTGCTATAAAGTCAATTATTGCTTTTGGAATTGCACCATATCCATCACCTTCTACCCGAACAAAAATTCCTGCAGTAAATTTATTTTTAAGATTCACATTAAAATAAATATTAGATGCAAGATTTAAATCGAGCCTTAAACCGCTATTTGTCAGTTTATCTGACATGTCATTAAAATCCAGAACAATTTCTTCAGTAAAAATATCACCAAGAGTAAAGTAATTGTTTGATAATCCTGCAACTGCATCTATTCCAAATTCAAACGCCCGTCTGGCAGGATTCATTTCTGCAAAGACAGAAGAAACTAAAACTAATAATATCAGTAAACAAAAAAGCTTTTTCATATTTATTCCCCCTGTCCTGGTTTTTCTGATGAACCGCCAAAGTCAAATGTTGTATCAACTTTAGCAGCTGCAGAAAGTGCAATTGACATCTTTATCCGCGGATTTTTACTTGAAGGCGGAATCTTTACACCATCCGTCAGTTTTAGTTTAATATCCGGCGAAAATGGAACAGTATTTAATACGTATTCAATTTCATCCTTTGAAAGTTCCAGAGTTTCTGTTTCACTGGTTTTTTTAATCTGGAATTCTTTTTTTGTAAAAGCCTTTCCAGTACCATTATCAATTTCTCCTGCACAGGAAATGCCCATGTTATTTTCGTATTGTACAATCAATGCCACTGAATAATCTTTAACATATTCATCCAGACTCATACCCAGATTCGTCGGTTCTGTCCGTTTCAACAAATCACCGCGCGGATCTGCATCCCCATAAATTTTGGATGAAAGGTCAACTTCATAAACAGGTTTTCCTTCAACTAAAGTTTTTATTTCCAGTGGAAGCAGCAGAACAACATCAGCAATTATTTTTGCAGGCTCTGCATCTGTGTATTTATTTGTTCCGTCATCATTGTAAATATCCGAGTAATTGATTTCTATTTCGTCTACAGAAAAATTATATTCCAGTCTTAAATCGGCTGGTTTTGCATTAAGTACATCACTTAAATTTGTTAATCCTACACTTGGAGAAGGAAGTGCTGTTTCCCATTTTTCTGTTTCTGGAATTTCAAGGGCATCTACAAAGTCCAGACTATCACCTTCTGATGTTCTATAGACTTCCACATCAGTTTCACCGTAAGTTGCATGTATAGATCCTGTTATGTTTTTTCTGAATTCTTTTAAAACCCCTGAACATAAATACAGATTTGCCCTTATATCCCCAAAGCCTAAATCTTCACCAAGAAAATCTTTTATTACGGAAAGATTTATAGGATCTGCACCTTCAGCAGGAAATTTCCCGATAACTTCACCAGCATTCTTAGGACAGATGCTTACAGTTTTCCACAAAACTTTTGGAGTAATGCTCTTTACTTCAAATGAAATTTTATCGCCAAATTTAATGTTATTCACAGTCAGAGTTCCTGCTGCCTTATCATAACCCGGAAGATTTATCTTAATATCGAAATCAAAATATGTATGATCAAACGGATAAAAAGTAAAATTAGTTGCAGAAATTTCTTTTGTCTCGGTCTTTGTTTCACCAGTACCAGTAAATACAAGCGGATTCAAAGTATTATCAATTTCAAATGCAGCTGATACCGTCCGAATTTGTATTTCATTTCCAGCAGGTATTTTATATTCTGTATCAAACTCTACACCAAATTCATCAAAAGAAATATATTTTATCCATTGTTTTAAATCTTCAGGAATTTCAACTTGAATTGTCTGCTCTAAGTTTGCTGCTAATTCAGCAGGAACCTTTACAACTGCCGAAGAAATGTTATCAATACTTAAAGAACCAGTTACGCCTATTTCAAAACTATCCAAGTCAGGTAAAACAATTTTTGAAAGATGACCTCCCGGCCTGTCATTTACAATTTCAAAATTTGCAGAACAGTTAAAAGTAATATCATTCAGATTTATTGTTTGTGCATCTAAAGGTATGGTTACTGTTGTTCCTGCTATTGGATAAACCCCGGATATATTTAAACCATCTTCCTGAGTTACGGTTAAATTAAGAGAGCATGTTATTCCTTCCCATTCTTCAAAACCTGGAGTTGCAACATTTAAAATTATATCCCCGTCACCAACAGTTGCTGACTGAAAAATATCTGTTCCAGCTGAACCAAGCGGCATAGTCTGATTAAAATCAATCGGATCTACATCACAATCAAAACCACAAAGTTCTGCAATTTTTGCTCCGGAAAAATTCACTTTCATTTTTGTTTGCGGGAAGGTTCCAAAAACACCGCCCCGAACTGTTGCAGTCATATACAGATAGGTTTCTGTAACAATTTTTGCATTTGAAACATCTATTGAAACTGATGCCCCGGCTGCTCCTGTAATTGTTTTGTTGCAGGCAGTTTGACAAATTATATGTCCTTCACCATCCCGAAGTTCAAGACTGGTAAGCTCAACTTCATAATCAGGACTTGCTCCCGTAAGTTCAGTAAAATCAATGCTGATAGTTGAATTCTGTCCAAACTGAATATAATCCAGCAGGATATTATCTTCATCATCTTTCATTTCTACATTGATAGCCGGAAGACTATATCCCATATAAGAAGTTTCATTAGAAAGCATGACAGTTGTTCCAAACTCTGCAAGCGAAACATCAAAATCCTTTACTCCTTCAAGTAAAGTGGAAATAAAACCTGTATCAAGAGTTTGTGTTACATCAATCTCAGGATTAACTTCTGGAATTTCAAATTCTGCTTTTTTAGTAACTGAATCTCCCAGAGAAATATTATTTAAAGCCTGATCCATTTTTTCTGTATATTCAGAAAAGTCAATTGAAACATCAGCCAAAGGATAGCGGACAACGAAGGTCATTACATCTTCTGGAAGTGCATATTCCTTGATTACAAGTTTTTCTGAGACTTCATCTCCCATAAAGCTTTTTATTTTTTCTGCATTAAAAAAATCATTCAGTTTAAATTCCATCGTTCCTGCTGATGCTTCAATTTTTGGTTTTGTACGAAGCGTCAGCCGTTCTGGAAGTTGAAAATCACAACTTAATAATATAAGAGTAAAGAGTATGCTTACTGTTACAAATAATGCGTGTTTTTTTTGCATAATTCCTCCATAAAAAAGACATAGTTATATTCCCCAAATTCGGGAAACCAGAATATCTTTGATAAATATTATATTGCAAATGTTTAATTTTTAGAATTATATCACATAATTTACTAATTTCCATATTTTAAGTATAATTTTAAACATGAAAATGTCTCAAACTATGATTGCAACATTACGCGAAGCTCCTTCAGACGCTGTTGTTGCAAGTCACCAATTAATGATGCGTTCTGGAATGCTCCGGAAGCTCGGAAACGGTCTTTTTTGTTATTTGCCGTTAGGTTTGCGTTCATTTCGCAAAGTAGAAAACATTATCCGTGAAGAAATGGATGCTATAGGCGCTATGGAATTTATGCAGCCTGTAGTTGTTCCAGGAGAAATCTGGCGGGAATCTGGTCGCTGGGAAACAATGGGTCCAGGTATGCTTAAAGCCGTTAACCGTGTAAATCAGGAACTTGTTGTCAGTCCTACTGCTGAAGAAGCTTTTACAGCTTTAATCCGTGATGAACTTTCTTCCTACAAACAGCTTCCACTTGTAACATATCAAATTCGTACAAAATACCGTGATGAAATTCGTCCTCGATATGGCGTTATGCGTGGCCGCGAATTTACCATGAAAGATGCCTATTCATTTCATGCCACTCAGAAAAGTTTAGACAAAACCTACGAAGATTTTGCAAAAGCATATCGTCGTATTTTCAAAAGACTTGGACTGACTGTTATTCCGGTTCGTGCTGACTCTGGTGCCATGGGTGGAACAGGTTCTGAAGAATTTATGGTTGAAAGTGAAATAGGTGATGACACACTGATTCTTTGTCCAAACTGCGGTTATGCTGCAAATACCGAAAAAGCTTCCTGTGCCCCGGATATTGCAACCGATGATTCAGGAACTCCTCAGGTTTTAACAGATAAACCATATGAACCTGTTGCAACTCCAGATGTAAAATCCATTGCTGATATGGAAAAATTCTTTGGAACAACATCAAAACGCTTCATTAAAGTAATTGTTTACAAAGTATTAAACAGTATTCTTGATTTACATGATGCTCCCGGCTGCCAAAATCTTAAGCAAATTAAAGAAGGTGATGCTGAACCATATTATCCTGAATTTTTTGCTGCTGTTTGTATCCGTGGAGATTTAGATATAAATGAAGCAAAACTCTGCTCACTTTTAAAAGCCAGCGAAGTAGTTCTTGCTGATGAAGAAGATTTAATCCGTCTTACAGGAGCTACTCATGGATTTGTTGGACCTGTAAATCTGGATACTATTCCTGTTATCTGTGACAATTCCATTATAACACAAAATCAGGACGGCTCTCTTGAAGCCCGTGTTCATGATGCTTTCACTGGTGGACGCAAAAAGGATCTGCACTTAAAACACATTGAACCACTCCGTGACTTTAAACCTTACCTTTGTGCTGATGTCAGAACATGTGTAGCAGGTGATAAATGCTGTAACTGTGGCAGTGAATATTACACAAAAAAAGGTAATGAACTTGGACACATCTTTAAGCTTGGATATAAATACACAAAATCAATGAATGTAACATATCTTGATGAAAACGGAAAACCTCAAATTCCAACAATGGGCTGTTACGGAATTGGTGTTGACCGTGCCCTGGCTTCTATAATTGAAGAACATCACGATGATGACGGTATTATCTGGCCAATGACTGTAGCTCCATATCAGGTTGTAGTAGTTCCTGTAAAATATGAAAACGAAATGAAGGAAGTTGCAGATAAAATTTACAATGATTTACTTGCAAACGGAATTGAAGTAATTCTCGATGACCGAAACGATCGTCCGGGCGTAAAATTTAAAGATTCAGAACTTATCGGTTTCCCTGTACGAATTGTTGTAGGTGATAAAAACCTGCCGAATGTCGAATACAAAAACCGCACAGAGGAAAAAGAAGTTCTTTCAGTAGAAGCTGCAACAAAAAAAGCAATCGAAACTGTAAAAAAAGAACTTAGGGAGCTAAATGCCTGATGAAAATAAAGTCTTTTAATAAATATTTATTCCGTTTTCTGATAATATTTAATCTGTTTATTTCTGGTTTTGTTTTTGCTTTACCTGGAGTTTCTGATTATTTACCTACAGAAGCCGGTCAATATGTTTATTATAAAGACTTTAGTTTCAAAGATGAAACTTACATCGGTTTTCTTCAATACGATGATGCAACTTTTTCTGCCCGTTTTTTTTCACCAAAAACAAGTTCAGGCTCAATAAATGTACTTATTGTTTTTACCGTTGATTCCACAAAAGATAAACTTGAATTAACAGGAGAAAACATTATTCAATCTTCTGGTTCTGCTGATGTTAGTACAGAAGTAAACTATTTACATGATCTTCTATATGAACTTACAGCAAGACGAAAAAAAATCCCGTCAGAATGCTTAAAGCAAAATTACAGAACCAGTGACATATACGCTCAGTTTGGCGGCGAAGTTACTTTAATCTGGGATTATAAAATACCAGTTTTTAACCTTTCAAAAATTCAGAATACAGCAGGCAATATTCTTTTGCAGGCTGTTTGCTTAAATGCTATAACTAATTCAGATGACAAAGGCTTTGAAAATTTTTCAGGGTTTCCGTCTGTTCCAGAATTACCTGAAAAAACAAAATTCAATCAAAAAAAATTAGATAAACAATGGAAAGCTGCCTCTGACAATATGTGGCTTTTAAATAGCGATGCTCTGGTTTTTACAAGTGAAACATCTTTAAGCTTAGATTTTTTTGCAGATAAATCTTTTTCTCTTGATGATTATTTTTCCAGAATTTATCTCTTTAGTTCAGAAGGAAATTATGGTTTTTTACCTTTATCCGAAATTAAACACATAAATAACTCTCTTGTAGTTTCTACAATGCAATATAGCATTCAGAATCAAAAATGGACTAAAGACATCAAAATCATAAAAAGTAAAGAAAATAGCAAATACCAGATTTCAGGAATTACAGTATTTTATGATTATTATAAAAAGTATTCCGGATATTTTGATACAATCATTAAGCGCATAACAGAATAATTTTACCTGAATGAAGAACGGGCTAAGGGACTTCCAATCCAGACACCTTCACTGCCCAGATATTCTGTTTTTTGTCCATCTATTAAAAACTGCACACTGTCTATTGTTGAAAAACATGTTGCTGTATACACAATCTGCATAAGCTGAGTAATATAACCTTCGACTCCATATTTATTTACTGCAAAATCATCACTGAAGTTCAATGTTGCAACTTTATTTGAAATTGAAGCCGACAATAACCTTGTTCCTTCAGGAATCATCGACATATATCCTTTTTCCAGTTCACCAATAGTCGGACCCTGTAAAAGCATATTAATTGAAGTTGTTAGCGGCGTCATTGTTTTTGGAACAAGACGTTCCAGCTCAAAACGGCTTACAGCACCGTCCCCATCTACCATAACGAAACATAAAATCAGACGAGACGTTTCTTTTTTTGGCTCATCAATTTTAACAATCCCATTTGATTTTGCTTCCTGAGAATTTTTTGATTCCGTCTGTGGTATATTTTCTGCCTTTGCCTGATTAACTATTGTTTCTTTTTTTTCTGCTTCTTTTTTTTGTACATTCTTTTTCACAGGTTCAATTGCAGCTAAAAGAGAATCATCCTTATTGATTATTGCGGAAAGTAATCTTGCTGATTTGTCTTTTATTTTTTCTTCGGAAACAACTAAAATACTCTCCGGGTTTTCCTGTATTTCAGTTTCTGTAACTTCAACATTTTTTTCTTCCTGTGGCATAACTTTATCAATTTCTTTTTGAACCCAGACAGGAGTTGAGCCAAATACTTCATTAAAAAAATCCGTTTGTCCGAGCACACGAAAAATTCTATTTTTAGATAATAAAAAAGTTAAAGATAAAATGATTATAAATGCTGTCCAGAAAATAAAATTTTTTTTCAAGCCGGAATTTTTTTTATCACCCATAAATAAATTATACCACACAATAGAACTGAAAGGAATAAGGGTTTGACAATTTACCTTTTGAATTGTTATATTTTTATAATGAATTTATATAAAGGAATTTCTGCTTCTTCCGGTATCGGAATTGGCAATGCATTTTTTTTAGAAAATACTCAATCTTTTCCTATTCCTCAACTTTTAATAAAAGATAATGAAAAAGAAAAAAGCTGGAAACGATTTTTGAATTCTCTGGAAAACATAAAAAAAGAACTCACTGATTCTTCTGATTCATCAAACAAAGATCAGAATATGATTTCAGAAACCTATTTAATGATGCTCAATGATACAGTTTTTATTTCTGAAATAAAAACAGCTTTTTATGCTTCCAGCTTCAATATAGAATACATTGTTAACAAAGTTGTTTTAGAATATGCAGAAAAATTACGTTCTCTCGAAGACCAATATTTAACCGAAAGAGCTTTTGATATTACAGATATTTTTACCCGGGTTATTTATAACATGCTCGGATATAAAATGCGTAAAATTTCATCTATACCAGAACATTCAATAATAATAGCTCATAATATTCAGCCATCAGAAGCTATCGAAATCTTAAAACAGAATATTTCCGGGATTGTTCTGAACGAAGGCGGTGTTAACAGTCATCTTGCAATTCTTGCCCGTTCCTATGGAATTCCTGCTATTTTTGGAATCGATACATTCAAAATCTTTAATTTAAAATCCTTTAATACTGCAACCCAGGTCATTGTCGATTCAAACAGCGGAAAAGTTATCATTTATCCGGATGAAATGACCTGCAAACTTTACAGCGAAAAAAAACTGATAGAACAAAAAGCCCATGAAAGAATGATTACCTATGTTGGTAAACCTGCCCTCACAAAAGACAACATTCAATTTCATCTTTTTGCAAACATCGGTTCAGTTGAAGAAGCCGATACTGCTATAAAAAATGGAGCAGACGGAATTGGTTTGCTGCGTACAGAATTTTTGTTCATGCAGGCACAAGACCGCAATGAAATTTTAACAGAGCAGACTCAATTTGAATTCTACAAACAAATCCTCCAGAAAATGGGTGACAAGCCTGTAACCATGCGTACACTGGATGCTGGTGGCGACAAAGTAATTCACGGAATGGATGATTCTACTTTTCAGGAAAAAAATCCGCTTTTAGGAAACCGCGCAATTCGTTTTTGTCTTTCGCGGCCAGACATCTTTAAAACACAGCTTCGTGCTTTATTCCGTGCTTCAATTTATGGAAATTTACAAATATTGTTTCCTCTTATTTCTACAGTTGAACAATATTACGAAATTCAAAAAATTGTTCGTGAAGTAAAAATCAGCCTGAAAGCTGATGAGTTAGAGTTTAAACCTGATATACCACTCGGAATAATGATAGAAACACCTTCAGCTGCGGTCTGTGCAGACTTATTTGCTCCACTCTGTGATTTTTTCTCTATAGGAACAAATGATTTGACTCAATATACTCTTGCAGTAGATCGAGAAAATCTTGCTGTAGCTTCTTTATTCAACGAAGTATGTCCTTGTGTTGTCAGATTGATAAAAAATACTGTTGAGGCAGCCAATAAATTCAAAATACCTGTTACCGTTTGTGGAGAATTCGCCTCCCGAAAAGAAGGCATTAAAGTTTTAGGCGGCTTAGGAATACGTAACTTAAGTATGACCCCTATTAAAATCAATGAATCAAAAGAATTATTATCATTATTAACTAAAACTGATATGGAAAAACAAGTTCAGGATTATTTATGAGCACAATAGAACAAAATAGTGAATCAACGCAAATCGAATTTGACATAAATAAAGAATACTCAAATTTACCTCTGATTGTTATTGCAGGCAGACCTAATGTCGGTAAATCTACATTGTTTAACCGCCTTTTACATAAACGCCGTGCAATTACAGATCCAACTCCTGGTGTAACACGGGACCCGATTACAGAAACAGCTTTTATCAATGGAAAACCTGTATGCATCATGGACACAGGAGGATTTAAATTAGACCGCGACACAGGAACTATGGAAGCTGTTATGGATGAACTTGTCGTGGAAAAAACTCTTAGTGCATTAAAGAAGGCTGATAAAATATTACTGCTTTTAGAAGCTGGAACCATAACAGGTGAAGACGAAGAATTTATTTCAATGCTTCGTCCTTACTGGAATAAGGTTTTAGCCGCTGTTAATAAATGTGAAGGTGGAAAAGATGAACATGCCGCCTGGGACTTTATGAGCTTTGGTTTTAAAAATATTTTGTGCATCTCTGCTGAACACGGAGATCATATTGATGAACTTTCTGAAAGCCTGATTAATAATCTGGATTTTTCTAAAGTTACAGAAGGTCCGGAAAAAAAATCAATTCATATTGCTATTCTAGGAAAACCAAATACTGGAAAATCTACATTATCCAACAGATTAACCCACTCTGATTCTTCAATTGTCAGTGATTATGCAGGAACAACCCGTGATGTCGTTGAAGGAGAATTCTCATATAAAGATATAAATTTTCAGGTGTTAGACACTGCCGGCATCAGACGTAAAGCAAAAGTTACGGAAAACATCGAGTATTACTCTGTCAATCGTGCCATAAAAACTCTTGATGAAGCAGATATTGTTTTTCTGATGATTGATGCACAGGAAGGTTTAACCGAACAGGACAAAAAAATCTGTGCCTTGGCTCACAAACGCGGTCGTGGAATTATCTTCATTCTGAATAAATGGGATACTCAGGAACAGGACAAAAAAACAGCAAAAAAAGCAGAAGATAATATCCGAATTATGTTTGGTCACATGAATTATGCTCCTATCGTAGAAATCTCTGCAAAAGAAGGTACTGGCATTAAAAACCTTTTGAACACCACACTTGATGTTTACACTCAGCTAACCAGAAAAACAGATACATCAGTTTTGAATAATGCTTTAAAAGACTGGGTTCAGGCCTATGCACCACCAGCAAGTAGAACTGCACATTTTAAAATCAGATATATGGTACAAACCGAAGTAAATCCGGTTTCCTTTTTACTTTTTGCAACCAGACCAGAAGTTGTTCCTCAAAGCTATCTTTCGTATCTAAAAAATAAAATCCGTACCGATCTTGGTTATGACAAAATTCCTGTTGTTCTGGAATTAAAAGCCAGCCGTCAAAAATGGGAAAACAGGGAGCGATAAATGGCACAATTTTCAATAGGCGAAGTAGAAGACATTACAGGTGTAAAAGCACACATTCTTCGATACTGGGAACAAGTCATTCCTTCAATTGCGCCTCAAAAAAATCTTGGAGGCAGACGAACTTATTCAATGCGCGAAGTTCAGCTGATAATGCGCCTGCGTTATTTAATTCAGGAAAAAAAATACACAATTGAGGGTGCCAGAAACTGTTTAATCGAAGAAGCTGTTTTAACTTCTGAACTTGAACAAAAGGGAAATAATGAATCATCGGATGCAATTATTGCAATAAATGAAGTTCGTAGTGAACTGATTTCACTTTATACCTGTATTCACAAGAGGAATAATGTTGCAGACTGATTTATTTTCATCCCTAAACTCTGAGAGTCAGTACATTTTAAACAATTTCGATACAGTGTTACAAAATATAAATCATTTAAACTCAAAGCAGCTGCATTTTTTACCTCAGGACATACGTGAACTTTCACATCAGCTTACCGATGAACGTTCTTCCCGAAGACTCGGATATATGAACGATAAACGTTTTTTGTCTGCTTACACAAGATACTTTATGTGGTGGAATTTATTCCGGCTTACCTCGGTTTTTTCTGCAATGGATGAATCTGTTTTTTCATCATTAACTGATAATTCTTTTGCACTTGATATTGGCAGTGGTCCTCTGACAGTACCAGTTGCATTATGGCTTGCCAGACCAGAACTTCGCCAGAAAAAAATATCCTGGTATTGTATGGATTTATCATCTTCAATTTTAACTGCAGGTGAAAATATTTTCCTTTCAGTTGCAGCACAAACGATTTTCGAAAATAGCAGTATTCAACCCTGGAAAATTATCCGTATAAAAGGCAGCTTAGGAACTTCCCTAAAAAATAAACCGGCGTTTATTACCTGTGCTAATGTTTTTAATGAAATGTTCTGGGATTCAGATAAACCACTGGAACATCTTTCAAAGAATTATTTAGATACACTTTTAAAATATACTGATATTAATACTAAAACCAGGGTATTCATTGCTGAACCTGGTATTCCACGTGCTTCCAGATTTGTTTCATTATGCCGCGATATTTTCATCAGAAAAAACTGGACTTTAGTGGCTCCTTGTGCTCATTACCAGAAATGCCCTGCTGACGGTCACAAAGGCGGAAAATGGTGTCATTTTATTCTGGATACAGATAAAGCCCCTCAAAAACTGCTTAAACTTTCAGAAAGTGCCGGACTTCCAAAAGACCGTGCATCTATCAGTTTTATTTGTGCAGCTTCTGAAAAACCTGAAGATGCCTGTGACTCTCTGTTAAATTTAAGAGTAATTTCAGATCCAATAAAACTACCGCAAAATAAAACCGGAGTTTACTGCTGTTCTCCAAAAGGTTTAGTTTTATATACAAAAAAAATCTACAGCTCTGGACGCCTAATAAACACAAATCTCAAAACAGATATAAAATTACCTTCTGATAAAAAAACGGATGCCTTTGTTCTGTAAAAACTAAAACATCCGTATAAACTCTACTATCAAAATTACAGATTATTTGAAAAGATACTTCATTTCTTTCGCATACAAATCTGGAATCTTATAACGCATTACTTCCTGCTTTGCAGAAAGTTCAACTCCTACTTCAAATGGTTTTGATAAAATTGCCGTTTTAGAAATTCTTTCAAATGATTTAAACCCATTTTTTGAATTGATATTTGCCTGTACCTCTGAATCAATTAATTTTATAATTTCATCTTTTGATAAAAGATCTTTATAATCTGTAAAACTGATATTATTATCCTTTGCATATTGTGTAATTTCTGCCTCAGAAGGAATAACAAGAGCACCTAGAGTTTTTTCATCTTGTCCAACTACTACAGACTGTGAAATATATTTTGATTCATTGATTTTCATTTCAATCGGAACAGGTTCTACATTTTCACCACCACGCAAAACAATTGTATCTTTTTTTCGACCACGAAGAACAAGTTCACCGTTAACAGTTTTCATACCAAGATCACCTGTATCAAACCATCCGTCTTTATCGATTACCTTAGCAGTTAATTCTGGTTTTTTGTAGTAACCTTTCATAACAATGCCACCACGAACCTGAACAGAACCTTTTACTCCCGGTTTTTCTATAATCTTTCCAAAGTCATCTACAATACGAACTTCAACTCCGCGAATTGGTGTTCCTACCGTTCCAAAAACAGGTCTGTACATTGGACGAACACTGATTACCGGTGCTGTTTCTGTAAGTCCGTATCCTTCAACAATTTTTACCCCAATTGTCCAGAAAAAATTATCTATAGCCGGCGGATAAGCTCCACCACCTGAAATTCCACCCATCAGGCTTGTTCCAAACATGGCACGTATTTTTCTGAAAACTAAAACATCGCCAAGACATTTTATTAACAAAAGCAGAAGCCATGGAACAAACAATACAATCCAAAGCAGAACAATGTGATCATAATGGAATCGTGCAGTTTTTCTAAAAAGCAGCCGGTCAATTTTGCTTTGCAAAGAGCCAGTTGCAACAAAAAATGAAAATAATGCATATGTTATGCCACCAGTTTTACGCATTTTTCTATAAATGCCATCATAGACAGCTTCAAAAACCCTTGGAACTGCAGGTATTGCTGTTGGATTCAATTTTTGTATATCAGCCAGCAAAATAGGTCCGACAGGTTTTGAATAACAGAGTGTTGCCGCCTGACTTGTAATAATATATTCACATAATCTCTGGAAAGCATGCCATACAGGTAAAATACATAATCCGTTATTTCCTGGTTTAAGAGGAATACGTTCAACTAATTCATCTATCTGGGTTAAAAAGTTTTTATGCTGAAGCATAACTCCCTTTGGTTCCCCTGTTGTTCCAGAAGTAAAAATGATACATGCCAAATCGTCTTTTTGACCTTTCTCAAACTCAGCTTCTATCTTTCCCTTGTTTTCAAGACGATAGGTTTTTCCTTTTGTAAGTAAATCTGCAAAAGAAAGATATTCAATTCCTGCTTCTTTACATTCTGAAATTGTATTTTCGTCTATTGCATCAAAACTGATAATTTTATTTAAAGTTGGAATTCCATTTTTTACTGATAAAATTTTTTTAACCTGATTATTGTTTTCTGCAACAACAGTTTCACATTCTGCAAATGACAGAATATACTGAATGTCTTTTTCAGTTGCATCACAACCACGCGGAACATCACAGGCTCCAATTCCCATAATTCCTAAATCACACTGAAACCATTCTGCCCGGTTTTCAGATATCAGACCAACATGATCTTCACGTTCCAAGCCTAATGATAAAAAACCTGCTCCGCAGTCATATGCTTTTTCTATTAATTCTGTATATGTAACTGGCAAAAAATTGCCGTCTTTATCTTTATATCTTTGTGCTGCAATATCAGGATATTTTTTTGCTACTTCTTTAATGATTTGTGGAATAGTATTTTCCATGATTCCTCCAAATGACATTTTTTCATTTATTGTCATTTTGTATATTTATTATAACACAATTTTATTTTTATTGCAAATACACAATCGCTTACCACTAATTAAGAAAATATAACAGGATAATAAATATTCGAAAGTAAAAAAGTGTGGAACACTAACAAGTTTTCATGATAAGTGTTCCATTTGTTATTGAATCTACTTTCCAGGAACCAACTAAATCTTTTTTATCAGATACCTCTGACCATTCTGTTTCTTGAGAACCATTACCACATCCGATAAAAATACAAACCATGAGCAGCATTATTAAAAACACAGCCCCTTAGAAATTTTTTTCATAAATTCTCCTTCCTTTTTTAAGTTTACAATATAAACCTATAGTTTATTTGTAATAAAACTTTAATTGTCACTTATTATAATATATCAGTTTTTAAACTATTACAACATTTTTATTAAAAATGTGATATAATTGATTATCTTAGTAGAGAAAAAAATGAACGCATTGATAATTAATTGTAGTCCTGTAAAAAATGGAGCAACAGCTGAAATCGTAAAAATTGCAGAAGTCTGTATTAAACAAAAATATAATACAACCACAGTTTGTATTGATGACTATAATTTTAATTTTTGTAAAGGCTGCAGATCCTGCCATTCAACTGCAAAATGTATTCAACATGATGATTTTGATTCATTAATAAATGAATTTGAAAAGGCAGACATAATAGTAAGTGTATCACCTTCATATTGGGCTGATGTTCCAGGACAATTTAAAGCTTTCATTGACAGATGTACACCATGGTGCAATACTCATGAACCGCATGCTATTCTTCCAAAAGGCAAGAAAGGATATTCCATAGTTTTACGGACAGGTCCAAACATGAAAGAGTGCGAAAGATTAATATCAACAATCGAACATTTTTATGGTCACATGGAAATTGAAAGCGTCGATAGAATTGGTTTCTGCTCAATAGAATTTAAAGAAGCCGTTGCAGGCATAAAGAATAAAATTGTTGAATTTTGCAAAAAATATAAATCAAAATTGATTCCAATATAAAAAGTAATACAGGTTTTTTAGAATCTTGTTAAAGTCCCCCTGTCAAAAGAATATTATTTCTGACAGGCATGCATAAGCGAAAACATGTCATTTTTTTCGTGTTTCACGTGAAACATTTCTATTTTTCCAGTAAAAAAAACCGGCAAACTTTATGTCTGCCGGTCTGTGTGTTTCACGTGAAACATTTTCTAAAATTATGTTTACTCATCAGAAACAGGTGTATCATCTACATCATCTTCACTTTCAGAAATACCGGAACCTTCGTCAGTTTCAAATGTTTCTGGTGTATCATCATCAATCAGAAGATTTTTTTCCTGTTCTTTTTCTTCATCATCTTTTACGATTTTATCAAGCCCAATAACCATATCCGGTAAATCAATCTTAAACATTTTGATTCCGCCTGCAGTTCTTGATCTGGTTGGGATTTTCTTTGATTTTAATCGTAAAGTTTTTCCCTGACTGGTTATACAAACAAGTTCATCGTCATCAGCAATTGTTATGGCACAAACAATTTCTCCAGATTTTTCTGTAATATTGTAAACTTTTTGGCCGCCTGTTCCCCGACCATGAGCACCAAACTGATTGAATTCAACCCGTTTTCCAAAACCAAATTCTGTTATCAGTATCATTTTCGAGTTATCTTCAATTCTAAGTGCAGCCGAAAGTTCATCATCAGTAGCAAGTTTTATACCCCTGTTTCCACCAGAGGCTCTTCCCATTGGTCTGATTTTGTCTTCATTAAACCGCAGTGCTCTTCCCCGTCTAGTTATAAGGACAATATCATCTTTTCCTTCTGTAAGAATTGCAGAAACCAGTTTATCTCCCTCTTTCAATCTGATAGCAAGAACACCTCGGGTTTTTGCATTAGCAAATTCTGTAAAAGGAACTTTTTTAACAATACCACCTGCAGTTGCCATCAGCATGAATGAATTTTCACTAAATTCTTCCATTGTTACAACAGCTGTAATTTCTTCATTTGGTGATAAAGCCAGAAGACTTTTAATATGAGCACCACGGCTGTTTTTTGTTGCTTCCGGAATTTCATGGATTTTAAGCCAGTATGCTCTGCCCTCAGAAGTAATAAAAGTTACATAAGCATGAGTTGATGCAATAAACATTTGATTGATAAAATCATCATCAGCAAGTTTTGTTCCAGACATTCCTTTACCGCCACGACCCTGCGCTTTATAAACTGATACAGGCATTCGCTTGATATATCCAAGTTTAGACATAAGAACAACCATTTCTTCACGTTTAATGAGGTCTTCAACATTTATTGCTTCAACTTCAGCATGAACAATATCAGTTCTTCTATCATCACCATATTTCTTTGCAAGCTCATTGGTTTCATCTTTGATGATTGAAAGAATTTTTTCGTGATGTGCAAGCAGATCTTCTAGATATTCAATCCAAGCTTGAAGCTCTTTTATTTCTTTTTGTAAATCTTCTACCTGCAAATGTGTCAGTCGTTTGAGCTGCATATCTACAATGGCCTGTGCCTGCTCATCATCAAAATTAAATCGCTTTTCCAGAGCCAGTTTTGCTGCTTCTGTATCACGGCTTTCCTTTATGATTTTTATTACTTCATCAATATTATTGATTGCAGTAATAAGAGCCTGCAAAATATGCATTCTGTGCTTTGCAACTTTTAAATCATATTCTGTACGGCGGGTTATTACTTCATCCCGATGATTAACAAAATGCTGAATCAATTGTTTTAATGTTAAAATTTCTGGACGAAGATATCTTGTTCCGTCTTCTTTGCGAACTGGAATTAAAGCCAGATTTATTACACCAAAATTGGACTGTAAATCCGTTTTTGTAAAAAGCTGATTCAAAACTATTTTTGGAATGGCACCTTTTTTTAAGTCTATAACAAGCCGCATACCCGTACGGTCTGATGATTCATCATTGGCATTTGTAACACCATCAATCATCTTATCCCGGATTAGTTCTTTAACCCTTCTGATGATATTTGTAGTGTTTACACCATAAGGAACTTCTGTAAAAACAATTGATTCTCGGCCATGTTTATCAGTTTCTATTGTAAATTTAGAACGGATAGTAATTTTTCCGCGTCCTGTTTTATAAGCTTTTTTAATGCCCTCAGTTCCATAAATAATACCACCAGTTGGAAAATCAGGCCCTTTTATGTGCTTCATCAGTTCATCAATTGATATATCAGTATTATCAATATAAGCACTTATAGCTGCAGCAACTTCTCGTAAATTGTGTGTAGGCATATTTGTAGCCATACCAACAGCAATACCAGTAGTTCCGTTACAAAGTAAAAATGGAAATTTTCCGGGAAGAACAGAAGGCTCTTTCGTAGTATCATCAAAGTTTGCAACCATATCGACAGTGTCTTTTGAAATATCAGCTGTCATTTCTTCGGTTATCTTTGACATTTTTGCTTCAGTATAACGATATGCTGCAGGCGGGTCTCCGGCTATTGTACCAAAGTTTCCCTGTGGAGTTACAGTTGTATATCTCTGGGCAAAATCCTGACCTAAGCGGACTAAAGCATCATAGACGGAAGCATCTCCATGCGGATGATAATGACCCAGTACTTCACCAACGATGGTGGCACATTTTTTTGTTTTACCACCACTAGCCAGATGTAAAGTATCCATTGCATACATAATGCGACGGTGAACTGGTTTTAATCCGTCACGAACATCAGGCAAAGCACGCTGTACAATTACAGACATTGAATAGTCTATGTATGCCTGCTTAACTTCATCTTCAATTGGAATTTTTATTAAAGAGCCACCTTCTGCTGTTTTGATTTCTTCCATCTTTTTCTCCAATGAGTAACTTAAAATAATCGTTATATTATATATTTATTTTCGATTTTAGTCTTTAGACAGTTAAACTTAGATATCCAGATTAGCGTAACTAGAGTTTTCTTCAATAAATCGGCGGCGAGGCTCTACTTCTTCTCCCATGCAAACACTGAAAATTTTATCAGCAGCTTCTGCATCAGGTATTGTTACGACACGCATTTTTCTGTGAGTTGGATCCATTGTAGTTTCCCAAAGCTGTTTACCATCCATTTCACCAAGTCCTTTATAACGCTGTACATCTGCTTTTTCTCTCTGGTCACCTAAAGCAGCAAGTGCATCATCACGTTCCTGATCAGAATAACAATAAACTGGTTCTTTTTTACCAAGCTGAACCTTGAACAATGGAGGCATAGCAAGATATACATAGCCTTTTTCAATTAATTCCGGCATATAACGGAAAAAGAAAGTTAAAAGCAAAGTACGGATATGACTTCCGTCAACATCAGCATCAGCCATAATAATAATTTTGTGATATCGCAATTTATCGATATTAAAATCTTTTCCAAAGCCTGCACCTAAAGAAGCAATCACCGGCTCAAGTTTGTCATTATTCATAACCTTTTCTGGACGAACTTTTTCTACATTGAGCATTTTTCCCCATAACGGAAGAATAGCCTGAGTTTTCGGATCCCTACCCTTTTTAGCAGAACCACCGGCAGAATCTCCTTCGACAATATATACTTCACATATTTCCGGATTTTTAAGGGAACAATCCGCCAGTTTTTCAGGTAATCCAAAGCCGTCAGACATTGTCTTTTTACGCATATTATCTTTTGCTTTGCGTGCAGCAATTCTGGCTTTTGCTTCGTCAATTGCTTTTTTAAGTATTTTTTCTACTACGTCAGGATTTTGCTCAAAAAATAAAGTAAGCTTTTCTTTTAAAACCTGATCTACAATTGTACGTACTTCTGTATTTCCAAGTTTTTCTTTTGTCTGTCCTTCAAATTCCGGCTCAGGGACTTTCATTGAAATAACAGCTGTTAAACCGGAACTATAATCTTCATAAGTTAATTTTTCATCTTTATCAAAGTTTTTTCTTAATTTTTCATTTGCTTCAAAAAATTTATTTAATACAAATCGTAATGCACTTTTAAATCCATCCAGGTGAGTTCCACCATCACGGGTATTAATATCATTAACAAATGTATGGATATTTTCAGTATATGAATTATTATAATGCATTGAGATTTCTGTTATAACATTATCTCGTTCTTCATTGATGTAAATTGGTTCGGCAGGAATTGCATTTTTTCCTTTATCAATGTTTTTAACAAATTCGTTTATTCCGCCTTCAAAACGAAGTTTTTCTTCTTTTGGAGTTTCAAGTCTTTCATCACGAAAAATAATTGTTACACCGCTATTTAAGAAAGCAAGTTCACGCAATCGAATTTTTAAAGTTTCATAATCGTATTGTGTTGTTTCTGTAAATACTGTTTTGTCAGCTTTCCAGCGGATAATAGTTCCGTGCTTATCAGATGTACCAGTTTTTTCTACTTTTGTTTTTGGAACTCCTTTTTCATAACGCTGATGAAAACTAAATCCGTCTCTGTAAATTACAGCTTCCATCCAGTCTGAAAGAGCATTTACACAGGCAACACCAACACCATGCAAACCTCCAGATACTTTGTAAGAACCTTTATCAAACTTTCCACCGGCATGTAATCTGGTTAATACAAGTTCCAGGGCACTTACACCTTCAGTTGGATGAATATCAGTAGGAATACCACGACCATTATCTTCAACACGAACAATATCATTTTGTTCAAGGGCAACAGTAATTGTATCACAAAAACCTGCCATAGCTTCGTCGATAGAGTTATCAACAACTTCGTAAACTAAATGATGAAGTCCGCGTGGACCTGTTGAACCGATATACATACCAGGTCTTTTGCGTACTGCTTCTAAGCCTTTTAAAACCTGAATATTACCAGCTGAATAAGATGTGGTCATTTTTTTTCCTAAACAATAAGATATTATATAGTAGTTTTAATCATATCTGTATTGCTAAAAAAAGTAAAGGCGGTTTATAATTACTATATGGATACATGGAATTACAGCGATTTTTGGGAAGAATCCATAAATCAGCTTAAAAAAGAATATACAGAAAACGGTAAAAAACATGAATTTGAATTATGGTTTAAAGCTGTTTATGAAAAATCAGAAAAAGAAAAAATAATTGTTTCTGTTCCTTCACTTTTTTATAGAGATCAAATGAAAAACAAAGGCTATAAAAAAGCAATTGAAGATAAAATTGCAGAATTATGTGGAATGCATATTTCAACAGAATATATAATAAAAGAAAAAGCAGTATCACAAAAAGAAGAAAAATCAATACAGGAAGATAATACCATAGTTGAAATAAAAAATACAAATTCAAAAACAAAGGAAAAACATCCATTACTTTCCAGTGATTTTACTTTCGATACATATGTAAAATGTGAAGACAACAAATTTGCATATAATGCCGGTCTTGCAGTTTCAAAAAATCCAGGTACTGCTTACAATCCGCTTTTAATTTATGGTGGAGTTGGCGTTGGAAAAACACATTTAATGCAGGCTATCGGTAATGCTATCTGGCAAAATATAAAGGGTAAAGTAATTTATATAACTGCAGAAAATTTTACAAATGAATTTATTGATTCAATAAATACTAACACAATGAATAAATTTAAAAACAAGTATCGTTCTGCAGATGCTCTTTTAATTGATGATATTCAGTTTTTACAAAAAAAAGATGGTACTCAGGAAGAATTATTTAATACCTTTGAAGCTTTATATAACTCAAAAAAGCAAATAGTTTTTACCTGTGATAGACCAGTTTCAGAATTAAAGAATTTAACTGAACGTCTAAAAAGTCGTTTTGAAATGGGATTAAATGTAGATATATCTACTCCAAATTTTGAAGGCCGAAGGGCAATTCTTGAAAAGCGAATAACAACAGATCCGTCTTTTAAATCTGTAATAATCAAACCCGAAGTTTTAGATTTAATTGCACAAAATGTAGAAACAAATGTAAGGGATTTAATTGCTTCATTAATAAAAATTAAAGGCTATTCAGAATTAGTAGGTGAAGAAGTTACACTGGAAATTGCAAAAAAACAGTTAAGGGATAATTTCTTTTCTCCAAGAACTGAAAATATTTCAGTAGAAAATATTCAGAAAGTTGTTGCAGATTATTATCATATTTCTTATACAGATTTAAAAGGTTCTAAAAGAACAAAAAATATTATGCTGCCAAGACAAATAGCTATTTATATTGTTCAGGAATTATGTGAACTTTCTACAACAGAAATTGGCAGAGAATTTGGAGGAAGAGATCATACTACAATAATGCATGCTCTGAACAAAATAAAAGAAATGCTGATGGTTGATCCAACATTTGATTCAACAATTCAGCTTTTAATAAGAGCTGTAAAAGACTATAAAAAATAAAATATACAAAAGTTGTGGAAAATATGATAAAATAATGTTGAAAAACATTGAATAAATGTTATTATTGTTGAAAAGTGGAAAACATAAACAAAAACTAATGCAAGTTTTTAAGTTTATAAATCCTTGAAATACAATAAAAAAAAGGACTTTTCAACATTTCCACAATGCTTATTATTATTATTATTTTTATATATTTAAATAATATATTAAAGATATAATTCATATAAAAAGAAATTTTGGAGGATTTATGAAATTTACATTTGAAAGGGATGCAATGATTAAAGAAATATCAATTGCACAGGAAATTATCTCAACAAAAAATGCCACATCAATTTTGTCTAATGTTATGTTTATTGCAGAAAATAATACACTTACAATTAAAGCAACAGATATAAAAGTAACTTTCGAAACTAAACTTCCAGTAGAAATAGAAGAAGAAGGAAGTACTACAGTTTTTTGCGATAAATTTATGAGTATTTTGAATTCACTTCCATCAGGCAGCATAGAATTTAATCAGAATGATATAAAGATTACAATTAAGCATGTTTCAGTTCGTGGTAATTCACAATTAAAAAGTATGGCCAGTGATAAATTTCCTGAGTTTAATTCAGATGAAAATGTTAATTACTTTGAATTACCTGCATCAGAATTTAAACAAATGATTACTCAGACAATATTTGCAGTATCAGATGATGAAACACGTTATTTCATGAATGGCGTATATTTTGAGAAAAAAGAAGATAATCTTGTTATGGTTTCAACAGATAGCCGCCGTCTTGCATATGCAGAAAAAAATATCTGCCAGGGAATAAACGATTTTAAACCTGCTATTGTTCCACCAAAAGTACTAAATATCATAACAAAAAGAATGCCTCAGGAAGGAAATATATCTTTAAGTATTGCTGATAAGATAATTTTCTTTAAATTTGGAAATTACAAATTTTCTTCAGTATTAATTGATGGACAATTTCCAAATTATAAACGTGTTATTCCGGAAAATCAGACATCTTATTTTGAAGTAGACAAAAAAGAACTTGCTGATGCACTTAAAAGGGTAAGTCTGTTAGTTGAACAAAAGTCACATAGAGTTTATTTTTCACTAACTCATGGAAATCTTACAATAACATCACAAGAATCAGATATTGGTTCAGCGAAAATGGAAATTGCATGTAAATATGATGGTCCAGATACTATAATGGCTTTCAATTATTTATATATTGAAGAGCCAATGAAAGTAATTGAATCAGAAAGATTAAGATTTGAATTTACAGAAAATTTACGGGCTGTAACATTAAAATCTGAACCAGCTTCTGACTTTTTCCATGTAATTATGCCAATGCAGATGGAATAAAAAAGATAAAAAGTGCCGTTTGTTTCAGTAAATTATAAAAATTTCAGAAATCTATCAGATAATTCCATAAATTTTCAGGCAAAAGAAATTTTTTTTGTTGGAGAAAATGGACAGGGAAAAAGTAATATTCTGGAATCACTTTATCTTTTAGCATATGGAAATTCATTTAGAACCCACAAAGAAAATGAATTAATAAAAAATGGCCAGAATGACTTCGGTGTAAGTGCATTTTTTTTAAATGATAAAGAAATGAATGAAAGAATTTCCATAAAAATGATAGATGGAAAAAAACGGATAGAAAAAAACAGCAAAAAAATTTCTGATAGAAAAGAACTGATAAGCACAATACCTGCAGTTTTATTTTGTCATGATGATTTAGAATTTGTATCTGGAGAACCAGAAAAAAGAAGATTTTTTATAGATCAGACAATTTCAATGAATGATGTTGTGTATCTGGATTATTTAAGAAGATATAAAAAAACTCTAAAGAGTCGAAATATCATTTTAAAAGAAAAAAGATATTCAATGCTGGATGTATATGATATACAATTAATTGAAAATGGAATTGAAATTCAGAAAAAACGGAAAAACACTTTTTTCATGATAAATAATATATTTACTAAAATTTATCACGAAGTATCAGGAATTAATAATGTTATAATTGATTACAGACCATTCTGGAAAACAAATGAAAAAGATGAATTAATAGAAATTTTAAAATCAAAACGTGAGCAGGATAAAATTTTAGGAACAACAACAAGCGGGCCACATCGTGATGCAATTGTTTTTATGAGAAATAAAGAGCCATTTGTAAATACCGCTTCAACTGGACAAAGAAGACTTGCAGCTTTGGTTTTAAGAATTGTTCAGGCAGTATTTTTTTCAGATATAACAAGAAAAAAACCGGTTTTACTAATGGATGATGTTTTATTGGAATTAGATCCAGAAAAAAGACAGAAAATAATGTCTTTACTTCCAGATTATGATCAGTTATTTTGTACATATCTTCCAGAAGAACCTTATGAAAGATATATAAAAAGTAAAACAAAGGTATATAAAATTAAAGCAGGATGCTGGTATGACTGAAATTAAAAGAACAGAAGATTTAATCAAAAATTTTTATTCAAATATTGATATGTCAAAATTTCAGGAATACAGTAGTTTAAAAAATAAATTTCAGCAGATTTTATGTAGAATTAAAGAAAAGAATGCAGAAGGTGAATATTACAATGCAGGTGAAATAATAAAAGATCACTGCAAAATTGTAGATTATAAAAATGGAATGATACTAATTGAAACAGACCATCCAGGATGGACACAAAAACTTCAGTTTCATAAAAATTTCATTCTTACAGGATTAAAAAATGCTTTTCCGGAATTAACAATAAACAGTTTGACTTTCAGGTTAAAAGGTGATTTATTTAAATTTAAAGAAACTGAAAAAGAAGAAAAAATAATAACAGAAGAACAAAAAAAATTAGAAAAACAAATTTCAGAAAGAATAGACCAGAAAAACAAAAATTTACCTCCAGAACTGGCTGTAAAATTTGAAAAATTAAAAAACAGCATATTGACCAAAGATTAAATTCTATGGTATTTTTATAAACCTAACAAATTTTCAAATTTTGGGATATCTTTTTTAAGAATATCCTTATCAATAAGGAGACGTGTTCTATGAAACGGACATATCAGCCAAGTAAATGTAAAAGAAATAGAAAATTCGGATTTCGCGCTAGAATGAAGACTCGTGGTGGACGTTTAGTTTTAAAACGCCGGAGAGCCAAGGGAAGAGCTAAACTTTCAGTTGCTCGCGAAAAGAAAAAGTATGAATCATCGCGACAAAGAAGGAAAAGGACTTGGGTAAAACCAATGGTTTTGCTCGTGTTGAGCGTGTAAAACAGTCTGAAGAAATTCAGAGGCTTTTTAAAAAGGGACGGCATTTTAGTACAAATGGTGCAATGCTTTTTGTTTTAGAAAACGAATCAGGTATTAACCGCATTGCATTTGCACTAAAAAAAGGGTACGGAAATGCCGTAAAACGAAATGCTTCAAAAAGGCTTAGTCGTGAGGCATACCGGAAAACCAAAAAATCTTTAAAAACAGGATATGATATGGTTTTATTAGTATATCCTGGGAATGATACATATTTGGCAAGGTATAATCAGATAAACATTTTATTTAAAAAAGCCGGACTCTTACTGGAATTAATGGAATAATGAAGAGATTTCTTTGTTGTATAATCCGTTTTTATCGTAAATTTATATCTCCCTGTTTTCCGCCAGCATGCCGTTACTACCCTACTTGTTCTGCTTATGCATTGGAAGCAATTCAAAAATATGGTGCTTTCAAAGGATCCTTTTTATCAATTCGTAGAATAATCAGGTGTAATCCATGGTGTAAAGGTGGTTATGATCCTGTTCCTTAAAACTGAAATTTCAAGAGGTGCTTAAATGGACAAAAACGTAATCTGGACTGTGGTTTTATCTACATTAATTATAGTAGCTTTCATGTTTTTGCAACCAATTCTTAATCCAGTAAAAAATGTGGAAACTGTTGCAGATCAGGGGGAATCTGTTGAAATATCAGATAAACCAGTTGAAACTGAAATAGTTAAATCCGAGATACTGATTAATGACGATATTCCTGAAGAAATTTATGAATATACCAATGATGAAGTTAAAGTAGCTTTTACAAATCGTGGTGGAGATATTATCAGTTATGAACTTTTAAATCATAAAAGTGGAAATGAATACATACAAATGGCAGATAATATTTCAAATGTAAATCATGCTTTTGCTGTATCATTAGGTGATAATACTGCAGATATAATTAATTCTGTTTTTGCTGTAAATCAGTCAGAAAATAAAATTGAATTCAGTAAAAATATCAGCTTAAAAGATTCAGAAGGAAAAGAAAAATCTGTATTATTAAAAAAAATATATACTTTTATTCCTGGTGAATTTGTTTTTAAACTTGATATTGAACTTGCAGGAATTCAGGATAATTTTGTGTTTAATGACTGCGGTTATACTTTAAGAACATCACCTCAAATTGGACCACATTACGATAGAAAAAAAGACAGATATGAATATAGAAGATTTTTAACTTACAGTAATGGTAAACAGAAAAAAAAGATGCTGACGGATAATACCAGTAATACTTATGATAAAGAATTTACCTGGACTGGAATTGCTGGAAAATATTTTTCTATTCTTGTAAAACCAGAACGTCCTCAAGATTTTTCTAAAATAGTTTTTTCTACCAAAGTTGAAAAAGAAAATTATGCAAATGCTCAGGTTATGCTTTTACGTAAACCTGTAACTGAAACAAATATTAAAGATACATATTATATTTATATTGGTCCACAAAAAGAAAAAACTCTTGCTGCATATACAAAAGAAGAAGAAAATGGCTGGAAAGTAACTGGTTTTCATTTTGATGACAGTCTTTCTTCTTCAGGAATTTTAGCCTGGCTTGAAGCTATATTAAAATGGATAATGGAATTTATGCATAATAAACTGCATATTAACTGGGGAATTTCTATTATCCTTTTAACATTGTTATTAAAACTTATACTTTTCCCATTAACAAAGAAAAGTTCAATTGGAACTTTGAAAATGCAGCAGATTCAGCCAAAAATGCAGGAAATTCAGGCAAAATATAAGGATAAGCCTGAGAAACTTAATGGAGAAATGGCAAAATTATATAAAGAAGCCGGATATAATCCAATGACCGGTTGTTTGCCACTTTTGCTTCAATTCCCTGTTTTAATCGCAATGTTCAATTTGTTTAATAATTATTTTGAATTCCGTGGAGCAAGTTTTATTCCCGGCTGGATTCCAGATTTATCAGTTGGTGACAGTATTTTCACATTGGGATTTAATATCCCGTTTATAGGTAATGAAATTCGTCTTTTACCTTTGATTTATGCTGTAACTCAAATATTATCCATGAAAATTACTCAGGCACAAAATGCACAAAATGCAAATCAGATGAAACTTATGACTTATGGTATGCCGATTTTATTCTTCTTTTTGTTTTACAATGCTCCGGCAGGTTTATTACTTTACTGGCTTGTTAGTAATATTTTCCAGCTTTTCCAGCAGATGATAATCAATAAGATGATGAAAGAAAAGCGAGAAGAAATGGGATTAACAGTAAATAATTCAGAAAAAAAATAAAATTGTAACTATTTATAATTTGAATACTTTAAAACGCGAGGTGCGTCATGACATATGAATATGAGGCCAAAACAGAAAAAGAAGCTATTGAATTAGCTGCAGCTGATTTGGGATTGGAACAGGATCAGTTTGATGTTGAGATTCTGGAAACACAAAAAAACAGTCTTTTTAAAAAAGGCTATGTTAAAATCAGAGTACACACAGACGATACTGTAAAAGAAGCAGAAACAACAATGCCAAAAGCAAAAATAGCAAATCCTGTGCCGCAGGATGAATTTGAAGAAAAACTTGTTCAGTTTGTAACAGAGGTTATAAATAAAATGGGTTATGAAGCTTCAGTAGATGTATTATTCCGTGAAGACCATAAAATTGGTTTAAAACTTAAATCAAGCAGTTCTTCAATTTTAATTGGTCGAAAAGGAAAAAATCTGGATGCTTTACAGCTTTTAGCAAATGTTTATGCAGGCCGATTAGGTCGCGAAGATGTTCGTGTAATCCTTGATACAGAAAATTATCGTATCCGGCGGGAAGAATCTTTGGTTCGTCTTGCTTACACAACTGCAGATAAGGTAAGAACCAAAAAAACTTCAATTCTGCTTGAGCCGATGAATCCTTTTGAAAGACGTCTTATTCACACAACTTTAAATGATATTTCAGATATCGAAACTAAAAGTGAAGGTGAAGGACTTTATAAACAGGTTCGTGTTATTTATAAAGGACTTTTTTAATGAAAAAATCAAAAAAGGCATTTGGATTTATCTTATGCCTTTTTTTCTTTTCAGTAAATTTATTCTCGCAGTTTTTTTCGATGGAGGATATGTTTCCGGAAACTGTGATAAATGAATTAAATACAAATAAAACAATAAAAATTTTTAGAAATTCAGAAAAAACCCGGATAAGTGAAATTGCACCAGCAACTGAATTTGGAAAAAAATCTGAATTATTGTGGAATAATGAGGAAGACCCTCTGATAAAAATTGAAATAATTTATGCTATAGATAAAATCCAAAATATAGATGAAAGTAAAAAAATAAAAACAATACTTCAAAGTGTTTCAAAAATGCAGGGTATGAAATATTATTCACACAGAAAAAATAAAATAAAGGTTTTATATCCGCAATTTTTTTGTGTAGAAAAAATCGCTTCAAACCCTGTCAGACTAGAAGATAAGTTTATAGAAAATATAAATGGAAAAGAAATATTAGTTTTTCAGGAAGATAACTCATTTGGAAAATATTTTTCGAAAGTAGTATATCATGAAAATGAGTCGGAATATGCTTTTTCGTATGAAAATATTACTCCAATCAAGGTTGGATTTATTACTGGTGCGGATGAAAAAAATGTGAAAATTTATTTATTAATTAATCAGACAGAAGATAAAATAATAATTTATGCAAAAGTTGAAGCACTTGTTTCAAAATTTCCTGGTATAATGGGAATGATGGAAGATTCATTAACTTCAAGGGCACAGGCAATAGCCGAATGGTTTATAAAACAATATCATGATGTATATGAAAAACAGCAGGAATAAATAATTATTAGACAAAATATGGAGGAAAATAAATGAAAAAAACATTAAGCTTGATACTGTTTCTGGCTTTAATAATTTCTTTTGGAGGGTGTAAACCAATGGACAAAAATTTAAAAGCAATTGAAGGCAAAGAAGGTATTTTTGCCGCTTTGGAAACTGAAAAAGGAACAATAGTTCTTGAATTATACTATAAGCAGGTTCCACTTACTGTTACAAACTTTGTAGGACTTGCAGAAGGTAAACTTGATGCTGCAAAGGGTAAACCTTTTTATAATGGGCTTAAGTTTCATCGTGTAATAGCTGATTTTATGATTCAAGGTGGTGATCCGCTGGGAAATGGTACAGGTGGACCTGGTTATAAATTTGCTGATGAATTTAGTGCCGGTTATGTTTTTGATAAACCTGGTAAACTTGCTATGGCAAATTCTGGACCTAACACAAACGGAAGTCAATTCTTTATTACACATGTTCCTACAACCTGGTTAAACAATAAACACACAATTTTTGGCGAAGTACTTGCTGGACAGGATGTTGTTAATAAAGTTGCACAGGGTGATACTATTAAAAAGCTTACAATTATTCGGCAGGGTGAAGATGCAAATAAATTTGATGTATCACAGGAAAAATTTAATTCACTTGTTGCAGAAATTGAAAAGAAAAATAAAGAGGCAGCTGAAAAAGAACTTGCTGGTGTAACAGAAGGCTGTCAAAAAACACCAAATGGAATATATTATCAGATTCTTAAAAACGGAAATGGAAAAGAAGCAGGAAAGGGAAAAGCTGTAACTGTTGAATACAAGGGTTATCTGGTAAATGGAAATGTATTCGATGGTTCTTCAAAACTGGTTAATGGAGGACATGAACCTCTGAGTTTTGTTACTGGAGCAGGACAAATGATTCCTGGATTTGATTTAATGGTACAGGAAATGAGAGTTGGTGAATTACGAAAGATGGTTTTACCACCTGAAATGGCTTATGGACAAAGAGGATATCCGCCGGTTATTCCTGGAAATGCCTACATTTGTTTTGATGTTGAATTGATTAGTGCAAGATAACTGAAAAAAAAATAAAAAATAGAAGCCTTTATATCAGCAGGTCTTTCCCTTGCTTTAGTGCTTTCATTAGTTTCCTGCAAAAAGGAAAAGCCGGTAAAGCTTTCGCGCCCAACCGGTATGTTTTTTGACCAGAAAAAATACGACCAGGTTCCAAAAAAAGCACAGCTCCTTAAACGAAGCTACGAAAAT
>JAEEGL011363707.1_pt1 | contig 39318 bp, 25 predicted proteins | sample 9134231 | NCBI WGS metagenome assembly JAEEGL01 (sample SAMN16246548, study PRJNA631951) | gut metagenome | biome: gut microbiome; feature: rumen; material: fiber-attached | host: Bos | place: Iran: Karaj | collected 2018-10 | reverse complement strand
CTGCGACAACCAGCGCAAGGCCGAGCGTGGCTGAAAGGGCATGCTTATTGCGTGAGCGGGAGGTGGTCATAGTTATTCCTTTCGTAAGGGCTTCACGACGCGGAGTGCGTTTTGCAACAATTATACCGCATCTCCACCGCAGAAATGTGGCGTTTTGGCCAAAAAAAGTATGCGGTGTCCAGACGCCGCTACCCCCTGTTCCGCCGCCGCCACTCGCGCATGGTCATGCCCGTGCGCGAGAGAAAGAACCGCTTGAGCGATCCGTCGGTGCCCCAGCCGCAAAGGGAGGCAAGCGCGTTGATCGGCGTGTCCGTGCTGGCGAGCAGCGTTTCGACCTTCTCCAGGCGGACGTGGCGGATTTCGTCGAGGACGGAATGGCCCATCGCCTCGCGGAAGCGGAGGTTGAAGAGGCTGCGTGACCCCGGCGCAGCCGCGATGACCTCCCGCGCCGAAAGGCCGTCGCAGGCCTCGCGCCGGATGCGTTCGACGGCGGCGAGGATGTGCGGGTCGTGCCGCCCGCTTCCACGCGTCGACTCCCGCCACACGGCCATCAGGGGGCCGACGGTGACGGCGGAACCGCCGTCACCGTCGGCCCCCTGCAATGACGATGCGCCGATGGCGCAATGACGGGCGGCTACGCCGCAATGACGTGCCGGCGTTGCCGGCAATGACGAAACTTTGCCATTCGCGCAAAGCGCGCCGTCATTCGCGCGAAGCGCGTCGTCATTCGCCGCTACAGCGGCGGTCGTCATTCCGCGCAAAGCGCGGCCCGTCATTCCGCGCGTAGCGCGGTCCGTCATTCCGCGCGCAGCGCGGTCCGTCATTGTCGCCGCGAGCAGTCTCGCGGCGACATGGCCCGCCCGTTCGTGGTCGATCTCTATGCTGGAAACTGTCGGGTGCGACGATTCGCAGATTTCAGTGTTGTTGTCCACGCCGAGAAGCGTCAGGTCGCGCGGGATGCCGCGGTGGGCGGCGGCTGCCGCGGCGACAACGTCGGCGGCGACGAAGTCATTGACCGCGAAGACGGCGGTATGACGCGGAAGCGTGGCGACCCACTCTGCAAGGCGAGAGGCGCGCGCCTCCCTGGTTTCGCTCCGCGTTCCGAAAACCCGGCATTCGATTGCGGCCTTGGCGGCCAGCGCGACGAATATGCGTTCACGTTCGCGCGACCACGACAGCCCCTCGATGACGCCGGCGACGGCGAAAACCGGAGGACGGGCGGCGGAGAGTTCGCGGAACGCGGCGCGTGCGACGGCCTCGTTGTCGGTCGCAACATAAGTGGCGCGGTTCCTGCGGAGCGAGGGCGGTGGGTGCAGATAGACAACGGGTACAGTCCCGAAAAGGCGTGGCGGCAGGGAAACGCTGTCGTCGGAGCAATCGACCACGCAGCCCACGACGGGATGATGCGCGGCAAGGAGCGGCGGCACATCCCCGGGTCGCGACTCATCCGACGGCACTGCCTCAACCATCCACCCGCGCGCGGCGGCATAGCGCCGGATTCCCGCGAGCGTCATCCCCTGGATGCGGTCTCCGGGCGCGGTGTTGAGATAGAGGATGCACGGTGGTCGGTTCAAATCAAGACAGGGCTGATATGCTAAAACGTCAGGCGCAGGTAGCCGGAGCGAGGCACGTCGACGCGCTGCGCCCCTGTGAACACGTGGGGTGTCTCCACCGGCGACCCAAAGGTGTTTATGGCTTCGGCCCACTTCGGTTGTGCCGGCAAGTCAAGGTAGAGGCAGTCGCGTCCCGTCGCGTTGACGACGATGACAGTCGACCTGGGCTGGGCCACGACGCAAACTGCGTTCTCCGCGTAAACCGCGAAGATCGCCTCCTTGTCGGTTGCGCCTTCGAGGACCGGGTAGATTTCCGCGGGTCCGTGTGGCCGGAAGTCGCCGTGCAGTAAAGTCTCGCGGTGCTCCTGCGTGAAGGCGATCCAGTGGCGCATCATCGCGTGATGGGTCTCGGGAAGGCCGCGCAACCGCATCGAATACTGTATGACGCCGAAGAGCGAGGCCAGCACCTGTTGCGCGGCGGCTTCAGGCGTCGCGGACGGATGCCACATGAGCATGTCGGAGTGGACGGCCGAAGCGCCGGAGGTGAGGCGCAGATTGGAAATGCGGATGCGGTTGGCGCAGGCGTCGCCGGGGCAGTCGCCGGCGCGGAGCATGTTGCCGTATGCGCGAATTGCCGGACCGATGTAGGACTGGCGGAACTCGATGAGGATGTCGGGCTTGATGGCGCGGAGACGGCGCATGATTTCGCGGAACAACGCGTCGACGGCGTCGGGAAGCGAACGAATATCGCGTCCGGCGAAGGCCTCCCTGACGGCGGGATCCTCGTCATCAAAGCGGAAGCGGTCGATGAAGTCGAGTTTGAAACCGTCGATGTCCCACTCGCGCAGGGCTTGCTCGTAGGTGTCCGCCAAAAATGCGCGCACCTCGGGAAAGCGCGGGTCGAGGACCGAGGCGGAAAGACCGCGGTCGTCGGCGAGGAACTTGCCTTGGAAACGGGCGTAGTTGCGGCTCTTGTAGCCCACGAACGGAACGGAATACCAGACGAGGTATTTCAGTCCGAGGGCGTGGATGCGGGCCACGTGGGCGGCCATGCCATCGGGGAAGCGACGGCGCGAGACCTCCCAGTCGCCGCAGAAGGCGTAGCCGCGCGAGTTGTCGTCGGTCTGCCAGCCGTCGTCGAGAATGAGAACGCGCATGCCGTCCTTTGCCGCCTCGGCGCATTCGGCCTCAAGGTCGGCGGCGTGAACATCCTGATGGAAACCGTACCATGAGGAGTAGAGCGGCTCGAAGGCGGCAGGCGGCGCGGCGCAGGGCGCATAGCCGGGTTGCGACGAAAGCCAGGCGGACGCCTCACGGACGGCGTCGGCAAAGAAGCACGGACGCGCGTCGAGTCGAAGCAACGCCTCGTAGTGGCTCAGCGGTGCCTCCGGGGCGTTGAAGAAGCCGATGAGGAAACGGATTTCGCCAGTCTCCTCGACAATGCCCGCCGCCATGTCCAGAACGCGCGACGCCTCGGAGCAGACGACAGCCAGCCGGTTCTCGTCGTTCAACCCAACAAGCGTGACAAGGGGCATGCCGGAGGCGATACTGGTTCGGTGATGTCCGCAGCTGTGCCAGTCGGGGGGGACGAAGCCGTGTTCCGCCGCCGTGTGCCAGACATGGCGGACATCCCCCTGCGGGACGGCGAAGGCAACCGAGAACTTCGGCGGGAAGGCCTCATCCGGCGCATCGAGGACGATGCGCAGGGTTGCGACGTCGCCTGGCTCCCCCGACAGTGAGAATTGCCACGCGCCCGGTTTGGCGCAAGTGAGGGTGACGGTCCCAGCCGCACGCGTCTCCGCCTTGAGTGAGATTGCCTTATCAGTCGTAGAAGTCATTCCGAGTCGATCCTTTTAGAGAGTTTAGCAAAAGCCTCTGACGATGTAAAGAAAATGGTCTTGCAAGGCAGTATGGTGGTTTGGCCGCAGACAAATCGCTTTTCATCCCCCCCTTCAAATTCCCATGTCCCGGAGGGAGGCCTTTGCATTCTCATCCCCTTGCTCGGCGGCCCTGTGGAACCATTTTGCCGCCTCCCCGTCGTCCTGCGAAACGCCTTGACCGTTCCGATAGCACACGCCGAGGTTGTATTGGGCGGTAGCATAACCTTGCTCGGCTGCCATGCGGTACCACTTCGCCGCCGCAGCGTAGTCTTGCGGAACGCCCCTACCAAAATAGTACATGTTGCCTAAGTTGAATTGTCCTAAAGCATACCCCTGCTCGGCTGCCTCGCGGTGCCACTTCGCCGCCTCCGCATAGTCCTGCGGGACACCCCTGCCGTCATCGTACATATTGCCGAGGTTGTTCTGCGCGCCTGCGTCACCTTGATCGGCGGCCTTACGGTACCACTTCGCCGCCTCCATATCATCTTGCGGAACACCTCGACCGTAATAGTACATGACACCGAGGTTGAACTGCGCCTCCACATGCCCCTGCTCGGCGGCCTTACGGTACCACTTCGCCGCCTCCACATCATCTTGCGGGACGCCTCGACCGTCCTCGTACATCTGCGCAAGGTTCAGCTGCGCAACATCGTCTTCCTGGTCCGCAGCCTTGCGGTACCACTCCGCAGCCAGCGCCTCGTCCTTCGGGAGTCCGCCCAAGCCATTGGCATAGAATACGCCAAGGTTGTTCTGGGAGGGCGCATATCCCTGGTCCGCCGCCTTGCGGTACCACTCAGCCGCCTCCACCTCGTTCTTCGCCAAGCCGCCCAGCCCGTTGGCGTTGAAGAAGCCGAGATTGTGCTGCCCGACACGATGGCCCTGCTCGGCCGCCTTGCGGTACCACTCCAAAGCAATCGTCTCGTCCTTGGCGACGCCTTCGCCTTGCGCGTAGCAGTTCCCAAGTATGGCCTGCGCTCCGGCATGTCCGGCGTTCGCGGCCTTCTGGTACCACTCAACCGCCTGCTTGCGGTCCAGCGCCACCCCGTGCTCCCCCTTGAAGAGGTATGCTGCCAACAATGACTGGGCATCGGAATGGCCGTGATGGGCCGCCTTCCTCAGCAGTGCGATTCCCGCCTCCTCGTCTTGCTTCACCTTGACGTCCTCCTCGCCAAGGAGACATAGGGCAAGGATGTACTGGGCTTCGTCGTTGTCCGCCTCTGCGGCGGCACGTAAAAGAGAAATTCCACCCGACACATCTGGGGAAACGCCGTAGAGCCCGAACAGGAGAACCCGGCCGTATTCGCATTGGGCCGTGGCGTCCTTTTCCCCAGCAGCCTCCCGCAAAAGGGATAGCGCCTCCTTGCGGCTCTCGTAATCGGAATCCTTCGCGGTCTCAAAGACGAATAGGGCCAGATAGCGTTTTGCCTCGGCGCTCCTTTTGCCGGCCGCCTTCCGAAACAATGCCTCCGCGCGTTCGGGATTCTTTCCAATCCCCCCAATGCCGTACTGATAGACAACTCCCAGCAACATCAGACCTAGCCAGTCGCCCTTGTCGACGGAGCGCCGAAGGTATTCAATGGCCTTTTCTTCGTCCTTCTCCACACCGGCCGTCCCCAGCAGACAGTAGCGCCCCATCTCCGAAAGCGCGCCCGCATGGTCCTGCTCCATGGCTTTTCTGAACCATTCCACGGCCTCGAATTCGTTGCGGACCTGGCCAAATCCACCATTCCGCAAGATGAAGCCCAACTTGAACTGCCCGTCGGCGCTGCCATTCTCGGCCGAGGCGCGGTACCACGTCAACGCCTTGAGCCTGTTTCGACGACGGAAAAGGTGACGTCCTTCGTAAAAACACGCGCGTTCATACTGCTCTTCGGCGGAGAGCGAGTCCAGTGACGGATGCCAAAGGCTGTCGATGGGGCCGAACCATTCGCGGGCAATCCAAACCAACGCGGCAAGAACTGCAAGACCTGAGGCCCATGTGAATGCAAGGCGGCCCCACCCGCGCCGCCGCCGAGGCCCGGGTGAATGCAAGGCAGGCCTCGAAGGAGCTGAAGCATGGACAACGCCCTCGGCGGCATGGGTAGCTCGGAGCGGAGGCTGATCGCAGGAGTCCTTGCCATCGAGAAGGATGAGGCTTGCGGCGTTCGCAGGAATCGTAAAGAGCGGCTCCTGCTGACCGGAAAGCCGGTATTTGCCTATCAATCCCCTCATTCGGACGCCGAGGTCTTTCCGCAGACCTTCGATATCGATGCGACGGCGATCATTGGCAAAGGAGGTGATTGAATCCAGTATGGCGTATGTGAAAAGCCCGTGTTTCAGTTCCGAAACCTCAAGCGCCTTCTGCCCCTCGGAGCAGGAAGTCACGAGAATCTGGCTTCCGTCGCCAGCAATCGGCTCGGCGTCCCGCTCGTGGATGAGCGACAAATCCCGCGCCGTCGCGCCCGTGTCGGTCCCGCGTGCCGCGCGGATGTCGTTCTGGCAGGCATCGAGTATGAGCATTCGATCCCACGCCCCGCGCATCCGCTTCTTGAGCTGGCCCACCGCCAAGCCCTCGTATTCGTCTTCCAGATCCATGTACTCGTCCTTCGCGCAAACGAGAACGTGGTTCTCCTTGACGCGAAAGCCATGGCCTGCAAAGAAGAAGAGGAACAGGTCGCCGGGACCGAGGCCGCGGGTGAGGTCTTGCACCTTGTCAAGAATGTCCGTGCGTCGGGCCGGATTGAGCAGCTTCTCCACGCGATCGAATTTCAGCAGCAACTTGAAGGCGCTCGCGAGTTCATTCGCATCCTCAGACGGATAGTTCAGATTCTGTATGGTCGGGTCGGAGTACTGGTCAACCCCGACGAAAAGGGCGTGCCGTTTCATGGCGTAGGATTGGAGTTAAGTGTCTAAGCAAAGGCGTCGTAGAAGTGGCTGCGGCTTTTCAGGTGATGGGCGAGAAGTGGGTCCGTCAACATGTAGACGCAGTCCACCTTCTCAACGATTGACTCATTGACCAGACGGCTAAGCGCGGTATTCGTCGTCGCCGTTGACGGAAGACCGTATCTTCAAAAATGAATAATTCAATTTTGAAGATGGAATGCAACGGCTGAAAGGCTAGATGATTGAAGGAGGCGAAAGAGGAGGAAGTCGCCGGACTCAAGGCCGACAGTGAGGCGTCGCACCGCGCCAAGGACAAACGAGGGCCTCAATATGAGGACGGAATCCGATGCGCGATTCCTATTTCCCGCACTCGAACCATGTCCTGTATGCATTGGATTGCAATTCAACATGCAAGAACCACGCATGGCCATCGAAACGTACCACGCAACTGTCTCCGGCGATCAGTTCGCAGTTCAGCTCCAGCTGGCCGATTTCGACTTTGCCGTTTGGCTTGATCGCCACATCTTTGTAAGCCTTGGTGCGGCCGTTCTCGCCCTTCAGCTGAAACCGTCCGACAAGCTGTGTGGCGGATCTGTTATGGAGCCGCAGGACAGTCCCGCCAAGAAGGCCCGGCCTGGTTGTCGCCGAAACCGGCGGCTTCGGCTCGGCAAGTTTCGCCTTGACCCTCTGAAGCGCTTCATCGAATTCGGGATCATTCTTCTTTCCCTTTTCCGCCGCCAGGCGGAAGTAATCCTCGGCCCTGCTCATGTCCACTTCCTTTCCCGTTCCGCGTCCAAACTCGTATGCATTCCCAAGGACGAAATAGCCGTATGGATTCTTTGCATTCGCGGCCGCCTCCGCGAACTCGACGGCCCTGTCCCAGTCCTTGCCGCCTTCGGGATCCGGCCATTCAAGGCGTGATGCATCGGTATCGCTGTACCAAAGCGCCATCAGGCCGGCCGCCTTCGCGTGGCCGTTGGTGGCGGCGAACTCGAGCAGCCTCAGGCCCTCGGCCGAATCCTGCTCGACTCCATATCTTTCGGCCATTTCGGGGAAGGCGAGGATGAAACCGGCGTCATACGCGGCATCGGGGCAGGATCCGGATTCGGCCGCGTCCTTCATCAAAGCGAATGCCTGCTTCCGACCATCGGACCCGTCATCGGAACGGCGGGCGATGGCAAGCCCTTTTTGATACATCGTCTGGGGATCGTTGGCCGTTTCCGGGTCTTCCTGCCAGTGGAGCCGGTTCCAGACGGCGAAGAAGCCGCCGCCAAGAAGAAGAACAAGGAGAAAGGACAGCAAATACCATCCGAGTTTTCGTGAAGGGCGGCAGGAGTCCGCCTTGGCGCTGTCCGGGGCTGTGTCTGGGATTGTGTTCATGTTGGTTACGCTCCTTTAGTTTAGGTGCGGCAGGACGACCGTCGTCTTTGCCGTTCCACAAACGTAAACGAATGACGGAGACGATTCCTTGCAATGTTCCCGTTGCCCCTCCCGCATGTTGCTCACTTCCCGTCTTGGAGGATCAACCCATGCGTGTTTCGCCAGGGCGTGGCGTTTCATGGCCGGCGTTCCTTTCGCACGCTAGATTTTCCAGCGGAATAATCGACTAAACCACGTTGACTTTGAGCCTAGTCGCTGCAAAGCGCCACATGCATCCAAATCCCCCTGTTCCGCTGCCTTGCGATACCACTTCACTGCCTCCGCTTCGTCTTTTTGTACGCCCCGCCCCTCGGCATACATCGTGCCGAGATTGAATTGTGCATTTGGCTGTCCCTGATCCGCTGCCTTGCGGTACCACTTCACCGCCTCGGCTTCATCCCGCTGAACACCACGACCATTCTCGTACATCACCCCCAGATTATTTTGCGCTTCTGCATGTCCCTGATCGGCCGCCTGACGGTAGCACGACACGGCTTCCACATCATCGTTGGGAACACCTTCGCCATGGTCATAAATGAGGCAGAGGCTAAAGAGTGCATCGGCATTCCCCCTCTCCGCCGCCTTGCGGTACCACCTGATGGCCTTCACGTAATCCTGCTTCACCCCGTTATTTCCGAAGTAGAAGGAATCACCCCTCGCATTATAGCATACAGCCTGGACGGCTCTTTTTTCGGCGACCTTTCGCTCCGCCCTCATTTTTGCTTCGGCTTTTTTCCGCGCCAGCTCGGCAACGCAGTCTGCGCAGAGGAACGTTGCCTCGTCCTGATGACGCAGGCAGAGGTTGTCACGACCGCAACCGCGACACTTGAAGGTCTCTTCGGGGAGGTTCTTCTTCCCGCAAACCGGGCAGGCGACGACTGCGGGAGTGGCTGAAACTGCCTTGGGCTGAACGGTCGGCAAGGGGAAAAGCGGGAATGGCGATCCATTGGTCTGGAAGGCGGGCATCTGTTCGGAGGAAGCCGCATGGTCGAGCAGGATGGTGTGCATTCGGTCGCGAACGGAGGCAACGAAGGACTCGCCGAACGGAAGTGCGCGCGCCTCATCGTCGTCAATGACGCCCAAAACCGCCTGCGTGAAAACGCCGTGGCCGAGATCGTCGAACTCCAATGCCGGGCAGAACTTGTCGCATGAGCGCAATACGCTACACGTTCCGGGATTCTCCCGCGCGTCAGGAAGGGCAATGAGCGCCAGGTCGCGCGTTTCCGCGCCGCGCGACTCCACCCCCGCAAAGACGTCCGTGCGGCAGGCGTCCAGCAGAAAGGCACGATGAAACCCGCGCCCATTGGTGAGCTCCTCAAGCAAATCCACTGGAATCCCCGCACGGTTGCACCGGAGGTATGGGAGGCGATCATTGGCGCAAATGAGCAGGTGTTCCCCGCCCTGCGCCGTGATGCCATGACCGGCGAAGAAAAAAAGGAACACGTCGCCGGGGCCGAGATCGGCCGAGCGCCGCTCGACCTCCTCCAGCACTTCGTCCGCCTTCGGATTCGTCAGCACATGCGTGTCGTATCCGTGGCGTCCAAAAGCCCCTGCCAACGCTGCCGCATCTGACACCGAGTGTCGAAGGTTCTTAAACGAAGCGTCGGAGTACTGGTCAATCCCAACAAATATGGCGTGCCGTTTCATGGCTGTGCGGCGTCCAGCATCAATGCGCGCGGTACCAGAACTTGTCGACCTGCTTCCCATCGACGAAAACCCGGAATTCAATTCCCCTGGGGTTCCATCCTGTGGAAATGTCCGGGAGCTTTTCCTTGTCCTTGTCTTTGATTTGGCTCATGTCCACTGAGAGGTCCATCCCCAGCAGGAAACTTGCGCGGCCCTTTGAAAACTGCCAGATCGCCTCTAGCACGACGGCCTCGCGCGGGGACATGGGATCCTTGTTTGGCATGAAGTAGGAATTCGAGCGCTCGAGACTGCCGCAGGTGAGCGTGCAGTCGGCCTTTATCCATCCGCCCTTGGACCTCTTTCCGTGCTCACCGCCCTTGTATGTCTTGGTGGGCATCGCCGTATTGAGATTGCAGGCGCCGTTCTTGGCGGAAGGAGAGACACGGACTTCCACCGTGTGCCTACCGGGCGCGTCAATGTCGAGGCCGAATTCCCATTGGTACGCATGACCAGCCGCGCCCTCCGGCGCGGAAAGGACGTCGCCCGTCAGGCGGGTCTTTCGCTGTGAATAGTCATTCGCGGACCAGACCAATACGCCCTTCTCCCAGGGAATCGGGGGCGGCGGAGGCAGCGGGGGCGGCGGGTTTGAATCAATGGCCTCTTTTACCTTCTTGTCAAGTTCGGCAATTGTCGTTTGCAGGACCGCAACGTTTTCGCGGGCGGTGGCAAGGCGTTCATCCAACTTGAGCACTTCTTTGCCGTTCGCCGCAGTCGCCCCTTCCAGTTCGCGCAAGCCGATCTCCGCCGAAGCGATGGCTTTGGAACAGTCGGACGTCTTATTTTGCAAGCGCGTCTTTTCTTCGCCGCAGACGCCTTCGAGCTCCTTCACGACATTAGCGAGGCTGGCGCTTGCGTCATCAAGCACCGCCAATTGGAACTTCGCCCCTGCCCGGATTTTATTGCCACGCTCCTGAATGCCGGCCACTGCGGTCTCCATGTCGTCCATGTCCTTTTGCGCCTGGGCGACGACAATGGTGATAGGGTCTTTCAATTCGTCGGACGACAGCATGAACACTGCCTTGGACAGTTCCTTTTCAATGTCGGCAGCTCCATCCGGCAATGCCGAAATCTGCGCATGGTCGGAAGGTGCCTTCCCATCCCTAATGCAAGTGTCAAGCTCTTGAACGGCCGTTTCGCATTTCTCCTTAAATGCCTTTGAGCGGTCAAGGATCTCCGCGACATTGTCCTGACGCCTCTTCCATTCAGCTTCCTCGTCCTTGGCGACGCCTTTAAAAGCCTCAGGCGCATTCCGCGCCGAGGCGACGGCCTCTGGCGGCAGAAGCGCGCCGTGCTCTTCGACCAAAGCCTCGACCTTTTCTGCGACGCCGTCGCAAAAGGCGCGGGCATTATCCAAAAAACTTTTTCGCTTGTTCCCGGCATTCTCAACGGCCTTGTCCAAAAGGCCTTCCGCCTTTTCCACCGCCGCGGCGCCGTTTGTGATGGCGCCCCGCATTCCGGACAGCAGCGGCCCATTCTTGTCAATGCGCAGGGTCCCAGCCTCCTTGCGGATTGCGGCAAGGCGCTCGTTCACGGCCCTCATCTGCTTCGACGCCGCATCGACGGCGTCCGCCGCAGCCCCGGCCTCGGCAACTGCCGCGCTGACCTTAATCGTCCAGTTTGAAAATGCGACGCGTATGCCGTCAGCCTGCGCCAACGCCTCTTCGAAGCGTTTCACAGCCGTCGCCGTCGGTCCCGCCTCAGGACGTTCCTGCGCGTGAAGCGACTTCAATTCGGCCTGACTCCGTTCGATTTCCGTGATTGCCTTTTCAATGTCCCTGCGCCCGGAGGCCTGAAGCAGATCACCGATGACCAACGCCTGTTCCACCGCACACGCCAGGGAAGATTGGATATCCGCGGCGGCTCTGTTAACCTCGGATGTCACGCTCTTGTAGCTATCGTTCAATTCGACCGCCTTGGGGCGATCCTCGGCCACATAGAGCGATGGGTCGAGCTCTAGCGGCTCGACCGCGACGATATCCGGCCACCTGTTCGTAACGCCGCGCAAACGCTCCAAAACACCATCAAGGCTCTTTTCGGCGTCACCGCCGCCGACTTCGTTGCGAAATGCGCTCGCATAGGATTCGCCCTTGCGAAGCGAAGCCCCGATTTCCGCGTGGCGGATTCGGTAAGACTTCATCTTAGCGCGATAGGCACCCCAACTAAGCGTGGAAGCAAGAAGCAACACGACGCAAAGGGCAAACAGGCTCCATTTCTTTTTCCTTTTACGCTCATCCTCTTTCCTTTTATGCTCTTCCTCTTCCCTTTTACGCTCTTCCTCCGCCCTTCTGCCAGCTTCGGCGATAGCATTTCCAGTCTCATCGTGTATACTTTTTCCAAGTTTTTCGATTTCGGTTTTGACGCTCGCTGCATCCGCTGCAAGCGCATCCCATTCATTCCCATCGCCGAATTCGTCCTGACGGAGGCGAAGATCGGCTATGACGGACATGGCCTTGTCGGCTGCGGCTCCCGCCTCTTCCGCCGAGTTTTTGGCGGAGGAATATCGCCCGGCGCGAAGGTGTTCTTTGCCTTCGGCCAACTTCACCTCTGCGGTATTTATGTCCATCTTTATCTGGGTTCGACTGGACTCTCGGCCCCGCACCTCTTCCAAACGCTTCCTGAGTCCTGTGATTTTCTCCTCATATTGGGGCACCTCCCCATCTGGCACCCAGTTGCGCAGGTCCGTCAGGGCACATCCGGCATCATCGGCCGAATTCCTCGCCACGGCATCGTTAAAAGCGTCAAGCGACACGGATCGTGCGTTTTTATACGCCTCAAGCTGTCTCTGGAGCCATTCGGGATCCAGTTTGAGGTCGCCGGGGGCAACATAGCGGATTGCGTCGCCCAAAATCGGGTGATCCCGATTAGCGGCAACATCGCCGATGTCACGATTCACACGCATCTCCATCTCGGACTCGAAATTAGCGGGAAGCTCCCCGTCCTTCGCCGCGGCGTCGCGCAGAGCAGCGTCTACCAGCGGCTCCGCGACAATCCAGCGGAGAATGGCCCCCTCCTCCTCGTCGAGATAGGTTCGCGTCTTGGTGCGGGCCAGCGCCGCATTCGCCGCATTGTCATCCAAGGAATTGTCGAGATAGTCTTTAGCGGCCGACAAGTAATTATCAAGGGCCACCTTCAATGCCTGCGCCGCCTCAAGCCGTGCTTTCTCCCCTGCATGCTCGTTCCGGCGCATGTTGGCATATTCGAACTGCGCGTTCCGAAGCGCGCGCAATGCATCGTCAAGCGGTTTCAGCTCGTCGCAAAGGGAACCGCCAACGGCCAATAGGAACTCCACCATGCCCGACGAGGGGTTTTCCACGTTGAGATTTGGATGCGCCTTCGGCGCGAAATGTGATTGCCTGTCTCGGCCCGTCCATTTCTTCCCTATGACTTTCGTCTCGTCGCGATTCTCCTTGCACGGATCCACCAATTCACCCGACGGCGACTTCCAGACGATTTCGTTGACGGCCGAAACGGCGATGACATTCGCCCTCTTTGCGTCAAGCATTTGCGCCAACCGGCCATCCTGCTCGAAAAGGTATGCCGTGACTCCTCCCAGTTCCTCAATGCGCTGACGCACATCCGGAAGTCCGGCCTGCGTGACGGCGAGGACGATTTTCTTCCCATCGGCGGCACGGGACTCGAGAATGGTCTGTAGAAGAAGCGCCATTCCATCGGAACGCGCGAGGGCGCCTCTATAGTCCTTGTCGTCCAGCTCGTCGCTCATATCGACAATGTGTTTCTCGAAATCCGCCGGATTCAGAAAGAGGCAGATGACTTTCGCCTCGACGATGCGTTGCCGGATGACGTCCTTGACATCCCCATTCCCCCGGGCATCGGCATTCCCCACGTCCAAGTCTTCAAAACCCTGGGAGGACTGTCTTTCGCCCTTGCTCGTACTATCCGCGCGACCTTTGTCGTCCTCGCCCGATGCCGCCCCCGCCATCTGGTCTGTAGGGGCGAGCGCTTCAATGATTTTCTCGCCGGCGCAGTCGAGGGACTCAATCGTAAAAAGTGGCCGCCGACCATTTCTGACAGACCATGACAAGTCCGTGCGCTCCTCGTCATTCGTTGACCCAGGAAACTCGTGATCGTCGCGCATGGCCCGGAAAATGCGGTTCACGTAACGCCGTGTCCCATTCGACAAACTTCCGAGCAACTGGAGGCCAAACGCACCGACATACTCCTCGAAAGTGTATCCAAGGACGGAGAGAAACACGGTCTTCCCGCTCCCCTGGACGCCGAGCAGGACAACGCTGCATCGCCCCTCGCCAACCGCATCCGATTTCCGCAGAAGGGCGTCGCCAACGCCGACCCGGGCTGCCGGGTATTTGCTGAAGTTATCGGCCATCATTTACCTTCCTTGCCTTTGTCGGTCTCCGCCGCCTGTTCCACCGCGACTTCCTCCTTCGGGCCGTCATTGCCCTTCGCGGGCGATTCCTGGATTTCAGGCTGCTGTTCCGGCGCGGTATCGACGGCTTCCGTCGGCGTGGCCTTTTCCTTTCCTCCGTCTAGGAACTGCCGTCCGAAGAAAGCGGCCAAAATGGCGACGGCTATGATCATGACGCCCAGCAGAGCGCCAAGGAACGCGATGAAGAGAACGCCGAAACGCGACCGAGGCCGCCCTGGCGTTTGCCCCGCGCCAGAAGGGGTTGCCGTGGACGTGTCCGACAGTTGTTTGCGCAGGTCTTCCTTTTCCTTTTCCAGTCGCAACACGTCATTCTCCAAGTTCTGGTTCGCAGCTTTCACAGTCGCGATTGCGGCGTCCGTTTCCTCGCACTTGGCGGCCAGTTCTCTCCGAGAACGACGCGATTCCCGGAGGTCTTCCGCCAATGATGACAGAACCGCCGATGCGTTGTCTGGCTTACGGCCACTGTCCCTCGCCTCTTCCGTTTCCTTCAGTTGGCCCTCGACCCATCGCGCTACGGCCTGGGACTCGCCCCGGGCCTCGTCCAGCCGTCGATTGAGCGTTTCCAGCCGCTTCCGCAACGCCGCGCCGTCTTCCCCAACCTGGTCCGCGAGCGGCTTCAACTCGGAGGCCAATTCGGCAAGGGCGTCAAGAATGCCGTTGTCGTCGCCCGTGAGGTGCTTGTCCAGGGCGTTCAAAACGCCTTCGGCGCCTTTCAGGCCCCGCTGGAGGCTCTTCAGCTCCTCCTGCCCGCCCCCGGCTTTCAGCGCCTCGGCCTCCGCCGTGGCAAACTGGCGCAGACCGAGAAAGTGGCGGAACTGCCCGTTGCGGCTGTCAGTCATCGAAAGGAGTTCCTCGATGGCGTTACCCCACACCTTGAAGGCATTCGCCCGTTCAGTCTCGTTACCAGAAGCGCGCCGTAGCTCGTTGTAGTGCTCATGGGCATCGACTTCCTTCGCGACGGCCGGAAAGGGTTTGTAGCGGGTCTTGAGGGAAACGCGGTTGTCACCGGCGCCATGGATCACCGCGACGAAGGAGCCAAGTTCTGACTGGCGCGACTGGAAGGCGGCGCCAAGCTGGGCGAGAATCCCCTTCTCGTCGCCGATGAAATCATTCAAAGGCGTGGCGTCAGCCGTCCAAAATTTGCCTGACTCCGAACCGTCCATTGGAGCGTGGTCCAGAAGCAGGCCGGCGGCTTTCAAGTCGATTTCCAGCCCCGCGAGATTCTCGTCCTTGCCAAGGGGGGCGGCTAAAAGGGGATGTCGCCAGAGTCCCGCATAATCGACAACCTGTTCGCGAATCATCGCGAACGGGATGAAGGCAAGCGCAATATAGTCGCTGTCGCGGCCCGCGAAATCGCCGCTTTTGCGGACATGCGAGCGGAAAAAGACCGTTCCGTTGAGGCCGCCGACTGCGCCGCGCCGGATGCCGCCAAGCGGGCGCGCACCGTCCGTCCCCGCGTTTTTCCACGACGAGCCGAGGCATGAGCGAAGCGATTCGACAAGGGCATCGTCGCAGCCCTGCCAGGAATACCCGTTCGTCGCGGTGTAGATGTAGACCCTGATTGTCAATGGCGATGTGTTTGCCGATTCGTTCATGGCGGTCTTCGAAAGGTTAGTATCTGCGGAGTTGGCAGCACGAGCTCGCCAAACGGGACAAGGTTGAAAGCGCCCTGTCGATTTCGGAATTGCCAACGGTATAGGCCTTGCCTCTCAGGATTTCCCATGCGGTGGATTTTACGGAGAAAAGAGGAGGAAGGCGCTCAAGCCGCGTGTCGATCCGTTCGTATTTCCTGTAGTTTTTGTTGATGAACTCGTCGCGGACGGCGTCGTTGAAGACGCGCAGCGCGTTCAAAGCCTCGTCTTCGGTTCGGGCGGAGCGCAAGGCGTCCAGCGTCTCCCTAACCGACCCTTTGCCACTCCAGTCCTCTGTCACGCCATCGGCAATGGCGAGCAATTCGAGCGGTTCTCCGCCAAACAAAGGACGGGATGGCTGCGCAGAAGGTCCGTGGCTGCCTTCGGCCAGAGGCGCTGCAAGTAGCGCCTTGTTTAATTCATCGACTTTTTTCCGCAAACCGTCGATTTCGCCGATGGAGCCGCAAATGGCCTTGAGAAGTTTTGCCGCCGTCTTGCCGGCAGCCTCCCCGCAAACCTGGTCTCCTGAAAAGAAGGTCTGGCACACTTCCAGAACACCATGCCGCATGGCCGAGCCGTGCTTGCCCTCAAGGCATTCTTCGCATCTCCTACGGCACTCCTTGTCTATGAACTTCCCCTTGCGCAACGATTCTTCCAGCCATGCCTCGTACTGCTCAATGTCCGTCCCCGAATTGATGAAGACGGGTATCAGGTCCGGTGAATTGACGTTGGAGGAATAGTGGGGTTTCTGTTTGCCGCCCATGTTCTTTTGGCGGGCGGTTTCGGACATCAGCTTTTCAACCTTTCCAAACAAATCCTGATTAAAGTATGCAGGGTCGTCGTTTGCGCTGTAGTCCTTCAAAGTTTGGATAAGCGAGTACGTGAACAATCCATGGCAGGGTTCGCCGCCGAACTTGTCGCGAAGTTCGCCAGCCGTCTTCCCGTCGTCGCATGAGCAGATTACGGCATGGAATGCGTCCGAATTCGTCTCCTTCAGAAACCCGTCAATGCACAGGCTGACATCGCGCGCTTCGCATGGCGGTTCGTCGTCGAGCGCCCGGTCTGCATTGGCACAATCGTCAATGTTCGTGCGGCAGGCATCAAGTATGACAGCCCAGCCATACGGCACGGATTTTCTTCCGACTATGTCCTTCATCGTCGTGGCGTCGGCAATGCTCTTGTCCGAGGATTCATAGGATGAATTTACGCACAGGAGCTTGTGCTCGTTTCCCTCAGTTACGCCATGTCCGGCAAAAAAGAACAGGAAAAAGTCACCGCTGTCAAGATTCCGCCGAAGCTTTAAGGCTTCCTCACGGACAGCCTCGGTCCCGGGGTTGGCAAGAAAGACGACCTTGTCGAAAGAGCTGGACTCCTTAACGAAATCACTGAGTTCCCTGGCGTCGTTCACGGCTCCGTGCAAGGGCCTAATGCCAGAATTTTCGCGATAAGCGTCGACCCCCACGAAAAGGGCGACCCGCCTAGGTTTTTGAGTTGCTGCCATAGTTTATATCCTTCCCAAATAATGAAACGGATTCTCCCGGCAAAGTCTTGCGGGAATTACCAAAGAATTCCGATTTTCTAGCGCATCGGACTCCACCCGCCAACGACAGGCGCCGACGCTAGAAGCACATGTTCATAAACGGGAGGTATGGGCACGAACTATTCTTGATGACATTGATGAAGCCGATTTGGACACCCTTCATCGACTGCGCCCAGTTGACGACGCCGATCTGCAACCCGACGGCGGCGTCGGCCTTGTTATAGGCGCCGACCTGCATCCCGTCCATGTCGCCGGCGAGGTTGAAGCAGGCAATCTGCCCGCCTTCGACTGCGCCGCCAACGCGATTCGCAATGCCGGAGACCTGCAAGCCGTAGAAGTCGTCGTAGCAGTTGTTGGCGATGCCGCCGACCTGAAGGGCCCCGCTCGACGAACCAACACTGTTGACGAGGCCGGACACTTCAACTCCGAACACGTCTTCTTCCACGATGCTCACGAGGGCGCCCACATCAAGCCCCATCACATTCTCGTTGGCGCCGAAGAAGATGCTCAGCCGGAAACCCGTCACATCCCTTTCCGCGGAGGGGTATTGCAGGGGATTGGCCAGGGCGATACCGACCGGGAAGGCGCCGCTCACATCGGACGTCTCACCAAACGAAGCCATCGGCGCGACAAGGGCGAGCGCAAACGCCAGAATGCTCAACTTTTTTGAATGCATGATGTTTCCAAAACTTCCGCCACAAGGTCAAACCGAAAGGGCCGGCGAAAAAACCTCCGGTCTTACTGAAATACAACATTTAAACTATGGTTTTCCTTGCATCCCATAGCTCAAACATTGAATACGATAATATATTACTATGCCAGATTTAAAAACGGTTTGCAACTTTTTTTATCGGGCAGGGCCATCCGCTCCCTTAGAAGTAGACGCGCAAGGCCGGGATGAACAGCGCGGAGGCGCTATCCCATGTGTTGATCGCGCCGATCTGCGCCCCCGCAAATTCCTGCCCCAGCATGTTCACCGCCCCGATCTGGACGCCATTCGCCCGTTCCGCGTAGTTCACCACGCCGACTTGGACGCCGTACGCCCGTTCCGCGTAGTTCACCACGCCGACTTGGACGCCGTACGCATTCTCCGCGAAGTTGAAGGCGCCAATTTGGACGCCCCGCAGCGTTCCGTTCACACAATTGTAAATCCCGACAATCTGGAGGCCGCTCATGTCGAATGCCTCATTGTAGATTCCGGCGATCTGGACGCCTTTCATGCCGTTGTAGGCGATATTGGCTATGCCGGCTATCTGCACCCCCGTGAATTCGCCGCTCGCAAAATTGCGGAGTCCCGACAGTTGGACGGCGAAGGCGTCGCCACCCATGTCGTTGAGAAAGGATGAAACTTGCCAAACGCCGAATGACGATGTCGAGGCATAGTTGTAGAGCAAAGCCAATTGCAGGCCGGCGACGTCACCGTCACGTGCCCAGTCCTGGCTGTCAGGAGTGCCGCCATTGCCAACTATGGAAAAGGCCAGACCGTACATCTCGCTGTTGGCGGCCGTGTGAAAGCCAAGGCGAAGGCCGTAGATCGAACGGTGCTTGGACGGGATCTCCGCGAGAGTCTTGTCTTCCAGGACGCCGATCCCGATTCCCAATGGCGACCAGGCGGCCTTGACGGTGAAAGCGGCAGCAAAAGCCGCCACGGCGAAAACAAAATGCAGTGACAAAGTCTTAGACATGGTTTCTACTCCGGGATGGTGACTCTCGGCGGTTTTTTCTGAAGGAGCATGAGGTCTTCAGCATACTTGGAATGAGGAATCTCGACGATTTTCAGTTCTCCCTTGTGGCCTCCCGGGGGAACGCCTTCCAAGAAGACCTTGCCGTCGCGACAGACTTGCGACTCCCAGAATGGTTCGGCGGCCGTCAGCTCAAGCGTGACCTCGGTGACCTGACGCACCTTCTCCCCCTTTTTAACGCTGTTCGATGTTTCGTACAGGTTGAATGTGGCCTTGGACGTGTACTTGTGGAAGCCGATAAGTGCCGAACGGGCGAACAACCCTCTCCCGCCGACAACGTTGCTTTCGTCCGAGGCAACGGGATTCAGGGGTTCGATGACGAGGCCGTTGACCGTCGGCAAACCGAAAAAGCAGACGTTGAGCCAGAGCGTTTCAAAGACGGCGCCCAGACGGCTGCCGGGGGCGTTAACCACCCCCGGGAACAAGCCGCAGGAAATCATCGTCCTGTCACTAACCCGGCTGGTTTCGTTCCGGGTTGTCTCAACCGAAAACGAACCAATTGCCTCAAGAACAATTTCGACAGAGGAACTCCCCGTGCGCCTTGCGACAGGTTTGAATGACTCGACTTCAGCTGATATCAACTCCGTTCTCTCATCAAACGACAGGCGATTTTTGGTTCCCGAGAGTTCCACGGAGAAACATCCCGGAAGGGCTAACAGAGAAACCGCCGTAGCGGCGATTCGTGACAATGCCGTGCGCATGCAGTTCTTCCTCCTAAAATTCCAGGGACAGGTCAAGCGTTCCATTCTTTAGCTGGACGACTTCCAACTTTTTGTTTTTTCCAGAATGATCGGCGACGGCGACGTTAACCCTTATGTTTTCGTCCTTTTGCTCAGCCTTGAATGAAGCGATGAAAACTGTTACGGCGGAGCCATCCATCGTCAGGTGTGCGTTGCGAAGAGTCCTGCGAATGTCTGAGACTTTGACGCCCACCGGTTGTCCGTCCTTCGTTGCGGAAACGCGCAGCATACAGGGCATGCGCCCTCTCAAGTCTTCGGCCTTGCGCAATATTTCGGAAAACGACGCCAACCCCCTCCCCTTGCCATACTCAGCCAATGCAAAGACCTTGCCAAGAAAAGCCTCCGCTTTTTTGCAACTGTTCCAGGCGCTGGTGACGTCAGTCCTTGATTTGGCCTGCTTTTCCGCATCATTCACCGCGCCCATTGCGACATACAGCCATTGGCTGCACCAGCGCTTCGCCCGAATGAAGCAAACTGTACGCAAATAACTGGCCCCCTGCTCGTCGGGCATTGGGCATTCCTCGGACAGTCGGTCAAGCATTTCAATGTCCGTCTTGAACTTTTCGACATCAAAGTTGTCAGACACTTCTTCAGGATATTTGCTTTTGAGCAGGTCTGACAGTGCCTTGCAAACAGTGTCGACGAGAACGGGATTTCCAAATCCGCATTTAGTCGCAACGTCCGCCAAGTTCCCGTCATCATAGGCCTCCTTCACTTCCGTGACGGCGCCGGTGATGACCAGTGCTTCCAGTTTCTGGAACTCTCCCCTTTCAGTTGCCAGCCTCAATGAGTTGCTATTCGAAGTGATGGAGTCCATCGCCTCACTCCACTTTTTCTCGCCGACAAGGTGCCGGACTTTTTTTGTGACTGCGGCCAGCATGGCGCGGCGGTCAACTTCGGCATGAACCTCGAGGGCGGCGTCGCAAAGGGGCTGCCAGTTGGCGACGAATTGCTTCGCCTCCTTAGGCGCGTCACTTCCGAGGCTCGTTATCCGCTCCAACGCAGCAGAAGCCTTATTCCATTCCTCCCGGGTCGGCAATCCGCCGCCGACCGGCTTGCCGGCCCGAACGACACCGTTCCATACGGCCTCGACATCGTTCGTGTCGATGAGCCCAGATCTGGCGCGCTGAAGGGCACCCGTGGCGGCTGGCCAATCGGCAAGGGACACGGTAAAATTGTTTTTTATGTTCGCGAAAGCGGCTTCCGCATCGCTCCGCCTGAAAGCCCCCTTCGCCGCCTGTTCCCATTTCTCCATTTTGCTTTGAGCAGCGTCCATGGCTCTTTGGGCGGCAAGATAACTGGACGTGATTTTCGGTATCGGCTGATCGCACATGGGAAGTCCATAGTCATCGTCTTTGAAATTAGGCATTATCACTGCGGAGAGGGCTTGCGTGAATGCGACAGATTCCGAAAGCACAGTGATGTCGACCCCCTTTTGTACGGCTTTGCCGACGAGATTCGTTTTGCGTTCATCCAGTTTCGCCCACATGTCTTGCGCTGTTTTGCGCGCCGTGCGGAATTTCCCGCATGCAATCGCCATCTGGTTACTGACGAGGTTAAGCTGGCTCTTCGCCTCGCGGTACGCCGCAGCCGCCTCGTCATAGGACGCATAGGCCGCGTTGAGGTCTTCGCCCTCGTTGGGGCATCCGTATTTGTCGACTTTTACCTTTGGGAAGAGCGCATCGGCCTTGGCCCGTTGGTTTTTGTATTCCTTCCATGTATCGTTGGAAAGCGCCAAAAGCCGACTTTCGTCCGAACCGTATTTTCCCGTGATGGCGGCCAGCGTATCGTCAACGGCCGCTCTCTCCGTTTCCGCCTTGCCGCGTTTTATCCCGTATTCCTCCAGTTGGTCCCATCTGGCAAGCAACTCTTCCGATGCGAAATCCCTTTTGCGGAGGAAGAAAAAAGGATGATCGGGCATGGTACCAAGACGATTGCGGGCCGCCGTAAACTGATTCTGCCTTGCAAGGGAGATGGCCTCATGGCGGATTCCCGTCATTTGCAATCTGAAAATCAGCCAGATGCTGAGATATGTGACTGCGGAGAGCGAGACAAGCACGGTGACGGCGAGACGTCGCCGGCGCGCCGCGGCCGCCACCTCCGTCTCCCAACACACAATATCGTCCTCAAGCGCGTTTAGTCCATCGCGTACGTCATTCAAGTCGGCGGTGATGTCGGCGACACGCATCTCGTCGCCGAAAAGCGCGTTGCCCTCGTCATCGCGGCTGAGTATGTCAAGGAATTCCGCCGCCCGGTCAATTGCCGAGGAAGCGGCATCGGCCTTTTCCCTCACGACCAAGGCGGCATTCTTCCACGGGACCAAGTTTTCCTTGGTTCTGCTCAGGGCCTGCTCCCCTTCCCTGACGGATTCCACCGCCTCCGCGATGGCCTTTTCCGTCTGGGCGAAAAGCTCTTCGCGGGCCTTTTTCCGGTCGGTCATCGCGTCGGCTCGGCGATCCCAATCCACGAATCTTGCGTCTCCGTCCGGATACCACCCCTCTCCGCGCAAGCGGGCTATGAGAGAAGACGCCGTCTCCGGTTTCCCCTGCTTCAAGGCCGTTTCGATTTGCTGCGCGAAATCGCGCTGCCGCGCGGCGTATTCCGCAAATTGGGCGCGAAGCCAGGAAGGGGTCAGCTTGAGGTCGTCGGAAACGACGTGTTTGAAGAGACCGTCGGGCGCCTGTCCGAGGTACTCGGCCGCGGCAGCGTCGACCGCCGCGTTCACGCGCTGGGCCACTTCGCCGACGAAACTGTCCGAAGGCATTGTCTCGCCTTTCGCGACGGCGTCGCGAAGCGCGGCGTCGATGATCGGCTCGGCGACAATCCAGCGAATCACCGGCGCCTCCATCTCGGCGAGGTGGCGCAAGGTCTTGGCACGGGCTTTGGCAGCGCTTTGCGCGAGGTGCGACGCCATGTATTCCTTTGCGGCCTTCTGGTAGCCTTGCCAGCATTCGTCCAACTTGCGCGCGGCGACCAGCCGCGCCTTCTCGGAGGCATTCTCGTCATGTCTGGCGACGGCATAGTCGTACTGCCGTGCGCGAAGTGCCTGAAGGGCGTCGTCAAGAGGCCGCAGCTCAACGCAAAGCGGCCCTCCCACGGAAATGAGGAACTCCACCATGCCCGAACTCGGGTTCTCAACGTCGAGGTTCGGGTACTCGCGCGGGACGAAGCGCCTCTCGCCATCCCTGCGGCGGTTCCATGAACGACCCTGGACTCGCTTCTCGTCGCGGTTTTCGTCGAGCGGCTCGACTGTTTCCCCGGAATTGGACTTCCAAACGGTTTCGTTGACAGCGGAAACCGCGATGACGTTGGCTTCCGCCGCCCGTTCCAGACTTTGCAACTGACCGTTCTGATCGAAAAGGTACGCCTTGGCACCGCCAAGCTCCTCGATGCGTCCCGCAACGTTGGCGGCGCCTGTCTGCGTTATGGTGAGGATGATTCGCTTCCCAGCCGCCGCATCGGTGTCGAGAATGGTCAGCAGAAGCCGGCTCATGTCATCGGACCGCATATTGGCCTTCCTGATGTAATCGATGTCCCCGAAGTCGTCGCCGGCGTCAACGATGTGCTTTTCAAAGTCGTCGGGGTTAAGGAAGAGGCAGACGACGTCAGCTTCTTTAACCCGCTTTCGGATCATGTCGCAGACATCGCCCAGGCTATCATCCTCGACGTCGTCGAGGTTCTCAAAGGCCGCATCGACCTGCTTTTCGCCGTTCTTCCTGCCGACCGTTCCGGAGGCGTTCTTCCCTTTTTCCAGTCTGGATGGCGCGAGCGCCTTGACGATCGTCTCACCGGCGCAGTCGATCGATTCCAGCGTGAAGAGCCTTCTTGTCCCATTCTTCACCGACCAGGAAAGCTCCGTCCGGGCCGTGTCGTCCGTAGAGGGTGGAAACTCGTTTTCCTGGCGCATCAGTCGGTAAACGCCGTTCACGTAGTCCCTGGTGCTGTTTTCAAGGCTGCCGGTCAACTGGAGGCCAAAGGCACCGACATCTTCCTCAAAGGCGTGCCCCAAAACGGAAAGGAATACGGTCTTCCCGCTCCCCTGGACGCCTAGGACGACGACACTGCGTTCCAATTGATTTCCCCACCAGGCTGGCGGTGCGAAGCGATTCGGCTTGTCCCCCCCGCGGGACGCATTCGACTCCCTAAAACGTTGCGCCCGATCTTCGCTTTGGTCGGCCATTACTTGCCTCCTATGCCACGATTCGACTTGAAGGTCTCCTCCGTCTTCTTGCCGTCTGGAACATTATTCGACTTGGCGGCGTTCTCCGACGCCTTGCCGTCCGGAACGTCAGGCGGGACCGGCTCCTCCTTTTTGCCGTCCACAACGTCAGGCGGTGCCTTCTCCCCCTTTTTCCTGTCCACAACCTCAGACGGGGCCTTCTCCCCCTTCTTGCCGTCCACAACGTCGGGCGGAGCCTTCTCCCCCTTTTTCCCGTCCGGAACCTCAGGGGACGCCTTCTCCGTCTTCTTGCCGTCTGGAACGTCAGGCGGGACCGCCTCCTCCTTCTTGCCGTCAGGAACGTCAGGCGGGACCGACTCCCCCTTTTTCCCGTCCGGAACGTCAGGCGGGATCGGCTCCTCCTTCTTGTCGTCCGGAACGTCAGGCGGAACCGGCTCCTCCTTCTTGCCGTCCGAGCCGCCAGTCTGCTTGGCTTCTTCGTTCGCATCCCCGGCTCCGTTACCGGTGCGTATGACGCGCTCGTCGCCCACGGGTTCGACATCTTGTCGACGGCTTAATAGCTCCTGGGCGAGACGACAAAGCAGGAAAATCAAGACGAGGCTCAAGATAACGATAATGCCAAACCAAGGAGCATAATATTCGACTTTGTTCCAGAAGCGCCTTCGCGCCAAAGAACGATCCCGCTCGATGCGCTCGTTTTCCGGCATTTTGCGCACAGAGTCCTTTGACGAAGGAATCTGAGGGTCCGTTTTTCCATGGCTCTGGCCGGACATTCCGTCCTCACACGTAAAACTCGTCGTCCCTTCGTTTGCCTTGTCCTTGTTGACCCGGCATTCACGGCTCCTCCGGGCATATTCAACAACCTCTTCCCGTGCCCCGCGATACTTCTCCAGGATGGTGCGAAGCGAGGCCGAAACCCGTCGCGACGACATGGTGCCGCCTGGGCTGTCCGAAAGGACGAAGTCTCCCTGTGCCAGCCACTGCGCCACGAGTCCGGACTCATTTCTAAGCGTTCCAATTCTTTCCGCAAGTTTATCCAGCCGATCCTGAAGATAGGAACTTTCCTGAATCTGGCTGATTAGCGGCCTCTGCGACTGAAGAACCTCGTCCAGCGCGTCGCAGAGCCCCCCCTCCTCGCCGGTCAGCCGAAACTCCGCTGCGGCAAGGATTTTTTCGACGCAGTCGAGGCTGAGTGTCACGCCGTCGCGCAACGCCCCCTGCTCCACGCCGTTGCCGAGCGCCTTCGACTCCTCGCGGGCGAACTGGCAGAGTCCCAGAAAGTGACGGAACTGGCCATTGCGGCCGTCAGTCAGGGAAACGAGTTCGCCGACGGCAGTCTCCCAACGCTTGTAGGCCTCGGCCTTGCCCGCCTCGTCACCAGTGGTGCGGCGCCGCTTCTCGTAGTCCCTGCGCGCGGCGGACTCCTCCTTTACCGCTGGGAAGGGCCGATACCGGGACTGGACGCAAATCCCCCCCTGTCCGTTGTCGTAGATCAACGCCGAAAACGAACCCAGTTCGGTCTTGCGGGACTGGAAGGCGGCGCCAAGGCGACCGAGAACATCGGGAACTTTCCCGGAAAGCCCGTCCACGGGCGAACCCTCGTCTATCCAGTAGTCTCCAATAGCACGTATGTCCCTGGCTGTGGCATACGAAAGCATCCCTTCTTTGGACAAGTCGATCGTAAGTCCTGCGAGCTCCTCGTTCTTCCCCAATGTGGAAGCCAGGAAGTCATGGTTCCAAAGTCGCGCGTAATCCACGAAGCATTCGCCAACTTGCTCAAAGGGAATGAATGCAAGCGCGACATAGCCGCTGTCGCGTCCTGCGAAATCGCCGTTCTTTCGAACGTGGACACGGTAAACGGCCGTTCCGTTCAGCCCGCCGACGACGCCTCGGCGGATTCCCCCCAGCGCCGCCCCACCTCCGGATGATGGGTTCTTCCACGACGAGCCGAGACACGTGCGCAGCGACTCGGACAATTCATCTTCGCATCCCTGCCAGGAATACCCGTTGGTCGCCGTGTACACATAGACGCGAACTTTCATGTCGCCGCCGCCAATAAAGCCGTTCATAAGTCAGTTCTCCGGCATTCAGTTCCTCAAGACACGGCAGCAGACGGTGGACAGCCTGAACAACCTGGACAAAGCCCTGTCCGCTTCGCACAGGCACTGCGAATCGTCAGGGATGCTCTTCCTCACGTAGCTCCACAGGTTGTTCCACTCCTGCGAGGTGAAAAGCGGCTCAAGGCGGTTGAGCGGCCCCCTGTCTATTCCCGTTTCCGGGTTTTCCCTGACAAACTCGTCACGCACGGCTTCTTCCGCCTCCTTGATCGCCTCAAGTGCCTCGTCCTCGGTCGCGGCAGACTTCATGGCCTCGCAGGCCCTTGCCATCCGGTTCTTGCGCCGCCACGCAATCGTCACGCCATCGGCAACGGCGCCGAGACGACGCCGCTCCTCCGGGGACAAGGAATGCGACAAAGGTGACGGCACGGGGTTCGCGACATGACTGGAGGGGCGATCGCGCCACTCGATGCGCGTTTCCGCCTTGCAGAGGGATTCCAGAATGACGGCCGCGACCTTCTCCACGTCGGCTTCCTTGTTTTCCTTTTCCCTGTTCCAGTTGGAGAAGAACCGGATTGCCTCGAAGATGCCCTTGGCACCGACCTTGTCAGACGTGCCGCCGAGCGCCTTCAGGCACTCCGCGGCAGTATCGTCGAGGATGACGTTGGCCGCATTCATCCGGGAAAGCCACGCCTTCAGCGGCGCGATGTCCATGCTTGGAAAGAAAAACACCGGCGGCTCGCCGCTTGCCCTTATCCATGGGCGCTGGTTGGAGTCTTTGTCGGAGAGCCTTCGCATCGCCGCGCCGATTTCATTGCTGAGGTTCTGATCGAAGCGCCAGCCGTAGTGTTCCGTGTCGGCGCGCTCCAGCACGTCGAGCAAGGCAAGCGTGAAGAGCCCGTGGCCGCGCCCCGTAACCTCGCCGGCCGTCAGGCCCTCGTCGCACGAGAAGAGGATGGTCAGCGATGCGTCCTTAGGGTTCCTGCTTTTCACCAGAGAATCGTAGAAGTCAAGGTCTCGACGCTCGCACACGCGCGGTTCGAGCGCCCGCGACGTGTCCAGCCTGGACCGGCACGCATCGAGAATGACGGCGACGCTCCACCTCTCCTCCCCGGCTACATGCCGGAGATCGAATTCATTGGCAAGGCTTCGTTTTCCCCTGCGGGTATTGGAACACAGGAGCTTTTGCTTGTTGTCGTCGACAACGCCATGTCCCGCGAAGTAGAACATGAAGAAATCGCCTTCCCGCAAGTCGGCCGACAGTTCCTGGACCTTGATGAAGACATCGTCGGACTTCGGGTTTTTAAGCACCGCGACCGTGTCGAACTGATTGTGGCGCGACGCGAAGAACTCATAGAGCGCGCTGGCGTCTGCCACCGCGCCGGAAAGGTTCGGTATCGATGCGTCGTCATAGTCGTCCACGCCCACGAACAGGGCAACCCGCCTATGCTTGTCTGCGTTGCTCATTTGTCTCCTTGAGATGGGAAAGGCATTCCGACATTGCCACGAAAAAGCCACCGAGGACAATGTTTCGCAACAGTGCCATCGGTGGCCTTCACGTCATTGGACGGATTCACCCCGTTAGTCCTTGCGGAGTTGCCTTGTGATATCGTTGAATTGCGCCTGCAGCGCTTCGTCATCGAAGAGCTCAAGCGGGGGAAGTTCAAGCGAAAGCATCGCCTCGAACGCCTCCTGGCTCGTCTTGATGGTTGCCATGAGTTCGCTGGCGAGGTTCACCGTGATCCAACTGCTATGCACGACTTCGCGAACACGCTCCGCCTCGAGCAGTTTCCCGCGAATGATTTCCTCGTGCTGCTTGAGAAGATCGAGATACGCTTTGGCGGCCTCGATGGTCTTCGCGTTCCTCTCGGCGTTTTTGCGGAAGGTTTCGCGCTGTTTCTCGTCGAAGCGCGTCTGGGCGGCCTTCGCCGTGTCGGACTTCATGGCGGACTCGGCTTTGCGCAGGATCCCGTTAATTCCCTTGCTCCACTCGCCGTTCTCGCTCTTCTGGAGATACTTTCTGTATCCTTCGATCTGGACATCGATCATCACGAGGTACATCCCAAAGTAGCGCCTGGCGGTGGAAATGTCCTTGGAGTCGACAAAATGCCCGAGGTTCTCCACGACGACGGCGATGTCCTTGGCGACGATGGCGTTGTCGATGAGCGTCTCGACATTGACTGGGAAGATGCAGCGTTCTGCGGCGTTGCCGGGCAAGTTCAGCCCGATCTTCCGCAAATTTTCGATCACCTTTCCCGCCTGCTTGGCGCGTTCCGCCTCGAAATTGGCCTTCTTCTCCTTGACGGCCTCGATGCGGGCGTCAAACTTCCCGGCTGCTTCGGGATGGCTGATGCGATCTCCCTCCGCCTTGACGATTTCCATTTGCGTGGCCGCAATCCGGCCGTCGAGCTCGTCGACGGCGGCGAGGATGTCGTGGCAATCGACGGGGAGGAGAAGCTCGCGTACGCGCTCAAGCTGCCTCCGCATCCCCCTCGTCGGCGGCTTCGACTTTGTCACGGGACGGGTGTCCTTGGCGATCTTGTCAACGACGAGTCCGGATTCGGAGACAATCTTCTCCCAGCGTTTCGCGACGTTGACCTGGATGTCCGCGACGAGGTTGCCGGAATACTCGAAGGTGTCGGGGGTGACAAGGAAACTGGCCGCCCCAACGACCGCGATGCTTGCCAGAAGCGATCCCAGCGTCAGGAGGATGGAACCCGAGTGCATAAGAAGCGGCCGGACCCCCGCGTTGATCACAAGGAGGCACAGGAAGATGGTGAGCGGATTCTTCATCGGCACGACGAAGGCGAGGATCGCCAGAGAGACCATGACGGCCAGCACCCCTCTGCCCACCTCCGATATCCGTGCGCGAAGAATGATCGAAAACGTGCTCATGGTGACAAGTCCACCAAGAATCCATGCCAATGCAAACCAGTTCATATCAGTATCTCCTTTTTGTTTATGTTTGATAGTACCCCATTCAGTCGTGGAACGGCAGATCTTCCGGAAGCATGGTCTTCAGCTGTTCGAGCGTTGGATTTTGGGTTGACGACTTAATCAGCGCAACGCGGTGCGCCATGTTCTGGTGCGCGTCTTCAAACAGGTTGCGTGCGTCGCGAGCGTTCGCAAAGTCCGGTGGTGGGTTCTCCAGAATCTTCTCGTAATGGCTCCTGACCGCCTGTATGCATTCGTCGGTCGGAACATGATCCTGTTTCTCGGCATAACGCTGGAAGATGAGTACCAGTTCTTCCGCCGAATAGTTGTCGAAATGAATCGTCGTGCGGAAGCGGGAGGGAAGGCCGGGGTTCGTGTGCTTGATCATGTACTCCATGAGGTCCGGATAGCCGGCAACGATCACGACCAAGTTGTCGCGGTGATCCTCCATCGCCTTTAGAAGGGTCGCAATGGCTTCAGGCCCGAAGTCGTTCCCAGCCTGTCCTTTCTTCCCGAGTTCATACGCCTCGTCGATGAAGAGAACGCCGCCAAGCGCCTTTTTGATCACCGCCTTGGTCTTTACCGCGGTTCCACCGATATGCTCCGCAATTAGGCCCTCGCGGTCGGTCTCAATGAGCTGCCCCTTCTTGAGCAACCCCATTGAGCGGTACAGTTTCGCGATTAGTCGCGCCACGGTCGTCTTGCCCGTGCCAGGATTGCCGGTAAAGACGAGATGGTGTGACAACTCCGGATTGGCGAGCCCGTTTTCCGACCTCATTTTGTGGAAGTCGAGGAGTTCCATGTTGAGGCGGACCTCCCGCTTTACACCTTCGAGACCGACAAGGGCGTCAAGCTGACCAAGGAGTTCGTCCAGCGACTCGCAGGGTCCGGGGTCGTCATCGACACCAGCATCGCCGCCATCTTCGCCGTTGTCGTCCCGGTCATTATTGTCACCCTCGGGGTGTCTTGGATCGTCCGAGGATGTCTTGAGCGTGACTTTGCCGGCTTTGGCGCGATAAATGGCGGCAAGTTTCTTTGCCTTCTCCGCCTCGTCAAGTCGATCCTTGCGGGCGGAGGCGGATAAGACAGACGCGCAGGAGGCAATCCACGCCCTTGCCAGATCCTCATAAGCCCCCGCAGCTTCGCCCAGGCGACCTTCGTCGGCCAGGGCTTCGGCTTTTTTCCGGGCTGACACCACTTGATTTTCAAACGGATTTCCCATGCTGGCACTCCTATTGGCAATTCGCTTCCGGATCAGACTTCGACAAAGGCTTTCGACCGTTCTTCAATCTCAGTCTGGATCTTCAATCTTTCAACAGGATCGGTCGTCTCGTTCAACTTGTCGTAGAGCGCGTCAAGTTCCTTGTCGGCCTCCACTGTTGCGGGATCGCCCACTTCCATTTCGTTGAAAAGCTGCTCAAGCTGAGCGGTATATCCGTTCACTTTCTCAAGCATCGGAACTATGCGCTGCTGCGCAGAGGCCATGAGTTCCGCCAAATTCGCTATGCCGACACGGCGATCGGACACGCCACTTCCATTGACCTTCTCGCAAATGCGGACGCACATGCCCATGTATTCCGCAAGCTTAAGATCGTTTTCACGCATGGCGGCAGACAGTAGCTGCGTCCGGACTTCAAGCTGGAGATTCTTCACCTTGTGGCGGAGACTGTCGCGTTCGGTCTTTGAAATGCCGGGACGGAACGTCTCATGCAGCGACTTCTGCGCCTGCTCTTCAAGTTGCGCCGCCTTCCGGTAGGAAAGTTCCATTTCAGATCGTGCCGTAAACACCTCTTTCTGGATTTCCTCATTCGTTGGGTCAGTTCTGCCGCCGAAAAGCCTGGTAAGGATGGCTTTGACAGTTTGGGATGCGCCAGTATTCATCGTTTGCTTCTCCTTTGGATTGATCAGACCGTTTACACCATGGCGAATTGGAGCTTCTCAATCTCCGCCTGAACCGCCGCGGCGCCCTCTGCGTCGCCTTTCATGCTCAGAGTCTGGAACTTTTCGTAGAGTTCGTCAAGACGACGATCCTCTTCGGTATCTCCATCCCCGAACATTGTCTTGTCAAGCGTCTGCGTGAGGTCGGTTATGTTCCGTTCTGCCGTAAAGAGCTGATCGCTCAAGCTCTTGATGACACCCGTCGCCTCGGCCATCTTCTCCTGTAGCGCCGCAATTTTGCTTTCATACCCCTTGTGGCCCTCAATGTCCTTCAGTGTTTTGGCCATTGTCTGAAGTTGGTGGCAAGTGGACTCAGCCCTTCTGAATACGTAGAGGAATTTAGTCACAAAGGCAATGTTGCGGGAGATGTTTCTGGCGCGGCGAATGTAGGCGGAGCGGATCTTCGGGGGCCGCTTGCTGTTTTCCTCCGGCGAAAGAGTCCTTTTCAAATCGCTCTCGAGAGTCCGCAGTTCCGATTCAAGGGAACTACAGAGGGACTGGTATGACTTCCGTTCGGCTTCAATCGCCTCAAGGTCGTCATCCTTGTTTTTAAACATGTTTGCGAAGATTCCCATAGTGGGTGTCCTTTCGTTGGTTGTGGGTTGGTTGTGGGTTGGAGAAAAACTGTCGATTCTGTAAACGAAACAAGTGGGCGAATCCTTGCATCTATTCCTCGTCTCCGGTATCGTCGTCATTCAAGTCGCCTGACGGGTTCGAAAGCGAGAAGGCGCGGTTGCGGCGGACAATGTCGGGATCCTTCACGGAGACAGGAACGAGCGCCTTGATGGCGGCGTCGAAATCGTCCTTCGTGACGAGTTCAACGCGCTTCCATTCGGGATCGCCCGGGGTCAGGCCCTCCCGGCGCCTGACCCAGCGGCGTCCGGCTCGCAGGGCGGCCTCGTCGCACACGCCGCCGCCATCGCCGTGGTGCAGTTCGGCGCCACTGTAGCCCTCGGTGCGCTCCACGATCTCGTCAATTGAGACATCCGGCGCGAGCGGGACCTCCTTGAGGGCCGCCTCAATGATCGCGCGGCGCGTCTCGGCGTCGGGCAAGCCGACATGGACGGCAAGGCCGATGCGCCCGCTGCGGACGACCGCGCTGTCGATCATCCAGGGGCGGTTCGTCGCGAGGATGACAAAAATCTGGGAATCCCGCTTTGTGGCAAATCCGTCGAGTTCCGCGAGGAACTGTTCGACGATGCAAATCTTCTGGTTGCCGCGCTTGCGGAGGATGCTCTCGCATTCGTCGAGGAAAACGACGCATTTCTTATGGGAATAGGCCTCCTCGAAGAGGCGGGAGACGTTCTTCTCGCTCTCGCCCACATACTTGTCCTTCATCTCGCTCATCTTGCGATAAAGGAATGGAAGTCCAAGTTCGCCGGCCACCGCGCGGGCGAACATCGTCTTGCCCGTGCCCGGAGGACCGTAGAGGAGCAGTCCCTTGCCGTTTTTGATCTTGAGGACCTTGTAGATGTCGGGGTGCCTGACGGGATTCACGAGTGCGTCCAGAACGGCCTGTTTGGCACCGTCAAGCCCCTTCACGTCCGCGAGCGTGACGCCCGTCTGCCTTACCGTGGCCTCGGATTCCGAGGGGGGCGCAGCAGGGACGTCCTTCTGCGCATCCGCATTCTGGGGGGCCGCGCGTTTTTGCGCGTTTGCCGCCGCCTCCACCTCAAACGAGAGACGCGGCGGAAACGCCGGCTTCGCGCCGGAACCGGTGGCAGGGGCGCGGGCGGGAACGGGGGCCTTCGCCGCCGCCTCGAGTCCGATCCGCTCCCAACGGGTTCGAAGCTCCGTCCAGCGCGCCTCTTCCGTAGCCGGCACCAGCCCAGTTGACAGAATCGCATCGTAGGTCGTGACAAGCGCACGGGAGGCTTTTGCCACGGCTGGCCAGTCGCCGGCGTCCGCCGCGCGGCGGACGATGGCCTTCAGCTCTTCTTCGCGCTGGAGCAGTTCGTGGAGCATGGGGCGCCTACAGCTTTGCGAGGAGTTCCTCGAGGTGGTTTTCGGTCGCGGTGTCCTTCTCGCCCGCCAGCTTGGCGATCATGTCGTCGAGGGCGCCGCCCTTGAGACCGGAGGAATCCGTCTCCGCCTCGGCCCAGTCGCCAATGCCGTTTTCGAAGGCAGTGAGAATCTGGCGCATCAGCTCGTCGGCCGACTGGGCGTTCTGGATGCCCTTCTGGAGATTCTCCTGGGCCTTGACGACGTCGGAGGAGGATATCGTGTTGCCCATCCAGGAACTCACGTCGGAAAGGACGCTGCAGAATTCCTGGTAGCTTTCCATCTGGTCGACCTTGGTCGCGAAAAGCCGGACGGCGTGCAGCATCTGCTGGGCACGGCGGCGCATGGCGACCGTGAGGACGATGGAGCTCTTGATCGGCCCCAGCGTCGTCGAGTCGCCTGTCCGTTTCGCCTCGACCGCCTGTCCAAGATAGTCGCGTAAGAAGCGGTCCTGCTTTTTCACCTCGAGTGAAAAGCGGCTCTGTTGAGCGTTCAGTTTAAGCCGCAGCTTCCTCGTGCGCTCGGCGGGGTCTTCAAAAAAACGCACAATTTTCGTTAGCAAACCAGCCATCAGATTACCTCCAGTTCAAGTGTCCCTTGCACCCACTCCTCGGGCGGAAGGTCGATGATCGAGGCGACAGCCTCTTCAAGGGGAATATCCTCTTCGCCATGGACAACTTCCTCCACAGAGCCGAACCCGCCCCGCGTCGCAAAGCCGATGCCGGGATTCCGCCTGTCGAAAAGTTCCTTGACCGATGCCGCGGAAATGTTGACCTTATGCTTTGTGATTATCGCAATGAAACGCTCCCGCCGCCCTGTCTGGGCTGTCGCCGGGCCGTTCTCCTGCAATGGGACGGTTATCATGTCGCCACCGTTGTCGGCAACATAGACCCTGCCGGCAACGATGTGTCCATCCAGGATACTTGAATACGGTCCGGGGACAAGCTGGCAGACACGTCCAGACGTTCCATAGTTGTAGATGTGGAGCCAGCCATCGAAATTGGTCGAAAGCTCAAACCTCACCCGATCGCCGATCGCGAGGATGTCTGAGGAACGTGGAGCGGTTTTGGATAGAGCCTGACCGCATGGCGAAGACGAAGATGTGCATAGAGCCAGATCACGGGTCCCGACACCATTCCCGTGCATAAGGACTTGCGCCCTCATTTTAATCTCGGGCTTCGGTCCCTCCAACGCCTCGCGCCTTTTCTGGATTTCCGCCAACTTGAGTTGATGGTTGGCTTCCTTCAGCTGCTCATCGCGCCTTGCGTCATTGTCGCGGGCGATCCGAGCGTCTTCGTCCGCTTTCGCCTGCGCGTCCTTTTTCTCTTTCGCGGCATCCTCAATCGCCTTCTTCCGCGCCGCAATCGCTTCATCTCGCGCTGGGCTGGAGAAGCGAACCGAGTTCACGTTGAGCGTGACTTCCGCACCTTTTTCACCATCGACGAAAAACGGCGTCCCCCTCTTCGCGGCAAGTGCCGTGGCGAATGCGTCTTCCGTCAGGTTCCTTTCCGCGGCCCATTGCGCCACATCAACGGTGAGATCGTCAAGTGTCAGGACCTCCATCGAGTCGTGAAGAATTTTGTCAAGCAGCAGATTGGCCGGACGAGTTCCCAGCGCCTCGATGAACGACTGAACGGTAAATGGCGTCTCCTTGGCTTTCGCGTAGTAGCGCGTGAGAAATTGGTTTGGCCTTGCGACTTTTGCATCGCCGCCGATTTCCAGATACCAGCGGAACCCCTCCTTCGCCTCGCCGAGGTCGATCTTGACCGTCAAGTCGAAAGGATCTTGCTGCACGGCGAAGACGCGAAGTCTTTGCCTGCCGTCGAAAGGAAGGTCGGTACAATCGGAAATGAATTGCCACGTGTCATCCGGCAAAAGTTCGAAAAGGACCTCGCCGTCGCGAATGTCGCGCAAATCAAGCGGCGAGTTCTGTTTCTGGATGACGTAGAATTCGCCACCCTCATCCTTTTCATTCTGGCCGAGGTCGATGTGCTTTGGGTCCGTTATGATGCGAATCCGCCCATCGCCGCGAACAAACACCAGCTCCTTGTCTTCATCCAGTTGTTCGGGGAAAAACACCTTTTCCCCGCCGAAAATGGACTTTTTCCTTTCAACGCGGACTTTGCGCGCCGTCTCTATCAGCGTCCGCACGCGATGGAGGAGGACGGTGGAAGTGTCATGTCCTTCGCTCATTGGTACTCCATGCAATTCAGTCAATTCGCTCATTGGTACTCCATGCAATTCAGTCAAAACGATTAATGCTGGCTCGCGGACACTGTGCGGGGCGACTGCTCGGCCTCTGGCGCGGCCTGGGTTCTCGCACCACTCTCCGTCGCACTTTGAAGCCTCCGCCTCCGCTCCTCGCTTTTCTCCGCGGCCTCCCTGCGATTGCGTCTGGCCTCCTCGACGCCCGAACCAGCCAGAGAATCAATCTCGGCATAGGCATCATCGACGGCCATGTCGTATCTGCCGCCCATTTCGGCGACCTCCTTGACCACCTGCAGCAATTCCGTAGGCTGCATGCCGGCTTCAAGCGCCCCTTTAAGCCTGATCAAGGTCTTTTCGGCGCCTTCCAGAAGCTTCCGGTTTTTAAGGATGTTTCCATCGGCAAGCTCCATCTTGGATTTCGCCTTTTCGACCTCCCCTTCCAACTCCGCCACTTTCGATTCCAGTTCGGCACGGGAGAAGGAATCTTCGCCTTCCTGCAAGGCGTCCAGTTCCGACTGCTTCTTCTTGAACTTGGCGTCGGCCTCCTTGCCTTCGGCAATCGCCAGTTCCTTGTCGCGATGTAGCGAACGGTCCTTGCTGTTGTACTCCATGACCGCCGCTTCGATTCGGCGAATCTGCGCTTCCGCCATTTCGCGGGGCGAGGGCTTCTTACGGCCGAAGAGCGACTTTATAAACGAGACGAATCCAGACATGTCTTTACTCCTTGTTGTGTTCCTATGAAAAGACAAACGGCAGCCGACACTCAATCCTTGCAAACTTTGTGGATTTCCTCACACCGGCCATCGAAACTTGTGGCGATCCTGTACTTGTCGGGGAATTGAGCCACTAGCGCATGCATCGCCTCAACGATCCATTCCCTCGAAGGAGGTGGCAGATCGGGCAGACGCCTGGACAAGTCTTCACGGATAAGATCGGCATCCGGTGGAATCAGCCTATCCAGTGACGCTTCCACGATCGCCCTTATCTCGCCACGTTGGAGGCTCTCCGCCGCCGCCGCCGCTTCGGCCTCTTTGGCCTTGCGCTCCTGGTCTTCAGCCGCCTTGCGCTTCCGGCGCTCCTCGTCGAGCTTGAGGCGTTCGGTTTCGAAAACCGCCCGCATCTTCGCGCGGTTCAGCGGTGTATCGCGCAGGACTTCTTCCGGCCGGGATGGGTCGGGGATAAGGACCGCCGTTCCCGGGCGCAGCAGAACGCCGTCCTTGTCTCGAACAGGCCTGTCCAGAACGGAGGAATGGTCGGCAAGCCATGCGACAAACGCATCCGCCTGTGCCGGCGCGTCGGTTGGCGGCATGGAGGAAGATGCCGTTGAATGTGGAGCCGCCCCAAAGACGGGGGCAGCCGTCGCCGCAAGTTGCGTAAACACGCCCGGCCTTTTCGTCCGAGCCGCACCACTGCCATAATTCACAGATGATCCTGACGCCGCCGCGGGCAGGGGCATTCTGCCATTGTCGGCGGTCATTTCGCCGCTTGTCGCCGCATCAGGGAATTCCGCCATGACAATGCCTTCTCGCCCGTACGCCGCGACATAGGCGTAGGGAATGAGCGCGTAGCCCGACATTTCCGGCGACTCCGGCGCCCATTCGGTGTCGCTCCAGCTGTTCCGCGCGATGAAGTAGCCGCCACCCTGGTAAGAAGGATCGTCCACATAGCCGGCAAGACAAAGCGCATGGCCTCCGCTAATCTTTTCCAGCTTCACCACGAATTCAATCCCGTCTTCCTCTTCATCGACTCCGCAAACGGAGAGCTCGCATCCGAAGACGGCCGACCCGACATATTCGACGGTACCTTTGATGAGACTGGCCGCAATCTGCATTGCGACGAGCTCCGCCTCGTCGGATTCGGGGTCGACGCCCTGTTCCGCGAGAATGTTGGCGACAAGCCCGCGCGGCGGCGGCATGACGCGGATTCGCCACACTAGCTTCGACACGGGAATCACACCTGTTCTATGTACGTCTTCGTCATCCCAGTCGTCTGTGACAAGTACGCCGGTATAGACGGGGAAGCCGGCCGACAACGCCTGCTTGAACTGGAGCACGGAGCCGTTGGAAAGCGTCCGCCAGTGGCGGAAGCGGTATTTCTGCGCCGAGGCCAGCTTGCGCTGGAGGGCCATGCCTTGCCCTTCGTTGTAGGGGTCCTCGACGTAGTTCCAGCTTTCGGGGTTGTAATGCCATTCCGAGAGAGGGCAGATGCCATATTCCTCAATGGCGTGGATCGCGTCGATCGTAAACGCGCCGTCCGTGAGACTCTCGACCTTCCCGGGCGTAACCAGCTTCGTGAAGTGGAAGAGAGACTGCTCGGACAGCTCAACCTTCTTCCCGAGCATATACTCGCAGAGCGCGACGAGCGCGAAGGCGAAGCAGGCCCCGCGCTTGCTCTGGTTGCGGACCGGGAAGAAGCCGTCCATCAACCGCACGGCGGGGGGAAGGCCGGCAAGTCCGGCGAAATCACACCTTTCAAAGACGGGGATGAGCTGGCAATTGCAGGGCGGCGCGTGCTCGGCGCCTTCCGGGACATAGCCAAGCACCAGGCGCAGCATCTCCTGCCAGATGTCGTCGCGGCGGACGGGCAGGTTCTTGCCGCCGGCATCGTCGTCGTCAGAATCGTCGGCGGAGAGGCGGAAGGCCTGTCTGCCGAAATGGAACTCAGAAAGCGGCGTTCCTTTTTTCAAAAGGGAACGAATGTCAAGGCATTCTTCGTTGGTATTCTTGAACATGACAAGTCTCCCCTTTTAGCGCCCCACGCCTTCGACCTTGAGCGCCATTTCGGCGGATTTGCCACCGCTCTCTGCCTCGATCCAGTATTCACCCGGCTCCACGCCGCGAAGAACGGCTTCGCCTGACGAATAACTCGTTTCGGGAAGCAGCGTTTTTCCCGTTTCCCTGTCCTCGATGTACAGATTCAGGGGCGCGACCAGCTCGCCGGTCGACGCATCTTCAAGTCGGACCCGCACGTCGCAACGCGATGCCGCGGTTTCAATCGTCATCTTGAGTTTGGCGCCTTCACCTTGCTTCATCATCTCAATGCGGTCGGAGCCACTGACTTCCGCTCTGGGGTGTGCGCCCATTCCACGCGTCACGTAGACCGGCTCGGGCATCGCAAAGCCGGCATTGAAGACGTTCGCTACGACGTCGCCCACAGTTTCAACTATCCCAAGGGTTAATTTTTCCGCCTTTTGGGCGCAAGAAACGACCAAATCCGCCGCTCGCTGCCGGGCAAGCGCACGGTGAAGCGCGCGGCGCGCCTTCTCCATTGCGGGGCCGTGAAGCACCCGTAGCTCACGCTCGGTCACTGGCGCCAGCGGACGCGCAAAGACCACGCTGGCGAATTCTTCCGTTTTCCGTCCATTCTCCATAGGTTGTTACTCCCTGCTCCGCCTAGCGCATCCTGGCCCAGGCATCGCCGCCCATCCACTTTGCTGCAAGGGCTGCCAGTTCCGGGCCATTGCGGAATCGCGAAACAAGACTGTAAACGGAACCGGCGGCAAAAACCTTGCAAGGAAAAAGATCGGGGACCATGCGTTCGATTTCACCGGCTGTCATTCCGGACATGAGGTTAGCCTCGAGAACCCATGCCTTCATTTCATCACCTTCGACGTGGCGCCGCATCGCATTGCGGACATCCGACTGTAACTCCTCGAATTCCCACGAGAGCAACTTGCCCTTGAACGGCTTATAGGGATTGCGCTCTTCGTCCAGAAGGTCGCCGAGCGTCATCTCGCCGCCGGATAGTGGAGCGTCCAGCGAAATCTGATTCCCCTGCCCAGTCTTGGAGGCAACCACTTTTCTCAGCCAATCCAGCGAGAAATTCCTAAGCGACGTGTAGAAAAGCTTGGAAAAATCCTGGGCACAACGTCCCTTGTATTCCCGAAGGAGCTTGGGAAGTCGCATGGCTATGAATTCCTGTGCCACATCCTCGCACTCGTGCGAATCCAAACCTTCATTCACGAAGCGCCGGACAGTCCTGCAAATATCCACGAAGTGACCGAAGACTGCGACGACGACGGCATCTTCGGCGGCGCGGTTGCCGCTTCGCAACTTTTCTACAATGGCATCGTCGAACTGAAAACTCATTCTCCTAGCTTCTCCCTATCTACTAATTTAGCAAAAGTGCGTTGTTCGCGTCAATAACTATATAATGCAAGAAAATAAAGACGCATCAGAATTGCCGTAGGAATTTGCCTGTGTAGGAGCGCCTGCAGGCGGCGACTTCCTCGGGCGTGCCGGCGACGACGACCTTTCCGCCGCCGTCGCCGCCCTCGGGCCCGAGGTCGATGATGTAGTCGGCGCACCGGACGACATCGAGGTTGTGCTCGATGACGAGCACCGTGTTGCCGGCGTCGCGGAGACGCAGCAGAAGCTCGAGAAGGCGATGGACGTCGGCGAAGTGGAGGCCCGTCGTCGGTTCGTCGAGCAGGTAGAGGGTCTTGCCCGTGGCGTGGCGGCTCAGCTCGGTCGCGAGCTTGACGCGCTGCGCCTCGCCGCCGGAAAGCGTCGTCGAGGACTGTCCGAGCTGGATGTAGCCGAG
>JAEEGL016704789.1_pt1 | contig 39321 bp, 28 predicted proteins | sample 9134231 | NCBI WGS metagenome assembly JAEEGL01 (sample SAMN16246548, study PRJNA631951) | gut metagenome | biome: gut microbiome; feature: rumen; material: fiber-attached | host: Bos | place: Iran: Karaj | collected 2018-10 | reverse complement strand
TCGCAGCGCCGCGTCGCGGTATTATCAGAAACGGCGGCTCGTTGACCGCCTGACCGTGGCGCAGCGGGGCCGCGGCGCGCAGCTCTGGGTGGATTGGACGTATTATGAAGGGGACATGCTCGGCACACAATACGCCCATGCGCTGCTGGACGAGCTCTGTGCGGAAGGCGTGCTTATCAGGAACGACCGCGGTCAATACGCCCTTGCCGCATGGGATAATTTCCGTTTCGATATTTCAGAATGATTGCATTATGAGCGGGCACCTTCTTGAGTATTTATGGTCAGAGCCTGTTCTTTTTTCGTTTTAGATGCAGCCATCATTAGTATTCAGGGCTTACGCATGAACTCATTAAACGCAGTATAAGCACCGTTATTGTCCGGATCCGCGACCGGCTGCATCTGAGAACTGCGCGAAAACCCAAATGTAAGACAATTACGCCAGCTTGAGACGTATTGTCTTATTTTTTGAAGGCTGAGGCGGGTAAAAATAAGACAAAGCAGCTCGTTTGACCAACCTTGTCTTCTTATGACTGTTGATTTACCCCTGAAATGAGCGAAAATGTCAGGCAAAAACACTCGTTTGAGCGAATTTGTCTTACTTTTTTGAAAACGCAGGCTGCAAACGGGGATATCATTTGTGTTCATGCGTAAGCTTTGCCTCAGTTTTCTTGATAAGTCGAAATTCCGCAAAAAATCTGGTATAATGATTCCGTATGCGGCCGCACAGGGAACGCTATAATAACGAAAGGAGCATTGACCGGAAATGAAAGTAGAAAAACTGAACGAAAACTCGGTGCAGATCGAATTCAGCGCCGCTGAAATAGCGCAGCGTGCGATCAACGTCCGCCGCCTCAACATCGATGCTCCCGCGTACAAAAAGCTGCTGCGCGACCTCATTTCTCACGCCGAAATCGAGCTGGGCGCGTCCATCGGAGCGGTGCGGGTCAACACCTACCAGCCTGACGATCCGGCCGGCCTGGGCTTCGTGCTGGAAAACATCACATCCGCGGGCGGCACGGAGGCCGGCGTCAACGACGCTGCCGGGCGCCGCGCCGAGACCGCAGAAGCGCCGAAACCGAAGAAAGACTCCGCGCCGCTGGCCGGAGTGCCGCAGAAAAGCGCGGCAAAACCGGCGGAATTGACCGCCTCCGGCGAAGCGCAGCCCGCAAACAGCACCACCGCCGGCATGGATCTGGCGGAAGCGTTGATGCGCAAGATCATGTTTGACGGCCTCATGTCCATTCAGGCCGCCGCGGCCGGCGCCCAGAACGCCCGCAGAGCGCGGGGCCGGGGAGAGCGCGTGCCGGAGAGCGCTGACGACGATATCGCGTTGCCGCCGCTCGAATCAAACGCGGGCGACGAGCCGGACAGTCTCGCGGACACGCTGGACTACCGCCGGCAGATGTTGTTCGGAGAAGATTATAAAACGCAGGGCGGCGTCGCGGTCGTTGCCTTCGCTATATACGACGAACTGTACGAATATTTCCGCGAGCACCGCGGGTTCGGCACAGTCAAATCCGCGTTGTACGAATACCGCGACATATTCTACGCCGTACTGGAAGCCGGCCCGGAGCAGGCGGACAAACTGGAACTGCTGGACAACACCGCCGGCGAATTCCGCGGCGCGCTGGTGCCGGGACGCAGTTCGCTCACCGTGCTCAAAGAATACGCTGCGGTCATATTTGCCAAAAACGCGGTGCGCAAGATCCGCGCGTCGCTGGGAGAATAAAGGGGGACAACACATGAGCAGCGCTGACATCGCTTTCATCAACACCTGCAAAGACATACTGGAAAACGGCACCTGGGTCAAAGACCCGCGCGTGCGCCCCAAATGGGAAGACGGGACCAATGCGTACACCATCAAAAAGTTCGGCGTCGTCAACCGCTACGACCTGTCGCAGGAATTCCCGCTGCTCACGATCCGGCCCATCTCTTTCACCAAAGCAGTGGACGAGATCCTCTGGATCTGGCAGAAAAAATCCAACAACGTACACGACCTTAACAGCCATATCTGGGACAGCTGGGCGGACGAAAACGGCTCCATCGGCAAAGCGTACGGCTATCAGATGAGCGTGAAGCACCAGTACAAAGAAGGCATGTTCGACATGGTGGACCGTGTGCTGTACGACCTCAAGAACAACCCGTGCAGCCGCCGGATCATGACCAATATCTATAATTTCCAGGACCTGCACGAAATGGCGCTGTATCCGTGTGCGTACAGCATGACGTTCAACGTCGTTGACGACCGGCTCTGCGCGATACTGAACCAGCGTTCGCAGGATATGCTGGCGGCCAACGCGTGGAACGTTGCTCAATATGCCGCGCTGGTGCTGATGTTCGCGCAGGTGAGCGGCCTCAAGCCCGGCGAGTTCGTGCATGTTATTGCCGACGCCCACATCTACGACCGCCACGTGCCTATCGTGGAAGAGATCATCAAACGCACTCCGTTCCCGGCACCGAAAGTGACGCTGGATCCGGAGATCACGGACTTTTACAAATTTACGCCGGAGAGCTTCAAAGTGGAAAATTATCAACACGGCGAAAAGATCGGACGCATCCCGGTCGCGGTATGACGGAGCTTTAACGGTTTCAGGAGACGCAGAATGAATCTGGTAGTTGCGGTAGACGAAAAATGGGGCATCGGGTATAAGGGCGACCTGCTGGTGCGGCTCAGAGAGGACCTTAAGAATTTCGCGGCGCTGACCCGCGGAAAGACGGTTGTTTTGGGTTCAAATACTCTGGCCACGTTTCCCGGCGGCCGCGTGCTGAAAGGCCGGCAGAACATAGTGCTGAACCCGGATCCGGACTACGCGCCGGAGGGGGCAACAGTTGCCCACAGCATTCCCGAGGCGCTGGAACTCATTGAAGCCGCGGGCAGCGACAACGTTTGGGTCATCGGCGGGATGAGCATCTACCGGCAGCTGCTGCCGTATTGCCGCCGCGCGTACGTGACCCGGATCAAAGCGGACTTCCGGAAAGACGCTTACTTCCCGAATCTGGACGCGGATCCGGCCTGGCGCTGCATATTCAAGGGCAATGACCACTACAGCCGTCCGGGGGACAAACTGGGTGAACTCGCAAGCGGCCGCGTGCCGGACAACGTGAGCTTCTGCTTCACGGTATACTCGTCCGATCCGGCGGACTTTTAATATTATTGAGGTACATATGATAAGGCTTCTGAAGATCAAGAGCAAAAAACGGCGCAGTGCGCGGAAACGCGGCGCCTTGACCATATTGCTGGCGGTGCTCGAGGCGGTGCTGGTATTGACCGCGCTGATCCCCGCGGCGGCAGCGGAAGCGCAGGAGCAGGAGAGTGGCAGCAAGCCTGTCGTCATCATGCTGGACGCTGGACACGGCGGCAGCGATCCCGGCGCGGTCCGGACCGTGAATGGCGTGGAATACACCGAACGGGCGTTCAACGACGCGCTGATGGCGGCCTGCTACGAGCGGCTCACCCAGTACGACAACGTGATCGTGTACCGCACCCGCGTGGCGAACAACCATATCTCCACCTACGCCCGCGCCACGTACGCGCACAATGTCGGCGCCGATCTGTTTCTGTCATTTCATATCAATTCGACCGATTACAAGCCGGATAAAACACGCGGCGCCAGCACCATTATCCCGTGCGGCAACTACCGCAAAGAACTTATGACCCGCACCGCGCTGCTCACGGACAAGATCCTGAAGCGGCTCGAGACCGTTGGCCTCAAGAACAACGGCTACCTGATCCGCAAGCTGGAAGACGCCGCGTATCTGAATTATCCCGACGGCAGCGCGGGCGACTATTACGAAGTCATCCGTATGGGCGTAAACTATAACATCCCTTCGCTGATCCTGGAGACCGCGTTCATCACCAACGACGGCGACCTGGCCATCCTCAACGACAAAGCCAAGGTCAGCGAGATCGGCGCGCAGGTGGCGGACGCCATCGCGGAGATGTTCGGCCTCAAGATCACCGGCAATACGCTCCCGCAGCCCGTACAGACCGCACAGACCAGCGGCGTTTCGCTGGGCAGCGTGCCCAAGACCTTAAATTTAGGCGATATTTACCCGCTCACGGCGTCCGGAGGCTCCGGTGAGGGTGAGTATGTATTCACGGCGTCAAACAAGCATATCGCCCGCGTAGAGGGCAATAATCTGATCATCATCGGCGGGGGCGCGTTCCGCGTCACCGTTACGCGCTCCGAAGGCGAGACCACCACGCCCCGGTCCGCGGGCAACACCAACGTCACCGCCCAGGGCGTCACCTGCGGCATCACCGGCGAACTTGCGAAACTTGAGTACGATGCCGGCACCGGCACGTACCGCGCCAGCCTGAGTGTCAAGCTGGACAAGCAGATCGAAGTTGCCCCTCCGCAGGGCACCGTGAAAGCCGCGGTCACCGGCGGCGAGACCGTCACCGGCGGGTTCACGGAAGCGGGGGAGTGCGTACTGAAACTGACTTTTGCCGGTCCGGGCACATATGGCTGCACGCTGAGTTATACTTCGGGACAATACGACGGCTACACCGTGCCGAACGCCGCGAGCCTGACGCTGGAGGTTGATCCGGACAAGGCGGCCACGCCCACACCGGCCCCGACGGAAGAACCCACTCCGACACCGGAATCGACCGAAACGCCGGAGGCAACTGAAACGCCGGAACCCACCGCGGATGCCACGACCGTCCCCGCCAAAACGGAAAACGGCGAAGACCAGCGCGAAGCCGAAGTATCCTTCGGCATGCTGGAGATCCTGATGTGTCTGCTGGTGGTGGCCGTGATCATCACCGTGGTGCTGGTGATCAAGCTGGCGTCGAAGAAGAAATCGCGGTAAATTCTTTGACGGAAAAAGTTGTTGACAATCTTTCGCCGTTTGGTGTATACTTCACCACGCGCGAAGGGGAGTAGTTCAATTGGTAGAGCAGCGGTCTCCAAAACCGCCCGTTGCGTGTTCGAGTCGCGTCTCCCCTGCTTACAGACCGTGCGCCTAGAGCGTACGGTCTTTTTTTTTACGTTGACCGCCGGCGGGAACGCTGCCGGCACAGTGAAGCGGAGGCATGCAATATGAGACTATCCGACCGCCGTATATTCAACAACTCAACGCCGCGCCGGCTGGCGGCGGCGATATTGACCGCGCTCCTCTGCGTATTACTTTTAATGCCCGGTACCGCGGCGCGCGCGGCTGAAACCCTGCCCACCGAAGGCAACGACCTCGAATGGGACGTGTTCATTACCGATGCGCCGGATGCGGCTACCCCCGAAGCGCCCGCGGACACCGCCGGTACGGACACCGGTTCCGGAACTGCGACTGAACCAGCCGCGACGCCGGAAACGCAGCAAAAAGGCAAGGGCAGATATTTCGTCACCAAGACCCACATCATCATATCATGCGTCGTTGCCTTCGGCCTCGCGATACTGATCGCGGTGCTGCAGGCGAAAAAACGCTTCAAATAAGCCGCATCAGGCAGCGCGGGAGGCACAGAGATCATGAAACGGTACACTGCACAGGACGAGATCAAAGGGTTAATGGAGTTTATTGACGGCGCGCCTACGCCGTATCACGGGGTAGAGCGGTTGTCCGCCATGCTGGAAGACGCCGGCGCGGTGCGGCTCTCCGAAGAAGAGCGCTGGGACAGCCTGTACCCCGGAATGCTGTATTATTTCGTGCGGAACGAGTCATGCATCGCTGCCTTCCGCCTGGGCAGCCGGGCGCCGGAGAAGGACGGGTGGCGGATCACGTTGTCCCACCTGGACTACCCGTGCCTGCGCATCCGGCCCCACACCGGCAGCAACACCGAATCCTACGAGCGGCTCTCCGCGGAAGTGTACGGCGGCATCATTAACCACAGCTGGTTCGACCGGCCGCTCTCGCTGGCGGGCAGGGTTTACACCCGCAACGGTTCCGGGAACGGCATGAAGGGCGTCAATATCAACGCCGCGCGCCCGCTCCTCCAGATCCCCGAACTGGCGCTTCACATGAACCACGGCGCCAACGACAATTTCAAGATCAACACTCAGACCGAACTGCTGCCGTTCTTCTCTCAGGATTTTGACGGCGGCAACAGCTTTACGGCGTTCATTGCCTCCGAAGCGGGCGTGGAGGAGGACGAACTGCTCAGCTACGACCTTTCGGTGGTGGAAGCGGCGCCGTCCTGCACGCTGGGCGAATCCGGCGAGTTCTTGTCCGCGCCGCACCTGGACAACGGCGAGATGGTGTACAGCTCCTTCCGCGGCTTCATCGAGGCTTCGGAGATCAGCGAAGTCTGCTCGATGGTGATCGCGTTTGACCACGAGGAAGTGGGTTCGACCTCCGACCGCGGCGCCCGCTCCGACCTGCTCACGTCAACGCTCCGGCGCATCCACGACAACATCGGGCTGGACGAGGAGGACCGCCGCCGCGCGTTGTCTCAGTCGATCGTCTGCTCCGCGGACATGGCCCACGCCAGCCACCCCGCGTATCCCGCCACATACGAGCCGGGACACAAAGTGTATCTTAACAAAGGCCCGGTGCTGAAGCACAGCTTTTCCCAGACATATATAGAATCACCCCGCGCTGCGGCGTATTTCAAGCTGCTGTGCGAGGAGCATCAGATACCGTATCAGGAATTCGTAAACCGCAACGACCTCCGCGGCGGCTCTACCGTGGGCCCGGCTTCGGCGGCGGCGCTGGGTGCGCTGGGCTTCGACATGGGCAACGCGATCTTTTCCATGCACTCCGTACGCGAATTCGGCGGGGCAATGGACGTGTTCTACTCCACGGAGTTTTTTGAAGCGTTCAATTCCAGATGAGGAAAACGGTTTACCGTTTTTCTTCTATGTACAGTATTATGTTATTATTGGATTCAGCGTCTGTTACATATTTGATCAGCAAATACTGTCCGTTTCCTGTGATCACGCCACCCCTGCAGGCGGGACGGTTATATCCGTTAATGAGCTCATAATTTGAATATTCAAAAAACACCCTGTCTATTTCAAAATGCTCGGTATCGTGTCCTTGAAGGGGCATAGCGTGATAGTTCTCTACAAAGCCTTCTACTACAAAGACCTGATCATGATCCAGTTGATTCTTTTTCTTCGTATAGTTGTAAATATTTAAAGCCATATCTAGGAAAAAGATCAGCAACAAAAAGCCGCTCACGATCCAACTGAACCATTTAAAAAAGATACGTCCTCTCTGCCCAACACTTTCCATGTTTTTGAGCATACGAAAAAGGCAAAAGGCTCCGATACCCATGATAAGCGGGATCATCAACCATGGCAGGTTTGCCCAGTTAAAGCGTAACGAATACAATACTGTATTCATTTCAGTTCTCCTGTTTGACCGGTGATTATCTTTAGTATAATACCGTTGCCTTCAGTTCTCGAGAACTTTGATCACTTCTTTGGCGATGATCCTGTGGCCGGCCGCGGAGGGATGCACTCCGTCGCCGGTCCAGATCTCGGGAGCGGTATCAACAGACAGATTATAGAAAATACCGTCCAGCGGAATATATGCATCCGCATATTTCAAAGCCAGTTTGCGCAGCGCGCTGATCTTCGGCTCGATATCCGCTCTCCAGGCGTCCGTGACCACCCCGGTCGGAATGGCGAAGGGCTCCAAAATGATGAGAGAAGCCCCGGCCTCCTTGGTCTGCTTCATGATGAGCTCGCAGTTGGCGGCATATTCATCCACGGTCGTAGGGTCGTTGCTGTCAAAGGCGCGCCAGGTGTCGTTGATGCCGATCAGGATCGTAACGACAGTCGGATGAAGATCCAGCGTGTCTTCTCTCCATCTCGCCACCAGATCTTTTGAACGGTTGCCGGAGATGCCCTTGTTATATACTTTTATGGAGAGATCCGGGTAAAAGTTTTCGATATACTTGGCGACCATGCGGGAATACCCCAGTCCAAGCTGTTCCGGGTCACTGAACCGCCCCGCGTCAGTAATACTGTCTCCCTGGATAACTAAAACACCGTCTTTTGTCAACATTGCTGTTACCTCACATCATATAATTTTGGTTTATTAATAGTATCATAAAATAGTCGAAAAAACAACTGCAGTGAGACCTGTGGCCATACGCCCTATTTCGTAGTAACTAACTGTTTGATATCGAACAGGCTTTCATGGGCACTTTTGGTTGTCGGTATGCGTCAAGTTCTTAAAGAATGGTTGTTTTAGGGTTTTTTTAAGAACTTTCTATCCGCTCTCGCTCATTTTCAGCCTCTGTAGCTGGAGCATGTCTTGCAAAAGGGCTTTTTGGAGGATCTTGCTAGACGAGTCAGGTCATTCTCGCCCGTTTTCACTTCAGGGCTGCATCTGTTTTCCATATTGTTCTCTCCTGATTATCCTGGATCACCTTATCATCCGGTAATAGGTGGCAATTCAGACTCTGCCCACGGTTGGGATGACGTCCGGTTCTTAAAAATCAGCCGTTTTCCGTTATTTTTAAGAATTTGAAGCAGCCGCCGACCTACTGCTTGCGCAGAGAAGGAGCCCACGTCTAACAAATCGCCCGAAAATGTAGGTTTTGCTAGACGCGGGTGGCAACATACCCCGCTTCTCGAGACAGAGAAGGCGCCCGTGTCCTGAAAATGAACGAGCGCCGTCTGTCGTGTGACTGCTTTTTTCAATTCTGTAAAAGATTAAGCCCAATTCATTAAGATACTAACCCAATTCTATTCAGGCATTAGCCTGATCCTACTCAGGTAAATAGCTAAGCGGGGTTGCCGTAAAATACCTCATCCCGCTGCAGCGTACGGACAGTTCGATGTAGTAATTAACCGCGTCATCGGGCAGGTGCACGGAGACGGTGTCGCCATTGACCTCGCACTTGACAAAATGCCACGACTGATCGATGGTGTCCTGACCGTCAATGTGCAGGCGGCCGTTCGGCGAGTAACTGATCGGGGCGTCAATGTAGCACACCCGCGCTTTCACATCCTCTGCGTCTGCCGGCAGCGCCAGTTGGAACGAAATGTCGCGGCCTTCGCCCGGCAGCGTCTTGAAAGTCGGGAGCGGTTCGCCGCCCTTGGCGGCCCAATCGGCGAAACGGTATATCTCCGGCCGGCTCCAGCCTTCTATATGCCCGTGGCTCCAGTTCTGGATCACGGACAATACACTGCCTTCCGTGTCCAGGCAGGATTTGCTGTTGGAGTTGATCGAGAAGCAGTTGTCATCGACCCAGCACAGCCAGAGCACCTTTGTTTTGACATCTTTAAGCTTCAGCGAAGGTTCCCAGAGTTCACGGGTGCCGGCAGAGTTGAAATTGTTCTTCATCCAGGAGTGCGCTTCGTTCAGATAGCCGCTGCCGTACACCGGGATCGCGAACGCGAAGCGCGGGTCGTAGCCGATGGCAACAGACGTGATCACGCCGCCCCAGGAGATGCCGGTCAGTCCGACTTTTTCGGGGTCAATGCGCGGATCCGCCCGCAGCAGGCTGTTCGCCAGGATCGTCTGCGCCACGGCGTGGTACATCCACATGCGGTCAACGCTGCCCGTAGACGAATACATGCCGTCGTTGTCCGGAGGCATTATGCGCGGATCGGAGGACAATACGTCTTTCGGTACGCTCCGGGTCCAGGACGCGGCGCCGTAAAAATCAGTGATGCCTTGGGCGGCTGGATAGTAGCCTGTGTTGCCCACCGCGATGGCCGCGTAGCCGCGGTCGGTCCAGTCCTGGACCCAGTTGGGATACGCGTATCCGCCGCCGCCGTGCTGCAGCACGATGGCGGGCACTTTATTGTCCGCGGTCGCGCCCTCGGGGAAGCCGATGTATGCAAATACTTTAGTAGCTTTGCCGCCGTAATTGACGCCATCGAGCCAGATCGCTTTCACATTCGGGTAGCCCGCGGGATCGTATTCGGGGCAGTACTGGAACGTGGCTTCTTTGTTCAACAATTCGGAAAATATATAGTCGAGCTCCTCATTTTTGGTGGCAAAGGTCTGCTGATCCGGCTGCTCGCCGTGCGACCCGGAGCTGCCCGGCTTGAGCTCTGCCACGGGGCTGTCGGAGATGCACAGCGCGTCAAGCATGTACCGGTCGCCCGAAGAGGTCACCGAGGGCCGCGCGTCGATCTTGAGATAGTTGACTTTAGCGAGGCCGGCGATGCCCTCGTATGAATTCCAGGGCTGCAGCTCATTCAGGGGCAATGCCACGTAACCTTCGAATCCCTCCGGTATCCGAATGGAGGAAGATTCACCGGCGTCGGATGTGTCGTTGCCCGTGGCGCATTCGATGACCTCGCCGTTCACGGCGGTGACGATAGCTGTGGAGGCGTCAATATAGCTCCGCTTTTGTCCGCCGCCCGTGCCGAGGCAAAAAGTAAGGCCCACGCTGGAGTTGTCCGGCGCAGCCACCCAGATCCGCAGATAGTACTCCGGCAGCGCGTCTTTGAACACATTGAGACGTTTGCCCGTGAGTTCGAACGCCTGACACCAGGTGGAGGAAGAAAGGGTGTTGACCAGCGCCAGCCCTTCCTGCGCGTACTCTTCCTCCAAAGAAAATTCCGGATGCGTGATACCGAAAGAACTCAGGTCGAGGAGCCCAAGTTCCTTTACCGGATCGGTGATCCCGTTGAAGTCTTCGATCATCAGCGTGACCGTGGACGGATCCGGTACCGGTGTAGGCTTAGGCGTCGGAGTGGGGGCAGAAGTAGCCGGCGGGTCGGTGAAATCCGCGGTATTTGTTGGCACGGGATCTGACCCCGTGCTGCAACCGAAAAACGCTGCCGGCAGCATGATCGCCGCCAGCAGCGCAGTCAGAAATCGTGTTTTACTCATTTCTTATTCTTCTTAGTTACGATCAAAGTTACGACGATCAACGCGGCGACCACCACCGCTCCGGCGATAATGGCAATGAGAGCGCCGGTGCTGAGGCCGTCTTTCTTATTGTCCTTGCCGGGATCCTGTGCCGGTTCATCCGTCACGACCGGTTCGGCAGTGGGCTCGGCGGTAGGTTCCTCCGTCGGTGGCGGCGCGTTGCGGTCGGGGCCGGCGGCCAGGATGATCGAATTGACCACCGTGCGCGGACTGCCGTATGTGCCATCTGATTTCTTGTCGCTGGGCCGGTTGATCAGCTGCAGTTCTTCTCCCACCAGTTCCACGATCGTGGCCGAACCGCCGCCGTCAACGATGAACGCGTCCTCAAAATCCAGTTCCTTTGCCAGCGAGTTGTATACGGTAAACGGGATGCCTACGCTGTAGTCGGCCTGTCTGCCGTCTGCTTCGATCAGCAGCATCTTGCCGGATTTGGTGGTGGCAATGATCGTAGTAGGGTAGCCGCCTTCACCGGCCAGCGAATTGTATTTGCCGTCCCGGGCGAACTCCATATGGCCGCCCACCGCGGTGTACACGTTCTGCCAGAACTCGTTGTTTTTGAAAGTGTCTTTGACCTGAACGTCGATCGTGACTTTATCGCCGACCTGGTAATTCTCCAGCTTCGCGATCTTCTTGTCGCCGCGGGCGGTGAGGATGATGCGGTTTTCCTTCATCGGCATATCTTCATCGTCAGGGCCGCAGATGCCGACCACCGTGCCGGTGATATTGGTGCCGTGCTTGATGAAATAGTCTTCATCGAAATCGATCACCACTTCGAACGCGTCCGGCATGGAGTAGTTGGCCGCGGGGCCTTTGTCCGTGTACATCATGATGGCCTTATTGGCGGGCAGGCGGTTGATGCCGTTCAGTTTGACGGTCTCGCCGGTGGTGTTGTTGGTGGCGTTGACAGTGACCTTGGGCTGGCCCAGCTGCACCTCGCCGTCGGCGCTGACGCCGAACGCGGTGAATTCGCCTTCAAACGGCGTTTCGGTAGTGTCGTGGGCGGAGCTGATGATTTCGCCTTTGTATACGTTGAAACCTCTCGGGATAGTGAGCTCGTGGGTGACTACCTCGTCGCTGTAGCCGCCGTACGACGTGCCTTTGCCCACGATGCGGGCATGGGCGTAGGCGACCATCCACATGTCGCCGTTGACGCCCGCGAGCGCTTTGCGGTCGGGGTTGTTGGCGTTGTAGTCTTCCATGGTCTGCCGAACGGTCTTCAGCTTGTTTGAGTGCTCCGCCTCATTGGTGACGTCGATGTAGAGATCGCTCTGCTTCGGGTCGAATTCTACGATGTGAATGTGGTTCAGTTTGTACTTGGAGGATCCGGCAGATACGAAATCGTACGCCATTACGCCGGGGTAGATTTCCCGCTCCGAGTATTCGGTGACCCAGTCCAGATCTTTGAGCCCGTCGAGGGCGTATGCGGCGGCCGGAGCCAGCAGGCAGGTGACCATAGCCAGCGCCAGTACCGCGAGCATGATTCGTGTGACAGTCCTTTTCATTTTAGCTCCTTTCCCGAAGAGACCTGATTTTACGTGGTTCCCGGGCTCAGTTCGATGAGTCCGCAATCGCCGCGGTGCCCTTCGGCTGTGGTGAATTGTATTATATTATCAGACAGTTTGTCCTCGTGGTCAAAATGTATATGTCCCGCCGCTACCGCAAACACCGGACTTGAGGGGGCGTACATCAGCTCCATAAAGTACCGGGTCGCCGCGTCCGGTGCGATGCCGCCTTCGCCGATCAGAAGCACGTGCTTCCAGTAGTCGAACGTGGGCTCCACCAGCGTGGGGGAGATGAACGGTATGTGGCAGGCCAGCAGCACCGGTTTGGTACCGGTCAGAACGGCCTCCGCCGCTTCCGTCACTTCGGGGGCAACGCGGTCCTCCGTGTTGTCGAAGGCGAAGATCAGGAACTCGCCCAGGTCCTCCAGCCGGTAATGGGGGGAGGGGGGCAACGCCGGCGTTCCGGCCGCCGTTGTTCCCGCATTGCGGTTCACGATCCCGGTAAAGCGCTCCGCTATGAGTGCGCGCTGGCCGGGAGCATGGTAGTCGTACATTGACGACCAGTCGTGGTTGCCCAGGCAGTATACCGGCCGTACCGGCGCGTCCGCCAGCGTTTCGGACAATATGTCCAGATTCGAGCGGGACGCGAAGTCGATTATATCGCCGGTGAGCAATACGCAGTCGGCATCCAGTTCCCGGGCTTTCCGGAAGAACAGCGGGAACCGCGTTGCCGCACTGTAGCCGCCTTCCGGCGGAAAGTACACGCCGCCGCGCAGTTCCGCTTCTTTGCGGAAAAACTCCGGCTCATCCGGGTACGCGGTGGAAACGTGTACATCCGTCACATGCAGGATCCGGTATGTGCGCTTCAGCCACGGCAGGCACAGCCTGTGCGTGGCTGAAAGCCGGATCGGTTCGTACTCAGAACGCACGTTTCTTAAGCAGTACTGCCGCGCTGATCGCGAGGAACAGTACGAGTGCGATCATTACTGCAGACAAGTCTCCGGTCTGCGGTACTTCGGTCTGCGGCACTTCGGTAGTGGGCTGCTCGCCGGTCTGCGGCGCGGTGCCCTCGGGTCCGACGTAAGTGAAGCTCATATTGACGGTCTTGCCGAGAGCGGTCTCCAGCTCGACGCCGTCCATGTTGACCACGACGCCGCTGGCGAGTTTCGCCACCGGAACGATCAGATTACTACCGGTGAGTCCGGTGGTGTCTACTTTGATCACGAATCTGGTGGCGTCAGGGCCGCCGGCGTTCAGTACCGCGTCTTCGGTATTGGTCTTGAAATCGCCGTAGAAGACCTGGTCTCCGACTTTGTATCCCAGCTGATCGATCTGATCGCCGTCAAAGCCGACCCAGCCTTTTACTTCGATTACAGAAATGCTGCCGTCCGAACCGTCGATCGTACGGTCATGGTTGTCCAGTTTGGCGGAACCGTTGCCGTCGCCTTCACCGAAATTCAGAATGTCGTTGAACTTGACCGAGTCGAGAGAGGAACTGTGCACTTTGTAGTCGTAAGTGATTTCTTCGACCGCTCCGCCCGCCGCGACCTCGGCGTTTGCCTTGAGTTCATCCGCGGAAAGCACTCTGTTGTAGAAGCGCAGACCTACGATAGTGGCGTTGTAGGATTTGGAAGCGTTATCGTGGCCGATGAAGAACGGCGTGTTGGCGTTGGTCTCCACGGAAGATTTGGTGGTGCTCAGGATGCTGCCGTCGATGGCAATGCAGATGTCGCCGCCGGTCTTGTGGGTAACGGCAAGGGTGTGGCCGTTGACCAGTTCAACGCCTTTGCCGGCTTTCGGACGCGGGTTGGTGGCGTTTTTGAATTCGATATTGCCGTCGCTGTTGCGGATAAACAGCGCGAAGTTGTCGTTGGTGCTGTTGATGAAGGTGGCAAAACTCGTACCGGTGACTTCAAGATCCTTGATAAAGTATTCTACCGTGTACTCGTCCGTATCGATAACGTCGTCAACCAGCTCGGTAGGCAGGATGATCTTGCACGCGCTGACGTGCAGACCGTCAGCTTCCCAGTAGATGTTGTCGCCGAGCTCGATACCCTCGATATCCAGTCCGTTGCCGGAGAGATCCTCCCAGACGTCGGTGCTGAGGTCCTGGCCGTTTCTGGTGTTGAACGTGCCGTCATAAAGAGCTACCAGACCGTCTTTGACATATTTGTTGTCATACTCGGCCGCAAAGCCCGGTACCGCGAACAGGCCCAGCAGTAATACTGCGACTGTTACAAAAACCAATACTTTTTTCATCTTCCAAATTCCTCCTGTTATAGAACAATTTATTTATCTCCCGCGTTTCGCGGATAATCAATCAAGTTTTACGCGCATCGCGGGCAACGCACCGCGCCAGTCCTCGATGCTGGTCGGGTCTGCCGGATACGCGGTGAAGAGGCAGGCGACAATATGATGCTCGCTCGCCTCGGTGAAATCCACCTTGTCGTTGACCCATTTGCGTGTTTCGCCGATGCGGTAGGTCTTGGTGTCGTTCCAGACCCAGATGGGCGTTGACCACAGGAACGTTTCCGCCGCGATCTTGGTGTACACGCTGCGGGTAACGCCGTTCTGGCCGTGATGCGCCATGTGGACGATATCGCTTTTCAACTCATCGCCGTATTTTTTATACAGCCGCCGCCCGCCGGATTCGCCCAGATCGTGCAGGAACATGACCGTCCGGTCTCCCGCGTGCATGCGGAATACCAGCGAGCTGGAATTCACGTCGTTGCCGTCGGATTTGTCCCAGGTCTGCAGTATCTCGAACCGCAGTTCGTCGATCGTTATGTCCAGTCCCGCCTCGATGGTCTCGGCGTTGGCCACCCGGCCGTTCCAGTAATCGTAATACGATTCGCCCTCGGGGACTTCGATGCCGTTTACCGCGGCGTAATTGTCAAAGCCGCTCATGAGCTGCTTCAGTTGCGCCAAGTCCGGGTTGTTGCCCGTGAACGCTTTTGTACCGTACGGCGGGAAATCGAAATAGAAATTGTCGATCTTCAGATGCGTGTCCGGCGAATAGGCGTTGAGCACTTTGCTGAGTTCGGTGAAGTGGTCTTTGTGCGCGTGGGAGAGGAACCAGGCGGCGACTTCGATGTCTTCGCCTTCGGCTTTGCCCGCCACGGCTCTCAGCGCGGCCAATATATACGGAGGCTTGTCGTATCCCTCGCCGTCGAGACCGCCGTCAATAACGATCAGTTTGCCCGCCTTGGTCTTGATGATGTAGCACTCCATCAGGCTGTTGGGCTCCGGGGCGATCATGTACATTTCCGTCTCCGGTTCGGGTGTGGGCAGCGGTTCCGCCGTTTCGGCCGCGGCGGCATCCGGCCCGGTACCGTTTTTGTCTGCGCACGCGGAGAACAGGAAACATACGGTCAATACTGCCGTCAGCATCAGGGCCATCCGCCTGATGCGGCAAATATCGCGGTTCTTCTGTTGAGTCATCGTTCCGGCGCTCACACTGTTTCCTCCGAAAACAAAATCACTTTAATATATTATATATTTAAAAATATGCGATGTCAATTATATCCTTAAGTCGGGCTCTTCTCTTATTTCCGTGATAATATACGAGAAAAGAGCCCTAAACTTGCCGCTCGCCGCTTGTAAACTAAAACTTATAACTTATAACTCGTAACTTAAAACTTGAATTGACATTTTCCCGGCTTCGTGGTATAAAATTTGCCGTTGACACAGTTCATTTCAGGAGGTAAACGGTCATGCAATACACATCGTCGGAAGTGGCCAAATTACTGCGCTGCCTCAATGAGGAACACGACACGTTCATCGGTCAGGAGAACCTCGGCAGCACGTTTATAGTAGCGTCGGGAGAGGACGTGGAGAGCCTGCGGCCGGAATATGACTATGCGCAGATGCAGCAGGCACTGAAGGATAACGAGGCCAAGATCCGCCGCATCAGGCACGCGCTCAACGTGTTCAATTCGACCCATAAGCTGCCCGGGTACGACATCACCGTGGACGAGGCGCTGGTGCTGATACCGCAGTTGTCCGCCCGCAAAGCGCGGCTGGGGTCAATGCGCGCAAACCTCCCCAAGACCCGCGAGCGCGGGATCCATTCGGGCGGCAATATCATCGACTACCGCCTCACCAACTACGACCCTAAAGACGCGCAGCGCGACTTCGAGGAGACCTCCGCCGAGCTGGCGGCGATCCAGACCGCACTGGACCTGTTCAACACCACCGAAAAACTTGAGATCGAACTCTGAGCCGGTACGCACCGGGCCTCAGGGCTCTCCGTCGGCTTCGCGCGAAATAGGTCAAGGCTCAGCCTTACTCTTTGTATGAATGGTCAGCGTTCGACGTTAAAGGTTTCCGTTATTCTTTTCCGTTATCCGTTATGAGTTCACGTTCAGGGTCACGGCAGTGCAGGAAACATATTCATTCTATCAGCGCAGGTTCGTAAAAACTTTTTTCCGCGGCGGAAGTACGGTTATAAACTGCGGGTTTCAGAAGGAGTGGGTAATATGTCCCGTAAATTGACAACCAGATCATTGTGCCTGCTGTTCGCGGCGGCGATCCTTTTCTCCGTGCCCGGCACATTTACCGGACGCGGTGTTTTGTTCGCGGAAGAAAGCGCGGCGGACAATCCGGTGCCGTCGTACATTTTTGACTTCACGGACTACGACACCTACACGCTCCGCAGCGGCGGCAACTGCTCTACCGAGCTCACCGACGACGGCCTGCTGTGTTTCTGCGACGGCGACGATCCGAACGTGTACATCGGCATGCCGGACATTGAAGGCACGCAGATGGGCTGGATGAAGATCCGGTACCGCGGCGAAGTGAACTACGACGCCCGATATGCCGAACTGTACTACATTGCGGAAGGCGACGAGTACAGCGAGCGCGACCGGCTCAGATGGAAATGGGACGGTATCTCCGACGAATGGAATACCCAGGTGATCCAGGGCCGCGCGCTGGGAAGAAAAAAAGACGTTATAATAGACATGAGGTTCGACCCGTTGTCCTCCGGCGCCGGCGCAAGTCCGCTGATCGAAGCGGGTGAGCAGCTGGAGGTGGCGTTTATTGCCTTCTTCGCCACGGAAGAAGAAGCCAACGCCTTCGATTTCGACACGTACAAAGCCGCGCAGGAAGCCGCCAGACCCACAAAGCCCCCCGAATCGGAGACCGGCGAAAAATGGCAGCAGCCCGCGTACAAAGCGCCCGATGTGACGCTCAAAGCGGACAATGTTCCGGGTACGTTGAACATCGGACCTGTTCCCGCGTCCGGCGGGGACGGCGCGAAATGGCGCATCAGCTACTCCACCGGCGGCAGGGACTTTTCGTACGAGGTGCCGCAGAACGGATTTATGCTGAACGGGGCGCTGGGCGGAACAGACGAAGTCGGCCGCTCGATACCGGACAGCTTCGACAAAATAAAGCCGGATTATGTTGACCACGTGAATAAAAAGGGCGTGGCGGTAGAGTCGGACGAACGTTTTGTGGGCGTGTACGGCGAGAACGGCGAGCACTACGTGGGCATCTTCTACTTCATCTGGCACGGCACCATGGTCGACGCCAACGCCCCGATCAAAAACATCCAGACGATCCTGGAAACGTACGGCGCCGACGCTGTGAACAACACGAAAGTCTGGGGCAACGTCAACGACACGTTCTGGTTCGCCGAACCGCTGTACGGCTATTACCGTTCCGAAGACGAGTGGGTCATCCGCAAGCACATGGAGCTGCTGATCAACGCGGGCGTGGATTTCCTGTATTTCGACACTACCAACAACTTTCTGTACGGTTCCACCGCGCTGAAAATAATGGAAGTATGCCATGATCTGAACCAGCAGGGTCTGCCCGCGCCGAAGGTCGTGTTCTACACCAATACCGACGCCAAGGTCCGCGTGAAGCAGGCGTACCGCGAGATATACGAGGACAATAAATTCCCGGATACCTGGCTGATGCTGGACGGCAAGCCGTTGATCATTGCTCCCGAAACGGCCAACATCGACGATTTCTTCACGATCCGCGAGCCACAGTGGCCCAACGAAGAAAAGCGCGAGAACACCTGGCCCTGGATCGACTGGGAGTGGCCGCAGACGCTGTACGGCAAGGACGGCAATGAAGCCATATCGGTCTCCGTAGCGCAGCACAGCGGCAACTCGGAATTTTCCTCTTCGGGCCTGTACGGCTACCAAGGCAACCGCGGCCGCTCGTACAACGGCTACGAGGATTCTCACACCGACGATTCCTACAAGCTGGGTACCAATATACAGCTGCAGTTCAACCGCGCGATCGCCTCCGGCGTGCCGTACGTGCTGGTGACGGGCTGGAACGAGTGGATCGCAAACCGGTTTAAGGCGGTCAGCGAAAAGCGGCCGATCTGCTTCATTGACACCTTCAACTACGAGTACAGCCGCGACATGGAGATGAGCCGGGGCGGGTACTTCGACAATTACTATATGCAGCTGGCGGAGAACGTTGCCGCCATCCGCGGCGCGGCACCCGTTATCCTGCGGGACGACCGGCACCAGATCAACGTGACCGGGGATTTCGGACAATGGGACGCGGTCAGTCATTACTACACCGACCCGGCGGGCGACGCGGCGGCGCGCAAAGCCCACGGCTGCGGCGGCTATAAGTACGAGAACACTACGGGGCGGAACGATATTGTCCGCGTGAAAGTCACGAACGACGCGTCGTATCTGTACTTCATGGCGGAGTGCGCGGACAACATTGTCCACGGCACCGCGGGGGACAGCTTCATGCAGTTCTACCTGGATGTGGACGGCGCGGCGAGCGGCTGGTACGGCTACGACTTCATCGCCGGCTTCAACGTGAAGAACGACTACACCACCACGCTGGCGAAATACAGCGGAACGAACGGCGCGTACGGCTTCACCGACACCGCGGAGCTTACGTACAAAGTGGAAGGCAAGCGCCTTATGCTGGCCGTGCCGATGGAACTGCTGGGCATCGAGCATTACAACCGCATCGATCTGCAGTTCAAGCTGGTGGACAGCACGTCGAAGATCACCACGATGGAGCAGTTCTACGAAGACGGCGACGCGGCGCCGCTGGGCCGCCCGAATTATGTGTACCAGACGTACATCGACGGCGTGACCGACGGCGATCCGGTCAAGATCGTCAAAGTGGCGGAACGGGTCAATTACTCCAAAAACGAACCGGACATCACGCCCGAACCGAAGCGCACCAACGGTAAAAACGGCGTCAATATCAAACTCATCGTCCTGGTGGTCGTGCTGGCCGTTTCCGCCGGCATTGCCGTGTGGCGGATAATAAAGACCGTACGCCGCAACAAAGCGCAGCAAGCCGGGGGACAGGCCCCGGAACAGTCAGGCAGTGAAGGAGACAGTAAATGAATTCGGATAATAGTGTAACCGTAAAACGTGAATACAACCCCGGCGACGTGTTTTGCGGTTTCCGCGTGGTGCGCGTGCGCGACAGCGCGGAGATCGGAGGAAGGTTCGTGGAGTTTGTCCACGAGAAGACCGGCGCGGAGCTGGTGTTCGTTGACAACGGCGAAGAGAACAAACTGTTCTGTATCGCCTTCAAAACGCTGCCGGAAGACAGCACCGGCGTGTTCCACATCCTGGAGCATTCCGTGCTGTGCGGCTCCGAAACGTACCCCGTAAAAGAACCCTTTGTGGAACTGCTCAAAAGTTCCATGAACACGTTCCTCAACGCGATGACGTTCCAGGACAAGACTATATATCCCGTGTCCAGCCGCAATGCTAAAGATTTTCTCAATCTCACCGGCGTGTACCTGGACGCGGTGTTCAGACCCGCCATTCTGGAGAATCCCAATATCTTTTACCAGGAAGGCCGCCACATCGAGCAGGCGGAGGACGGCACGCTGTCGTACAAAGGCGTGGTGTTCAACGAGATGAAGGGAGCGCTCAGCAGCGTTGATGACCTGGTGGGGGAGAAAATGCTGGAGCTGCTGTACCCGGGCAGCCCGTACGGCGTCAATTCCGGCGGCGACCCCGAACACATTCCGGACCTCACGTACGAGCAGTTCATTGCCACATACAAAAAGTGCTATCATCCGTCCAATTCGCGCATTTACGTTGACGGGGACATCCCGTTCATCGAAACGCTGACGCTGATCGACAGCTATCTGACGCCGTTTGGCCGGGGCGAAAAACTCGCCGATCCGCCGCTCTGTGTCCCCGCGGCCCGGACTGAACGGATCAAGTACGAACTGCCGGAGAATGAGCCGGTACAGGACCGCAATATCTATACCTTCGGCCGCATCCTGGGCACCTGGGAAGACAAGGTCAGATGCATGGCCGCGGATGTGCTGGGCGACGTGCTGCTGGGCAGCAACTTCTCGCCGCTGAAAAGCCGCGTGCTGGAGTCCGGCCTGGCGCAGGATATTTACTCGTATGTGGATACCAGCGTGCTGCAGCCCGCGGTGTATGTGCAGTGCCGCAACGTAAAAGACGGCAAAGAAAACGAACTGCGCGAACTGATCGCCCGCACGGCGGAGGAACTGGCGGAAACGGGCATCGACCGGGAGCAGCTGCTGGCGTCGCTGGCGCGCTTTGAGTTCCATGCCCGCGAGCAGGAGGAGCCCCGGGCGCTCCGGCGCGTGATAATGGGACTGAACAGCTGGCTGCACGACGGCGATCCGCTCAGATATATTGAATTCGACGAGGATATCAAGGCACTGCGCGGGATGCTGGACGGAGACGGTTTCGAACAGCTCACCCGGGAGATCTTCGTAAAGCGCGAAGGCAGCGCGGAACTGCTGGCGGAAGCTGATCATCACGCGGGCGAAGAGCAGCGCAAACGGGAGGCGGAGCGGCTGGCAAAAGTTCAGGAGAACTGGACGCCGGAGGACCGGGCGGCCAACGCGAAACTTAATGAAGAACTGGTGCGCTGGCAGCAGACGCCGGATTCGCCGGAGGCGATCGATACCATCCCGGTATTGTCCCTCAGCGAGATCAAAACCGAGATAAAGCAGGTGCCCACGGAAGAAGTCTGTATTGACGGCGTGACGGTGCGCAAGCACACGGTGCCGTGCCACGGTATCTGCCATTTCACGCTGAATTTTGACATCTCCGACTTCACGCTGGAAGAACTTACGGTATTGTCCCGGGCGCTGATGTTCTACGGAACATTGCCCACAGAGAAGCACGACGCGCTGGAACTAATGCGGGAGCAGCGCAAGATACTGGGCCGGTTTACGGTGGAGATCGTGCCGCGCGGACGCTACGACAAGCTGGACGCGTGCAAAGCAACGCTAAAAGTGAGCGCCAGCGCGCTGTGCCCGGACTACGAACGCGCCGTGGAGCTGGTGCGGGAGATGTTGACCGAAACGCGCTTCGACGACTTCGCACGCATGAAAGAAATGGCGCTGCAGAACGATGAAGGTGTAAAGCAGATGGCGGTCAATTCCGGCCACGCTGTCGGTATCCGCGAAACTATGGCACATTACTCGGCGTCCGGGGCGATAACGGAGGCAATTGCCGGCCGCAGCATGATCCTGTACTCTCACAAACTGGCGGGGGACTTTGACGCCGCGCTGCCGGAACTGCTGAGAGTCATCGGCAAACTGCGCGACCGCATCGATGCCCGCAGACTGACGCTGATGACCGCAGCCGCGGAGGATATCGACGCCGCGCTCATCGTTAACGCGTTCAAAAACACAGGCAGCGCAGACCTGCCCGAGGCGCCCGGCCTGACCGCGTACCGGGCAGAGATCCCCGATCGCATGGGCATTACGATACCGGCGCAGATCGGCTTTGCGGTGCAGGGCTTCAACTTCCAGGCTGTCGGCTTCGACAGCACCGGCTCCATCGCGGCCGCGACGCAGATCGCTTCGCTGGACTTCCTTTGGAACGAAGTGCGGGTGCAGGGCGGCGCGTACGGCGCGGGAATCATTGCCAATATTGCGGGCAACGTATTCACATACTCTTACCGCGATCCGTCGCCGGCGGGCTCGCTGGAGGTCAATCAGCGCATTGCCGCCTACCTGCGCGAATTCTGCGCTTCCGGCCGGCCGCTGGATAAATACATCATTTCGGCGGTGTCCGAAGGCGAACCGCTGCTCTCGCCGCGCAACATGGCTGCAGAATCTGACAACAATTGGTACACCGGCCTCACGCGGGAGGTTCTGGAAAAGCGGCGCGCGGAACTGATCAGCACGAGCTACGACGATATCCTGCATTTCTGCGACATTCTGGACCGCTTCGCCGCAGAAGGCACAGTGTGCGTAGTGGCGTATAAAGACGCACTGGACAAGTGCGAGGGATTGACCGCGGCGGAGATATGAACGGTCCCGGAGCATTGACCCGTCGCGCATTCGCCCGGGTACGGAGGAATGGACAATGGCAGCAAAAACCTACAGAAGAACTGAGATCGCGGCGTACGCGAAGGTCAATCTTTCGCTGGATATACTCGGCCTGGATGACCGCCGGTACCACGTGCTGGAGTCAATAATGCAGACGATACCGCTCTGCGACAGCGTGGTGATCACGTCCGCCGTGAAGGGCGGGCCGGCGCCGAAGAACGTGGCCGTACCGGACCGTCTGCCGCTCCGGGTGACCACGGATTCCCGCCTGATTCCCGCCGACAGCCGCAACTCCGCGTACCGTGCCGCTGAACTCATGCTGCGCACCTACCCGCGCATAATGGGGACGGACGACGAGATAACCGTCAACATTAAAAAACGCATCCCCGTGGGCGGCGGCCTGGGCGGTAGTTCCGCGGACTGCGCGGCGGTGCTGAACGGCTTCAATACGCATTTCGGGCTGGGTCTGCCAAAAACGGAATTGGCCGCGCTGGGCAGCAAGCTGGGTTCGGACGTGCCGTTCATGGTCACAGGCGGCACCGCGCTGGTGAGCGGTACCGGCGAAGTAGTGCGGCAATTGCCCCCGCCGGAGAGCTGCTTCATGCTGATCTGTTTCCCGGGCTACGGCATGGACACCTGGGAAGTGTACCGCAAATATGACGAGATGACGATCCCGACGGAGGCGCGCCCCGATACGGCGGCGCTCGCTTCCGCGCTGGAGGCGGGCAATTCGGCCGCGTTCTTCGCAGGCCTGAAAAATGTACTGGAAGTGCCGGCATTCGCGCTGAATAAAAAGCTGGCAACGCTGAAAACGCGCCTGGAACAGACCGACGCGGACAAAGTGCTGATGTCCGGCAGCGGCTCGTCGTTCTTCTGCCTGTTCAAAAAAGAAAGCCGCGCGCGGGCGGCAATGGCACTGCTGGAAGCCGAAGGGAACGAATGCTACACTTTTAAGTTTTAAGTTGAAAGTTTTAAGTTTTAAGTTGAAAGTTTTAAGTTGTGGAATCGCCCGCGGCGATAACTTAAAACTTATCACTTAAAACTTATCACTTATCACTTATCACTTATCACTTATTTGTGGTACGTCTCTCCCGCCAGTATCTTCATTGACCGGTACAGCTGCTCGGCCAGTATCACCCGCGTCATCTGATGCGTAAATGTCATGGGGGAGAGGCAGAGCCGGAAGTCCGCCTTGTCCGTGACGCCTGACGCGATGCCGTCGCTGCCGCCGATCACGAACACAAAATGAGACGCGCCGCAGGTCATCTCGCGGTCCAGCAGCCGGGCAAATTCCACCGAGTCCAGCATCCGGCCGTGCAGATCCAGCACGATCAGGTAGCAGCGTTCCGGCAGCTTTTTCAGGAGTGCTTCGCCTTCGCCCGCGATGTCCGATTCCGGCACCTCGATCACGTCCGTTTTGCAGTATTTTGACAGCCGCGTGCAGTAATCCGCCACGGCTTTTTTCGTGTAATCCTCTTTAAGTTTGCCTACGCACAGAAATGTGCATTTGATCATATCAGTATCACCTTGCCATGGCGGTCGCGGGGGGCAACGCACAGCACCGCGCCGCTCTCATGCGCCGGATCTTCAAAGAAATCCGGGGGAACGATGTCACCGTACTCCACCAACCTGATCCCCGTCCGGGTGAGCGCGTCTGCCGCGGTGGAGAGCGCCAGTTCCGGGAGATTGTTGTCCTTGCTGAGGTGGCCCAGAATGAACGCCCGGGTGCCCGACTGCGCCAGTTCGGCGAAAAACGCCGCGCAGTCCACATTGCTCATATGGCCGTGCTTAGAGGCGATACGCGCGATCAGGTGCTGCGGGTAGGGACCGTGTTTCAGCATTTCGATATCGTGATTGGATTCGATCAGGACGGCGGCGCTGCCTGCGCATTGACGCCGGAGCTCGTTGGAAACATATGCCGTATCGGTGGCGACAGTGACCTTGCCTCGTTTGCCTATAAAAGAATACCCGACGGTAGCCGCTGCGTCGTGGGGGACCGGGAACGCCTGGATATCCAGGTCGCCCAGAGTGAATTCGCTTTCCGCCGTGCTGCCGCCGTTTTTGCTCAGCACTACGCGCTGTGCGTCGTCGATCTTGCCCAATTTATCCGCCATCGCGTTCCAGGTGCGCTCGTTGGCCGCGACCTTCACGCCGTACCGCCGCGCCAGCACGCCCACGCCGTATATGTGGTCAATATGCTCGTGCGTCACCAGCACCGCGTCCAGTTCGCGCGGATCTTCGCCGATGGCGGAAAGTTCCCGTTCGATATCTTTGGCCGTGCGGCCGGCATCCACCAGCAGTTTGACACGGTCGGTGCCGACAAAAGTGGCATTGCCGCTGCTGCCGCTGAAGAGGGTGCACAGTTTGATCATTTCAAATGGCGCTTTCGGTGTCGATCACGCGGGCAATATGCGCCCCGATCGACCGGAGTTTCTTCTCGAAGCGAACGTAGCCGCGGTCAATGCAATAAATGTTGGTCACCTCGGTGAGCCCGTCCGCCGCGAGGCCGGCCAGCACCAGCGCGGCGCCTGCCCGCAGGTCGGGACAGCGCACCGGAGCGCCTTTGAGCCCTTCGATGCCTTTGATGGTGGCGGTCTTGCCGTTGACCATTATATCCGCGCCCATGCGGCGCAATTCTTCCGTATACTGGAAGCGGAAGCCGGTGACGCTCTCCGTCACTTGTCCCACGCCCTGGCTCAGCGTGAGCAGCACCGAGATCTGCGGCTGCATATCGGTGGGGAAGCCGGGGTATACCTGAGTAGTGACGTTGGCCGCGCACAGGTCGCCTTTCTTGAATATTCGGATCCAGTCTTCGCCTTCCTCTACGCCCACGTTCATTTCTTCGAGCTTGGCGGTGAGTGCCTCCTGATGGCGCGGGATCAGATTTTTCACGGTCACATCGCCGCCGGTGACGGCTGCCGCGATCATGAACGTGCCCGCTTCGATCTGGTCGGGAATTATGGAATACGTGATGCCGCCGTGCAGGGAAGGCACGCCGGTGATCCTGATTATTTCGGTGCCGGCGCCGCGGATGTGGGCGCCCATGGCGTTCAGAAAGTTGGCAACGTCGACCACGTGCGGCTCTTTGGCACAGTTTTCAATGACAGTCTGGCCCGCGGCTTTGACTGACGCGAGCATGAGATTTATCGTAGCTCCTACGGAGGCAATATCGAGGTAAATATTGGAGCCGATCAGATACCCGCTCTCGTCTTTGGCAACGCCGTGCACCGCGCCGAACTGGGTCTGGATGTTGACGCCCAGCGCCTGAAAGCCTTTCAGATGCTGGTCGATCGGCCGCGCGCCGAGGTTGCACCCGCCGGGCAGCGACACTTCCATTTTGCCGAAACGGCCGAGCAGCGCACCCATGAGATAATACGAGCCGCGGAGCTTGCTGACCACGTCGTACAGCGCGGAGGAGGACGTCACGCCGGTGGGATCGATGCGCACAACATCAGGACCGATCCAGGTACAGACCGCTCCCATCTTTTCGAGTATTTCCAGCATCAGTTTGACGTCGACGATGTCGGGCAGATTTTCTATAGTACACGGGGCGTCCGAGAGCAGGACCGCGGGAAGTATTCCCACTGCCGCGTTCTTGCTGCCGCTGACGTAGACTTCACCGTTCAGCGGGACTCCGCCTTCAATTACGAATTTTTCCAATTACACTCACCCTTTTTCGTGTCCCGGCCGCCGTCGGGATCGGCTTATCATTGGTATTTTTCGGGTCGGACAATACTACCCGAGCTCCCGCGCGGGCAATACTTCCAATCACTCACTTAATATGATATCATATTTTTCGCGCGCGGACAACTACTTTTTTCAAATTTGCCCGATGCCCCGGCTTGTGCTATAATACACTATTGCAAGTACGCCGGACGGTCGCGGGTACACGACGAAAGGACGTACCTGAGGAAAGTCCGGGCTCCGCAGGGCAGGATGCCGGTTAACGGCCGGTGAAGGTGACTTCAAGGAAAGTGCAACAGAAAACAACCGCCCGCGCACGCGGGTAAGGGTGAAAAGGCGAGGTAAGAGCTCACCGCCCCGGTGCTAACACAGCGGGCAGTGTAAACCCCATACGGAGCAACACCGCAGAAGGGACGCTAAGTTGGCCCGACAGTCCCAAGGGTGGCTAAAGGCACGCGGCAACGCGCGACCGCAGATAGATGACCGTCCGCGACAGAACCCGGCTTACGGCGTGCTTGCTTTTATTTGTATGGTATTTGGATATTGACGCGGCGGCGGACAACGCGGCTTACAGGAATGGTGCATATGAAAAACACGATCAGATCAAATAAACGGATACCGGCGCTCGCGCTCGCAGCGGCGCTGTTGCTGACAATACTGCTTTCCGGCTGCGGCGCTAAAAACCGCAATAATGTCAAACCGACGGTCTCGCCCGTAAATACCGGCACGGTCGCCATCGTCACCGACGCTCCGGTCAATACCGGCGAGCCTGCCGTAACTGATGCTCCGGTCAATACCGGCGAGCCTGCCGTCACCGACGCGCCGGCTATCACAAATGCACCGACGGACGCTTCTACGCCGGATCCGGCTGCAACAGGAACGACGGCAGCGGCGTTGACTCCGACTGCGGCTGCGACTGCTGCATTGACCCCGACCGCACCTTCGACCGTAACGCCGGGACCGACCGCGACGCCGGAGGCGCAGCCTACGACCTGGGGCGATCCGGTGTTGCCCACAGATCAGGGACCGTTCCGCGGATTGTCCGGCAAGACCTGGGACGAATACCCGTATCTGAAATCGGAGAGCGAATTCCGCGTGATCGTCAGAATGCTGACAGCGCGCATAAACGACGGCATGTCGCTGCCGGAAAAGATCCGCGCCGCGCACGACTGGATCGTGCTCACATACCAGTACGACACTACGCTGAAATCCCGCCATCTGAGTTCGATGCTGGAGACCGGTGCCGGCGTGTGCCAGTGCTATGCGGAACTGTTTTATGTGTGCATGGGCGAACTGGGAGTGCCGTGCCGGTTTATCAGCGGCACGGCGAAAGGCGAGAGCCACGCCTGGAACGCGATCGAGCTCGAAGGCGAGTGGTATTATGTTGACGTCACCTGGGACGATCCGCTGATCGGCGGGCATTCCGATTACCCCGACGGCACGAACCTGCGGTACACGTATCTGATGGTGCCGCTGTCAACGATCTTAAAAGACCATACTGCGGACACGGCGCTGCCGGCGCCCGCCGGAACGTCAACGCGCTATAACGAGCAGGCCGGCGCCGCCCGCGAGGCGGAGGTGCGGAGCGAGCTGGAGGCGCGTATTGCCGCCGGCCAGGTGAAGAACGGCTTCATCGTTGCCTCCGCGTCCGAGTTGGACAGTGTGATCGATTCCATTGCGGCCGTGCTTGCGGAAAAGGCGGCGCAGGGCGACCGGGAGTTCACGTTCACGTTGTATTATAAAGCTGACGAACTGAGTTTTGATACTGTGACAGCCAAAGCCAAAACGGTCCTGCTCGGGGCCGCGGCGAACGCGTATCAGGCAGCAGTGACTATAAAAATGAACAGCATCAGCGGCGAGTACTACAGCACGCTGACGGGCACACTGACGGCGCAGTAGGTTTTTGAACAGGGGACAGACGTATGAACATCACGGTCTATCTGGGCTCGGCCCGGGGCAACGACGATAAACTCACCGAGGCGGTGCGCGAACTGGGGACCTGGATCGGCCGCTCGGGCCATGCTCTGGTATACGGCGGCTCAAAGTCCGGGCTGATGGGCGAACTGGCCGAGAGCGTATTGCTGGCCGGCGGCCGGGTCACGGGCGTGGAGCCGCAGTTTTTTATTGACGCCGGTCTGGTGTATGACGCAATTGACGAACTGATCGTGACGCAGGATATGTCGGAGCGGAAGGCGATAATGATCGCCCGGGGCGACGCGTTCATCGCGTTTCCGGGCGGCACGGGCACGCTGGAGGAGATCGCGGAGATCATGTCGAAAGTGGCGCTCGGGCATACGGACGCGCCGTGCATCCTGTACAACCTGAACGGTTATTACGAGGGGCTCAAAGCGCAGCTTTCCCACATGATCGCACTGGGGCTGTCAACGCCCGAACAGCAGCGCGGCATCTATTTCGCGGATGATCTGGCCGGGATCGTACGGATCCTGGAGCGCGGCTGAGGTCAACGCTCTTTCTTACGCATTCTGTCAAACGCGGCGCCGATAAAGCCTTTGAACAGCGGATGAGGCTTGTTCGGACGCGACTTGAATTCCGGATGATATTGTACGCCCACGAAGAACGGGCGTTCGGACAATTCCACCGTTTCCACCAGCATTCTGTCGGGTGACATACCGCTGAGCGTCAATCCGCACGCCTGAAGGGCATCGCGGTAGTCGTTGTTGAACTCGTAGCGGTGGCGGTGGCGTTCGCTGATCCTGTTTTCGCCGTAGCAGCGCGCCATCGTTGTCCCCGGTACGATCTCGCATGGATACGCGCCGAGCCGCAGCGTGCCGCCTTTGTCGATCTCATCGCTTTGACCGGGCATGAAATCGATCACCTTATGTTTGCACTGTTCATCGAATTCGCCGGAGTTGGCGTCGGCAATGCCCGCTACGTGCCGCGCAAACTCGATCACGGCGATCTGCATTCCCAGACACACACCGAAATACGGTATATTCTTCTCCCGCGCGTACTCCGCGGCGGTGATCATGCCCTCGATGCCCCGGCTGCCGAAGCCGCCCGGCACGATGATGCCGTCCAGACCGCCCAGAGTCTCTTCCACCGTTTCTTTAGTGATGGTCTCGGAATCGATCCAGTGGATCTTGATGTGTGTATTGTAGTAGTAGCCCGCGTGGCGCAGCGCCTCCGCTACGGACAGATACGCATCGTGGAGTCCGACGTATTTGCCCACGAGCCCGATATGCACGGTATACGGCCGGGATTTGATGCGCGCTACCATTTCGGACCATTCGGTCAGATCCGGCTCGGGCGTCTTGAGCCCGAGCTCGCGGCACACCACCGCGGAAAAACCGGACTTTTCCAGCATCAGCGGCGCTTCGTACAGGTTCGGGAGCGTGAGGTTTTCGATGACGCAGTCTTTGCCCACGTTGCAGAACAGGGAGATCTTGTCAAAAATGCTATCCTCCAGCGGTTCGTCGCAGCGCAGGATGATGATGCCCGGATTGACGCCCATACCCTGCAGTTCTTTGACCGAGTGCTGGGTGGGTTTGGTCTTGTGCTCTTCCGAGGCATGCAGGTACGGCACCAGCGTCACGTGGATGAACAAGCTGTTTTCGCGGCCCACTTCCAGCGCGATCTGGCGCGCCGCCTCGATGAACGGCTGGGATTCTATATCGCCGATCGTGCCGCCGATCTCTGTGATGACCACATCCGCGTCGGAATGCCGCCCCACGTTGTACACGAAATTTTTGATCTCGTTGGTGATGTGGGGGATGATCTGCACCGTCGAGCCCAGGAACTCGCCGCGGCGCTCTTTGTTGAGGACGTTCCAGTACACTTTGCCGGTGGTGAGGTTGGAGTATTTGTTCAAGTCTTCGTCGATGAAACGCTCGTAGTGGCCGAGGTCCAGGTCGGTCTCCGCGCCGTCTTCGGTGACAAATACTTCGCCGTGCTGGTACGGGCTCATGGTGCCGGGGTCAACGTTTATGTACGGATCCAGCTTCTGCGCAGCTACTTTCAGCCCGCGCGATTTCAGCAGCCGCCCGAGGGACGCTGCCGTGATGCCCTTGCCCAGTCCGGAGACAACGCCGCCGGTCACGAAAATGTACTTTGTCATGGAAAACTCCTCCTCATTGATCCGGTTTATTCCCATTCCACCGTTGCCGGCGGTTTTGAGGTTATATCGTATACGACCCGGGTGATCCCTTTGATCTCGTTGGTGATGCGGCTGCTGGCGCGCTCCAGTATCTCATACGGCAGGCGGGCCCATTCCGCGGTCATGAAGTCGTCCGTCTTGACCGCCCGAAGCGCCAGCGTATATCCGTACGTGCGCGCGTCACCCATGACACCCACGGTCTTCGTGTCTGTCAAAACCGCGAAATACTGCGCGCAGCTCTGCAGGGGGTCTGTCCCCGCGTTCAAAAGCCCGAAGTCAAGTTCTTCGCGGAAGATCGCATCCGCCTCCCGCAGCAGTTCCAGCTTGGCTTCGGTGATCTCGCCGATCACGCGTACGGCGAGGCCGGGGCCGGGGAAGGGTTGCCGCCGGACCAGTTCGCGCGGGATGCCGAGCTTTTCGCCTACCTCGCGCACTTCGTCCTTGAACAGTTCCCGCAGCGGTTCCACGATGCCCTCGAACGCCATTATCTGCGGCAGTCCGCCCACATTGTGGTGGCTTTTGATCACGGCGGAATCGCCTTTGCCGCTCTCGATCACGTCGGGATAAATCGTGCCCTGAGCCAGCAGGTCCAGCCGGCCGAGCTTCTTCGCTTCATCTTCAAACACGCGGATGAACTCTTCGCCGATGATCTTGCGTTTGCGTTCCGGCTCGTTGACGCCTTTGAGACGGGTCAGGAAGCGGTCTTTGGCGTTGACCCGGATGATGTTGAGCCCGAGCTTGCCGCCCAGCGTCTGCTCCACGTAGTCACCCTCATTTTTGCGCAAGAGGCCGTGGTCAACAAATACGCAGTACAGATCGCCGCCGATCGCCCGGTGCAGCAGCACTGCTGCCACGGAGGAGTCAACGCCGCCGGACAGCGCCAGCAGCACTTTCTTGCCCGCGAGTTCGGCCCGATACCGCGCCACGGTGCTTTCGATAAAGTCGTCCATCACCCAGTCCGCGCGGCAGCCGCAGATCTCAAAAATGAAATTGCGCAGTATCTGCGTGCCGTATTCGGTGTGTGTGACTTCCGGGTGGAACTGCACGCCGTACAGCCTGCGGGCGTCGTTTGCCATGGCGGCGCAGGCGCAATTCTTTGTGCGGGCGATGGCGCGGAAACCGGGCGGCAGCAGCTTTACCTGGTCCGTGTGGCTCATCCAGCACACGCTTTCCTGCGGCACGTCCCGGAACAGCGCGCAGTCATCGATATACAGCTCGGTTTTGCCGTATTCGCTGCCGCCTTCCGCCGGGGCGATATAGCCGCCTTCTGTGAACGCCAGCAGCTGATGACCGTAGCAGATGCCCAGCACCGGTATGCCCAGTTTCAACACCGCGGGGTCAACGCGCGGCGCACCGTCCGCGTACACGCTGTTCGGTCCGCCCGTGAATATGATTCCTTTATACCCGGCGGCGGCAATACCCTCCGCGCCGACCGCGCTGTACGGCTTGATCTCGGCATACACATGTTCCGCGCGTACCCGCCGCGCGATCAGCTGGTCGTATTGACCTCCGAAATCCAGAACCAGGATCTTGTCCATGCTTTGCCTCCGCTTATTTATCCAGTTCCACCGTGAACGCTTTCGCGCCGGCGAGCTTTTTACGCACTTTTGCTACGAATGCCTCGACCTGTTCCGGACAGCGGCCGATATACAGCGCCGGATCCAGCAGCGCTGTCAGTTCCTCCGCCGTGAGCCCCAGTTCCTTCTGCGCCAGCAGCCGGTCACCGAGATCGCAGCGGCCGCCGTCCTTCAGCACTGCCGTGGCTTCCATCGAACATTTGCGGATGATTTCGTGGATCTGCTGGCGGTCGCCGCCGCGCTTGACCGCTTCCATCATGATGTTCTCGGTGGCAATGAACGGCAGATATTCCCGCACGGTGCGGTCAATTACTTTTTCGTTGACCCGTATCCCGGCGGCCACGTTCGCCAGCAGCCTCAGTATCGCGTCCGCGCACAGGAAACCTTCCGGCAGACTGATGCGCCGGTTCGCCGAATCGTCCAGCGTACGCTCCAGCCATTGCGTGGAAGCCGTGCCCGCCGCGTTGGCCGCGTCCGCCATCAGGTAGCGGGAGAGGGAACAGATGCGTTCGCAGCGCATGGGATTGCGTTTGTATGCCATGGCGGAAGAACCGATCTGATCTTCCTCGAAGGGCTCATCTAATTGCCGGTCGTGCTGGAGCAGCCGTATGTCGGTGGCAAGCTTGCAGCAGGTCTGGGCGATCGCCGCGAGCGCGTTCAGGATCCGGCTGTCAACTTTACGCGGATACGTCTGACCGCACACATCGAAACATTCGTCAAACCCGAAATCCGCGGCGATAATGCGGTTCATTTCGTCGATCCTGCCCGCGTCGCCGTCGAACAGGTCCATAAAGCTCGCTTCGGTGCCGGTGGTGCCGCGGCAGCCCAGGAACTTGATATTGCCCAGCGCAAAATCCACCTCATCCAGGTCGGAACAGAGGTCCTGGATCCAGAGCGTTGCCCGCTTGCCCACGGTGACCGGCTGCGCCGGCTGATAATGCGTGTAGCCCAGCGTGGGCAGCGCCTTGTATTTCTCTGCAAATCTGCAGAGGGTGAGGATCACGCCCGCCAGTTCCTCCCGGATATAGCGCAGCGCGTCCCTGTAGATGATCAGGTCGGCGTTGTCCGTGACGTAGCAGCTCGTGGCGCCCAGGTGTATTATCCCGGCGGCCGCGGGGGCAACTTTGCCGTACGCGTAAATATGCGCCATGACGTCGTGCCGGACGGCTTTTTCCCGGGCCGCGACGCATTCGTAGTCAATATCGGACACGTGCGCTGCCAGTTCGTCTACCTGCGCCTGCGTCACCGGCAGCCCGAGCTGCATTTCCGCCCGCGCCAGCGCGACCCAGAGACGGCGCCACGTCTGGTACCGGGTGTCCGCGGAAAACAGTTTTTTCATATATTCGGAGGAGTACCGCGCAGAGAACGGCGATTCGTATCGGTCGGTCATAGCTGCTTCTCCCTGATGATAATGCTTTCGCGTTCCGCACCCACGGAGATGTAGGTGATCGGGCAATTGATTGCGCTTTCGATGTATTCCACATACGCGCGAGCCGCCGCGGGCAATTCGTCCCACTCCTTAACGCCGCTGATGTCGCACTGCCAGCCTTCTACATACTCGATTACCGGTCTTGCTTCCGCGAGTTTTGAAGGGAAGGGGAAACGGCCGGTCTCGACGCCGTCGATCTTGTACGCGGCGCACACCGGGATCTTATCCATATAGCTGAGCACGTCCAGCTTGGTCAGCGCCACTTCGGAGGCGCCCTGCATCTTTACGCCGTAGCGCGTTGCCACCAGGTCGATGGGACCCACGCGGCGGGGGCGGCCGGTCTTGGCGCCGTATTCCGCGCCGGCGGTGCGGAGCTTGTCCGCTTCTTCGCCGAACAGTTCGCACACGAAGGGGCCTTCGCCCACGCAGGTGGAATAGGCTTTGACCACGCCGATCACGTTGTCCACGCGCGCTGCGGGACAGCCGGCGCCGATCGGCGCGTATGCGGCGAGAGTATTGGACGAGGTGGTGTACGGATAAATGCCGAAATCGATGTCCCGGAGCGTGCCGAGCTGCGCCTCGAACATAATGCGTTTGCCTTCGGCCGCGGCGGCGTCAATAAACTCCGACGTGTCGCATACGAAAGGTTTGATCTTTTCGCCGTACTCGTCCAGCCATTCGGTCAGTTTTTCGAGAGTGTAGCGCTCGGCGCCGTAAACGCGCTCCAGCGTGAGATTTTTCCATTCCAGCAGCTCCGCCAGGTGCGCTTCCAGCTGCGCCCGGTCGAACAGTTCGCCGGCCATCACGGTCTTTTTCTGGTATTTGTCCGAATAGAACGGCGCGATGCCCTGCTTGGTGGAACCGTATTTCCTGTCGGCCAGCCGGTTCTCCTCGAGTTCATCCAGGTCGCGGTGCCAGGGGAGCAGCAGCGAGGCGCGCTCGCTGATCTTGAGATTGTCGGGCGTGATCGGGACGCCTTTCGACGATACGAGTTCGATCTCTTTCCAAAGGTTTTCGGGGTCGAGGGCAACGCCGTTGCCTAAGATGTTGACGACGCCGGCCCGGAAGATGCCGGACGGGAGCAGGTGCAGCGCGAACTTGCCCTTGTCGTTGATCACGGTGTGGCCCGCGTTGCCGCCGCCCTGATACCGGACAACGATGTCGTACTGCTCAGTGAGCAGATCCACCATTCTGCCTTTGCCTTCATCGCCCCAGTTGATACCTACTACAGCACAGTTGCTCATTTCAAGTCCTCCATTATAATAGACTTGCTTATATTATACACTTTTCATTTGCCGCTGTCGCCGTAATTTGAGAGCACGCGTGCCGACGGGTCGTTGACGTCGCAGCCCGCCCAGGTCTTGTTGGGCATCCAGAAGTCTGTTATCATTGCCGACTGTCCCGGGTAGTACTTTTCGAATATGTCCCGGTACAGCAGCGATTCTTTTGTGAAGGGCTGTGCGTGCGTGTATTTCGCCCGTCCGGCCTCGAATTCCGCGTCGGAATATACCTTTTCCGCATATGCTTTCAGGTAGTCCACCATCGAATGTCCGACGGCGTCCGAGAACGCCGCTTTTTCCCGCCACAGGATGCTGTCGGGCAGGTAGCCCAGCCCTTCGAACGCATGCCGCAGCAGGTATTTGCCCTTGCCGTACCGGTTGAGTTTCATTTCGGGGTCAATGCTCATCACATACCCGGCGAAGTCCAGGTCGCCAAAGGGCACGCGCGCTTCGAGAGAGTTGACCGAAATGCAGCGGTCCGCCCGCAGCACGTCGTACATGTGCAACTCCCGCACGCGCTTTTCCGCCTCGCGCTGGAACGCTTCCGCGTCGGGCGCGAAGTCAGTGTATTTGTAGCCGAACAGTTCATCAGAGATCTCGCCGGTCAGCAGCACCCGGATGTCGGTGGTCTCGTGGATTGCTTTGCAGACCAGGTACATGCCTATGCTGGCGCGGATCGTGGTGATGTCGTATGTACCCAGAAGTTCAATCACTTTTTCCAGGGAAGCGATCACGTCTTCGGGCGTCATGTATACTTCCGTGTGGTCCGCACCGATGTGATCCGCTACCTGCCGCGCGTATTTGAGGTCAATGGCGTCTTCGCTCATACCGATGGCGAACGTCCGGACCGGCTGCGCGCTTTTGCGGGCGGCAATCGCGCACACCAGCGAAGAATCCAGCCCGCCGGACAACAGAAATCCCACTTTTGCGTCCGCCACCAGGCGCTTTTTGACGCCGGTGATCAGTTTTTCGCGGATGTTCCGGCAGACGGTCTCCAGATCGTCGCGGCATACGGCGTCAACTTTGGAAATATCGCGGTAGCACACGAATTCGCCGTTCTTGTAATAATGTCCGGGCGGGAAGGGACGTATTCCGGATACCACCGGCACGAGGTTTTTGGCTTCGCTGGCAAACACGATAGTGCCGTTCTCGTCATACCCGTAATACAGCGGCCGGATCCCGAACGGGTCCCGGGCGGCGATCCATTCATCCGTCCGGCCGTCGTAGATCACGCACGCAAACTCCGCGTCCAGTTTTGCAAAGAGGTCTGTCCCCTGTTCAAAATAGGCGGGGAGGAGAATCTCGCAGTCGCTGCCGCTGCGGAATGTGTATCCTTTCGCCTCGAGGCGCGCTTTTTCTTTTTCAAAGCCGTAAAGTTCGCCGTTGCAGACGGCCAGGCAGCCGTCACGCTCGAAGGGCTGCATGCCTTCGGGAGTCAATCCCATTATCGACAGCCGGTGAAAACCCATGGCGCCGCTGCCGGCGGTGAGCAGGCGGGTGTCGTCCGGGCCGCGGGATGTTGTCCGCAAGAACCCTTCCAGAAATGCTTTATTGTCCGCAACGCGGCCGCAATATCCGATGATCGAACACATTGTTGTTCTCCTGCTCCGTTGCCTTATTACTCCACATCCTGCAGCGCGTCGTAGCCTTCCTCGCCGGTGCGCACTTTAACGACGTTCTCTACATCGTATACGAAGATCTTGCCGTCGCCGATATGGCCGGTGTACAGCACCTTCTTCGCGGTCTCGATCACCTGGCGCACGGGCACTTTGCTGACCACTATATCCACCTGGATCTTGGGCAGCAGGTTGGCTTCCACCGGAACGCCGCGGTAGTACTCCGGCTGGCCTTTCTGGATCCCGCAGCCCAGCACGTGGGAAACGGTCATGCCGGTTATTCCGATGTCGATCATCGCGTTCTTCAGCGCTTCGAAACGCGGCTCTTTGCAGATGATCTCCACTTTGGTGAACTTAGGGGTGCCGGGTTCGAAGGCCGGCACTTTTTTGACCGGGATCGCTTCCGCCGGAGGCGTGTCTCCGGTGACGGCAATGGCTTCGCTGTACGCGCCGACGCTGCTGTAATCCAGACTTTCTACGGCGGGCACGAAATCAGCGTACGCGCTCGGCAGGCCGTGCTCGGTCTTGTCGAGGCCTTTGATCTCCTCTTCATGGGAGACCCGGAGGCCGACGGTCTTTTTCAGGATAAAGAACGTGGCAGTCATCATCGCGGCGGTCCAGGCGAGGATCGCGGCAATGCCCAGGACCTGCACGCCCAGCAGCCGGAAGCTGCCGGTATAGAACAGGCCTTTCAGTCCGGCGGGCGCGGCGGGATCCGCCAGCAGTCCGACGGCGATCGTGCCCCATACGCCGTTGGCCAGATGCACGCCGATGGCGCCGACGGGGTCGTCAATATGCAGTTTGATGTCCAGCAGTTCGACCACAAGGACAACTAAAAAGCCGGAAACGATGCCGATGACGGCGGAGCCCAGCGCGTTGACCGCATCGCAGCCCGCGGTGACGCCCACCAGCCCGGCCAGTGACGCGTTGATGCACATGGACACGTCCGGCTTGCCGTTCTTGATCCAGGTGAAGATCATGGTCACGCAGGTGGCGACTGCGGGGGCGATCGTGGTGGTCACGAATATTGAGGCCAGCGAGGGACCGTCCCACGCGGCGGCGCCGTTGAAGCCGTACCAGCCGAACCACAGGATGAAGCAGCCCAGCGCGCCGAGGGTGATGGAGTGGCCGGGGATGGCGTTGACCTTTTTGACCTTGCCTGCGCCGTCCTTAATATATTTGCCCAGCCGCGGCCCCACCATGATCGCGCCGATCAGCGCGGTGATCCCGCCCACCGAGTGGATCGCGGCGGAACCCGCAAAATCGTGGAAGCCCAGCTTGACCAGCCAGCCGTTTGAATTCCAGACCCAGCCCGCTTCGATCGGATAAACGAACAGCGAGATCACGCCGGAATAGATACAGTAGGAGAGGAATTTCGTGCGCTCCGCCATTGCCCCCGAAACGATCGTGGCCGCAGTAGCGCAGAACACCAGGTTGAATACGAAAGAAGGTGCGTTGCCATCCCGCAGGAAGCCCCCGAAATCCGTGAGGATCTTCAGATTGGGCACTCCGATGAACCCCAGCACGTAATCTTCCGCCATCATCAGGCTGAAGCCCAGCAGCACGAAGACTACGGTGCCGATGCAGAAGTCCATCAGGTTTTTCATTATGATGTTGCCCGCGTTTTTCGCGCGGGTAAAGCCGGTCTCCACCATGGCGAAACCCGCCTGCATGAAGAACACCAGCGCGGCGCCGATAAGAAACCAGACGCCGAAAACTTCTTTCGAAGCAGCTTGTTCAATAAGTTTTGTGATCTCTTCCGTGAGCATATCGCGATCACCTCTTTGAAACGGGGTCTGTCCCCTTGTTCAAAACGGGGTCTGTCCCCGTGTTTAAATCATCTGACGCTGAACAGGATGTCGGCGTACGTGGGCATCGGCCAGTATTTCTTGTCAGTCTTCGTCTCGGCTTCATCGCAGGCGAGCCGCAGTTCGCACATTTTCGGCAGGACTTTGTCCCGGATCAGCCAGGATTCTTCGACGATATCGCCCGCTTCGCAGAGGCCGATAACGGCATTCTGCAGCTCGGCGGTCCGGGCGGAGATCACGTCGGCGAGGTCGGACAATTTTTTGACCAGCCCGGTCTCATACGCGCAGGCGATTGACGGATCTACCGCCTTTTTGGCTGCGACGTTGCGGGCAATGTCCGCGCTGAAACGCGCGACCGCCGGGGCGATGAGCGTTGCCGCCATGTCGATCATCGTATTGGCCTCGATCGTCACCGTCTTGCAGTAGTTCTCCAGCATGATGTCGCGGCGGGAACGCAGTTCTTCCACAGTGAACACTTTATGCGCGGTCAGCATGGCTACGTTCTTTTTATCCAGCAGGTGCGGCATGCAGTCGGCGGTGGTGCGGTAGTTGAGCAGGCCGCGGACTTCCGTTGCCTCCTTGATCCATGCGTCGTCGTAGCCGTTGCCGTTGAATATGATGCGCTTGTGATCCTTGATCGTCTTTTTGATCATCTCGTGCAGCGCCGTCTCGAAATCCGGCGCGCCTTCCAGCCGGTCGGCGTATATCTTCAGGCTCTCCGCCACCGCGGCGTTCAGCATGATGTTGGCGCAGGCAATGGAGTTGGAGGAACCCAGCATACGGAACTCGAACTTGTTGCCCGTGTATGCGAACGGGGAGGTGCGGTTGCGGTCGGTAGCGTCGCGGTTGAACTTGGGCAATACGTCCACGCCCAGCTTCATCTGCGTCTTTTCCGCACCCTGGTACGGGGTGTCGTTTTCGATTGCCTCCAGTACCGCGTTCAGTTCGTCGCCCAGGAACATGGAGATCACGGCGGGGGGCGCTTCGTTGGCGCCGAGGCGGTGATCGTTGCCCGCGGTGGCAACAGATATTCTCAGCAGATCCTGGTAGTCGTCCACGGCCTTGATCACCGCGCACAGGAACAGCAGGAACTGTGCGTTCTCGTACGGTGTCTCGCCGGGAGAGAGCAGGTTCACGCCTTCGTCGGTCTCGATGGACCAGTTGTTGTGCTTGCCGGAGCCGTTGATGCCATCAAATGGCTTCTCATGCAGCAGGCATACCAGCCCATGGTGCGACGCGAGGAGCTTCATCTT
>JAEEGL012067534.1_pt1 | contig 39326 bp, 32 predicted proteins | sample 9134231 | NCBI WGS metagenome assembly JAEEGL01 (sample SAMN16246548, study PRJNA631951) | gut metagenome | biome: gut microbiome; feature: rumen; material: fiber-attached | host: Bos | place: Iran: Karaj | collected 2018-10 | reverse complement strand
GGGACCTATACGTTCAAATGGACTTATGAAAAGGACTATTCTGTGGATAACGGCAGCGATATGGGCTACCTTGACAACGTTGAATACAGCGGTGATCCCGGTGCGCAGATTATACCGGGCGACGTGAATATGGACGGCGTCGTGGATTCTGCAGATGCGCTTCTTGCTATGCGTTACTCAATGGGCTTGGCAGATCTCAGCGCCGAGCAGCTGCTGCGCGGCGATATGGACGGCAGCGGTACGGTAACGAGCGCAGACGCCGTTGCGATATTCAGGATCGCGATGGGGCTGTAACAGGATCGGGAGAAAATAAAACTGCCCGCGGCTGTTCCGCGGGCAGTTTGCGTTTCCGGTGTTTACGCCCAAGCGTCCTTGCTCTTGGGTATCCTTATACGGCTCAGGAGCCCTCCGAATTCCCAAAGGAACCATTGATCCGTTGAAGGCTTATGCCTGAGATCGAGGTAGCGTTCGGAATCCGCGCCGGAGGAAGTGAGAAACAGCCGCAGATAACCCTGCGAATACTGATCCCTGCTCAAAGAATGCTCCTTGACGGTTACTGTGTATGGAACCGTCGGAGTATAATCATTGTCGGGAGAAGTGCCTTTAAGATATGAGCGGGGGATATAGTCTACGCCGTCCATAAACCTGTCCTTAATGAAGGAAACGTCCATGGGGGACATAGGACGAGGGCCCCTGAGGTGATTCAGCATTTCAACCGATGCGTCGCGGTCGTCCGCGAAGCGGCACAGCGCGACGACTGTAAGCGCTGCGACTTCGTACGGATCGTGAAGGCTGGAATAGGGGAGCGCTTTGAACTCGTCGATCGACCTGGGGATCTTGTCAAATACGACGTTCTTGGTCTTGGTTGCGATGGCTTTCTGAAGAGAGTTAGAGGAGTCTTTAACCTCATTTCTTAAAGCGCTGTTGACCTTGCGAAACAAAGAATCGAGTATGCTCATGGTTTACCCTCGGCTTTCGTAATAGTGTTTGGCGAGGCACAGCCCCTGCCTTCTGATAGTATATTACCATACGGCAGTGGATATTGCAAGCGTATTTCAAAAACAAGGGGGGATCAGGTCGGAATCGAACAAGGAGTACAGTTCCCTCAAATAATCCCGTTCGAAATCCGGATCGCTTACCGGCAATACAGGAAGCAGCCCGATACTTGGAAGGCTTTCTTCGCATTCCTGTGAAACGATGAATTCAATTAGGCCTTCGCAGTAGGGTATCTTCCCGGGACTGATTTGAGAACCGAGGCCGACGTACTGCACAAGGCTTTCGCCCGCCTTTATTGGCGTCGCTTCAAAAAATGGGCATTTTCCCAGGAGCTGTGCGCGTTCAAGGTCTCCTGTACCGCGTATATCTGTGATACACGATGGCGTTTTTTGAGCCTTGAACTGCTCGGCCGTGCCCGCCGCAGATATCAGTCCGTCCTTATCATCGGAGGAGGCTGCCTCCTGAGTGTATAAGAGCAGAGTTCCGGACGCACAGTAGGGGAGAGCATACTGTCGTTGGCGGCAGACGCCGCTCTGAAACGCCGCATGATCGGGTGAAAAACTGAGCGGAGTAAGCGATGTAAAGGGAAGATACCCGTGAGGAAAGCTGATAACGTCCGGACAAAGTCCGCGAGAATAAAGCTCGTTCGCCTCATCCGGCGTAAGGGAACGAACTTTATAGTAGACTCCGATATAATCGGAAAAGTATTTGTCGGCAGTTCGCTCAAGCCATGACCCGAGTGAACCCGAGTATGGCTTGAAGCCTGCGACGTGCCAGATCTCTATCATGCCGATGGGAGGCTCGCCGTGCTGCTCGACCCATTTTTCGTAATGGTCGACGCCTATCCGCGGCATCGCGTATGCAGGGACGAAATAAACAAAAAACCCCATCAGCAATATGAGCAGCCATGAGGCTGTTATCCGTTGCAGTGAGGCTTTGCGGCCTTGTTTGTATCCGGAAATCATCATACCGGATACTATGAAGGCAAAATGTCGATTATTCGCCGTCGGAGACGGGGGAGGGGAGAGGCTCGTCGTTTTGCTTAGGTTCGGTTTCGGGCTTTTCTCCTTTGAGCTTTATTACCTCAGCCGCAAGCCGCCGCCTGTCCTGGCTCATGGCAGCGTAGTGTTTGCGCGTGGTGTTGACGTCCTTGTGACCCAACACGTCAGCTACAAGATAAATGTCACCGGTTTCGCGGTAAAGCATCGTGCCGTACGTCGACCTGAGTTTATGCGGAGATATCTTTTTGAGCGGAGCGGCGATCTGAGCGTATTTTTTGACGAGGATCTCGACAGAGCGAACGCTCATACGCTTTTTTTGCATTGACAGGAAAAACGCCTTTTCATGACCTTCTGCGGGAGTCGCCGCATCGCGGTAGACCTGATAGTCAAGAAGCGCGCGTCTCACGTCCGAGCCGAATACTATCTGTTCCTCGTTGCCTCCCTTACGCGTAACGAGCACCTCGTTTGACATATAGTTGATATCGTCAACGTCTATTCCCACAAGTTCGCTGATACGCATACCCGTGCCGAGAAACAGCGTGATTATCGCTGCATCTCTTACAGCGTTTAGTTTGTGAAACTCTTTTTGCTTTTTTGACAATCCGTCGCCGCTTTCGACGGCCTCAAGCAAGCGCGCCATCTCATCAGGTTCAAGCCGTATTATGGGCTTTTCGTGCAGCTTCGGCGTATCGACGAGGGAGGGGGCGTTGTTAGTGATGAACCCTTTTTTATACAGATACTTGAACAGGGCGCGTATAGCACTCAGCTTGCGGGCCTTTGCACGCTCGCCGTTCATTACAAGTTCGTCTGTTTCATCGTCTGGTTGATACAGAGAAACGTATTCGAGATAACATTCCACGGTAACTGCGTCGACCTTTTCAAGCACAGAAAGCTCGATATCACGCATTGAAGCAAGCCCGGCGCACAGGTCTGTTCCCATAAGGTAAGTGAAAAACGTTTTTAGGTCAACAGCGTACCCGTATCGCGTCATTATGCCGGTCGTCAGTTCGACGCCCCGAAAGAAATCGCCGCAGAAACGCGGAAGCGTATTAACGAGCCCGCGGAGCTTTACGGTGTATTTTTTTGTCTTTTCAATAGAATATTCGCTCATGGGGGAAGCCTCCTTCCGTCCCATCAATTATAACACAACTTTGCGTTAAAGACAAGTTTAACGCAAAGTTATGTGTATTTATATTCGTTTTCGGGTCTGAGCATTTTGATTTGTCTTCTCGCAAGCTCGTCACACCGATTGTTGAATTCGTTGTCGGCATGGCCTTTGACCTTGTGCCAAGTGACCTTATGAGTGTTTACAAGCGCCAGCATTTGTTCCCAAAGGTCTTGGTTTTCGACGGGCTTGCGATCTGCCTTGCGCCAACCGTTCTTGACCCATGCACGGATCCAGCCTTTTGCAAATGTGTCGTGAAGATAGGCGCTGTCTGTGTAGATATCGACCTCGCAAGCTTCTTTGAGCTTTTTAAGCGCCATGAGCGCCGCTGTGATCTCCATGCGGTTATTGGTGGTCTCGGACTCGGCGCCGGAGATCTCACGCTTGACTGACTTGTAGATCAGGATCGCAGCCCAGCCGCCTGGCCCGGGATTGCCGGAGCAAGCGCCGTCGGTATAAACGGTAACGCGTTTCATCGTTCGGGGTCGTAATCGACCTTAAACAGCGGCAAACCGTCCTCAATTGTCCAATCGCCGTAAACGCCGCAATGTGCTGCGCCTACTTCAACGTGCAGCATTGCGATGCCGCAGTCGAGCTCGCCATAGCCGAAGTTTCGGGATACCTGAGCGATCTGGAACGAATTCGGGTCGAGTATGTCGAATTCCCACGGCTGAGCATTCCTTGCGGAAGGCGCGATCCTGGCGCATTCCACAGCGCATTGCTGCCACTCCGGCAGCTTCCTGAAGGCCGTATCGACAAGCCCGGTCAATTCGTAAACAGACTTGCGTGAACGCTTTATCTCCGAACTATTGTCATAATGGCCAATGGAAATAACACAGCGAACCTTCTCATAATCGTTCTCATACTTTATGACGGAATTTATCACCGATTTGCTGTAAGACATGCCGAGCCAGCAGGTGCCAAGCCCCATTGACGCACATTCCAAAACAAACGCCTCGCCGACCATGCCAACGGTATAATCGTCGTCGGGGCTTTGTGAAAGCAGCGCGGCATAGGTATCAGTGCCGGATATTGTCCTGCCGATAAGGGGGCTGAAAACACCCTCCTTTTTGCCTACCACGATACGCACATCATCCGTGCTGAAATATGCCGCGGCGTCTTTCAACGCTTTAAGCTCATCCCTTGTAACGCCTTCTGTGTACTTTCTGACAGAGACCCTTTCGCCGGCGGCTCTGTACCATTTTTCCATTGCAGAATCCACGGTCTTCTCCCCTATCCTCTCGGTTAACCGAGTATTTCCTTTAAAAATTGTCCGGTGTAGCTTTCGCTGCAGTTTGCGACCTCCTCGGGAGTGCCGCAAGCGATCACGGTTCCGCCCGCATCACCGCCTTCAGGCCCGAGGTCGATTATGTAGTCGGCTGTTTTGATGACGTCCAGGTTATGTTCTATAACGAGCACGGAACTGCCCCCGTCGCAAAGCCTTTGCAGTATCTGCAGGAGTTTTTCGACGTCGGCAACGTGAAGCCCCGTCGTAGGCTCGTCAAGCACGTACAGCGTGCGCCCGGTGTTCTTCCTTGCAAGCTCCGTTGCAAGCTTCACCCTTTGTGCCTCGCCTCCCGAAAGGGTCGTCGAGGGCTGGCCGAGCTTTATGTATCCAAGCCCCACGTCGCAAAGCGTTTCGAGCTTTTTTGCGATCTTCGGTATGGGCTTAAAGAAATTGTAAGCCTCCTCGGCCGTCATGTCAAGCACATCCGCAATAGTCTTGCCCTTATATCGCACTTCAAGGGTCTCGCGGTTATACCTTTTGCCCTTACAGACCTCGCACGGGACGTAAACGTCCGACAGGAAGTGCATTTCGATCTTGATGATACCGTCGCCGGAGCAGGCCTCGCACCTGCCGCCCTTGACATTGAAGCTGAATCGGCCGGCGCCATAGCCGCGCAGTTTTGCGTCGGGGGTCTGTGCAAAAACGTCCCTTATAAGGTCGAAGACTCCTGTGTAAGTTGCAGGATTGCTCCTGGGAGTACGGCCGATGGGCGACTGATCTATATCTATAATCTTATCGAGGGCTTCGATGCCGTCGATGCCGTCGTGATCACCGGGGCGAATGCGGGCGCGGTTAAGATCGCGCAGCAGCGATTTTTTGATTATCTCGTTAACAAGGCTGGATTTTCCGGAGCCAGAAACGCCGGTCACGCAGGTAAACACCCCAAGAGGGATCGAAACGTCAATATTCTTGAGGTTATTGACCCTTGCACCGCGAACGAGCAAACGGTTATTGCCCGGTTTGCGGCGGCTCTCGGGAACGCGGATCGCGCGTTTTCCGATAAGGAACTGGCCCGTAATGGAGTTGGGCTCGGCCATTATGTCTTCAAGTGAGCCCTGAGCTATGATATTGCCGCCGTGTTCGCCTGCGCCGGGGCCGATATCCACGATATGGTCAGCGCTGCGTATGGTTTCTTCATCATGCTCGACGACTATAAGCGTGTTGCCTAGATCGCGCAGACCGCAAAGCGCTTCCAAAAGCTTTCGGTTGTCGCGCTGATGCAGACCGATGCTCGGCTCATCGAGTATGTACAGCACGCCCACAAGGCCGGAGCCGATCTGCGTTGCAAGCCTGATCCTTTGCGCTTCACCGCCCGACAGCGACGAAGAAGGCCTGGAGAGAGTAAGGTAATCAAGCCCTACGTTTATAAGGAACCCGAGCCTGGCGTTAAGCTCCTTCACTATCTGTTCCGCGATAATGGCCTCGGATGTGGTCAGCTTGAGCCCCGATATAAAGAGCTTGGCCTCTTTTATCGTAAGATCCGATACTTCGGCTATGGACTTCTCCCCCACCGTTACGGCAAGCGTTTCGGGTTTTAAGCGTTTGCCGCGGCATACGGGGCACGGGGTGTTGCGCATATAGCCCTCAAGGTCCTGCTTGGACCAATCGGATTGGGTCTCGCGGTAACGCCTTTCAAGGTTTGGAATAACGCCCTCGAAGGGGGTGTCGAACGTGCCGCTGCCATATTCCTTTTGATAGGTGACGTGCAGCTTTTTATCTCCCGTACCGTAAAGCAGCGCCTTTTGACCCTCGGCAGGGATCTTTTCAAACGGGGTGTCGCCGGTAAATCCGTACTCTTTTTCTATCGCGGAGAAATACATATCGGCGATGGTGTTCTTTGATCCGCTCTGCCACCCGGTAACGGATATGGCACCCTGATTCAGCGAAAGACGCTTATCCGGAACTATGAGGTCCTCATCCATGGTCATGCGGAACCCGAGGCCCGAACACTCCGGACAGGCGCCGAACGGGCTGTTAAACGAGAACATGCGCGGAGTGAGCTCCTCTATGCTGATACCGCAGTCGGGGCAGGCGTAGTTTTGTGAGAACAGCATCTCGTCGCCGTCGGCAGTTGCGGCTTTGGCAAGCCCCTCGCCGAAGCGGAATGCGGTCTCGAGAGAATCGGACAGACGCGACTCTATGCCCTTGCGCACAACGAGCCTGTCCACGACGGCGTCTATGGTATGCTTCTTCTTTTTGTCGAGATCGGGGACTTCATTAACGTCGTAGACGGCGCCGTCTACCTTTACCCTGACGTAGCCCTCTTTGCGGATGCGCTCGAAAACGGCCTTATGTTCGCCCTTCCTAGCCCGAACGATGGGTGCGATTATCATGACTTTAGTGCCCTCGGGCAGCTCGCAGATCCTGTCGACTACCTGATCTATGCTCTGCCTCTCGATTGGCTTTCCGCAGTTGGGACAATGCGGATGTCCGATCCTCGCATACAGAAGCCTCAGATAATCGCTGATCTCCGTCACAGTGCCGACTGTAGAGCGGGGATTGTTCGAAGTGCTCTTCTGGTCGATCGAGATGGCGGGAGAAAGTCCGTCGATGTGGTCGACCTCCGGCTTATCCATCTGTCCGAGGAACTGCCTAGCATAAGCGGAAAGCGATTCAACGTATCTCCTCTGCCCCTCTGCATAGATGGTATCGAAAGCGAGGCTCGACTTGCCCGAGCCGGAAACGCCTGTAAACACGATTAATTTGTTGCGCGGGAGCTCCAGCGTAACGTTCTTGAGGTTGTTTTCCCTTGCGCCCTCTATGTATATCTTATCGTTCATTTCCTCGTCCTTTGTTTTGCTTTGCGCCTTGAGCCTACCGTTCCGGGAGCAGCCCTCTTTGAACCGTCCGTCTCCTTGCCCTGCAGCCTGTACAGCTCGTCGCGCAGTTTTGCCGCCTGCTCGAATTCGAGCTCCATCGCAGCCTGTTTCATCTGCTGTGTGATTATCGCTATCTTCTCCTCGCGTTCGGCGTCTGTCATGCCGTCCCTGCCGGGCTTTGCTTTGGAGCTGATCTCTATCACGTCATGCACGGCCTTTTTGATGCTTGTGGGGGTTATGCCGTGCTCTGCATTATAACGCATCTGTATCTCACGGCGGCGGTTGGTTTCGTCTATTGCGCGCTGCATGGAATCGGTTATGGAATCCGCATACATTATCACACGGCCGTCTGCGTTCCTCGCAGCGCGGCCCACGGTCTGTACGAGCGAGGTGGTCGATCTGAGGAAACCCTCTTTGTCGGCGTCCAGTATTGCGACGAGGCCGACCTCCGGAAGATCCAGCCCCTCGCGCAGGAGGTTTATGCCTACCAAAACATCGAACTCACCCAAACGCAGATCGCGGATTATCTCCATGCGTTCGATGGTCTCTATATCGGAGTGCATGTACCTTACGCGCACACCCATACCCTCAAGGTACTCCGTCAGCATCTCCGCCATGCGCTTTGTAAGTGTGGTGACGAGCGTGCGGTAGCCCTTTTCGGCCGTCAGGCGTATCTCACCCAAAAGGTCATCGACCTGTCCCAAAACAGGACGTATTTCGATCGCGGGGTCAACAAGGCCCGTTGGCCTTATTATCTGTTCGGCTACCTGTGTTGCACGCTCAAGTTCATACTCGGCGGGAGTTGCGCTGACGCAGATAAGCTGACCGACACGCTCTTCGAATTCCTCAAACCGTAACGGCCTGTTGTCGTATGCGCTGGGTATGCGGAAACCGTATTCGACGAGCTCCGTCTTGCGCGAGAGGTCGCCTCTGTACATTGCCCGAAGCTGAGGCAGCGTAACGTGGGATTCGTCGATTATGGTAAGGAACCCCTTGGGGAAGTAGTCCATCAGAGTGAAGGGCGGCTGGCCGGGCTTTCTGCCGTCGAAGTAGCGCGAGTAGTTCTCTATGCCCTGACAATAGCCTATTTCGCGCATCATCTCCATATCGAAGGTCGTGCGCTGTTCAATGCGCTGCGCCTCTATCAGCTTATCCTGCGCCTTGAACTCGGCTACACGCGCTACCATGTCCTTTTTTATCTCTTCAAGAGCGGCCTCGGTGCGTTCCTTATCGGAAGCGTAGTGAGTTGCCGGGAATACCATAACGTGCGAAAGCCGGCGGATGGGCGCGCCGGTTACGACGGTTATTTCGGAGATGCTGTCTATCTCATCTCCGAAGAGCTCCACGCGGTAGGCTTTCTCGTTCTCGTTCATCGGGAATATGTCTATCACGTCGCCCTTGACTCGAAAGGTTCCCCTGGAAAAGTCTATTTCATTGCGCTGATACTGCATCTCAACCAGCTTCGTCAGTATCGCGTCGCGGTCGATGACCATTCCCTGCCTTAGCGAGAGGCTCATTTTAAGGTATTCTTCGGGGTCGCCGAGCGCGTAAATGCATGAAACGGACGCAACGATAATAACGTCCCTGCGCTCATTAAGCGCACAGGTGGCGCTGTGACGCAGACGGTCAATTTCCTCGTTGATGGATGATTCCTTTTCTATGTAGGTGTCGGAAGAGGCAATATACGCCTCGGGCTGATAATAATCGTAGTAGCTGACAAAGTATTCAACGGCGGAATCCGGAAAAAACTCACGCAGCTCAGAGCAAAGCTGTGCGGCAAGGGTTTTATTGTGCGCTATAACGAGAGTGGGAAGCTGTACCTTTTCAATGACTTTTGCCATGGTAAATGTCTTGCCGGACCCTGTAACGCCCAAAAGAACCTGCAGCCTGTCGCCGCGCTTTACTCCTTCTGCAAGCTTGTCTATTGCCTGCGGCTGATCGCCTGTCGGTTCAAAGGGCGAAACCGCCTTAAATACGTTCATCGATCCACTCCTCACAGTAGTTAACATACATTATACCACCCGCACACGACAATGCAAACCCCCAAATTAAGTTAAATACGGCCCGGCAGAGAATTGCCGGACCGTATTCAAAACGCGAAATTGGCTGCTGTAAAAGCGAATTTTCATTTAAGCGGGTTCGCATGTAAGTGTCAAAATGCAGTCCGCCTCAGAGTATTCGAATTCGAGCAGATAAATGCCGTAAACAGCGCTTGCCTTTTTGGCTCCGTCCAAAAGGCGGCGTACGGCGGAGACTATGCTGTCACCCGCCTCCGGTCCTTGCCCGTAGGCGCAGGTCAGTATCCTCATCAGCTCATCACAAACGACCTCGGCTTCCGAAGCGTCGCCCGTGACTTCCGGTCCTTCCGTTTTGACGGGAGTTTCGAACATATCCGCATAAGGGTCCGGAGTGGGTTCTGATTCAAGATACAGCGATCGGGTAACGCGCAGGCATACGAGCTCGTTTTTGGGGTAAACCGTCACCGTGCCGTATGCGCCGTCCGTCTCGCTTTGATACGAGACCACGCTGAAGCCCGATGCAGTAACCGCTTTGCCGCCGAGAAGCTCTTTCAGGTTTTCCGCTGTCGGGATGATGGGATCCTCCGTAGGGGCGGGAGTGGGTTCCGGCTCTATTCTGTCGCGCGCTTTGCCGAACAGCGCACTGAGTACGATAAACACGGCGATCGCAAGAGCGCAGATGATGGGTATGACCGTACGCTCTATGCGGCGCTTCTTTTCCGCGGCTTCTCTTTCACCCTTGGTCCTTGTTGCCATAATCATCGAAAGGGGCGCGGCACAGCCGCGCCCGGAGAAGTCATCCGACTACAACGTTTACAATGTTGCGGATGGCAATGAACTTGCGAACGGTCTTGCCCTCAAGCCAGGGAGCAAGCGCGGGATCGCCAAGAACGAGCTCTCGCAGAGCGTCCTGGGAAATATCTGCGGGAACGGTGAGCTTCGTGCGGAGCTTGCCGTTTACCTGTATGCCCAACTCCTGCTCGTTCTTGACGAGAGCGGACTCGTCCCAGACGGGCCATTTGGCTTCATAAATGGGAGCAAAACCCATCTGCTCGTTCATCTCCTCGGCGATATGCGGCGCGAAGGGATCAAGCAGTATGAGCAGCGTTCTCAGCTCGTCGCGGGTGATGCTGCCGCTCGCATATACGTCGTTGACAAAGCTCATCATACCGGCGATAGCGGTATTGAACTTCATACGCTCAGTATCTTCCGTCACTTTCTTAATGCAGGTGTGCAGCGAGCAGCGAAGCTCCTTGCGCTCTCCCTCCCCCTTCACCATGTCGAGCAGGCGCCAGACACGGTCAAGGAAACGGCGGCATCCCATAACGCCCGTAGTGGACCAGGGGATGGTTTGCTCGAATGCGCCTATGAACATCTCGTAAAGCCTTACGGTATCCGCGCCGAGATCGCGGCAGAGGTCGTCGGGGTTTATGACGTTGCCGAAGGATTTGCTCATTTTGCGTCCGTCCTCGGCGAGTATCATACCGTGGCTCGTGCGTTTAAGATAGGGCTCGGGACAGCTCACCACGCCAATATCATACAGGAACTTATGCCAGAATCTGGAATAGAGCAGATGCAGCGTGGTATGCTCCATGCCTCCGTTGTACCAATCAACGGGCATCCAGTAATCGAGCGCTTCTTTTGAGGCGCGCATATCGTTGTTATGCGGGTCGCAGTAGCGCATGAAATACCAGCTTGAGCCGGCCCAATTGGGCATGGTGTCTATCTCACGCTCGGCAGGAGCGCCGCACTTGGGACAGGTGGTGTGTATCCAATCGACCGCCCTAGCAAGCGCAGATGAACCGTCGTCTGCGGGCTTATAGTTGTCGATCTCGGGAAGAGTGAGCGGGAGCTGATCCTCGGGGATCGGCACCCAACCGCAGTGCTCACAGTAAACGAGGGGTATCGGCTCGCCCCAGTACCTCTGGCGGGAGAACAGCCAATCGCGGAGCTTAAAATTGGTCTTTTTATGACCGATGTCCTTCTTTTCAAGGAACTCGACTATCGCCTTTTTTGCCTCTTCGACCTGCATGCCGTTAAGGAACCCGGAGTTGACCATAACGCCGGTCTCGCAATCGGTAAACGCTTCTTTCGTGACGTCGCCTCCGGAAACGACCTCTATTATGGGCAGACCGAATTTGTTCGCAAATTCCCAGTCCCTCGTATCGTGCCCGGGAACCGCCATGATAGCGCCGGTGCCGTAACCCATGAGTACGTAGTCTGAGATCCATACGGGGATAGGCTTGTCGGTGCAGGGATTAATTGCGTAAACGCCCTTCAAGGGCACGCCGGTCTTTTCCTTTGCAAGCTCGCTGCGCTCAAAGTCGCTCTTATGTGCTGCCTGGTCGCGATACGCCTCGACTTCGTCCATGTTTTCGATTCGTTCCTTCAGGGCGTTTACAAGAGGATGCTCGGGAGCAACGACCATATAGGTTGCGCCGAACATTGTGTCGGGCCTTGTGGTGTAGATCTTGAGCCCTTCGGGATAGCCGTCGATCGTGAACGTGACCTCGGCGCCGGTGCTGCGGCCGATCCAGTTGCGCTGAGTCGTCTTTATCCTTTCGGAGAAGTCGATCTTATCGAGATCGTCTATGAGCCTGTCGGCATATTCGGTGATCTTGAGCATCCATTGGCTCCTGACCATGCGCACGACGGGCGCGCCGCAGCGCTCACAAGTGCCGTCGATGACCTCTTCATTGGCAAGCCCTACCTTGCAGGAGGTACAGAAATTGATGGGCAGTTCAGCCTTATACGCAAGGCCCTTTTCGAAGAGCTTGAGGAATATCCACTGTGTCCACTTATAATACGCGGGATCCGAGGTGTAAAGCTCGCGGTTCCAGTCAAAGCTGAGCCCCAGCATTTTGAGCTGACGGTGGAATACGCCGATATTGCGCTCGGTTACCTTCTTGGGGTGTTCGCCGGTTTTGATGGCGTAGTTCTCGGTGGGAAGGCCGAAGCTGTCGTAACCTATCGGGAACAGTACGTTGTAGCCTTCAAGACGCTTTTTCCTTGCGATAACGTCCAGCGCGGTATAGGGCCTGGGATGCCCGACGTGCAGACCTGCGCCGCTGGGGAACGGGAACTCTATGAGCGCATAGTATTTGGGAAGGGTATAGTCATCCTTTGCCTCAAAGCAATGCGCCTCGTCCCATTTTGCCTGCCATTTCTTTTCAATGGCGATATGGTCGTATCTTTTTTCACCTGCCATATACAGTCTCCTTAAATAGATTTCATAAATAAAGCTTCGCCCCCAAAGGAGACGAAGCCATAACACTCCGCGGTACCACTCCGATTGGCGCAAAGCGCCCGCTCGAACCCGGTTAACGCCCGGCTTACGCCCCGCCCTACTGTCGGTTCAAACGGGGAGCTCCGCGGCGAGCTTCGGTATCCGCATTGCCGCCTTGCACCGACCGGCAGCTCTCTGAAAAGGATGCATCAACCTACTTTTCCGCTTCAAAGCCTTTTAATTATTGTACAGCCGAGAACGTCCCGTGTCAAGACCCATTATCGGTAAAATGAGTCCTCAGGTGTTCTTTTATCGTGGCGTCGTACTTTTCCTTGTCGATGTATCTCAGCATGGAATGCTGACCGTGAGCAAACCACACGAGGCGCTTATCTTCTGCGGACGCCTTGTTATACAGTTCCTCGGCGTACTTGGGGACGGAATAGGTATCCTCTCTGCTGTGAAGCATCAGAAGGGGTTTCGTATACTTCCCTATGCAATCGATAGGTCCCTTTCTCATGCTGTGGCCTGTGAAAAGGCGCATCCACCAATCGACCATGTTTGTGACCGGAAACATATGCTTGACCTTTTCGCGGGCGTGATTTACGAAGCTGCGGTAAAAGTTGGAGTACATGCCGTCCGCAGTAAGGCCGATGATATAGTCGGGGGACCCTTCGCGGACGAGCGCATACAGACCGCAGGCCGAGCCGATGCAGATGCCGTGCAGGTAGATGGGCCCGGAGCCGAGTTCATCATGCAGGTACTCGCACCATTTCAACAGGTCCTTGGACTCTTCAAAACCGAGGGTATTGCAGTGCCCGTCGCTTATGCCGTGTGCACGCTGATCGAACACAAATATGTTGAACCCGCTTTCGGCGTAAGGCTTTGCAAAATAATAGGCGTAGCGCAGACCTTCCGTGCGTCCCGAAATAATGACGGCGGTGCGGTCAAAGCCGAGGTCGTAGTACTCTCCGTAAAGTCTTAGACCATCGCGCTCTATCGAAACCGCTTTCATGCGGTTTTTCAGGGCTTCTGCCCATTTTAGGCCCTCGTCGTACATCTCATGCTGACGGGCGTCGTCAGATGAGCATTCGCGCGTCCATTTGCGCTTGTTCCACCTGTGAAGAACTATCGTATAGACGATGAACGCCGCAAGCAGCGACATGAGGAACCATGCGACTATGCTGCCCGCCAGGCCGAACAGCAGATACAGCAGCACCTGTGGAATTGCGGCGGAAAGCAGTGCGGGTATCATTTGCGTTTATCCTCCTCTGTTCTGCGGCTGAGTTCCGTTCTCAGCGCGATCACTTTATTGCGTACCATCTCGTTGAGGGCCTCTATCTGCTCCCTCGAAGGTTCTGGATCGCCGACGTAATCAGAGAGCCTTATGCTCTTGCCTATTATCGCGTGCGCCCTTTTGAAAAGACCGTAATTGCCGTCTACCGCGATAGGCACTATGGGCACGTCTGCGCGCAGAGCTATTAGTACGTAACTCGGTTTGAAGTCGTGGATCCGGCCGTCGGTCGTGTTGTGAGCTTCGGGATAGATCTGTACGAGCTTCCCGCGCCTGAGGCACGTGACCGCTTCGTCCATAAACCGCATACCCATTATGTCGCGGTCTGCGCGTATGCCGCCGATTATGGAGATTGCGTGACGCAAAAACGCAGATTGCTTGAATATGAATTCAAGCATGACCACGTACACTTTTCGCCCGAAATAATGAAACATGGTTATCATATAGTCGAGGGCGCTGTAATGGTTTGACACTATGAGAGCCGCCCCTTTTATACGTTTGTTTTCGCGGGCGTCGTCCTCGTAATACACCTTGGTCTTAAAAAACAGTGCGTATATAGGAAAACCCGTCACCAAAACAAACCAACGCATCAAATTCTTCACGGTGTACGAAGCATCTCCTCTACTCTTTTTGCCATGTCGTCGAGCGAATATGCAAAGCCGTCTTCCTCAAAGTCAAGACGAATATCAAAACGTTTGTCGACCTCGCTTATCAGCGTGAAATAATCCAGGCTGGAGCCGCCGAGATCGTTCATAAAATGCGCTTCGGGAAGTATCTCTTCCTCACTTTTTAGAAGCACGCGCGCAAATATACCCCGCAGTATGCCGCGTATTTCGCTTTCGACCGAAGAAACGCTCTTTGAAGCGGACTCGATGCTGTCAAACAGTTTTATCTCTCCGTTATCGAGCTTTCTGCGAACGTACGCTCTGCTGACCTTAATGGAATCCTCGCTCATAAGCGGGTCGTAAGTGTACATCACGCGGGATATCCTGTATGCTGCGGGAAGCTTTTGACAGCAGGCGTCGATCTCGGATTTAAGCCTTTGCTTCCGGACTTCAAGCAAGGTGCGCGGTATCTGGACGTACAAACAAAGCTTTTCGCCGTTTTCGTCGCCCATCACCGTAAAGTTTGCGGCATCCGTAAGCGAAAACGCTTTTTCGGCATAATCGGGATTGAGGTTTTCGCCGTTCTCGCCGAAGACCACATCGGATCGCCGCCCGTCGATATAATACCTGCCGTCCTTCCCTGTATGCATTATGTCTCCGGTATCGAACCACTCGGATGTGTCGGTTTCGTTACCGTTCACTATAACGCGCTTGCATACGGAGCTGCCCTTGACATACAGTTCTCCCCCGCTGCCGAGGCGGTATTCGATGGAGTCGAAGGGGCGGCCAATTGAGCCGAGCAACCGCTTTGATGCGCGGCGCGAGAGCTCGACCGAAGTAATTCCAATCTCGCTCATGCCGTAGCCGTTATAAAGCGGATAGCCGATGGCGTTGATGAGCTTTAATGCGGAGCTTCTGATATAGCTTCCTCCAGATATGCAGAAGAGTACGCTGTCGCCGAATACGGCGGAGCGGACCTCCGCAAACATCCGCGCTGCAAGCTTTTTGCCCAGCTTCGGGAATATGGACTGCAGCTTTATCGAGAGCTCCACGCCCTTCCAAAAACGCTTGCGGGTGTTTTCATCACGCCCCTTAAGCTCGCGCAGGACGCCCTTTTCTACCGTGTGCCAAAGAAGCGGTACGCCGAAAATATGCGTGACCTCATGACGGCGCACGGTGTGGAGTATAGCGTCGGGCGTCATGTTGGGCAGGAATACGAAGGTGACGTTGCCGAATGCAAACCACAAGTACGACGCCTCTAGCCCGAAAATGTGGTACAGCGGGAGGAACATGAGCATTTTGAGCCGTCCGTGATAGAACTCCTTTATATCGGGGTTCATTCGGATTATCCTGTCACAGTTGAGGATCTGATCGCTGATCTCACGTCCGGTGTAGATGCAAACCTTTTTCTGTAATGTCGTGCCGCTTGTTGACAGGGCGACCTCGTTGCCGAAGGGAACTGAAGTAAGCGGCGCAGCGACGGACTCCCCCGCCTTCTCAAGCTCCGAACAAGAAGCGCTTTTGAAACCGAGCTCCGGCTTTTTATCGGTGTACAGCACGGCGGATACGCCAAGAGACGCAAGCATCTCTGCGGTGAACTCCGCCGGCTGCATAAGATTGATAAGATACGGCTTGTTGCCGCTCTTGAGTATTGACCAGAAAAGGATGATCCATTCAACGCTGTTTTCGCCATAAAGCCCGATAAAGCGCCCGGAACCGAATTCGGCCCTGAGCCCTGCCGAGCAGGCGTCTATGCGCCCGGCGCACTGCCCGTAGGTATGGGACACGATGCGCAGGCCCTCGCTCGTCTCGGCCATGATATTGCCTTCATTGCGAAAAACAATCCGATAAACGTCCTCGAACGTCTTGTTCCCCGATGCAAGCTCGGCGGAATTCATTCGGACAAAGCGTGTTACAGGATCCATTAACTCAAACACCTCAGCGGGTCTTTTTGCCCATCAGCTTTATGTCTTTGGGAAGGAAGAACGCCATTACGAACGCTGCCATGCAAGCGGCGGCGACGATAAGCGTTATGTAGGTGGCCGCGTCATGCTGCTTGAGCCAAACCAGCACGAGGCCGGATGCTATGCCTGCCGATATCCCCTCGAATAGTCCCTCTATCGCAAAGTACATGGAGGATGCGCAGATGCCGCTTCTTGCGTTTTCGTCGGCTGCAAGCTGTGAGGGAACGGTATAAGAAATAGAGAAGAACGCGCCGATAGCAAACGAGGCGATAAGGCCGCCGACGGCCGCCATTATGCTAAGCTGAGTCATGTTTACCGCTACCTTGATGCAGAGGTACATGAGCACCATTGCTATCGAGAACACAAGCATGACGTACTGGAAGCCCGTTTTCATGCCGTGACGGGAGACTATCCTGTTATAAAGCAGAATGGTCAGCGGTACCGGTGCGAACGAGCAGGCCATGACGATCGTCATATTGAGCCCTGTCGACGAGAAGAACTCGTTTATGCCGCTGAGGAAGAGCTGCAGGCCGAAGTTCATAACGAACACGACGCAGAGCCAATAGATAAACGAACGATTCTTGAACGAAACGGAAAGCGACCTGCCGAGGCTTACGCCCTTTGCCTCGTTCGTGTTTTCGAAAGCGTCGGGCTCCTTTGTGGACTTCTCTTTTATCATAAAGAGAGGTATGAGCATTGTGAGCGCAAACGGCAGGAATATAAGCGCGACTATGCGGATATTCATGCCCATGCCCACGAATACGGGGATCAGTGCGTAGCCGAGTATAAAGTAAACGACGTCGCAGACGGACTTTACGTTTGCAAGGAACACGCGGTCGCTGTCATTGTCGAGGATCTCGGCAAAAGTGCCGTAGTAAGTCAGCATGGTCAATGTATAGGATGCGTAGAAAAGGCACAGAATAGCAGCGAACCAGATAGTGTTGCCGATGCCGGACTCGGGCCGAATCGGAAGCAGGAACAGCAGATAGGCAATAACGGTCGGGATATAGCCTATGAGTATAGCCGGACGGCGGCGCCCCCACTTGGTTTTGAGGTTGTCGGTAAACGAGCTTAAGGGAATGTCGATAATACCGTCAAGTACCTTTGCGGCAAGAATCAGAACGCTCCATATCCCCGCGATGACAAGATCGCGGTTAAGATAGGTCCAATTCTCGACGTTCTCCTTGAAGCCGCCGACGAGCAGCGCACTGCAAAGGTAGGACCCGACGATGAGGTTCAGCATATTGATGCCGAACCCGGCACATCCGTACAGCAGTATACTGCTGCGCTTTTTCAGTTTGTTCATACAATCTCTCCGTATTATTTATTCGTAAAACGGAGCAAGCTCCGCTTTATCGACGTTTTTTGCGTCATATTCGCCGAGAAGAACAAGATCGTCAATGTTCTCACGATCGAAGAGGACACAGCTTCCGAGTTCGCGCGAAGGCAGGACTTCGACTATACCGGGGCGCAGCGACTCGCTTCTTTGCAGGTTCGTTCGGATGCAAAGGACCCGGTCGTATTCATCCGCCATGGAAACGGGCGCATTGTCGCAAATGCCGCCGTCAATATAGAGCTTGCCGCATATCTCGATCGGCAGGAATGCGGGGAAGCAAGCGCTTGCCGCGACGAATGATGGAAGCTCTCCTTCCGGGATGTCGCAAAGCCTTAAATATGTCGGCTTCGCCTGCTTTACACGCCTGTCGGAATCAAGCGCTGCGGTGAAGAAGCCGGGCAAAAAGCGCTTAAAAACAGTTTTAGGCACTTCGCTTACAACAAGGCCGAGATCCGATCCTGAGCTTCTGACCGCCTGCTCGCTGACGCTGTTCATAACAAAAGAGCTGTAACGCCGTGAAAGCTCGGCGTGTCCTTTTGCGGAAACGCCGTAGGCCGACAGTGCGCGTATAAGCGCGGCAGCGGAAACGCTCCGTTCCCTTGCATACAGCCCATGCATGAAACGACCGGCTTCGGGACTTGCAAACATTTCGTCCGCGGTCAATCCGCGCCAGAATTCCGCAAGTGAATCCAAGCCGCCGCCCAAAAGCCTTGCCGCACCCACAGCGCCGAATGACGCTCCGAATACCGCGTCAAATCGAGGGAGCTCGGAAAGCCCCATGAGGAACCCGAGCTGGTATGCGCATTTGACGCCTCCCCCTTCAAGAACGAGCGCGTTTTTACGCTTATCACTCAAATGACATCACCAGGGAGTACAGCTCGTTTCCGGTATCGATCACGTCGGTATCGACGAACGGGAAAGCCTCGCCGAGCCGGCTGATAAGCTCTTCTTTTTCCGCCTGAGAGGGGCGGGCTCCGAAGAAGAGCGTTATAACGTCGAACTCCTCTTCTTCATCTATCTCATTGGCTGCATCAACGGCAGCCTCGACAAGCGACTTGCAGCGCGACAGCAGCCTGTCTCCGCAGAGGGCTATACAGTCGCCCTTTTTGATGGCGTCGTCTCCGAAGAAAGAATCCTTGACAGCACGGCTCAAACGCACGATTCGAAGGCTCTTCGTGACCTCGGACGCCTCCCTTGCCATGTCGGCTGCCGAATCGGATTCGTAATCCATTATGGAAAGCGCCGCATAACACTGGGCGGGTGAAGACGTTTCGATAACGAAGACGTCAGATCGGTCCATAAGCTGTACAGCCTGATTTGCGGCAAATATCGAGTTCTTGCAGTTGGGGAAAATCAATATGCCTTCACCGCCTGCAAGCGCACACGCGTCCATAAAGTCCTTGGACGAAGGGTTGACGCCCATACCGGCGTTTATCACGACGTCTGCGCCCATCTCAAAAAACTTTTCTCGCATGATCCTGTCATCTGCAGTGCATACAACGCTTATCCTGCCGCTGCGTTTTTCGGGCGAGCGTTCAATAAGCTTATGTGTTTCGGTATGCTGAACAGTCATATTCTCGATCTTCAGCGTTAGGAACTCGCCGTAAGCATGACAGCTTTCGAGAACCCTTTCGGGAGTGAGGCTGTGCGCGTGAATTTTGACCCTTGTGCCCTGCTCGGAAACGACGATGGATTCGCTTATAGCCGAAAGCTCATCGACTAAGCGGTCGCGGTCAAACGGAGCTTTGCCGTTTTGAAGCTGTATAAGGACCTCAGTGCAGTAGCCGAGCGGGAACTTGCTTTCTTCATCGAAAGCGGAAAGATCGAGCTGAGCTGCAGGCAGAACCGTATCGGAACGATCCGCAGCGGCGATCTGTTCGTTATTCAAATACTTGAGCATGCCTTCGAATATGTAGATGAAACCTGCGCCGCCGCTGTCTATTACGCCGGCTGCCTTCAACACGGGCAGAAGGTCGGGCGTGCTGTCGAGCGAACGTTTTGCCTCGGATATGAAAGCTTCAAGCAAAGGTGTAAGTCCGGAAACGGCTTCGTCGGCAGTGAGCGAATGTACGCGGGCTGAGGCCTCGCGCATTACGGTAAGCATTGTCCCTTCAACGGGCTTGGCGACGGACTTGTAAGCGTATTCAACGCCGCGGTCCAATGCGGCCGAGAAAGAACGAACATCAATATCCCCTTTCTCAACGATAACGCCGGAAAAACCCTTGAAAAACTGAGACAGTATCACCCCGGAATTACCGCGGGCGCCGAAAACCACCGCTTCCGCAAAGCGCGAAACAAGCTCCTCAAACTCCCCTTCGAACTCCTTTATGGCATTTAAGCCGTGGTTCAGCGTCAGAAGCATGTTGGAGCCCGTGTCGCCGTCGGGAACGGGAAATACGTTTAGATCGTTTACATGGTCGCGGTAAACCGAAAGATACCTTGATCCGTAATCGATAAGATCGCGAAACAGGTTCGATTTGGAAATATCAGTCATTTTCGATCCGAAGGTCATTTGCCGAGTATTGAGGCAAGAACGGCCTTTTCCTTTGCAAGGTCAGAGGTTATCTCGTGTCCGAGATAGTATGCCGCGATCATGCCCGGGCCAATATTGGGGGCGCAGCATGGGAACACTTCGCTTACGAATACGCCCTTAACGGGGATATCCTTTGAAATGAGCTCCTTCAGCATTTCGGCATACTCCGGCCTGTCGGTGTGGGAGACGAGCACGTACTGTTCCTCGGGATGCTCAATGGTGGCTGCAACGTATTTTGAAGTGGCGGCAAGCGCTTTCTTGATGCCCTTTGCCTTGCCGATAACAGTAACGTAACCGTCCGCGGAACAATCGCCCATGGGCTTGACTCCGGCAAAACTGCCCATAATGGCTTTGCCCATGGTTATGCGCCCGCGCCTTGCAACAACTATGAGGTCGTCTATCGGGCCCATCTGATGCACTCGGCGCTTGTTGTTTTCAAGCCAATCTATGACCTCTTCAAAGGATTTGCCCTGCTTCTGAAGCTCGAGCGCGTGCATAACGAGCACGCCGAACGCGCCGGACATGCGGTAGGAGTCGAAGCAGTAGATCTTGGCGTCGGGATAATCCTTCAAAAGACGGTCCCTTGCGGTGGATGCAAAGCTGTGAGTAGCGCTGATCGTCGAGGAAAGGGACATACTTAGCACGGCAATTCCCTGCTTAACGTAATGCTCAAAGGCAGCGTAGAATTCCTCGGCATTGGCGGGAGCCGTGGTGACCTTTACATGCTTGTCGCCCAGAAGATCGTAAAATTCGCGCATGGAGATACCGCTCCAATCGAGAGCGCCGGGTATCTCCCTGCCGTCGTTGACGGAAGCGTGACACTTGACGTAGTCCTCGAGCCCGAAGAACTCCCGAACCTGTGCATTCAGATCGCACGCGCCGTCAGGAAGGATGATGTATTTTTCCATGTTATATGATACCTTTCAAAAAATCGGACGATCGGCGCATGTACACCGATTGTCTCGTATTCGGTATAGTAACATATTTGAACAGAAAAATCAATAAGGCGACATACTCTGAGTATGACTTAAAAAGAACAAGCCGAGCTTAAGACGGATGTGCTGTTCAGCTCATACTTCAAGCTGTCTGCCCATAAAGCCCGCTGCTGTTTCGCATACCTTAAGGTCGGTCCTGTCAAACGCCGCTGCCTTTTCGCGTGAAAGCAGCATGACCGCCCCTACGGGGTCTCCGGCCGATATTATGGGGATCATAAGCTCCGCCGAGTACCCGGCCATGTCGCTTCCCGCAACGATCGGGAAAAGCTGCTCACCCGCGGCGGCGCCGGCATTCAAAACGGTGCGCGACTGTATTGCGGAGACCGCTTCGGGGCTTATCGGCTTTCCTTCAAGTTCTTTCTTCCCTGCCCCCGAGACCGCAACTACCGTATCCTTGTCACAGATGACGGCGGTATGTCCAACCGCGTGATGTATCGAGTCGGCGTATTCGGCTGCAAAATCGGCAAGCTCGCCTATGGGAGAATACTTTTTCAGTATCACACCTCCCTCTCTGTCTACGAAGATCTCAAGAGGATCCCCCTCGCGGATGCGCAGAGTACGTCGTATCTCCTTTGGTATCACCACGCGTCCAAGCTCATCTATTCTCCTGACAATACCGGTTGCTTTCATTTTTTCTGTCTCCTTGCATTAGATTCTTTTGGTAGTATATCCAATGGGTATTTTTTTATCCGAAACAAAAAAACCGTTGACAAAGCTTTGCGCCGAGCCTATAATTGTGTATGTGCAATAAGCACAATTAATAAGGAGGCTGCCTTAAGGTGATCGCATTATGGATATTTTAAGAATCGAATCACTCCGTAAGGAGTACCCGGGCTTTACGCTCGACGACATTTCATTCAGCCTTGAGCCGGGATACATCATGGGTCTTATCGGCCGAAACGGCGCGGGCAAGACAACCGCGATGAAAGCGATGCTCGGGCTTATATCGCGCGACGGAGGAAATGTTTATATCGATGGGCTGGAGTATACGGGAAACGAAAACGGCTGCAAGGAAAAGGTCGGCTTCGTTATGGGCGAATTCGACTACTACAAGTATTCGCGCCTTGGGGCCATTACCAACGTGGTCAAGCGCTTTTACCGCGATTGGAGCGACGATACGTACCGCAGTCTGATAAAGCAGTTTGCTTTGGACGAGAGCAAGAAAGTGAACGAGCTTTCCGCGGGAATGCGTGTCAAGTATTCACTTGCGCTTGCGCTTTCACACAACGCAAAACTGCTTATACTCGACGAACCTACGAGCGGGCTCGATCCTGTTTCGCGTGATGAGCTGCTTGACGTATTCCGCACGGTGATAGCCGACGGGACACGAAGCATACTCTTCTCCACCCATATCATCTCCGACCTTGAAAAATGCGCCGACTACATTACCTTCATTCATGAGGGCCGACTGCTGCTGTCCTCCGATATCGAAAGCTTCAAGGCGGGATATCTGCTTGTATCCGGCGAAACTGAAGATCTGGAACGCGTCCAGGCGTATTTGATCGGGGCAAAAAAGCATGCGTTTGGCTTTACGGGGCTTATAAAATCCGAGGACGCCGTTCTGATGCCTGAGCTTAAAACGGCTCCTGCCGACCTTGAAACGATAATGATATTCAATGAATCGGGGGTGAAACTGGATGCGTGACCTGCTTTATAAGGAGATACGACTCTGTCTGCAGCCGCTGACGCTGATATTCTATTGTTTCGCGTTCATGCTGCTGATACCGAACTACATGTACCTTGTTCCGGCGTTTTTCACTACGAACGCCATATTCAACATGTTTCAGAGGGCTGTTACTAACAACGACCTGTCTTTTACCGTGCTGCTGCCTGTAAGCAAGAAGGACGCTGTCAAGGGAAAGTATCTGTTCATAGCTCTTGTCGAGCTTGTAATGGTACTGCTTTACGTGCCGTTGATACTTCTGAATCATAGGATCGTACCTCAGTCCACGGCACTCTTTGCCGCATGTCCCACGCTGATAGGCGGGGTATTTATCACGTTTGCCGTGTTCAACGCAGTGTTTATGCCGGGGTTTTATAAAACGGGCTATAAGACGGGTAAGCCGTTCCTGCTCTCGGCGATAGCCGTGTTTCTTTGGATATTCTTCTTCGAAGGATTCTTTATGGCTGCAAAGCTGCTTTCCGACAGGTTCGAGCTTGCTCAAAAGTTGAACGATACGTTCAACGGTTTCCCGAAGGACGGTGCAAGCCTTGTGTATCAGCTGATTGCCGTTGCTATATGCATGCTCGTTTACATCGGCGTTACGGTGCTATCCTGCAGGGTTTCGCAAAAGAGGCTTGAGAAGGTGGATCTGTGATCGAGATCACCGTTCTGCCGACAAGCTCGGTTCCGGCATACAGACAGATAGCGGAATCGATAAGCGCGGGAGTGATCGCGGGACGCATACCTCCCGGAACGGCGCTTCCTCCGATCAGGACGGTAGCTGCACAGTTAGGCGTCAGCGTTATCACGGTGAGGACTGCTTGGGAGCTGCTTGAGAAAGAAGGCTTCATTATAACAAAAGCCGGAAGCGGCTGTTTTGCGGCAGAACTCACCCCCGAAAATGCGGAACGTGCAAAGCTGAAAAGGTTGAAGGAACATGTGCAGAAGCTTGTTTCGACCGCCAAAATGATCGGCTGCACCGCAGACGAGACAGCGGAGCTTGTTAAAGCCGAGTTCCTTGAACAGAAACAGTAAAAATCATAAGGGGCGGCGCTGATGCGCCGCCCCTTTACACAAACTGATCATCAAAAGCTGAATGTGATCTGGTCGGTTTCCTCAAGCGAGTCGAGGCAGCCGAGCTCGGCAAGCTTTTCGATTATGCCGGTGTTCGCTTTTGTTCGTCTTGCAAAATCCTCCTTTGAGGAATACTCCCCGCCTTCCCTGCCCTTTTCGATCAGCACTGCTACGTTTTCACCGAGACCTGGAACGGACGTGAACGGCGGGCGAAGCTTGCCGTCTTCTATGGTGAACACGGTCGCTTTGGACTTATAGATATCTACGGGAAGCAGCTCGAACCCGCGAAGGTTCATCTCAGCCACGACCTCAAGTATGGTCAATGCGTCCTTTTCTTTCTGTTCGGGCTTATCCTTGGCCTTTATAAGCTTGATGTTTCGCAATACCGAGTCAAGCCCGCCTCCGCATAGACTTATGTCAAAGGTGTCTGCACGGACCGTGAAGTAGACGGCGTAAAACTCCAACGGATAATGCACCTTATAGTAGGCGACGCGGAAGCTCATCATTACGTACGCCGCAGCGTGCGCTCGAGGGAACATGTATTTGATCTTTTTACAGCTGTCTATGAACCAATCGGGCACCTTGATCTCGTGCATCATGGCTTCCATCTCTTCCTTGAGCCCCCGTCCCTTTCGCACGGATTCCATTGTTTTGAACGACAGCGAAGGGTCTCCGCCTACGGAAATGAGGTAATTCATGATATCGTCACGGGTGCAGATGACCTCCATGAGCGTTGCCGTCTTGTTTTGCACCAAGACCTGTGCGTTATTGTTCCAAACGTCGGTGCCGTGAGAAAGACCCGATATGCGAACGAGCTCTTCCATGGTCGTCGGGCGAGTTTCTTTTAGCATGCCACGAACGAAATTGGTGCCGAACTCGGGTATAGCAAGCGAGCCAACGTCGCAGTCAAGCGGCGCAAGGCTGACCTTAAGCGCCTCATCCGTGCGATAAATGGACATCGTCTCCGGATCGTCCAGGGGGATCGTCCTGGGATCCAGGCCCGTGATATCGTGCAGCATACGCAGAACGGTCGGGTCGTCGTGACCGAGTATGTCGAGCTTAACAAGCTTGTCATCCAGCGCGTGGAAATCGAAATGCGTGGTGACGGAGCCCGCGTCGTTTTTGTCCGCAGGATGCTGCACCGGGCAGAAATCGAATATCTCGTAGTCTTCGGGTACGATGACTATGCCGCCGGGATGTTGGCCGGAGGTCTTTTTAACGCCCAAACAGCCCTGTACGAGACGGTTGATCTCCGGCTCCGACCTGACAAGGCCGTAGTCCTCGAGGTAATGCTTGACGTATCCGTAGACGGTCTTATCCTGTACGCCCGAAATGGTCCCCGCGCGGAAGGCGTGTCCGGGACCGAACATTTCTTCCGTAAAGCGGTGGGCAACGGGCTGATAGTCGCCTGAGAAGTTAAGATCTATATCGGGGGTCTTGTCTCCTTTGAACCCGAGGAAGACTTCAAAGGGGATGTCATAGCCCTCTTTTCTGAGCTTTGCACCGCAGTTGGGGCATACCTTGTCCGGCAGGTCTATGCCGCAGCGGGATTTGGAATCGAGTATGAACTCCGAGTACTTGCATTCGGGACACAGATAATGCGGAGGCAAGGCGTTGACCTCGGTTATGCCGAGCATTGTCGCAACGAATGACGACCCAACAGAGCCCCTGGAGCCGACGAGATAGCCGTCGGAAAGGGACTTTTTAACAAGTTTTTCCGCAACCATGTATAGGGATGAATAGCCGTTGCCCACGATGGAGTGCAGCTCTTTATCGAGCCTTTTCTGCACAATTTCGGGCAGAGGATCCCCGTAACGACGGTGCGCCTCCGTCATAGTCATCTCCTGCAGTATCTCCTTTGCGTTGGGAAGCTCGGGAGAATAGGTGAACTTCTCGTCAAGGAACGGATGGAGCTGTTCACCGCAAAGATCGGCGATGATGTTGGGATTTGTCACGACGACCTCTTTTGCGCGCTCCTCGCCGAGGTATGAGAACTCCGCGAGCATCTCATCTGTCGTGCGGAAATACAGCGGAGTCATGCGCATGGAGTCGCGGAACCCCTGGGAATGGAGCAATATCGAGCGGAATATCGCATCCTCGGGGTTTTGAAAATGTACGTCGCAGGTGGCGACGGTAAGCTTGTTCAGTTCGTCGCCGAGCTGAACTACGCGGCAGTTATAATCCTTGAGGTCGTTTTCCGTCCATGGATGCTCTTCGGAATCGAGCATGAATTCGTTATTGCAGAGGGGCTGTATCTCAAGGTAATCATACCATGAGGCGATACGCTTCTGTTCTTCTGCCGGCAGCCCGCGGGAAATTGCGCGGTACAGCTCGCCCGCTTCGCAGGCCGAGCCCAAGAGCAGTCCGCCCCTATGCATATCGAGAAGGCTCCTTGGGATGCAGGGGCGCTTGAAGAAATACTGCAGATGCGAATATGAAACGAGCTTATAAAGGTTTTTAAGGCCCGGAAGCGAAGCAGCAAGTATGATTATGTGGTATCGCTGCAGCTTTTTATAATCGGGTCGGCGCCTGTCCCAATATGAGATGCGCGGAACGCCTCGCTCTTCAAGCTCTTTAATCATGCCGATAAGCAGACGGCGCAGTTCATCCGCCGCGGCGTCTGCAGGCATATGAGGAACGGTTTCGTATCTACCGGAGATGGGCGCGCAGCCCGACTCCATGCTGTAATCCTTTACGTCAAGATGAACGTTAAGGTCAAGCTTGTTTATGTCAACATATTCGTACGGTACGGCGCTCTCGTCGTCGAGTACGGAGCAGAGCGCGTCCAAAACGCTCTCGTTATAACAGACGATGACGGAACCCTCTGCAAATTCAAGAAGCCTTCGCACGGCGTCTGCGGTATCGGGAGCGAAAGCGTATTCGTTTTCGTCAATAGCGCATTCGTCCTGCGCCCATTTGGGAAGTGAACCGCCGGAGGATGCAAGCGAAGAGAAGCGCCCGAGTTCCTCTCCCCCGGAGGTGAATTTAACGGCAGAGACAGCGTAAAGAGAGTATCCCGCAGGTGAGAACGAGGCGGTAACGGCAAGGGCCGTATAAGGGCGTTCGTCCGCCTTATGGATCGTCGAATCACTTACAAGATAGCCCTCGCAGCCGAAAATAACCTTTATGCCGTTCTTCTTTGCGGCCTTCATGGCCTCCGGCAGGGAATGAACGACGCCGTGATCTGTTATGGCAATGGCTCTGTGCCCCCAGCTTGCGGCTGTGGCAATGACGTCGGATACCTTAGTCAAGGCGTCCATCGTCGACGACTGTGTATGCAGATGCAGCTCGACGCGCTTCTCGCCGTCGGGAGCATTGTCCATACGCTTTTCGGCGGGACGTTTTACTATGTCGCGCGCTATAAAAGAGTAGTCGTGTGAGAAAGTGTCGAATTCGTAATTGCCCCTGACGAGCACATGCCCGCCGGACTTCATCACGTCCTCGAGGGCTGCGATAACGGCGTCGGCTTTGTCGGTCTCGGGGAACAGCTTTACGCTCAAAGTGTTTGTAAGATCGGTGAAGGTGAACTTGACGACCTTGCGTTTGCCGCTCTTTGTATCGTTATGCTCTACTGAGATGATTGAGCCCTCCGCACAGGCAGAGCCCGTCTGTTCGTTGAACGCGGCCATGGAGGTTATCTCAGGATGGTTTATCTGCTTGCCGTAGATAAGGCTTGCGTGATCGCCGGAAGCGGCTCTGGGCCTGCGTGCGCCGGATGCGAAAGACTCGGGACGCGGGACCGCCCTGTCAGGAGCAGATATGCTTGAAAGGATGCGTTCGGGGACTTCGCCGTCCGGCATTACGGAAACGGCGAAGCTCCATCCGTAGCGCGACATAGACTCAGCCCTGAAATCGCCTGCGGAGGAGTCGAGATAGCTTCCGCAAAGCTCGGGGGCAATATGAAGCGTCAGCCTGTCGGTTCCGTCTGCGGAAAGGAACTCAGCCTTGGAATTCTCGAGTATTGGCGCAAGTTCGGGCATCAACTCGGCCCACGCTCCCGTCAAAAAACGGGCGGAAGAATCATAGTCGACCCTTAGCGTGTCGAGCGCTTCGGCGTAATCAAACTCAATAGAAACCTTGTCAGTGCCAAGGAGCGCATTAATAAGCGAAGAGACGCCCGCAGCTTCCTTGGGCAGGAGCATGCGCGCCGCCTTGATTGCAACGCAATAGGAGTCCTCATCGGAGCCGCGTTTGAAATCGGCCACCGAAAAGGCTTGGCTTTTATAAAGCTTGTCGCCAAGCGCCGCGTATTGTTCCGAAGTCATTCAAGCTCCTTCTTTACGTCGTCGATAAACCTGTCTATAACACCCGGCAGCTTGTCCGAATACACAAGCTCGCCCTTCCTGAATACAACTGCGTTGTTTGCTCCGAAGGCGATCCCGATATCCGCCTCACGTGATTCACCGGGGCCGTTCACCGCACAGCCCATGACCGCAACGCGCAGGGGCTTGTTCGTTTTGGGGAGCGAGTCGGAAACGCGCTTTACGATGGAAGGAAGATCTACCCTCGTTCTGCCGCAGGTGGGGCAGCTTACTATCTCGACACCGGCGGGCCGTACTCCCGCAGCGGCAAGTATGCGTTTTGCGGCGAAGACCTCCTGCACCGGGTCGCCGGTCAATGAGACGCGTATCGTATCGCCAATGCCGTCGACCAACAGCGAGCCTATGCCGATGGCTGATTTTACAATAGCGGCCTCCCCCATCCCGGCTTCGGTCACGCCAAGATGCAGCGGATAGTCGGTGCGCCGGCGCGCAAGACGATATGCTTCAACTGTCATTTTGACAGTTGAAGCTTTGAGTGAAAGCACGGTGTCATAAAAGCCGCATCGTTCCAAAAGTGCAGCATGGCGAAGAGCGCTCTCGACCATCGCCTCTGCGGTGAAGCCGTATTTATCGAGCACCTCGCGCTCGAGGGAACCGCCGTTCACGCCTATCCTTATGGGTATGCCGTTGGCTTTTGCGGCCGAGGCAAGTTCCATGACCCTTTGCTCTGAGCCTATATTACCCGGATTGATCCTGACCTTATCGATACCGTTTTCGATTGCGGCAAGAGCGAGACGGTAGTCGAAGTGAATATCCGCAACGAGAGGGATGTGTGTCAGCGCCTTTATCTGCGGTATTGCTGCGGCGCAGTCCCCGTCGTATACAGAAAACCGGACTATCTCGCATCCCGCCTCTTCAAGGCGCAGTATCTGCTGCGCCGTTGCGGCGGCGTCGCGGGTGTCGGTGTTGGTCATCGATTGGATCGTGACGGGCGAACCGCCTCCTATAAAGCGGTCGCGTATTCTGACTTTTCTCGTTTCCATATCAGCTGTATAACCCGTTGAAAATGCCTTTGATATCGCCGACCGTTGCGTAGACCATGAGCGCCAGCAGCAGGAATATGCCTATCATGCTGAACGCATTCTGGATCTTGCGCGGGACAGGCCTGCCGAAAACCAGCTCGATAAAATCGAACAGCAGGTGCCCTCCGTCAAGGGGAAGCAGCGGAAGCAGGTTCATTATGCCGAGACTCATAGAGATAATGACCATAACGAGCAGCACGTAGTACACGCCGAGCGAAGCCATTTTCATGGTGATGGCAACGGTGCCGACTATGCCTGAAACGTCGCCGTCATTAAAGCCGTTTTTCACGCCGTTGAAGAGGGCTTTGAAAGTCGTAGAGACTATATCCGCAAGGAACTTGCCCGCCTCCGCAAATGAACGGAAAAAGCCGTACGGTTCACTGTAGCGCATGTAGCCCATGACTATGCCCATCTTGTTTTCGCCCGATTCGGGATCGAAAATGTTTTCAAGCGTAAGATCCAATGGTTCTCCGTCCCTCAATACGGTAACGGAAAGACTGCCTTCTGCCGAACGGATGGCCTTGGATATGACCTCTGTTTTACCGTCGAATTCACCTTCGGCGGATTCTATATCAGCTCCGCCCACGTTCATTATTACGTCGTTTTCGCGAAGGCCGGCGCGTTCTGCGGGACTGTCTTTGACGACTTCATTAACCGTTATCGCATATTCGCCGTTGGGGTAGCTCATCATCTTCTGCTGACCGAAGCACAGCATCATAACGAATGCAAGCACGTATGCGAGCAGGAAGTTCATCAAAGGCCCGGCAAAGATGACGAGCAGACGCTTCCAAGGCTTCTGAGAATTGAAGGGTATGGTGCCTTCCTCCGCCTTGACCTCGTTCGGATCGTCCTCCTCGCCGAAAAAGCGGCAGGCGCCGCCGAGCGGTATGGCGCGCAGTGCATAAACGATGCCCGTCCTGGCGCTCTTCTTTTTTATGATGGCAGGGCCGAAACCGACGGAAAAGTCAAGTATCTTAAAGCCCAAAAGCCTGCCGACGGTATAATGACCGAGCTCATGCACGGTGATCATGACCGCAAGTACGAGCAGTGCGATCAGAAAATACAGAATACTCATTTACTACCTCACAGGTTTGAATGCGTGCGCAAGGCGTCTGGCCTCGGCGTCATAATGCAGGAGCTCATCGACGTCTGTTATCTCTCCTCTGCCGATATGCTCCATTGCATATTCAACACAGGGGGCTATCTCGGTAAAGCGAAGCTCGCCCGATACGAACCGTTCAACGGCGGCCTCGTTGCCGGAGTTATATGCGATCGGAGCAGTACCTCCCGTCCGAAGCGCCTCGTAAGCCATACGGACGGCGGGGTATCTGGCCTCGTCCGGTTTGCGGAACGTAAGGCCGGATAACGCCGAAAGATCGAGGCGGGCGGCAGGGCTTGCGACCCTGTCGGGGTAAGTCAGCGCATACTGTATCGCAAGCCGCATATCGGGAACGGCAAGCTGAGCGATAACAGAACCGTCGTCGAATTCGACCATTGAATGCACGACGGATTGCGGATGAATGAGCACGCTTATATGCTCGCTGTCCGTATCAAAGAGGAATGCCGCCTCCATGATCTCGAGCCCCTTGTTGAACATTGTAGCGGAATCAATGGTTATTTTTCGGCCCATGCTCCAATTGGGATGCCTCATTGCCATCTCCGGAGTAACAAATGGCAGTTCGTTTTCGGGCATATCGCGGAAAGCGCCTCCCGAGGCCGTGAGGATGAGCCTTTTTAACTGTTCCCTTTTGCCGCAGGCAAGGCATTGAAAGATGGCGGACTGCTCACTGTCAACGGGCAGTATCGAGCCGCCGCCCCTCTTCATTGCCTCACGGGCAAGACCTCCGGCGCAAACTACGCTTTCTTTATTTGCAAGCGCGGTGGTTTTTCCTGCGCGAAGCGCGTATAGCAGAGGAAACACGCCGTTGAAGCCCGAAACACCGTTTACTACGGTATCGTCATCGGAAGAAGCCGCAAGCTTCCAAACGTCTTCGCCCGATACAACGCAAAGCTCCGGGAATTCACGGCGGATGATCTCTGCGGCGGATGCGCTGAAAACGCCGACCGTGTCGGGCTTGAATTCATTGATCTGTTTACTGCCGAGCTCCGCATTGCCGCCGAAAACCAGCGTTCCGACACGGAACGATTCCGGGTGCATTGAACACACCTCAAGCGTTTGGCGGCCGATGGAACCGGTAGAACCGAAAACCGAAATGCGTTTCATGTTCAGCGAATAAAGAGGTTGAATACTATAGCAACTATCGGTGCGAAAAGCATCGCACTGTCAAGCCTGTCGACTATCCCGCCGTGACCCGGGAAAATGGACCCGAAGTCCTTGATGCCGGCCCAGCGCTTAAAGGTCGAGGCGAACAGGTCGCCGAACTGCCCGATCACCGCGCCGACAAGGCCGAGGCCCACAAGCCAGCCCCAATGTATGTCAAGCCCCCAGAGTCTTTGCAGGAAGTAGACTAAAATACCGCCGATCGGGCCTCCGACAAGACCCGCTATATAACCCTCGACGGTTTTATTCGGGGATATATCGGGACAAAGCTTTCTCTTGCCGAACTTACGCCCGAATAGGTATGCGTTGTTGTCGGCCATTGAAGGCCCCGCGAACACCATGAGCATAGCGGCGCGTGAAACGTCCATCCTGTCAAAGCCGAAGTAGCCGAAGCACATCAGCAGCGCAAGCGGATAGACCATGGTGAACACGGTGGCGACGGTATCGCGGTTGGTGCGGCGTTTTGTCACTATCCTGTCTATTGCAGCCCAAAGGAAGCATACCGCGTAAAGTATGGGCAGATATCGTTCAAACAGATACAGCATGACATACTGGAGCCCCGCCATAATAAACAGGGGCGGTAGGCATATCTCTATATCCTTATGCTTGAACATGCGGCTCATCTCTATGACGGCAAGCACCGAAAAGAACGTGAGCGCGCAAACCTGGAACCAACCGCCCAGCCAAACTATAAGCGCGAGAATGGCAAGCAGCCCCACCGCGACCAAAGACCTCGTTCCAAGCTCACTCATTTGAGGTGACCACCTTTCCGAAGCGGCGAGTCCGCTTCATAAACACGCTTATGCAGGCGCGAAGCTCTGCAGGGGTAAAATCCGGCCAGAGAACGTCTGTAAAAACGAACTCCGAGTATGCCGCCTGGTACAGCAGGAAGTTTGAGAGACGCTGCTCGCCCGCGGTCCTTATGATGAGGTCGGGGTCGGGGACGCCGGCGGTATAGAGATTATCCGAGATGAGCTGCTCTGTCACGGCGTCCGGCGAAACGCCGGAAACCATAATGCGGCGAACGGCGTGTACGATCTCGGCCCTTGAACCGTAGTTTATCGCTATGCAGAACTTCAAACCGGTATTGCGGCAGGTGCGGTTCGCGGCCTCTTTCATACAGGCGCGCACTTTATCGGGAAACGGCGCAATGTCACCAAGCGGGATTATGCGCACGCTGTTTGCGTCAAGCTCGTCTATCTCTTTTTCGAAATACTCGGTCAGAAGCCCGAAAAGAGCGTTCACCTCCTGAACGGGACGCTGCCAATTCTCCGTCGAGAAAGCGTAGACCGTCAGCGCTTCGATCCCGAGGCAATGCGCCTCGCGGACGATCTCGTGGAGAGATTCCATACCCGCCCTGTGACCTACGGGGCGCGGCATGAGCCTCTTTGTGGCCCATCTGCCGTTTCCGTCCATTATGACGCCTATATGCCTTGGAAGCTTGCCGTTAAGGCCCATCTTTGCAAGCTCTGCGTTGCTGTATCGCTCATAAATGCGCATATCAACCTCTATCCCCGTCCAGCTCGTTTTCAAGCGAAACGGCCGTGTTAAAAACTGAGTACGCAAGGCATACGGTGTTGCCCGTACCGGCCCGGCGTACCCTTATAACTCTTTTGTCGCTGCCGCCCTCAACGCCCTTTCTGGAGCGTATCTCTTCGGCAGTAACGGTATAGCCTTCCGCGGTGAGCAGCTGCTCAGCCGCGGAAAGCTCCATTCCGAGGACGTTCGTCAAAACTCCATTATCTCCTTTTCCTTTTCGGAGGCGATGCGGTCGATCTCTTTGATGGAGGAATCGGTTATCTCCTGAGCTTCTTCCTCGAGAAGCTTCTGATCGTCCTCTGTGATTTCGCTGTCTTTCTTCTGCTTTTTCAGCGTTTCATTGGCGTCGCGGCGAATGGACCTGATGGCAACCTTCGCTTCTTCGGCCTTCTTCTTGATGGTCTTGACAAGGTCGCGGCGGCGTTCCTCGGTAAGCTCGGGGAATACGAGCCTGATAAACTTGCCGTCGTTCGTGGGGTTGATGCCGAGGTCGGACTTCTGGATGGCCTTCTCGACGTTGGGGATCATTTTGGGATCCCAAAGGTTGATGACGAGCAGCCTGGGCTCGGGAGACGAGATGTTGCCCATTTGGTTGATGGGAGTGGGGCTGCCGTAATAATCGACGAGGATACGCTCAAGCAGCTGGGGGTTGGCACGGCCGGCACGCAGGCCGCCGAGGTCGCGCTTAAGCACGGCGATGGTCTTGTTCATTTTATCTTGTGCAATCTCAATAACGTCGCTCATAACATAAACCTCCTTCTGTAGTTTACCGACTTATTTTATTAGATACTCCGCCCGTTGTCAACTAACAATTTGACGCGAAGGGAAGAATTTACGCCGATTTTACAATCGTGCTCAGGATATGACCGTGCCCACGTTTTCGCCCATGCAGGCGCGTACGAAGGCGGTTTCATCCTCCATCGAGAACACGACGATCTTCATATCGGTATCGCGGCACAGCGTAATGGCGGTAAGGTCTGTTGCGCGGAGCTGGCGGGATACGACCTCGTCATAGGTAAGCGTGTCGAACTTGACCGCCGAGGGGTCCTTCTTGGGGTCAGCGGAATAAACGCCGTCAATGTTTTTTGCAAGAAGAAGCGCATCGGCATGGATCTGCGCCGCACGAAGAGCCGCAGCCGTATCGGTCGAAAAAAAGGGCAACCCCGAACCGCAGGCGAATATTACCACTTCACCGTTATCGAGGGCGGAATTTGCGAGCCTTGCGGAGTATGTGTCCATGAAAAGCTGGATATCCACCGCCGAGAGTACGCGTACGGGGACGCCGGCGTCGATGAGGCCCTGCTCAAGACTCATGGCGTTGATGGCCGTTGCAAGCATACCTATGGCGTCTGCACGGTTGCGGTCCATGGAGCCGGAATCGCGTCCGCGCATTATATTTCCGCCTCCGCAGACAACGCCTACCTGAACGCCTGCATCGTACAGAGACTTTATGTGCCGGGCCGCCTGAGCGACCTTTGCTGAGTCAACGGGAGCCTTTTCGCTGCCGAGAACCTCTCCGCTCATCTTGAGGAGAACGCGTTTATATTTCAGTTCCATTTCGTACCTCCGGTTTTTATTCACGGTTATTATACCACAGATCCGCGCCCATGTGAATAGTTTGAGTTAACGGCTTCTTCTCTTAACGCCGCTGTTGCCGCAAGCCGTTAAACTGCCCATCACTCCCCTGCCCTCGCCGGGCAAAAACCGTTGCGTTAAGCGGTTCTTTTCAAAATATATATCCCGTTTTGAACTCTTTTTTTGCAAAATCGGGTTTACATTCGAGCTTGATTATGATATGATGCTAATTGGTGTGTTTCTGCGCCCGAATTGAAAACTATAACCGTTAGGGGGATAAACCGAATTATGAAGAATTACCAAGCTGACAGCATTCGCAACGTCTGTGTATTGGGTCACGGCGGCGAAGGCAAGACCACTATGACAGAGGCCATGCTCTTTAATGCCGGTCTTCTTGACCGTATGGGCCGAGTGGAAGACGGCACCACCACCACCGACTACGACGCCGAAGAGACCAAGAGGCATATCTCCATCAGCACGGCGCTCGCTCCCTTTGAGTGGAAGGATTCCAAGATCAATCTTATAGACGCCCCCGGCTTCTTTGATTTCTACGGTGAAGTGTACGAGGCAATGGCTCTGGCCGATTCCGCCATTATCCTCTGCAGCGCCGTTTCCGGCCCTGTTGTCGGCACCGAAAAGGCCATGACCATGTGCAAGAAGGCCGAAATGCCCCGCATGCTGGTAGTTAACCAGATGGATAAGGAAAATGCGAACTTCGAGAAGGCCATGGAGTCCATCACCGAGAAGTTCGGCATTTCCGTCGTTCCCATCCAGCTTCCTATCATTGAGAAGGGCGCTTTCGTCGGTTACGTTGACCTTGTCAATATGACCGCCAAGATGTTCGACGGCAAGGGCGAGAAGGAAGTTCCCGTTCCCGCCAACCTTCAGGCCGAGGCCGAGAAGCTGCGCGAGACCCTTATGGAGGGCGCCGCGGAGTGCGACGAGGAGCTTATGATGACCTACCTCGACACCATGGAGCTTTCTCATGACGAGCTGGTCAAGGGCATCAACATCGGTATCCTCTCCGGTATGCTCACCCCCGTCTGCTGCTGTGCCGCCGCTCCCAACATCGGCGTTACCACGCTGATGAACAATATCGTTAAGCTCATGCCCACCGCCAATATGTGCAAGGCTCGTCCCGCCGTCAACGCGAAGACCGGCGAGCCCGTTGAAGTGACCATGGGCGGCAAGCTTGCTGCGCAGGTCATGAAGACCGTTGCAGACCCCTTTGTAGGCAAGATCTCCATATTCAAGGTATATTCCGGCTCCATCTCCGCTGACGTCTCTCCCTTCAACGCCAACGCCGAGAAGAGCGAGAAGAGCGGCAACGTGTTCATGATGCGCGGCAATAAGACCATCCCCGTAGACGCCATTGTCGAAGGCGATATCGGCGCCATGGCCAAGCTGCAGTTCACCGGCACCGGCGACACTCTGACCGACGCTGCCGATCCCGTGAAGTTTGCTCCCATCGACTTCCCCCAGCCCTGCATCAATCTTGCCGTAACCGCTAAGAAGAACGGCGAAGAGGACAAGGTCTTTGCCGGCCTTAACAGGCTCACCGAGGAAGATCCCACCATGCGCATCGAGCGCAATGCGGAGACCGGCGACGTTCTCGTCTGCGGTCTCGGTGAGATGCATATCGACGTTATCTGCGCTAAGCTGCGCAATAAGTTCAAGGTAGAGGCCGCTCTCTCCGATCCTCGCATCCCCTACCGTGAGACCATCCGTTCCACCGCTTCCGCCGAAGGTAAGCATAAGAAGCAGTCCGGCGGCGCAGGTCAGTTCGGTGTTGTACAGATCAAGTTTGAGCCGAAGGATGACGGCGATTTCGAGTTTGTAGACGCTATCGTCGGCGGCGTTGTTCCCAACCAGTTCATCCCCGCTGTTGAAAAGGGCCTTGTCGAGGCCATGAAGAAGGGCGTTCTTGCCGGTTATCCCATGATCGGCGTTAAGGCCACTCTGTATGATGGCAAGTATCATCCCGTTGATTCCAAGGAAGTTGCCTTTAAGTCCGCGGCGCGCCTCTCCTATAAGGCCGCATGTGCAAAGGCAAGCCCCGTGCTCATTGAGCCGATCTACCGCTATGAGATCACCGTTCCCATGGATTACATGGGCGACATAATGGGCGATATCAGCCGCCGCCGCGGCCGTCTTATCGGCTCTAACCCCCTTGCCGACGGTGAGACCGAGGTCATCGCCGAGGCTCCTCTCTCCGAGATGTTTAAGTATGCTACCGACCTCAGGTCCATGACCCAGGGCCGCGGCTCCTTCCGCAGCGAGTTCGTCCGCTATGAGGACGTTCCTGCCAACGTTGCTCAGAAGATCATCGAGAATGCCAAGAAGGACGAGGACGAAGAAGAGTAATCCTGCGATCAAATCAAAACTGCGGGCCAAGCGGCCCGCAGTTTTATTATACATAAAAAGGCCGTGACCGGCCTTTTTTCTCCTGTGTTGTATTATTCGTTCAGCGGGCTGAAGCCGAGACCGTACGCCTCGTCTACGGTGGACATAATAACCATGGCCTCGGAGTCGACCTTTTTGACGATCTCGCGGACGGGGAATACTTCGGTCTTGGAGCACATGCACATGATAATATGGCGCTCCTTGCCCGTATAAGCTCCAACTGCCTTTAAGAAGGTTACGCCGCGCTCAGTCTCTTCGAATATGCGCTTTGTTATTTCATCGGTGTGGTCGCTGATTATGAGCAGCATCTTCTGTGTGCCGGAGCCGTACATTATCTTATCGATAACAAGCGAGGAAAGGATCGTCATTACGATACCGTAAAGTACGGCGTTGATGTTTTTGAACACGAATCCGCCGATAAGAATGATAGCGCCATCGATAAGGAGCGTAATGGAGCCGACGGACATGTGTGGACGCTTTTTGCGTATGCTCATTATGACGAAATCGCTTCCGCCGGTGGATGAACCGCGCATGTAAATCAGCGCAAGACCGGCTCCGGTGAGGATACCGGCAAAAATAGCTGCCATAAGACGTCCTGCTTCCGTGATGGCCTCGCCGCCATATTGCGGGAAAAGCGGCGCGATGAAGTCGCCGAACACCCACATAATGAACATGGTCTTAACGGACTTGATAAAGAACTTCTTTCCCAAGAGCTTAAAGCAGATTATGGCTATGGGGATATTAATGATGTTCTGGCACAGAAAGAGCGGCATCCACGGAATGAAGTGGTTGATAATGATCGAAATACCGCCGACTCCTCCGGGAGCGAAATCCGCGTTGGCGGCGAAGGTATAATAACCGAGCGCATACAGTATGGCTCCGATAATGTCGTAAACCGTGTCAACCGCGAAAATGCGAAGATTGTTTTTGGTGAACCATCCTTTTATCTTTTTCATGCTTACTCCTTTCCTTGCGTCAAACGGGCTTTTTTTGCTGGCGGCACCACACCCGCATAACGAGCTTATGCGGCAGGAGCTTTGCCAAAAAAGCGTTGAGCTTTGCCGTGCCTCCGCAGATGGAGACGTCCCTGCCTTTTTTGCCCATATCCTTTATGGCAAGCGAAACGACTTCTTCCGCTTCGGTATAGCATTGATAATAGCTTATCGTATCATCGGTTCTTGCCGTGTCGAAGAACTCTGTCTTAGTCCAATAAGGACACACGGCAAGCGCTTTGATGCCGCGCGGCTTGACTTCGACGTTCAGAGCCCGGGTAAAGCTCAATGCAAAGGCTTTCGTCGCGCCGTAAATGCTTATGTACGGCAAAGGCTGGAATGCGGCAACGGAGCAGATGCTGAATATACGGCCTCCTTTGGTCATATAAGGAAGCGTTTCATACGTCATGCCGACTACGGCGCTGTCGTTGAGAAGGATCATGTCGTAGTAGCCGTTTACAGAGCCTTCGGAGAATGCTTTGAAGTATCCGAAGCCCGACGCGTTTACGAGAACGGCGACCTCCGGCTTAAGCTCTGACAGCAGCCCGGCATATGCTTCAATGCTCTCGCGCAGGGTAAGGTCAAGCGAAATCGGTCGAACGGGCGTATCAAGCTCCGCCGCCAATTCGTTGAGCCTTTCGATACGGCGGGCAATGGCCCAGATCTCATCGAATGAGCCGAGCTTTTTTACCTGTCTTGCAAACTCCCTGCCCATACCGGAGGATGCACCTGTTATTACGGCTATCTTCATTTAATGACCTCCCGGATCTATGATCCGATAATTGTTTTGTTCAGCTTTGTGAAATATCGATCGTATAGTCCTAAAAACGACGGCCGCAGGGGGAGCTTGTCCCTCTGCGGCCGCATAAAGGTCTTATTCCCTATCAGTCGTTATTCAGCTTTGCCTGAGCGGCGGCAAGGCGCGCTATGGGCACGCGGAACGGCGAGCAGGAAACGTAGTTGAGGCCGATCCTGTGGCAGAAATCGATGGAAGAGGGATCGCCGCCGTGTTCGCCGCAGATGCCCAGCTTGATGTTGGGACGGGTCTCGCGGCCAAGGGTAGCGGCCATCTTCATGAGCTTGCCAACGCCGACCTGGTCGACCCTTGCGAAGGGATCGGACTCAAAGATCTTCTTGGCATAGTAATCGTTCAGGAACTTGCCGGCATCGTCACGGCTGAAGCCGAAGGTCATCTGAGTGAGGTCGTTGGTGCCAAAG